>Ga0316190_10004576_pt1 | contig 10085 bp, 14 predicted proteins | sample Eddworburrow2_MG_FD_204929 | JGI IMG/M metagenome (GOLD analysis project Ga0316190, IMG submission 204929) | Coastal sediment microbial communities from Maine, United States - Eddy worm burrow 2 | ecosystem: Environmental > Aquatic > Marine > Coastal > Sediment | place: USA: Maine | collected... | reverse complement strand
GGCGTGCACGTAGCCGTCCTGTTGCAGGTGCCGGTCCTTGAGCTCGAGGGTCGTCACGCACTCACCATCGCCGACCGACTCGAGTTCGATACCGAGATCCGAGACGAAACGGGCAGCGCGGAAGATGCGTTGGATCTCGTCGAGTACAGCGGGTTCCATGGTGCCCCCCGATCAGCTGAGCACTATTCAACCACAGCCCTGGCCGAATCGTCTGTGAGCGGCTCGCCGATTCGAAGCGTGTTTCCCGCTGGATCGGAAATGGCGAAAACCTTGAATCGCACCTGCTGACCGTAATCGAGATCCTCGAGCGGTTGGACAATCGAATTGGGCGCTTCCGATCGCGCCCGTTCCCAGATCTCGCCGACTCCCGAAACCGCCACGAAGGCGCGCCCGGCCCCGGGTTGGACGCTCTGTGATTCCGGGTGGGAAACGTGAATATAGACCTCATCTCGGAACACGACGGCGTATTGCGGTGGTTCGCCGTCGATAAAATCCAACCCAAAGCCGAGCGCTGCAGCGTAGAAGCCGATTGCCTTTTCGACATTGTCGACCGCAAATTGAGGACCTATGTGGTTGAATCGCACTCCGTTTTTCATGTGTCCGCCTCCTCACCATGGCATCATTGGGTCCAGCGAATAGTAGCGGAGAAAGGAACCCGAGCCATGAAACGGGATGCCAGATCACCCCAGGCGTATCGCAAGGGCGTCACTGGAGAGCAGAGTGAAATGCTGGAGACGATTCGCAACGCGATCCTCTCGGTGGCTCCCGATACCGAAGAGATCATCGAGCACGGAATGCTGGGTTATCCAGGTCTCGCAAACCTCGCGGCCCAGAAGCACTACGTGGCGTTGTATGTCATGCCCACGGTGTTGGCGGAGCACCGCGAGAGCTTTTCGGGCGCCGACTGTGGCAAGAGCTGTCTGCGGTTTCGACGTCCGGATCAAATCAACCCGAAGCGGCTGCGCGTCCTTCTCAGAGATGTACTCGAGGCCCGCCGCAACGGCTGATCAAAATAACGCACCGACAATCTCCTCAAGGACGCCGATAGCCGAATCGAGGATGCCGTTCTCGGAAGTCTTGAGGCGAGAGTTGGCCTTTGGGAGAAAAAGCCCCCGGCAGGATGTGCACCGCATCACCTCGTGTTTCGAAATCCTTCCGGTGCGCAAAATGTCGCGCTCGCAGCGCGGGCATTTGACGTGCGCCGAGCTGCCGGTCGGTTCGTAGATGGCGTCAGGCCCGGGAACTCCACTGAGACGCGAGGAACCGCCACCGGTCTGCAGGGCCTTGAGCTCACCGCCATCGAACCAGACTCCGAAGCACACCCCGCAGAGATCCAGCCGGACACCGCCGCGGCTTTCCTCACTCATCTCGCTGGTACAGCTCGGACAGTTCATTCAGAACCCCGGATTCTCCGATTCCCTCGGCAGGAGATTATCGCAGATTATGGCCGCGCGGTCTCAATCTGAAACCGCCTTCCTCTCTATTCCGGGCTCGGTGATCGATCCCGGACCTCTCGGAACTGCGCGCGGACTCTGCCGGCCTCGACCGCCATCACGATCGACTGCACGGCGCCGATCTCCTCGTCGGTGATGCCTTTTTTCCTGGCAACGCCAAGATAGGACTCCATTCACGGATAACACGCCGCCGCCATCGCGGTCGCGAGGTGGATCAGCAGCGTCGTCTTCTGATCGAGAATCTTGTTATATCGGGCGGATTTGTAGAATTCGCCGAACGCCTTGTCCTGTTTTTCTGGAAGCACCATGCGCTCCTTTCGCGGGCTGGTATGAAGTACGGCGAGGTGTCGCCTCCAGTTTTCGGGTGCAGGCCATTGCAGTGGCGTTACCCGTGGTTTTGAAGGCGAAAGTAGGTGAATCGCTGTTTGGTATTGCCGGGAGTCATATGGGTCTCGTGCACGATCTCGAGAAGCTGAAAGCTCTCACCGAGTAAAGCGCTGATCTCTCGAGGCCCATAGCGAACGACCTCGAAGCCGCTGCATTTTTTTGGGCCATCAAGAGCAAAGGTCGCGATGATTGCGTGGCCCTTTGGTGCGATCGAATTGATGAGGGACTGGACGTAGAGCTCGCGGTCCCGGTTCTCCGTCAGAAAATGCAGCACCGCGCGGTCGTGCCACAGGTTGACAGGTTGCGCCGCCCGAAAAGCCGTCACGTCTTCGGTTGTCCACGTCACACGCTCAGAGCGCGTGCCGAGACGGGACTTGGAGTGATCGAGAGCCGATTCCGTCAGATCGAGGACCTCAATGTTTTCAAACCCTTGATCCAGGAGGCGGTCGACCAGGGTCGATGCTCCACCCCCGACGTCCAGGATTCGGGCGTCGAGGTCGATTCCTGTCTTTTCGACGAGGCTGAGCGAAACTCCGGGCGACTCCTGGTACCAACCCACCTCTCGAGGGTTGTCCCTGGACCAGACCCTCTCCCAGTGTTGTTGTCTCTTCACGTTCGTGGACTTTCTGGGGGGTCGGTCATCGAGAGGACACAGTTACGACGACTTCAGGAGCACCGCCGCGACATTGTGAGCCTCCGCCTCCCGATACGCGTTTTGAAGCGATTCGTCGAGTTTTTCGATTGCTTCCGGCGGGACCGCCTTGCAGTTGACCAGCTCGACGTTCTGCCAGCCGGTCTGCCGAAGATGGGCATCGGCCGGCGCGTACGCCCCACCCTCGTCTTCACAGTTCACGAAGACGATCAGAGAGTGGCGAATCTCCGCGTCGGCGCCTTCGGCCTCGAGGGCGTTGGCCGTCACTTTGAGCACGTGGATCATCTCCCCCATTTTATACTGTCAGTCAGTCCTCCTCCAGCAGTTGCCACTCCGGGTCACGAATATCCCTGTGAGATGGTTGCCTGACGTGGCTGAGAAACCGCTCTTCGGTGCAGCCATAGGTAGCGAAGTTCCGCTGCGCCTGTTTGAGAGAAACGGTGTTGGCCCCACCCTCGAATTCTGTGTCCTCATACTGCACGGGATCATCCTCCCAGAAGCAGATCTCGCAGATCAGATGGCTTCCCGGCGAAATGTCATCCAGTGTTTTGTAGCCGCAGCACGGGCAGGTGTGTTTCTTGTTTGATCGAAAGATCTTCATCGCGACGAAACCTACAGTTCTTCAAGCTCTCGAACAGTCAGGTCACTTTCAGCTCCGCCGGTATTCAGGGTCGAGGCAGGCTCGAAGAGAAGAACATGCACCTCTTCGTCGGCTCGCGGACAATGTTCGGTCCCACGGGGCACGATGATGAACTCTCCCTCGTTCAGCGTCTCCACGCGGTCTCGGAACTGCATATCGAAGGAGCCCCGAATGACGAGAAAGAATTCGTCCTCGAGATCGTGTTGGTGCCAGACGAACTCACCCCGGAATTTGGCCAGCCGGACATGCTGGCCGTTGAGCTTGCCGACTACCCTCGGGCTCCAGTGATCTGAAAAGAGGGAGAGCTTTTCGCTGATGCTGACCTTTTTCATTTGTTGACCTTTTGAAAAGAATGATCGTCCAGGGGTGATTACCTCTTGCCTCGGAGGTACCATTTGATGGCAACGAAAGGAATTCCAAAGAATAGGATGTTCAAGGCCTTCAAGAACGTCATCGTGTAGAGGAAGAACAGATCGAATTCCTTCTGGGAGATCTCCATCAGCTGGCTGTAAACGGAGTAGATGACATCACCGAGCAAGAACACCACGAACCAGGTGAAGAGCATTGCTCCGACCGTGATGACGAAGCATCTCAGAAGAATGCCGGCGACGGCGTCGAAGGTTGCGACCGTATCCTCGGACAAAGTACTGCTCATCGGATGCCCTCCTTCGCACTCGCTGTTTTTCGCGTTTATAGGATCCGAAAGCCACTATCCAGCATCCAGCATCCAATATCCAGCATCCGGTTGGGTGGGCGGGTGGTGTACCCTCCCTCCCGGAGGTAGGCATGAAGGTCATTGTTCTTGGAGCCGGCAGGGTGGGGGAGGCGATCGCCAAGGACCTGGCCGCCGGAGGGAATCTCGAACTCACGGTGGCGGATGTATCGCAGCCGGCGCTCGATCGCCTCGCTGGAGTCAACGGATTGACGACCGAACGGGCCGACCTCGCAGCGCCCGGTGAGATTGGCAGGTTGGTCGGTGGATTCGACCTCGCGGTCGGCGCTGTGCCCGGACCGATGGGTTTCGCGACCCTCGGCAGGATCATCGATGCCGGGATCAACGTCGTCGATATCTCCTTCTTCGAAGAAGAGCCCTGGCCGCTCAACACGCTCGCGATGGAGCGGGGTGTGACGGTTGTAACGGATTGTGGCGTGGCGCCGGGCTCCTCGAGTTTGATTCTCGGCCGCGCCGAAGCGTCGTGGGAGCGGGTGGACGCATTCCGCTGTTATGTTGGCGGGCTGCCGGTGGCCCGCCACTGGCCCTACGAATACAAGGCGGCATTCTCGCCCATCGATGTGATCGCCGAGTACACGCGCCCCGCGCGACTGGTGCAGGGCGGTGAGGTGGTAACGAAACCGGCGCTGACCGATTTAGAACACTTCGATTTCGAAGAGATAGGAACTCTCGAGGCTTTCAACACCGACGGGCTGCGGACCCTGATCAAGACCTCGAAGGTGCCGGAGATGACGGAGAAAACCCTGCGTTATCCGGGCCACGCCGAACACATGAGAATGCTCGCCGACATCGGTTTCTTTGGAGAGGATCCGATTCAGGTGGGGGGTGTGGAAGTGCGTCCCATCGATGTTTCCGCCAAGCTCTTGATTCCGGCCTGGAACCTCGCTGAGGGAGAGAAAGACCTGACCGTACTGCGGGTTGAAATCGACGGCCTTTATGAGGGTCGAATGATCCGCAGGCGTTACGATCTGCTCGACCGATTTGATCGAAAGACCGGGTTGACTTCGATGGCGCGAACTACCGGATACACCTGCACGGCCATGGTCAACGCCATCGCGGAAGGTCTCTTCACCGAACCCGGTCTATCGCCGCCCGAGGTCGTTGGTCGAAACGAGGCGTGCTACGACTTCATCTTTGACTACCTCGCCGCAAGAGGCGTCCACTTCAAAGTCACCGAGGAAGCTCTGTAACCCGCCCAGGCGGGGTTAAGAGTTAAGGGTGAAGGGTAAAGAACGGATCCTTCATTGCCCCCGGGGGGGGGCGGGCGGGCTTCACTCTTTACTCTTCACTCTTGACCTGCCTCGGTCAGAGCACTTCAACCCCGCCGTGAGCGTCGAGAGTTCGCTGGACCAATTCCGTGAGCAGAGCCTCTCGTTGGTCTATCTCGAGCTCGAGAGCGCGAGAGACCACCGGCCAGGCTGTTGTGAGCAGGAAGAGCGGCGCGGCCAGACCGAGAAACAACAGGCGTCCCTCTCTGCTGGCGCGAGGGTTGTCACCGTGGCCGAGGGCGGTCGCGAGCTGTTCGAAGCCGGTGCGCAATGGCGGGGTCAACGATTCGACCGCAACCGAGCCACCGTCGGCGAGGTCGCGCAAGAGCAGGCGGGTGGCCGCGTCATCCACCTGCATTCGATCGAGGAGTCGTCGGAGCGCGTCGAGCACGCTGATGGGCTCTCGTTCGCCGGTGTCGGTATCCGCTGCAGGCCCCATATCGGCGAGGCCGGCTGCGGCCTGCCGCAAAACCGACCGGTAGAGCTGCCGCTTGCCACCGAAGTGATAGGAAACCGCTCCCGGGTTGGCGCCGGCGAGGTTACAGATGTCGCGTACCGAAGCGCCCCGGTATCCGTTGTCGGCAAAGAGGCGGGTGGCCGCCTGAAGGAGGCGTTCTCGAGTCGTCATATTCATACAGTTGTTTGTATCAATTCTGGACGAATTCTTCAAGTAGTCAGTGGGTCCCGAGGTCTGTGGACTCTCAGGGACGGGCTACAGGGGTGATTTGAAAGCTTTCGTTGGGCAATTATTGAATTAAGATATTTATTTACAGTCGTTTATGAATTTCTAACAAACGACTGTATGAATCCGGCAGGGATTCCTTGACTTCATTTAGGCCGGCGAATAGGATCGATACACAGGATGAGAAAAGCTGATTTGAAGGTTGTCGCGGTCATACCCGCACGCTGGGCTTCCACCCGTTTTCCGGGCAAGCCGATGGCGGAGCTGGCGGGCGAACCAATGATCGCGCATGTCGTTCGGCGGGCATTCGAGGCGACGACGGTCGACCACGTGATCGTCGCGACCGACGACGAGCGGATTGCCGAAGCGGCGGTCGCGGTCGGCGCTGATGCGGTCATGACGGGTGAGTGCCCTTCGGGCACCGATCGGGTTGCGGCTGCGGTGGCGAATCGCGACGAGTGGGAGATCGTGATCAACGTTCAGGGCGACGAGCCGCTGCTCTCCGGTGACAACATCGATGTGCTTGTCGGTGGTCTCCTGGCCGACGACGAAGTAGGGATGTCGACCCTGTGCCGGCCGCTCGAGGCGGAGCGGGCCGAAGATCCGAATGCGGTCAAGGTGGTTCGGGACGCGAGGGGCCGGGCGCTCTACTTCTCGCGGTCGCCGATTCCCTATCCGAGGCACCGTGAAGCGGCATGGAAGCTGTGGCGACTTCACCTCGGAATCTACGGGTTCCGTCGCGAAACGCTCGAAACCTTTGTTGCGTTGCCGCCGTCCGAGCTCGAACAGGCGGAGGCGCTGGAACAACTTCGTGCCCTGGAGAACGGTATCCCGATATTGGTTCTTGACGCGCCACATCCGGCGTTCGGGGTGGACACGCCGGAAGATCTCGAGCGTGTCGAGAAAATCATCAACGGAGAGTGAGCGGGAGGAGTCGAGATGGCGACGAAGTACGTGTTTTTCACAGGGGGTGTTGTTTCAGGCCTGGGCAAGGGCATCTCGGCGTCGTCGCTGGCGGCGTTGATGGAGGCCCACGGTTATTCAGCGACGATGCTCAAGATCGACCCTTACGTCAACGTCGACCCGGGCACGATGTCGCCCTTCCAGCACGGTGAGGTCTTCGTCACCGATGATGGAGCAGAGACCGACCTCGACCTCGGCCACTACGAGCGCTTCACCTCGGCCTCGATGGGGAAGAAGAACAACTTCACCACCGGCAAGATCTATCAGACAGTGATCGAAAAGGAGCGGCGAGGCGATTACCTGGGCAAGACGGTGCAGGTGATCCCGCACATCACCGACGAGATCAAGGACGGAATCCGCGCCCTCGGTGGCGACGTCGACTTCGTCATGGTCGAGATCGGCGGCACGGTTGGCGACATCGAGTCACTGCCCTTCCTCGAGGCCATCCGACAGTTCCGCACCGAGGCCGGGCGCGGCAACACTCTCAACGTCCATCTCACCCTGGTGCCGTACATCAAAGGTTCGGACGAGCTCAAGACCAAGCCCACCCAGCATTCGGTCAAGGGTCTGTTGCAGATCGGCATCCAGCCCGACATCCTGCTCTGTCGGTGCGACCGGCCCCTGCCGCAAGACCTCCGCGACAAAATCGCCCTCTTCTGCAACGTCGAGTCCCGGGCGGTGATCCCGGCCCAGGACGCCGACACCATTTACGATGTGCCTCTCAAACTGGCTGCCGAAGGCTTTGACGAAATCGTGCTCGAGCTCCTCAACCTGCCCAAGGGCCAGCGCGATCTCAGCCGTTGGCGTGGGGTCGTCGATGCGACCCGCGCCGCCACCGATGAAGTTTCGGTCGGTATCGTCGGCAAATACGTCGAATTGGCCGATTCATACAAGTCGTTGAATGAGGCGTTGATCCACGGTGGCCTCGCCAACGGCGTCAAAACCAACCTGGTTTTCATCGATTCCGAGGATCTCGAGGGCTCCGGCTATCCGGGCGAGCTCTTCGAGGTCGACGCGATCTTGGTGCCAGGGGGCTTCGGCAAACGCGGCATTGAAGGGATGATCCGGGCGATCGAGTTCGCCCGCGGCCACAAGATCCCGTTCTTCGGGATCTGCCTCGGGTTGCAGACCGCGATCGTCGAGTTTGCGCGCAACGTGTGCGGCCTGGCCGGCGCCCACTCGACCGAGTTCGTTAGCCAGCCGCCGTACAAGGTCATTTACAAAATGCGCGAGTTGGTCGGGGTCGACCAGATGGGCGGCACCATGCGGCTGGGCAAGTACCCGTGCCGGCTGACGCCTGGTTGTAAGGCGTGGGACATGTACGGATCGGACGAGGTGTGGGAGCGCCACCGCCACCGCTACGAGGTCAACCCCGAATACGTAACTCTCTTTGAAGAGAAGGGTCTGGTGGTGAGCGGCAAATCTCCGGACCGGATCTTCGTAGAGGTCATCGAGCTGCCGGATCATCCGTGGTTCCTCGCTTGCCAGTTCCACCCCGAGTTCAAGTCGCGTCCGTATGACCCGCACCCGATCTTCAAGTCGTTCGTCGGCGCTGCGGTCGAGTACCGCGGCCGGCGGCTTGCGGAAGAGGCCGCAGATGATGAAGGTGCGGAGGTCGCGGCGGAAGCTGAGAGCGAAGTCGAAGAAGTCGTCGAAGCGGTCGAGGAGACGATGAAGGAGCCGCTGGAGGCCTGACGACTTCTTGTCATCCTGAGCGAGGCGCCCCGGGCGCCGAGTCGAAGGATCCCCCGAAGGCGGAGAGTCTTCCGAGCACACCGTTCTCCGGAGAAGTCAGGGGATCCCTCGACGACGGCGCCGCTTGCGGCTTCGCCTTCGGCTACGCCGGCACAAGTCGCTCCACCTTCGCTCGGGATGACAGAGGATGAAGCTCGCTCGGGATGACAAGGGACCTGTCATCAACTGCTACACTGTCCCCGATGACGATCAAAGCATTTGAGCTCGCTAAAGGCATCACCATCGGCGGTGGTGCACGTCCGGTCTACATCGCCGGTCCGTGCGTCATCGAGTCGCGGGACTTCGTGCTCGAAGTTGCCGGAACGGTCCAGGAGATCGCCGAACGCCACGGCGTGCCGCTGGTCTTCAAGGCGTCCTTCGACAAGGCCAACCGGTCCGCCGAGTCGAGCTTCCGCGGACCCGGTGAAGAAGCCGGCCTCGAGGCCCTGGCCGAGGTCAAACGGGCGACCGGTATGCCGGTGATCACAGATGTTCACCACCCCGAGCAGGCGGCCCACGCGGCCGAATTCGTCGATGTGCTGCAGGTGCCGGCTTTCCTCTGTCGCCAAACCGATCTGCTCCACGCCTGCGGCGAAACCGGGTTGCCGGTCAACGTCAAGAAGGGCCAGTTCCTGGCCCCCGAAGACATGGCCAACGCGGTCGAAAAGATTGCAGCCACCGGCAATGAGCGGGTGGTGCTCACGGAGCGGGGGTCCACTTTCGGCTATCACAATCTGGTGGTCGACATGCGCGGGCTCCCGACCATGCGGGGCTTCGCGCCGGTGGTCTTCGATTCCACCCACTCGCTGCAGCTGCCGGGCGGGCTCGGTCATTCCACCGGTGGCGCGCGCGAATTCCACTCGTACCTCGCACGGGCGGCGGCCGGGGCCGGGGTCGACGGCTTCTTCATCGAAGTCCACCCCAACCCGCCGGAGGCGTTGTCGGATGCCACTACCCAGCTCTCATTCGACGAGTTCGACCGGTTGATCGGACAGCTCGAGGTGGTTTCAGCCGCAGTCCGGGAGGTGGCGCCGTGAGCCGCGAGATCGCCCGCCAGGTGCTCGAGACCGAGGCCAACGCCATCCGCAACCTGATGGAGAATCTGCCCGAGGAGTTTGATCGCGCGGTGGAGCTCATTGCCGGTTGCACCGGCCGAGTGGTGTTCACCGGGTTGGGCAAGTCGGGCATCATCTGCCGCAAGATCTCCGCCACGATGAGGTCCACAGGGACCCCGGCGCTATTCATGCACCCAGCGGAGGCCATCCACGGCGATCTCGGGATGGTGACCGGGAACGATCTCGTGGTGGCAATCTCCAACTCCGGCACGACCGAGGAAATCCTCGAACTGCTGGCGGTGCTGCGCCGCCTCGGGATTTTGTTGATCGCCATCTCCTCAAACCCAGAATCGCCGTTGGCCACCGCGGCCGACCTTCACCTGGACGTCGGGGTGCGACGCGAAGCCTGTCCCATGAACCTGGCGCCGACCGCTTCGACCACCGCCAGCCTCGCCCTCGGCGATGCTCTGGCGATGGCTGTATCGGTCAAAAAGGGCTTCAAAGAAGAGGACTTTGC
>Ga0316190_10004574_pt1 | contig 10086 bp, 10 predicted proteins | sample Eddworburrow2_MG_FD_204929 | JGI IMG/M metagenome (GOLD analysis project Ga0316190, IMG submission 204929) | Coastal sediment microbial communities from Maine, United States - Eddy worm burrow 2 | ecosystem: Environmental > Aquatic > Marine > Coastal > Sediment | place: USA: Maine | collected... | reverse complement strand
CGAATCCCCCATCGCCCGCCATCAAAGGCACGTTTTTACAGGGTTTTTTACAGATTTATTTGCCATATTTCTGCGAATACTATCGTGAATAGTCGCCTCCTGCCCGCAAGGGCAAACTTTTTGCTCTATATTGTTTATTGGCCCATTGTGGCATTGATAACAGGTTTTTTCCTGTTATTAATGCTTTTTGATTATAACAACACAATACGCAGCAATTCCCTCGCCTCTCCCTGCAAAACCAAGTTCTTCCGTTGTGGTCGCCTTCACGTTGATTTTTCCATGTTCTGAATCCAGTGCTGAGGAAATATTTTCTACCATTTGGCCAATATAAGGACTCAGCTTTGGTCTCTGGCAGACAATGGATGCATCCAGGTTAGAGAGACTGTAGCCTTTATTCACAAGTAGCTTCTTAACCTCTTCAAGCAGTTTGATGCTGGAGATTCCCTTATACTTTTGATCACTATCAGGAAAGTGCCTGCCAATATCCCCTTCTCCTGCCGCACCGAGTAATGCATCGCAGATAGCATGAAGAAGAACGTCTGCATCGGAATGACCGAGGAGCCCCTTTTCGTAGGGGATCTTTACCCCACCAAGGATGAGGTCTCTTCCTTCGACCAGTTTATGTACATCGTAGCCGATTCCTGCTCTCATAACATTTGCTCCTTAATAATCGCCTCTGCAAAGAGGAGGTCTTCCGGTGTAGTTATCTTGATATTATCGTAGGATCCCATGACAATCCTTACTTCTTTACCCAAAGCTTCAACAAGAGAGGCATCGTCAGTTCCGATGATCCCTTTCAGAAAAGCATTTTTATATGCATCCCTGATAAGATCATAAGTAAAGGTCTGTGGTGTCTGTGCTAGCCAGAGATTACTTCTCGGTATAGTTTTTATTACAGAGCCTTCTTCGGTTTTTTTTACCGTATCTTTAACAGGGACTGCAACGAGAGCAGCGCCGTATTTCAGGGCGATATTTACAGACTCTTCCAGCATTTCACTTTTGATGAAGGGGCGGACTCCGTCATGAACGATGACAATATCAGTTGATGAATCGACGGCTTCAAGGCCTTTTCTTATGGAGTCCTGCCTTTCCGCCCCACCTTCTACAACACGGAAAACTTTGTCTATGCTGTAGCTGGCTATGAGATCATGTGAGAAGGGGATCTCTGCGGCAGGGGAAACAAGGATTATTTGATCTACAAAAGGGGCTTCCTGAAAAACCTGCAACGTATGGGCAATGATAGGCTTGGACGCAATTTCAAGATACTGCTTGCTCCTGCTCCCTCCCATTCTCTTTCCCGACCCTGCTGCAGGTATGATGGCTGTTACATTTGGCATATATTGAAAGAAAAAGCCCGGGAATATCCCGGGCTTTAAGTAAATTATATGAGTGTGTTCCTTAGTTGTCGAAAACCCCTGTTATTTTATTCAAAACGCTATCGACCTTGTCATTTGTGGCCAATGCTATTTCCTGGGAAAGGAGGTGTTTTACATTGTCGAGCATCTTTCTTTCCCCAAATGATAGGCCCTTTTCATTTTTCAGGGTCATCAAATCTCTCATTACTTCCGCAATGTCATTTGGTTGGCCTACTTTGATTTTTTCTGAATATTCTCTAAAGCGCTTGTTCCATGTCTTCCCATCAAGTTGTGGGCTCTTTTCTTTAAGAATGTTAAAAACCTGATTGATCTGTTCTTCACTAATTAATTCTCTGAGTCCGACTTTTCCTACATTTTCAGTCGGTACCATAATGGTCATGTCGTTGTCAAAGATCCTCATAATTAAAAACGATTGTTCCTCGCCCTGGATGCTTTTCTTCTCTACGTTTTCAATTACCCCCACGCCGTGAGCTGGATAAACTGCAATATCCCCTGTATTAAACATTTTCAGCATGCCTCCCTCCAAAATAATTCATTAAAAAAATGTATCAACAATTGTCATTCAAGTCAAAGTCACATCTTAACAATAAAGACAGTCTGTTGGTGTTGGAAATGGCAACCTCTTCCAGCCTGTTTCTCCTCAGGCTGAGTTTGCTATCCCTCCAGCTGTCAATGCTCCCAAGAGTGTCTGACTAATATTTATAGATGGGGTTTGTTCATCCTTTGACTTTGCAGACAAAGGATTTTCTAGTTTTCACAGAGATGGGTCTTCTTAATGCGACCCACATTGTATGCGATTAATTGTCATCTGTCAAATGGTTTGTTGTAAGTGGAAGGGTAGAAGGGGTAACGCCCCGTACATACGGGGCGTTAAAAAGAATGATTATTGGCTGTTAATGGAGTATTGGCATTCACTTTCACCTGCAATAACGGATGCTTCCATACTGTACTTCATAGAAGGAGCCGCTCCTTGCAGGAAGCCTTTAATCCAGGCACCTGTTATCTGACACATAACATCAAGAGGCGCTCCTGCTTCCTGCCAGTTAATGCTATGCAGACATTCATTTTGTCTGATAATAATCCCTTCTTTCTGAAAATTTGGCTGAGCTCCTTGGTCACAGGGCATTCCATCCAACTGACGGTCGTATAGTGCCTTAAAGAGTGATTCGGTATTGCCCTCTTCAATATCCCCTTTGGCATCTTCACCGGTTCTTTTGCCGTAATCAGTCGAGGCGACAATTGCCGTTTCTTTTGCCGGGTCACCGAATTTATTAACAAATGCTGCTACAAGACCTGCCTCCCTGCACTCAATCATTCTAATAAGACCGGAAAGGAAGCCGTGTATCGGCGCATCACCGATGATGTCTTCCAGATCTATGCCTACGGGAAAGGAGGGGTATTTATCGTCAACCTCGGCAATGATTCCTTCTGCCTCGCTGCCAAATTCGTTTTTGAAGCCCTCTTCTATTGCTGTTGCCCTTCCTGCCCCTATCTGGATTTTGTTGTAGAGCCATTGATGAATGGGTCCGAGAAACATACTCATTAATTTTTCCTCCTAATAATTTGTAATTTGGCAGTTTACAACATCTTTAGCTTTTTTAACAAGCTGAAACTAGTTAAAGAGGTCTTTAAAAAAGCTTTTGAATTTGTCTTTTTTACCCTGACATGCTAAAGTTTCTCTTCGATTTTCTATTAAAAACAGGAAGGTAAAAGATGGATATAAAAAAAATCAGGGAGAATTTTCCCGTTACGGGAAACCTCATATATTTTAATCACGCAGCTGTCGCGCCATTGCCCCTGTCAACATCAGATAAGGTGAGGGGATTTCTTGATGATTACACAATTAATGGCTGCCTCAATTACATGGACTGGATAAAGTACCAGGAAAACACGAGAACGCTTGCAGCCAGGCTTGTTGGAGGTAAATCCTCTGAGATTGCTTTGGTTAAAAACACCTCCACCGGTATCTCTATGGTGGCCCAGGGACTGAAGTGGAAAGATGGTGACAATGTGATCATCCCTGAAGGTGAGTTTCCGGCCAATGCCTATCCCTGGTTTAATCTCAAAGAGCGTGGTGTTGAAGTACGTATTGTAAAAGAGAGAGACAGGAGGCTCTACCCGGAAGATTTTGAGGCACTCATCGACGATAGAACAAGGCTCATATCGGCAAGCTGGGTCGAGTTTGCTACAGGATTTATGAATGACATCCAAACTCTTGGCGAGTTATGTAAAAAGCATGGTATCTATTTTTGTGTCGATGCCATTCAGGGTCTCGGAATTTTTGAAATAGACGTTAATACCTGCCATATAGATTTTTTAGCCTCCGACGGCCACAAATGGCTCCTTGCCCCCGAAGGGATAGGTATCCTTTTTGTTTCCGAGAGGGTCATAGATGACTTGCATCCCCACTTTGTTGGATGGCACAGCGTTGACGACCCATCCAACTATCTTCCCTACCATTTTGACAAGATCAGGAAGGACGCCAGGAAATATGAAGAGGGAAGTCCTAACCTTCTAGGCACTTACGCCCTGGGTGCATCTCTTGAATTCCTTCTTGATACGGGTGTGAAAGCTATCGGTGAAAGAATACTTAAGCTTACAGACGCTCTTGCCACCGGACTGGATAAGATGGGCTATCGTATTCTCAGTCCCAGGGGGGAAGGGGAAAAGTCGGGTATTTTGATATTTACTAGTGGTAATCCGGAAAAGGATGCAAAGCTCTTTGCTTATCTCAATAGAGAAAATATCTTTGCAGCACCCAGGGGGGGAGGCATCCGTTTTTCACCCCATTTCTACAACAGTGAGGAAGAGGTGGAAAGGGTTCTTGCTATTATGAAAAAGTTTGAAGACTAAGCTTTTCCATATGAGTGTTCTCTCATAATTTGTTCTCGCAACACACTTCTGTTACATTTAATTTAATGGAACATTATCGCTTATTCGATCACACAGCTGATCTCGGCATGGAGTTTTTTGGGGAAAGTCTCAAAAAACTTTTTGTCTCGGCAGGTATTGGTCTTTTTGACGTCATTACCGATCTTAATGAAGTTAATCCTTCCTGGCATTTTAATATTGAAATCGACGGCATTGATATTGAAGATCTCCTTATTAACTGGTTAAGGGAGCTTCTCTATCTTCATCAGGTTAAGAAAATGCTCCTCAAAGAGTTTGTCATTGACGAAATAGGGGAGACATTTCTTAAGGGTTATGCCGTTGGTGAACCTATCGATGAAGAAAAGCATGTAGTAAAGAAAGAGGTCAAGGCTGCAACGTACCATGGAGTAGAGCTTAGAGAAGAAGCAGGGCAGTGGAGTGCAAGAGTGGTATTTGACTTATGAAGAAGAAAAAAAGAAATAACACTATTGCAGAGAAGAAACGCACCATGGCACAGGATATAAAGCTCGAAAAGATTGATGATTTCAGGTGGAGCATTCCTAAAGCAGGGGGAATGAGGGTACCTGGTATGATTTATAGTAGCGAGAAGATGCTCGAATCAATCAGCATGGATCAGTCGCCGGCACAGGTAGCCAATGTTGCTCACCTCCCGGGTATTGTAAAATATTCCCTTGCTATGCCGGACATGCATTGGGGTTACGGATTCCCTATCGGAGGCGTCGCCGCCTTTGATGCTAATGAAGGTATAGTCTCTCCGGGCGGCGTCGGTTATGACATCAATTGCGGCTGCAGGCTTGTCTCGACAGGTTTGCAGTTTAACGACGTAAGAAATAGAATCAGTGGTCTTGTCGATGCCCTTTTCAATCAGATTCCAACCGGTGTCGGATCGAGGGGGAAGATTAAACTATCCAGAGGAGATGAGAAGAGAGTTTGCATTGAAGGTGCTAAATGGACTGTAAAAAACGGTCTTGGTTGTGCTGATGATATTGAACACACAGAAGATGGCGGCGCACTGCCTGGTGCTGACCCTGACGCAGTAAGTGACAGGGCTTATGAACGAGGGATCGATCAGTTGGGAACGCTCGGTTCAGGTAATCATTTTCTCGAAGTGGGGTTGGTAGACAAGGTATATGACAGTTTAACGGCCGCCGCTTTCGGCCTTCATGAAGGCCAGGTAACGGTTCTTATCCATTCAGGATCCAGAGGCTTTGGCTACCAGGTCTGTGATGATTTTCTCCATAAGTTGACTAAACATGTGAGGACTCTTTCACTGGATCTCCCTGACAGGCAGCTTGCCTGTGCCTATTTTGACTCTCCCGAAGGGGCCCAGTATTTCTCGGCAATGGCCTGTGCCGCAAACTATGCCTGGGCAAACCGTCAGGCACTCATGCATCTTACAAGAGAGGTTTTTGAGCGTTATTTCAGTATGGCTCCCAGGGATCTTCAGATGAGGCTCGTCTACGATGTGGCCCACAACATTGCAAAAAAAGAGGTTCATGTTGTTGATGGTGTCAAAAGAACCCTTTGTGTTCATAGAAAAGGAGCTACCCGCGCCTTCCCGGCAGGGCACCCTCATGTGCCGGATGCGTATAAAACGGTGGGGCAGCCCATCCTGATTCCCGGTGATATGGGAAGGAACTCATACGTTATGGTTGGGACTGAAAAGGCCATGGAAGAGACTTTCGGCAGTTGCTGTCACGGGGCGGGGAGGTTGCTTAGCCGTCATGCTGCTGTAAAAAAAGCAAAGGGCCGGATTATATACAGGGAGATGGAAGACAAGGGTGTTGTGGTCAGGGCTCATGGAAGGAGTACACTGGCTGAAGAAATGCCCGAGGCTTACAAGGATATTTCAGATGTTGTCCATGTTGTTGAAGGTGCCGGCATTGCAAAGAAGGTAGTAAGGCTTAGGCCCCTTGGACTTATAAAAGGATAGGCTTGAAAAAATGACTTTAATGTAGTTTAATGGACTTAACAAAGATTAAGTCAGGAGAGTTAAATGAGTAAGCTGGAAGTCGCATTTGCATTTGAAATTGACGGGAAAGAAATTGATCCCAGGGAAGTGACAGACCCTGAAATAAAAACAAAGATTGAAAAAATTGTTGAATCCGTATCGGGTAAGGTTGGAGGCCTTCGATGCCCTCATCATGATGAAGCGGCAAGATTTGTCTGCTTTGGACCAAATTTTGATGATCTTTCCATGGAAGTATATGGTTGCTGTGATGCCCTTGTCAATATTGTCAAAGGTGGTTTGTCAGAGTAGTTTCTTGCCTTTTTCATTCGTTAATTACAAATGACCCGGCTCTGCCGGGTTTTTTATTTTTAGCAATTTCCACCCTCCCCCATAAGAGACCTTTGTTTGATTTGCTGACACACTCTGTCATAATAGTTTTAAAACCAGAACTTTTTATTAATAAGGTCACCCTGAGTAAGTCTAAGGGTAGATTCGGATTATGTAATCGAAACCTTAAAAGAATATGAAGTGCTTCCTGTTAATTATAGCTATTCTTTTTTTTGCCCCTTTGCCTCTTAAGGCCGCCTCCTATGATATTAGAGGTGAACTTTCGGAATGGTTCACCTATCGGGACAACGTTCCCCATAATTATTTCCTCGGTCTGCGATATATGCCGGAACTAACACTTAAACAAAGTATTTCCCGAGAGGGCAAGCTTGACTTCATGGCTTCTGTCAATGCTAACTTTGAAGTGCCATCAGATAACCTGGTTATTAATAACGATACTTCTGAATCTGAGTTCTACCGCCTTTGGGGGCGGTGGTCGACGAGGCAGTTTGAAGCGAGGGGAGGATTGCAGAAGATTAATTTTGGCCCTGCCAGGATTCTTCGTTCTCTCATGTGGTTTGACAGAATCGATCCTCGTGATCCTTTCGGGTTGACTGAGGGTGTTAAGGGCTTACTGCTTCGATACTACTTTTTGGATAATTCCAATATCTGGTTATGGGGTCTCTACGGAAATGATGAAATTAAAGGGTTGGAAATGGCTGCGACTGATAAATCTTCTCCCGAGTTTGGAGGGCGTTACCAGTTTCCACTATCTATGGGTGAGATGGCGTTTTCCTTTCACCATAGAAAAGTTGAAAAAAAATGGTGGCCTGATGGAGTAGCTGCTATGGCTGAAAAGGCAAGAGAAGATAGACTGGCCCTGGATGCTTTTTGGGATATTGGGGTTGGGCTCTGGTTTGAGGCGGTGGCAAGTATGACGAGAATAGAGAGGGGGCACGATCTGGGAGCCCTTCGTCCTTCTGATATATACGCCGAGTTTATTACGGTGGGGGCAGATTACACTTTTGATACAGGTATTCATTTTCTTGGTGAACATTTTATAAAGGCTACTGGCCCTGACTGGGATGAGACGGCCAGTGTCAGGTCTGTAAGCGCTATTTCAGCCGATTACGGTATAAGCATTTATGACAGCATCAATACAATAATTACCTATGATTGGATTATCTACGAAAGACAGGGATTTGTCGGTTGGCAGCGAACCTATGATAACTGGCGAATTAATCTTCTTGGATTTGGTGGGCCGAAAAGAGCGGCTGGGAAATTCGGCGGTGATGGACTGCAAATTATACTGACCTACAATCACTAACGGCTTTTTCAACGGCAATACATTTCCTTTAAAAAAGTATCAGATGAGGCTGTCTTTCTTTTTTTACTTTCTCCCACTTTCAATTCTCCGGCTCCCAAATAAAAGAACCTCTCATTTAAAGTAGTTGCTACATGTAAAGGTTCTTTTCTGCTTTTTTAAATCCCTCTATTAAAGTTGTTATTTTTTACTGTCCTGGCACGGCGCTACATCTATTGCTTTTATTGCTATTTTTTTTACATCTTCTTGTGGAATTAAAAAACCTTGCTATAGTTACTAAGAGACAGTTAGAGCAAGTTCTTGCCATTTAAGATAATTGATAAAGGCGGCTAAATTTAGGGGTGGTAAAAGAATTTTCTATTTCGCAATTATATCCTTGAATAGAATTCTTAAAAAAAGTGTATTATTGTAAATAATATTATAATTGCAAGAAATAGTACAAAAATACCCATATTATGACATTTCTACTTTTAGCTTCTGCTCATGCTTTCCACTTTATAACTCCTTATATATATCCTTTAGAAGTTATTAACTCTCTCTTCTCTATGAGAATTAAGGCCTAAAAAGCGAATTAAACTAGTCAGATACAAGTTATTATTCAGTTTATTTTAATTTGGTGGCAGTAACTAATACCTTTAGCTTTCTGCATACTGTATACGATAAATTGTTGCGCCTAATGACGTAGTGTCGTGAAATATTTTCAATATTATTGAAGTATGTTGGAATTTGAAGTGCTGCTTAAGGCAAGTAGATCTGGTTTAGTTGTGCTTTGTTTAATATTGCAAATAGTAAGAAAAAACAGGTAAATACGCTTTTTTATCTTATGTCAAGTAACTATATATAGCAATAAATCAACAAAAATGGCATAAGCTGTGCTTTTATATAAGTTTACTGAAACATGAAAATATTATAAATCGAATAAATACTTAAAAAAATATTATGAACCGAAGGAAAGGTTTTCTGCTTTAAGGTAAGAGTGCTCTTTCATTTTGTTAACTACTAAGAGGCAAATTATGTCATACCCCCTTTTGTTGGCAATATTAAGTACATTATGTGGAGTAACAAGTGGTACTATTCAAAGAGCGATCATGAGAAATGGTGGTGATGTTTACCCTGTTGTTTTATTTACCGATTTTTTTGCGTGCTTTCTTATTGGTGTGATTTTTGGGCTTCCTGATTTTTCATCTTTTTCTGGTTATACGATTTTTTTTCTTGCTCTTGGTGGACTTTTTTGGGGGATTTCTGGTTGGGCAAACCTTAAGTCCTGTGAGTGCCTCGATCTCAATACTTCTGCAATTATTGGAAAATTCAGATTTATTATTCTCACCTTGTGTGGAATTATCCTTTTCAATGAAAATCTGACCTCTTCAGATTTCATTGGAATCCTTCTCATTGTTATTGCCTCTTTAAGTGGATGCAATCTGAATTGCAACGTAGTTAAAAAGGGAACAATGCTGAAAATCTTAGCTGTTCTTGCCAATACCGCAGCCATTGCAAATGAAAAAATACTCAGTTCTCAAGCCGATGTGGCTTCTATTTCTTTTATGGGATTCTTTTTTTCGGGTTTAATCTTTCTCAGCCTCTATCCCAGGAAAGTATCTGGCGTAAGGAAGGAAATTATTAGAAGCAGGGGACTGTTAATTTTGATACCCATAGTAAAAATTGTATCTTCTCTGGCCCTTATTACTGCTCTTAAGTCGGGCACTCTAAGTGGCATCGTAGCTATATGCCAGCTTGATTTATTAATGTTTTTTATTTTTGGAATTATATTTCTCAAAGAAAATACAAATTTGCTCAAGAAGGGTGTCGCTTCAACGCTTTGTGTTTGTGGAGGATTTATTGTTAACTTTGCATAATCAGGAAGTGGGGGACTAGAGCTGTTTTTCTGAAAGACAGCAGTTGAAAAGATGAGAATTGATAGTTATGTTGTTGTAAGAGCTTCCAGCTTAGTTGAAATAAAGTGCGAGAGTTCTTCTTTCATTTCTATAAAAGAAACTCCAATATCATACATTTTGTCACTATATGCTTCAATTCTGACAACTGTCCCAAGAATTAAAAGACTTTCTTCGCCTGCTTTCAGAGGGATCTGGATTTGAAGCTTTGTGCCAAGATCAAAGAGCTGCTTGCTTTCAAAAAGAACACCAGCCCTACTTATATCTTTGCAGTTGACTTCAACCTGCTTGATTTGTCCCTCAAAAGCTATCTTTTGGATAACA
>Ga0316190_10004573_pt1 | contig 10086 bp, 10 predicted proteins | sample Eddworburrow2_MG_FD_204929 | JGI IMG/M metagenome (GOLD analysis project Ga0316190, IMG submission 204929) | Coastal sediment microbial communities from Maine, United States - Eddy worm burrow 2 | ecosystem: Environmental > Aquatic > Marine > Coastal > Sediment | place: USA: Maine | collected... | reverse complement strand
TATCTTCGTCTTTCAGCAGGAAACTGGAGGAGGTCAATAGCTCTATGGCCTGGCGCTCGCCAAGGCGGAATTCGGTTTCGAATATTTCCAGAATACATTCCTTCTGCTCGCGGGTGATCTCGCCGGAACATTTCGCCATCACGTACAGGAGTCCCGCCACGGCTTCCATCGGACGCTCCATGGAGAAGGCGGGGTCGGCATAATACTTCTTCTGCCATTTCCTGCGCCGGAACCAGGCGAACGGATTCAGGTTCAACCGCCCGGCATTGACCCCATTGCGTGAAAACTTATCCACTAAATACAGAATCGTAATGATCGAACCGAGTATTTCTAAAATATAAATCATTGTTTGTTCCTTAGCTGTTGAGATAGAGGGAAGTGACCCCCATTGCCAGCAGGTTATTGAATGTATGCATTGCGATGGGTATATACAGTGACCGTGTTTTGAGTTTAGCGATGCCCAGCAGGATACCCAGCGTTCCTATGATTGCGATTTGAAGCATTCCGTACTGCACATGAATGGCCGCCCATGCAAGAGACGTCACCAGCACTGCGCCCGTGGCCCCCATCCATGAATCGCGCAACCCTTCAAATAAAAATCCACGAAAAAACAACTCTTCAATCATCGGGGCCACGACCACGACAGCAACCCAGAACAAAGGAAGGTATCCCGCAGTCTCGTAAGTTTTCGTCATCCAGGCCGAATCAGGTATATCCAACACACGGTTCACCATTGCCCACCCGAATAAAAAAATCAGGACAAAGGCCAACCAACGTGCATATGTCTTTAAGGGAAGGTTTTTAATCGCGAGATATTCTTTCAGCGTAATCCCCTTACGAAGTAAAATGGCGCCCCCGATAGCCAACAAACCCATCCACCCAGAAAATATGATCCCCACTGAAAGGTAGGATCCATTGCTGGAAATCGACGCCATCAATTCTTCTTCATTTGCGAGCGCGCTGACTCCTGATTCGATTCCCACCATCACTCCAATCGCAAGACCCTGCGCACTCGCATAGATCACGGCAATGACCGCACTTAACGCGAGAGTCGCCCAAAATCCCCAACGCGTTGCTGGCAGAGGCGCTTTCTCAACAGGATCTTTTTCGATGTGTACTGCCACAATCTGATTCAATTTATTTATTCCCTTTCAGTTTTAACCCACTACACAGCTTCACCGGAAAACGCGAATAACAAAATAACGCCACCTTTTTCTGTCCGCGCTGTTCTTTCATTCGTTTCACTCGCACCTGAGTGATTAAATCGGCGATTTCCTATGCGTCGGCATATCTATAGATATAACAGGATTACATCAGATGTAAATATTATCAATAGCTCTTTTGGGCGGGTAAAATACAAGTTTTTTTTAAATCAATAGCATGCGAGTAGTTTTATTTTCACCACAAAAACTATCCGTGCAGGAGATGGAGAGGGGTCTTATAAATGACAGTCGGGGTCCATGCGTTGATGGAGGATGCGGAATTACTTTTTACCGTACAAACTGCCCATGCGAAAGGTGGAGGAGTTGACGTTCGGGCCGTCATCCGGTTGAGCGAGGGCGTTGGCCACTTCGTCGCGATAATTTCTAACTTTGCGAAAAAGAGGATGGGTGATATCGAGTTTGAGATTGGTGAGCGCGGCACTGAAGCTATCAGCGCCTTCCGCTTTCACCTGGCATACCAGCTCGCCCGATTCGCTGTCGCGGAATACATCGGAGACGGTGAGTTGCGTCTTCTTATTAGCATGCAGTCCCAAAGCGCGCATCATCTCGACTACTGGCCCGTTGCCGTAAGCCCTCAACGGAAGATGTTTTTTGATTTCGATCAGTAGACTCTGCGCACTCATGCTCCAACTCCCATCTCAATTATTAGAAACGCCAAGCATATCACACTCCTGCCCGGAGGGGGAACGGGCTGACCGATAACAGCCAGAGAGATTTTTGGGGCGCATTTCAAAACCACCCTCACCTTAATCCGTCACCCTTTGGGAGCTCCTACCCAGAGAGGGAGGTGGCTGACCGTCCAGCGTGACGCTGGACCTAATCTCTAAATTGCACTCAGCGATATTCTTTTGAGAACAACGGTTAGCCTATTCCCCCTCCGGGCAGGAGGCGGCGGGCTCCGCTAACATTTTTAAAATAAAGGGGTTTATGGCTCTTGTGAGGATCGGCTGGCGTGATATAATTGCCACGTTGCAGAATTATCCCATCCAAATACTGGGAATTCAGGGGTTGGAGGGGTTGATATGTTGACTTCGGACCGGGTTTCCGTATAATTCGGGGTTTATCTTTAAATCGTTCAATTTCTAGGTGTTTCAGCCGATTTATGCTGGAAAAATTCAGATTAAAATCAGAAAGCAGTCTCGACCTCATCGGCGGTTCTCCGCTGGTCAAGCTGAACCGTGTGATCCCTTCCAACGGGGCTAATATTTACGCCAAGTTGGAATCGACCAATCCCGGCGGCAGTGTCAAGGACCGCATTGCTTTGGCGATGATCGAAGATGCCGAAGCCAAGGGATTGCTCAAACCCGGCGCGACTATTATCGAGCCGACCAGCGGTAACACCGGAATCGGTCTCGCCCTGGTGGGAGCGTACAAGGGATACAAAGTTATCCTGGTGATGTCCGAGAACATGAGTATGGAGCGTCGCGTCCTGCTGGAAAGTTATGGCGCCATCGTCGAGCTCAGCCGGGCCGAGTTCGGCATGCAGGGCACGATTGAGCGGGCGGAAGAATTGGTCGCGGCGAATCCGGATTACTACATGCCGCAACAGTTTAACAATCCGGCCAACCCGGAAGTTCACCGGCAGACGACAGGTCCGGAAATCATTTCGGCGATGGAAGGCGATACCGTAGACGCGTTTGTCGCGGGTATCGGAACAGGTGGAACGATTACCGGCACTGGCGAAGTTTTAAAGGAACATTTTGGTCACACCAAGATCATCGGCGTGGAGCCGGCGACCTCGGCTGTGCTTTCGGGGATGGCCCCCGGACCACATAAAATACAAGGTATCGGCGCAGGATTTCAGCCCAAAGTTTTGAATATGGCAATCGTCGACGAAATCCGACCTGTGTCCGACGAAGATGCGTTTCAATATTCCCAACGGCTGGCCAAGGAAGAAGGTCTGCTGGTGGGAATCTCCTCCGGTGCGGCGGTATGTGCAGCGCATCAGACGGCGCAAGATTTGGGACCGGGAAAAAATGTAGTTGTTGTTCTACCGGATACCGGGGAACGGTATTTCAGTTTTCATCAATATTTTTAATTTCACCACAGGGAAGTTATGGGATTTGTAAAAGGCTTACGCTGTAAGGAATGCGGCAAAAACTACGAAAAATTACCGATCCACGTGTGCGAGTATTGCTTCGGACCGTTGGAAGTGGATTACGATTACACGGCCATCGGCAAAGTGGTAAGCCGAAAAAGCATCCAGGACGGTCCGCCTTCCATGTGGCGTTATAAAGAATTCATGCCGATCGACGAGGCACCCAAAGTCGGCCTCCATACGGGATTCACTCCCCTCGTACGCGCCAAGAACCTGGGCAAGGCATTGGGCCTGAAAGAACTGTACATCAAAAATGACTCCGTCAATCACCCGACGTTTTCGTTCAAAGACCGGGTCGTCGCGGTTGCTGTTTCCAAGGCGATTGAATTTGGATTCGACACCGTATCCTGTGCCTCTACCGGCAACCTGGCCAACTCGGTGGCCGCTCACGCGGCGGAAGCAGGACTCAAGAGCTGTATCATTATTCCCGACGGGCTGGAAGCGGGTAAGATTCTCGGTACGCAGATTTATGGCTCGCAGTTGATCGCCGTACACGGCAGTTACGACGACGTCAACCGCTTGTGCAGTGAGATCGGCTCCAATCATGATTGGGCGTTCGTCAACATCAACATCCGCCCTTATTACGGTGACGGTTCGAAAACCTACGGCTACGAAATTGCCGAACAGTTGGGATGGAAAACTCCGGACAATGTCATCGTCCCGGTGGCAGGCAGTTCACTCATCACCAAAATCTACAAAGCGTTCCATGAGTTTGAGATGCTGGGTTTGATTGGCAAGGTGAACACCAAAGTATTTGCGGCGCAGGCGACGGGCTGTGCACCGGTCACGACTGCAATCAAAAACGGTACGGACACCATTATACCGGTGAAACCCAATACCATCGCCAAGTCCATCGCCATCGGCAACCCTGCAGACGGCTATTACGGCGTCAAAACCGCCAACGAAAGCGGCGGCTGGGGCGAAGACGTGTCGGATGAAGAAGTCGTTGCGTCCATGAAGTTGCTGGCGGAAACCGAGGGCATCTTCACGGAAACGGCAGGCGGCGTGACCGTGGGCGTTACACAGAAATTGATCAAGCAAGGCCGCATCAAGCCGGACGAAACGACGGTCATCTGCGTCACCGGCAACGGGCTTAAAACGCAGGAAGCGTTGACAGGCCAGTTCACTCCACCGGCGGTCATTGATTGCAATATCCAAAGTTTCGAAGAAGAATTTGCCAACAGTTTAACGGTTTAAAGGAGAACGCAACATGCCAGTCAAAGTAAGAATCCCCACGCCTCTGATGAAACTGACCAACAATCAGGCGGAGATTTCGGCAGAAGGCGCAACGATTGCCGATATATTGAATAATCTCGAAAGCCAGTTCGCGGGCATCAAAGAACGCATCTGCGAAGAAAATGGAACCCCAAGACGCTTCATCAACATCTATCTCAATGAAGAAGACATCCGGTTTCTGGAAGGTGAAAAGACCCCAATCAAAGATGGCGACGAAATTTCCATTATCCCTGCCATCGCTGGTGGAGTTCGTTAAATGACCGACTTTACCGACGAGCAGATAGAACGCTACAGCCGCCACATCATCCTGCCGGAAGTAGGCGGGGTGGGCCAGAGAAAAATGCTGGACGCGCACGTACTGATGATTGGTGCGGGCGGTCTGGGTTCGCCTGCGGCTTATTATCTCGCCGCCGCCGGAATCGGCCATCTGGGTATCGTGGATTTCGACACGGTTGACCTCAGCAATCTGCAGAGACAGATCATCCACTCCACGGAGCGGATCGGCATGCTGAAAACCGAATCGGCCAAGAAAACCATCGCCGCACTGAACCCGGATGTCAATGTCACTACTTACAACGAGCGAATAAGTTCACAGAATATCAAGGAACTGTTCGAAGGATACGACTACATCGTTGATGGCTCGGATAATTTTGCGACCCGGTTTCTGATCAATGACGCCTGCGTGCTGATGAATAAAGTCAACATTCACGGAAGTATCTTCCGATTCGAGGGTCAAGCAACAGTCTTTCATCCGAAGAAGGGCCCGTGTTACCGCTGTTTGTATCCCGAACCGCCACCACCGGGCTTGGTTCCGAACTGTCAGGAGGGCGGCGTACTCGGCGTGCTGGCAGGAATCATTGGCAATATTCAAGCCGTGGAAACGTTGAAACTGGTACTGGGTATCGGCGAATCGTTGTCGGGCAAACTGCTCATCTATGACGCGCTGAACACAGAATTTCGAAAGTTGAAACTCAAGCGGGATGTCAATTGCCCAGTCTGCGGGGACAACCCAACGATTACAGAGTTAATCGATTACGAAGAATTTTGCGGAACGGCTTGATTAACCGTTGCCACATTCGTTTATAATTTTAAGACCAATGACGAATCCCTTGCATGTGTTTTGGCGCTACAGGGAGTTGTCTTAAGCTGATATGGGTCACATCAATCAAAAAAGTCTCGCGCCGGCTTGCCCGGTCATTGTGGATCAATCGATTTTGAAAAAAATCGGTAATACCCCCTTGATCCATCTTGAGAACATCAGCAAGCGGTTCCCCAACGTTGAGATATACGCGAAGGCGGAATGGCGCAACGCAGGCGGGTCCGTCAAGACGCGACCTGCCTTGCAAATGATCGAAGACGGCGAAGCTTCAGGGAAACTCACCAAAGATAAAATCATTCTCGACTCCACATCTGGCAACACCGGTATCGCTTACGCCTTGATCGGGAAGATCAAAGGCTATCGGGTGAAACTGGTCATGCCCGCCAACGTCATCAAAGAACGCAAAGGCGTGATGGCGGATTTTTACGGTGCGGAGATCGTCACCTCCAGTCCGTTTGAGGGCTCCGATGGCGCCATTATCCTGGCAAAGGAAATCTACGAAAAAGATCCGGACAAGTATTTCATGCCGGACCAGTACAACAACGATTCCAACTGGCGCGCTCATTATCTGCACACCGCCGAGGAAATCTGGAAACAGACGGATGGCGAGATCACCCATTTTTGTGCAGGCATCGGAACCGGTGGCACCATCATGGGCAACACTCGAAAGTTTCGTGAATTGAATCCCAAAATTCAGTGCTTCGCGATAGAGCCAGCAGAAGAACTTCACGGGTTGGAAGGCCTCAAGCACATGGCTTCGTCTATCGTCCCCGGTATCTACGACGAATCAATTCTGGACGGGAAAATCAGCGTGGCCACAGAAGATGCTTACGACATGCTGGAAACTCTGGAAAAGGAAGAAGGAATTCTGGTCGGCCATTCCTCCGCCGCCGCCGTGATCGCCGCAACAGAGCTGGCAGGAAAAATTGAAAAAGGCGTCATCGTTACTATCTTCCCAGACAGTTGCGACACCACCTACATCAATTTCAGTAAATTTAAAGAATATTACGAGTCCCAATCCCCAACCGCCCTTCCGAAGGCGGACAACTGATCCCCCGCACACTTTTGCGACAAGGTTTTCATGGGCCGCTTTCAAAAACATATCTTCATCTGTAACAATCAACGCAAAGAAGATGATCCACGAGGATGCTGTGCCTCGCGCGGTTCACTCGAACTTCTGGACCATTTGAAAAAATGCGTCCACGAATGCGGTCTTAAGGGTAAAGTGCGCGTCAACAAGGCAGGATGCCTCGATGCCTGCGCTCAAGGGCCAACGATGGTGGTCTATCCCGACGACATCTGGTACGCACCCAAGACCCATGAAGACATGGACGAAATCCTCACCGAGCATATCCAAAATGACCGAATCGTCGAGCGTCTGGTCATCCCATTCAAGAAAAATTAAATATTAAAAGTTTAAACTTCGTCAATTTCGATGGTTTCAACTTTCACGCGGGCGGTGCCTTGACCGTGGAATCCGAGTTGTTTGGCGGCAGCGTAACTGACATCGATGATGCGTCGTCCAGAGGCTGCATTGTGGTCGCTGGGAAACGGGCCACGATCATTCACTCGTACAATCACTGAACGGCCGTTTTGCAGGTTGGTGACTTTCACATTGGTGGGCAAAGGCAAATGTTTGTGCGCGGCAGACAGGGCATTGGGATTGAATGCTTCTCCATTGGCGGTCATGTGACCGTCTTTCTGCCTGAGCGTTTCGTCGCCATACCAGGAAGCCACGCCAGTTTCTTTATAACTCCGGGCCTTGGCAACTGACATGGGATAATATTTTTTTCCTTTCACTCGATAAGGAGAATTCTTAACGCGACCCTGTCGGATGGCTTCCTTCACTGGCAATCCATCAATCGTCTCGATATCATCGTTCATCAACGACCATTCGATAGGCGCCTTCACAACATTAAACGTAAATTTGCCGACGTGGTATACGCCTTGGACCGTTCCAGAGGCCACGTAATAAACCCCTTTCACGGTTCCACTCACCACATCGTAGGTTCCCTCGACCACGGCGCACCCCGTCAGGAAAAATAAACTCACAGGAAACCACATTTGACGGCAAATCCATTTACTCATGCCAGACCCTTTAAAATCATAACTTATTGAAAAATATAGACTAATTTTAAAATAGAATCAAACTTTATCGCCGTTTCTCTCCACAATCGTTCCAGGCTCATCTAGAAAAATAAAGCACGCCTGTGTCACGCCAGCCCAAATTGACAATACTCTTGCGATGCCTTAACTTAAATGAATAGAACTTTTTATAGGAACAGGTAACACATGAGCCAGGAAGAACCGAATGAATTAGCCGACCGCATCGAAAAAATTGAAGCTCTCCTTTTTGATCTGAGTAGCAGAGTTGATGAAATAGGCGAGCAATTTAAACTGGCGGCGCCCCCAACCCAGCAACCGGGCACACATTCTCCTCCCGGCTACGCGATTATCACGCCACAACCTCTTTCTCCTCCCATAGACTCGGTCAACCGTGAGTTTGGGTATTCTGAAGAACCAGATCCGGACAAGGAAGTCAATCAGGGGGAATTCTGGCTGAACAAAATAGGAATCATTCTTCTTTTGCTCGGTCTGGGATTTCTGTTCAAGTATTCCGTCGATCAAAACTGGGTCACCCCGCTGGTCCGGGTGTCATTCGGTCTGGTTCTGGGAGTGGGCTTGATTGTGATTGGAATGCGTCTGCCTCAATCCAAGCGAGTGCTGAGCCAAGTCCTGATGGGAGGCGGCATCGCCGCTTTTTACATCACCGGATATGCGGCGTTTCACCTTTACCACCTGATTCCTCATTACCTGGCATTTTCATTTATGGTGGGAACCACCCTGCTGTCCTATTGCCTGGCCTTATATCAAAATGAACCTCCCATGGCATTGGTTGCCGTGATCGGCGGCATAGCCACTCCATTTGTATTGAGTACAGGTTCCGGAAGTATTCCTGGACTGATTATTTATACCTGCGTGATCCTCACCGGATCCATGGCCATTTATTATTTCCGGCCCTGGCGGTTGTTGTATTGGTCTTCATGGACAGGTGGATGGTTTGTGATGGGCATTGCGGTGAACCAACTTCCCCCTCTCAAGCCCGAATCACTATCCTATTTCTGGAGCGTACAGGCAGGAATCTTATTCGCTTGGACGTTATTCTGGATTGTCCCCCTGGTTCAAAAGAAAGGCCAGTGGAGACCCTCTTCAGCCGGAGGAGTGCCTCAACCCAAAACCATTTTTGAAAGTCTGACTCAAGACCATAATCTTCACATCACCTTTCAAATGGTTTTCTCATCTCTCTTCTCATTTCATATTTCGAAGTGGGTTTGGCATCTGACCGATACTCAATGGGGTGGCATTGTCTTATGGGCCAGCTTGATCTTTTCCCTGATCGCATTTTTTTTGTGGTGGCTGGAACGACCTCACGAAGTCGTGGCATTGCACGCTCTGGTGGGAACCATATTTTTAACAATAGCTCTATTTTATTTATTAGACAAGCATCAGCTATTTCTGGCCTACGGACTGGAAGCCACTGCACTTCATTATCTTTCCCATCGGACCCGTGAGCCGGCAGTTAATTTTGCGGCTATCTGGCTATTTGTGGGAGTCGGGTTTTGGCTTGTCGTTCGTTTGTTAGAGGGTATCCAAGGCGACCCCATCTTCAATATTCAAGCTCTAACTGACTTGACGGTGATATCGCTGGCTGTCTACTCCTCCACACGCATTGAACTCAAAGGTGTTTCTAAACTTTATATTCTCGTATCCTATCTCGCGCTCCTGGCCTGGTTTCTAAGAGAGCTGGGAGGTCTCCCGGATGGCAACGGACTCGTTTCCATCACCTGGGGCCTGACAGGTTCTATTTTAATATGGCTGGGATTAAGAAAGGGCCTGTTGGATATTTTCAAAGCGGGATTCGCTACTCTGGTATTGGTCGCCATTAAACTATTGATCGTTGACCTTGCCAACCTCAATGTAGTCTGGAGAATTCTGGTCTTCATGGGATTCGGCGGGGCTTTCCTGTTTCTCAGCTACTGGGTTAAAGACTTGTGGAGTATGAAAACCTCTGGAAAGGCTGTTTGAGGTTAATCCGAAAGTTCCATCTGAAGCTTGAGCAGGTTGTAATAGATTCCCTTGTTCAGAAGAAGTTCCTGACGGGTTCCAAATTCCTGCACCTCACCGTGCTTCAAGACCAGTACCTTGTCTACCGTTTTCAGCGTGGATAACCGATGCGCGATGATAATCGAAGTCCGCCCTTTCATCAGCTCATGAATTGCATTCTGAATCTGCCGCTCAGTTTCGGTATCGACGTTGGAAGTCGCTTCGTCGAGAATCAGAATTCTGGGATCAAACGCCAAGGCCCGTGCGAACGAAATCAGTTGTCTCTGCCCCATAGATAAACTGCTTCCGCGTTCTATCAACTCCTG
>Ga0316190_10004571_pt1 | contig 10089 bp, 9 predicted proteins | sample Eddworburrow2_MG_FD_204929 | JGI IMG/M metagenome (GOLD analysis project Ga0316190, IMG submission 204929) | Coastal sediment microbial communities from Maine, United States - Eddy worm burrow 2 | ecosystem: Environmental > Aquatic > Marine > Coastal > Sediment | place: USA: Maine | collected... | reverse complement strand
TAATTTTATTTTATTCGTGGACATTTCGTTTAAAGATTGAAAATGATAAAGACTGGATGGATTATAGAAGAAATGGCGGTGTCGTTTTGATTTGCGGTTGGCATCAGCAATTTTTTTCTGCTATTCGTCCTTTTAAAAATTATAAAACCTTCAACCCAAGTCTCATGATTAGCCAGAGCAAAGACGGTGAAATAGTCGCCAAGATGGCTTTGCGTAATGGCTGGAATCCGGTTCGGGGTTCTTCTTCAAAAGGTGGGATGGAGGCTTTAAAAAAAATGATTGCCAATTTAAAGGAGAATAAGCTTGGAGCCCATATTGTAGATGGGCCAAGGGGGCCTTCAGGTGTTGTTAAGGCGGGTGTAATCCGTTTGGCACATGCGGCCAATGCCGTAATCGTTCCTGTTTCTGTTTCTGCGGAAAAAGCATGGTATTTCAATAGTTGGGATAAGTTTCTTCTGCCAAAACCCTTTAGCAAGGTGATTCTTCGTTTTGGGGAAATGATCCAATTTGATAGAGTAAAAGACAGAGAAGTCTTTGAAAGGCACAGAACGAGACTTGAAGAAATTATGATTCCTGCGTTAAGAGTTTTATAGCCATTAACCAACAATCGAGAACTGAATTTGTTAAATCGAAGTATGAATGCATACAACAGCATGCCACGTTACAGCTTGCGTGAAGATTTTGCCAACAGTATAATACATGGCGCAGGTTTCATTCTTTCAATTATCGGAATGTGCGTACTGATTGCCTTTGCAAATATCTATGGAAATGCCTGGCATGTTGTATCATGCAGCATTTATGGTTCAACTTTGGTCTTTTTATACACAGCCTCCACGCTTTATCACAGCATTCAGTCTGCTAAAGCCAAGAGCGTTCTCAGGACCCTGGATCACTCGACCATTTTTCTTTTGATAGCCGGAACGTATACACCTTTCACCCTGGTGAACTTACGGGGTCCTTGGGGTTGGTCGCTTTTCGGTGTTATTTGGGCGCTGGCTGTTATAGGAATCTTATTTCAGACGACCATGCTTCGCAAGGGAGCTTTTATTTCTGTTGCGTTTTATGTGACTATGGGATGGGTTGTCATAATAGCGATTAAACCGATGCTCTCTTCGGTCGATACGGGCGGTTTAGTGCTATTGCTTTTAGGAGGTGTAGCGTATACCACTGGAGTTGTGTTTTATGTTCGGCGGCAGATGCCATACAACCATGCTATTTGGCATGTTTTTGTCTTGGCCGGAAGTGCTCTGCACTTTTTCGCAATCCTCTTTTACGTCATACCGCTAAATCCTCCACGGACAATTTAATAGCCAGCTTGAACTTTATGCTTACATTGTAAAACCTTTTCAAGACCGTGCACCCAAACCTGCTTTTGCAGAGCAATATGCCGCTGGATGCGGTTCAATACGGACACCGAACAGAGGACTGAGACATGAACGAAACCCGTAAAAGCGAGCAGACATTCGCACCGGCCGACGGCGCCCAGCCCTACGTACCCCATGTGAGCCCCCAAGGGGATGCATGGTACACGGCCTTTTTCATTGAAAATCACATAGATCACTTTGCCTATCCCGAACACGTGGCAACCGCCGAGCAGATTCGGTTCATGGTCTACACCGAAGATGAAGAACGATACTATCCGTGTTCCGACCGAATGTTTAGAGCCATCATGAGCCGGAATCAGTCTGATTTTCTTCAAAAAAAATACGTTGAAGTGCTGGATCGTGTTCTGAAGCTGATCCACCGAATGATCGACGATACGTGGGAAAAGGATTATCTTGATGCCCTGATCCGCATCAAGTTCGAGCATGAAATACGAGACGAGATCATGATTCCGTCACGGCTGGAAAAGCGTTTGATCAATATATTTCTCAACCGAACCCAGATCGAAGACCCTTATTTCTGCGAAAAGGGGATGCGAAACCTTCGGGCCGCCGGGGCCCTGCGTTCGAGGGCCTGTCGAAACGCCCTGAACGTGTTGGAGGCAGAAGACCTCGGCAGAACGCACCGAACGCTGACCGAAACCCGGGAAGTTCTCCGTTTCATCGAGCTGAAACGATTACTTGCTTTAACGGTGGAAACATCACTTTGGATCGACGATGACGCGGTTCGATTCACCGAATCAGACTTCTTTCGCCTTTTTAAGCGCCCGGTAACCGGCGACGGCGCCCAGGCCCTGTTCGATTTTTTGGGTATTCGTGGAAAGGAATCATCGGAACATCCCGGTCTGGTCCCGAAAAAAATTCTGTGGCTGGGCGACGAATCCGGAGAAATCATGGTCGACCTGGTCATCATTCGGCTTCTTGCTCGTCTGGGGCACAAGATCATCGTCGGCTTAAAGGAAGGCGCGGTTTACACCAAGGTCGACTTCGACGACGCCCACAGCGACGAAACCCTGAACAGTCAACTCGATAAAGCTTATTTTATCCGGGAAAAGCACCTGGGGAAAAACGAACTCGTAGATATTCTTCGAAGCGACTACAATATTATCGTTATTTCCGACGGCACCCGGGAAAATGTCAACCTGCTTTTGGCTTCCACCGCCTTTGCCCGCCTTTTCAAGGAAGTCGACGGCGTTATCTCCCGGGGACCTGACCAGAAACGACGATTTTTCGGGAGCCGCTTTCAATTTACCCAGGACATCTTCAATATTTCGGCAGGAGAGGACGACGCGGTAACGGTCAGTTTCAAGCCCCGGCATCCGGCAGTAATCAAGTACACCTACAACGAGCTGGAAGATAAAGCCAAGGCGATTATTGAGGAGATGCGAGCCGCCAAACAGAAAGGCATGACCGTTATGTTCTACAGCGGTATCATCGGATCGATTCCCGGAAGACTCCTGACAGCCAAAAAAATCATGTCCGTCTTTGTCGATCATCTGACACGAGAATATGCCCTGACATTTATCATCAATCCTTCTGAGTATTTCGAGAAGGGGATGGATGCGGATGATCTCATGTACATGTGGGAGATTGTCCAGCGCAGCGGATTCATCGACATCTGGCGATTTCAGACCTACGAAGACATCGTTCAGGCCTTCCGGATGATGAAGAGCAAGGTCCCGCCGGAGTGGGTCGGCAAGGACGCCACATTCAGCACCGGATGCACCAAGGAGATGAGGATCGCTCTGGACGTCCAGAAGAAGCACCCGGAGATGCAGATTGCCGGACCCGCAAAGGAAAAATTCATGCGCCGCAGCGAGTACGGTGTGGGGATGCTCTACGACCAGAGTCTGGCCGATATCTGCCAGGGGTAGTCGAATACCGATGATTTTAATTTGGGGAAATTTTTTTCGCCTTATAAATATCGAAACCGTGCTGATGTAACTTATGACGAACCTTAATTTTCCATAATTTATCAGCTTTTTACTTGAATCCTTGGTCCCTTGAATCCTTAGATAAAATATACCGGTTATTTACCGGCATATTTTTTTGGTTTTTTCCAAAATACTCTTCCACAACGCCTTGATTTCCTCTATGCCCAACATGTATCCCGCCGACATAAGGATGACAACAAATACCAGAGCGGTCAGAATTGAAACCGCAAGGCTTCCGCCAAATGTGGCCGAATCGAATCCCGATAGGACGCTTCCCTTAAAAAACTCCAGAAACAGGCCCAACGGTATGCTCAACAGGATGGTCCGCAGATAAAACCGATACACCCTGAGACAATCCTTGTTTTCACTCTTTTTGTTCCAAAAAACGTATAGCACGGCAACTTGGAAAATGGCTGAGAGTGAAATCGCCAGCGCCACGCCTCCGGCACCCATCTTGAGCATTCCAACCGTGTAAACGGGAATGCTCAGAATCACCGCCGCGGTTCCGTACAATGCGGGGAAGAGCGTATTCTGCACGGCATAATATCCCCGAACCACAATGGTCTGAGCAGCAAAAGCAAAAGCTCCGATCATCAAAAAAACCAGCACCTGGGATGTTAAGACCGTTGCGGCGGCATCAAACCGGCCCCGTTGAAACAAGATGACAACCGTTTCCTGTCTGAGGGCTATAATCAAAACGGAAAACGGAACCACCAGCGCCAGATATCGTAGAGTATCGTTCAGCAGCCGGTTCATTTCATCGACTTTATTCTCCGCCGCCAGACGCGCCATAAATGGAAATGACGCCATCCCCACGGCCTGGCCGAAGAAGCCCACGAGAATAAACATGGTCCTCAGTCCGTAATTGAGACCGGCAATGCTGCCACGGGGCAAGTAGGAACCGAAAAATCGAAATAAAAATTCCGTTGAAAAGCTCATGGTCAAGCCGATCATCAAAGGAAGGGTCAACCGAACATAGAGCCATAGATCCGGGTGTCTGAAATCGAGGGCCGCGGTGAACCGCATCCCCACCTTTTTTGCACCCCAGAGCTGAACCATAAAATTTCCGATGAAGGCTCCGACGAAAACACCCCAGGAAAAACCTTCCATGCCGATTCGAGGCCCCAGCAGTACCCCCCCGCAAATAATTCCCAGATTGTATAAAAGAGGAGACAGGGCCGGGATTAAAAATTTTTCCTTGGCGAACTGAACGGCCATAAACATACCGCCGGAAAAGAAGAAAAACTGGGCCGGGATGATAATCCGTGTCATTCTGACCGCCTGTTCGATCAATACGGGATCATCGAGCCCCGGGGCGAGAATCTCCACAAATCCCCGTGCAAAAACACAGGCAATTGTAATCAAGACCAGCAGCAAGCTGCCGAAACCGGTGAGAATGAGCGAAAAGACCCGCCAGCCCTCGTCTTCCTGGTTTCGTACCAGATAAAGAGAAAAAATCGGGATAAACGTCACCGAAAGGAACCCGCTGGCAACGACATGATTTAGAATTTCGGGGATGATAAAGGCGACCTGATAGGCATCGACGCCCCCGCTGATTCCGCCAATATAGGCAATGACCTGCTCCCGAATAAGGCCGGTAAGACGGCTTAAAAAAACCGAAGCCATCATTATCAGCGAAGCCAAACCGACTTTTTTATACATTGATGACATATTTTTTTTGGCCAATGGTCCCTTGATCATTGATAAGTACAATTTGAAAACTATAGCATCATAATGATATCGCTAACAATGAATGTTTTTGATTTTGGCTGGGAAGCCAAAGACGGTTCTGTCTGATACGCTATTTCGTGATACAAATATGTTTCATTTAACCCATTGCGCTACATTTGGCTGATATCGTTTCTTCCAAAAATACAATGGATTACTCAATCGGACCCTATGGCATGGTCGTTGCCGTTCTATAAAGAGTTGTTTGCGTTTTCAATCCACGGACCCACCCATCGACCGGGCTGGAACCTTAAAGTTTCCCACCAATGAAAAAGCGTGGAATCGAATCGACGATCCACGCTTCTTTTGATTTTTCTGCCAAACCCCAGGGGGCATCCTAAACCTTTGCTCAATTAGGATTGTATCCCGTGACGCACAGCGAGCTTTTCAAACATGATCACCAGTCCGGTGCCTAAAATATAGATGGATTCTATGTTGAGATTTTTTTCGGCGGTTGCATCGAAAAAAATGTTGAGGCTCGATTCGAGTCCATCTTCGGGCTTCCAGTAACAAATCAGAAGCGGCACCTTCGGCAGGGGGTGCAACACCAGGGAGATATCAGCGTTGTAATGTTTTTCCACTTGCTTGCCGTTGAAAAGGTGAATCATGTCTTCAAAAAGATCGGTATAGGTATCTGCCACTTTTTTTAAGGGTTTTTCGCATCGTTGTCCAAAAAGCCGATACCACGCCTTGCCGCCCTCCAGTTCCCTGAATGGAATCCATTTTCCTGAAATAGGGACGTCCCCACCATCAATGATGTAGTTGAGTACGGGTATCGTGATCCATGAATGGACGTGGATGTCGGTGGTAATGTCCCCTTTTGTATTGACGCTGAAGTCCTTGCCGAGACACTTGATGGTCAATTTATCATCAGAAAACCGGGCCCCCAATCTTTGGGCGGTTGAACCAAGGTCCAGGGTGGCAATTTTTCCTTTCAGCTGTTCCATGGCCTGTTCCCGCTCCTGAACAAGGGTCATATGATTGGCTGCCGGCCCACCATATTTTTCAAGGATCTCAGGTTCCAGATGGGGGCATTCGTCGAGTTGTTTTTCACCCTGAAACACGGCTGCAGCAAATGCCAGACATGTTGGCTTGTTACATTTTTTACAATTTGATTTGTCGAGCAGTTTGAAGATTTCCATGGTATTTTTAAATTGGACCATGCGATGATTCTCCTTTTCTTTTGTCTTTCCAAAATTAGCAGAAGACCACGGGCGTAAGCCGGTGGGAATTTTCAATAGAAAATAAATAAAATGATCTTGCAATCCATGCCTCGGTTCCGAATAAAATATATTTTCGCACAGTATGGAATAAAAACATCACCCATTTGGGGGATATCATGATTTTTTTTGTTTTTTCCGGAAGGGTTTGAAACCGTTTTTAAACAATTTTGCGGCGCGTTGCCCAGACAGCCGCCTGGGTTCTATCATTTACACCGAGTTTGTTGAAAATGTGAACCACATGACTTTTGACGGTATGCGGACTGATGGAAAGAATTTTGGAAATTTCAGTATTAGTGGCGCCGTTTGCCATTAGGCGAAGAACTTCTATCTCGCGACCCGTAAGGTCTGTTTCAATTTCATCTTGATTATTTTCAAGATGCGCCTTTTGATCCTGTTCCAGATCCCTCAATTTTTTCTCGATGGTTTCAATATGTTTTTTCTGCTTTACAAAATCGGACTCTCGTTTTTTGGAGTCAATTTCAATGGATACAGTGGTTTTAAGACTCCCTTTCTTATCAAAAACAGGATATGTTGCGCTTTCGAAGATCGGTTTGCTGAAATCGGGGCATTGGTCAGGGGTTATCTCGTTTTTGCTCAAAGCAGCCGCAAAAGCCATACAGGTTTGATATCCGCATTCTTTACAATTTGTTTGGGGTAAAAGTTTATAAATATCGATGACCGAAACCGGTCGTTTGAATTTATTATAATTCGGCTTGAGGGAATCTTTTTGAGCGTGAAGGTCGTTAAGAAAATCGATAAAACTGTTTGCAAACTCAAGGGCATGCTCCGGACCTGTAAACGGCACTGCCATGACTTCCATAGGATATAACGTACACAGGATACCGTCCATGGCAAACTGAATATATTCAGGCTCGTCATAATATTTGGCACCTTTAACGACTGCATTGATATAGGGAAACAGGGGGCTCACATCATTATCCAATTTAAAGTAAGCCCCTGTTCTAGGTCCAACAAAATCGGATCTTACCCCTGCGGTTGATAAAGAAAAGTCGGAATATGTTTTGATAAACATCTTTTTTTATGTCAATTTTAACAATAGAAACAGGATGTGTGCGCCGTCGATCGATGCGGATTACCTATATCTAAAAATCAATAAAAAATCAAAAGAGAAAATCCGGCAACCAAAGGAGGCCACAATGCCAATCAAAGTTTTAATAAAACGACGATTTAAAGATGGGTATGTCAACGAGATCAACAAGGTGATTAAAGAGATTCGTTTTGGGGCTATGGACCAGGAAGGGTACATAACCGCTGAGACCATGTGGGACCATGAAGATCCGTTTCGAGTTGTGATTGTCTCAAATTGGCGAAGTATCGACTATTGGAAAAAATGGAAAAAAAGCGCTTTGCGGAAATCCATAGAGCAAAAACTCGAAAAATTCCTTGATGGTGAAACCGAATATGAAATATTTGATCTTGGCGTGAATCCCCCCCTGGAAAAGCTGAAAAACAGAACCTGAAAACCAGCAGGTATAAAGCGCCCCATAGTCTATTGAAGTGATCGACAGAATATTTGTGGAAACAAGGTACGTTAAATGGAGTACTGAACCATGGCCAAATCCGAGTTTAAATTTTCTTTTTCCTTTCGTGTTCGCTATGCAGAGACCGATGCTCAAGGCATCGTCTTCTTTGCCCATTACTTGACCTATTTCGATACGGCGATCAACGAGTATCTGCGGGACCTTCCCTACAATTATATTGAACATGTCAAACAAACAGAAACCGACTTCCATGTGGTCAAGGTTACCGTCGAATTCTTCGCCCCAAGTCATTTTGATGACGAAATCGAAGTTTACGTCCGAACCGGACGAATCGGCAGAACCAGCCTCACTTTTTTTATTGAGATATTCCCGAAAAACGGCGAAACAACCTTGGTCAAAGGCGAGGTTGTGTGGGTGAACACCGATCAGAAAACCTACAAATCCGTGCCGTTGCCTGAAGCCTTGGTTGTCAAGTTGGGGAATAAGGAAGGAGAGGGTATTTAGAGACAAAATAGGGGGACACTTCACAATTCTTCTGCCAAGAATCCCGCGTGTGTCCCCAATCATCGTATGAAGTGTAATCCAATATTTTTGAGACCACTTCTAATATTTTTTCAAGCTGTAGCCGATAATCCCCGCCACAATCAAAACAATTCCGACAACGCCGGTTAGCTGAGGCAACGCTCCGTTTAACAGCAGTATTTCACCCACCAGGGAAAACACAATTCCACCGGATTGAGTCGCATCAACCCCTGATATGACGTAAGGAGATTTTGATGAATTTCTTGCTTTATAAAATATTGATGTCGCAATAATGCCCGACGAAACGGCAACAATGAAAGTGTTTATGAGTTGGTTTTTGAGTGGCGGCGGCGGTGCAACCCATAACAGTAACAACACCCAGAAAGGCATCGACCCCATGGTCATAAGCAGAACACATGTGGGTGCATCGTGTAGCATTGGAGAGTCAATATGGGGTATCCATGAATGATTGCCATGTTTAGCAAAATTTAAAAGCTGATTCCCCATGGGAAATGCAAAGGCGGCAATGACAACAGGAATCACACCATAAACGATATGTTTTACAGCAAACTCACTTTCTTTGTTATGAAATTGGATTAGAAAAATGCCGATAAAGATAAGAACAGAAAAATAAACACCATGTCGGGGGACTTTCTCTTTAAAAAAAAGAAGAACGATGGGCGTTGCAATAACGGTGATCTGCCATGTTCCGGCGATAACCCACCCGGGTGCATGATCCGCCGTGTAGCAAAGAAAACTGTAAAACATGCCGAACCCGACACTTCCAGCCAATAGCCAAAACTTAAAGTGCCTTATAAATATTTTTATTACATCCCGTAAATGCCCCACACCTTTATTCATGCCGATAAAAATAATAAGCAGAATCAACATATAAACATACCGCAACGAAGATGCCCAAACCCAATGGCCGCCGGATAAACTCATGGCGCGATTTAGAATAAATGTTACACTAAAAAAAGCGGAGGCTAAAAGGCCGAGTAAAATAAGCTTGATCATTAGACATTAACCCAATTGTCTTAAACCTAAACTGAGGGTTTTAAATAGTGAAAAAATTCAAAATTTTAATAATTACAGAAAATATAGATTGCTAAAATTGCGAATAGGTCTCACCCACATTATGGGTGACGTTTTACTCGGGCGTTCGTTGATTATCCGACATCAAGCAAATTCCCTTTATGGGCGCACACCCCCATTTGGACGCTTAAAAAGTTTGGGTCGGACGCCCAGAAGATTAAATTCAGCTATACATTTTGTTTGCAATCGATTAAGATATAAATTTTGGGGGAAGCGGCGGGTCATCCGTCAACCCTCTCCCGGGCTGAATCATCACCGTCGAGGTTCCATGGGCCAGAATTTTCCCATCTTCATTTGTCACCTCGGCATCTGCATATCCAAGGGTTTTACCCAGTTTGATCTGGCGGCCCTTTGCAACGAACTTCCCAGATACTGCCGGTGCAAGGTAATTTAGCTTGATATCCACCGTGGTTACCCCGGAATTTTGATCTTCAACGCCATAATAGACCGACCAAAAAGCAGCTGCATCGATTATGGACGCAAAAACCCCGCCGTGCACCAGGCCGAAAGGCTGTAAATGTTTTTGGTCAATATCAATTTCCAGATGAGAATATCCGATGCCCACGTTAAGAATTTTCATGGAAAGCAACGAAAAGTAGGGAGAATTGTTCACGAGAAGGTTCACTCTTTCAACATATTCCGGGTTAAGTCTTTTCATACCACCTCATTTCTTAATTATAATCGGCGTGTTCCCGCATATACA
>Ga0316190_10004570_pt1 | contig 10091 bp, 9 predicted proteins | sample Eddworburrow2_MG_FD_204929 | JGI IMG/M metagenome (GOLD analysis project Ga0316190, IMG submission 204929) | Coastal sediment microbial communities from Maine, United States - Eddy worm burrow 2 | ecosystem: Environmental > Aquatic > Marine > Coastal > Sediment | place: USA: Maine | collected... | reverse complement strand
CATGCGGTGGGGTACCGGACAGTTCTGTCATGACTGACCTCCTGTTAACCCGCATATCCCACAGGCTTTCTGCTGCGGCCGGCGATGCACCGCACCCAGAGATGTTTTCTCGCCTCGGGGTGCTCCACGTACCGTCAAGTGCGCGTCTGCGCCCCCCAGGTCGCAAACCCCACTGGGCACGGCACCTCGCCACCCTCGCGACGAAACCCGGTGAGATATGCGGGTTGATCGACTGTTCATCGGGGGGTGGGTTCCGGCATCATGGTGGTGAACCAAGAGTACTATGGCTAAAACCCATGAGCTCATCGATGTCAAAGGAGGTACGAAGCCATGACACGAATTCGATTGACAGCCGTGGTCCTGGGAGCCCTGGCGATGGTAGGCGCGGCGTTCGCCGAGGAGCTCTCGCTGGCCGACGCCATCGAAAGCGCCCTCGCTGACAGTCCGCAGGTGGCGGCGGCCCAGGCCGAAGTGGATTTCGCGGAACACGGAGCGGAGGCGGCCGCGTCGGCGGCGTGGCCGACCCTCGGGGTGTCGGGCAGCTACGGTTCGTTCAGCGGCGACGTGCTCTACGGGAGGTTCATTCCGGGAGTTCCAGGCGACGGCTCGATGCCGGTCGGGCAGTATGATCGCAACGCCACCGCGGCAGTCGAGCTCAAACAGGTGCTCTACGCCGGTGGAGGCATCGATGCCGCCAAGCGGGCGAGCGGCGTCGAAAACAAGATGGCGGCGGAAGGGCTGCGGGCGCGGCGCCGTGAGCTCTCTTATCAGGTCACCCGCGCCTACTACGAAGTGCTGTTAGCCGAGAGGCGCGCCGAGGTGGCGAAGACGAGCATCGAGCGTTCCCGGGAAGGCCTCGACATGATTGAGCTGCGCTTTGCCGAGCAGGATGCGCTCAAGGTCGAGCTCCTCGGCGCCGAGGGCCAGCTCGCGGCCGACAAACTCGCCCTGCTCGAGGCAACCAACGACCTCGATCTGGCCCGTCGATCTCTCAACCGGTTGCTCGGTCGTCCGCAGGAAAATGAGCTGAAGCTCAGCGACGTCCTCGAGGGACCTCTACAGGTGCCACCCGAGGCGACCGGCGTCGAGGAGGCGGCTGCAGCAAACCCGGGCGTGCGGATGGCGGGTCTCGGCGTCGAAAAGGCCGACGCCGCCCTCGGCAGCGCGCGGTCGCTCTCGCGGCCCAAGCTCGAGCTGTCCGCGATCTACACCTGGATCGACAACGAGCTCTTCTTCGAAGGTCAGTATGCGGGGGCCGTGGTCAACCTCTCGATCCCGTTTTTTCAGGACATCAAGGCGGGTTCGGCGGCAAAGAAGCGGGCACGTGCGCAGAAGACCCGGGCTGACGCCATGTTGGCCGACGCAAAATCGGCTGTGGAGCTGCAGGCGATGGCGGCCTATCGCGGTCTCGAGGAGAAGCTGACGGCGGTTGAGGCGGCCAGCAAGAACCTGGAGTATCACCGTGAGCGGTACCGGATCACGCAGAGCGGATACCGTGAGGAGATGGTGACATTCTCCGATGTCCTGGACCGCCACGACGACCTTCGGCAGGCCGAGCTCAGGCTCTCCGGCGTGCTTTTCCAGACCAGGATCCAGGAAGCCGAAATCCGGCGCCTCGCGGGGAATTGAGGCACTCTATTCAACGAACTCCGGCGGGCCCTGAACCCGCCGGCGGCAGCGATATGTGGCCGAGGCCGGGAATCGCCTGCCATCGGCCACTCGCTGGCGACGGTGGGTCACGACGCCCAAAGGGCGTCAGTAAGGACCCGCCTACAGGAGGGAGGAGAGGCAACTCCTTGTTGTTGTAGGCGGTTCGTTTACGGCCCGCCATCGGGTCGACTCATGCTCCTACCGCTCGACAAAGAAGCGTTGGCCCTCGACCCAGATCTCGAGACCCGAATCAGTCTCGAAGACCTGCAGCAGCGTCTCCAGCTCGGTCCCCGAGGCTTCGGCGGTGGCGGTGAGGACCCGCGCCTGCGCCTCGGCGCCGCTCAGACAATCCTCGTACAGTCGATCGAGGAAGCCGCGCAACACCCGCTTCGGGAGGAACAAAGCCACCAGCCCGGGATCGAGCTGCATCTCGCAGGAGACTGTTGTTCCTTTTCCCTCGGGGGGTGTGACGAAACGCCAGCGCGACTCCCACGATTTGAACTTGCCCGAGATCTGGCTTTGGCGCAGTCCGTCGGGTTCGATGCGACAGCGCTGCTTGATATGGAAGGTCTGACCGAACTGTTGGTGGACGACATCTATCACTGCGTAATCGTCGCCGGCCTCGAGAACGTTGACCTCCTTGACGCCCGGCATCCACTCCGGCCATCGCGAAAAGTCGACGAACACCTGGCGCACCACCTCTTCCGGCGCATCGATGCTTCCGAAGCGGCGCATCAGCCGTCCTCCGCCCGGCCGGGCAGCTCGAAGACCTTGCCGCGATGCCAGACGACGACGGTGTTGCCACACCGCGTGACCTCGAGGATCTTGCGGCGGCCATCCACGTCGGTTTCAAGCTCCGGTTCATCCGTTTTCTCATTGAGACCGCGGCAAATCACCCCGAGCGCATTTTCCAGTCCGGTGCGCAGGCGCTTGAGACTTCGAGTTCCGGCGACGGTGGGGCCAGGGCGCAGCCGTACACGAAGCTCTACTCCTCCTTCTTCTTCAATCAGCTCCCAGGTGCCGCTCGTTCCTTGGCCGCGGTACTGATCGACCCGAGTAAAGTGAGCCAAACCGGGCGGTGAGTGAACGATTTCGAGCGCCAGGCTCGGTGCTCCGAGTCCCGGCGCGCTCACTTCCGCGACCACAACGTCGCCTTCGCGGGCAAGAATTCGCGCGCTCTCCACTACTGGGAGCCAGTCACGGAGGTGGTGATAGTCGGTGAGGCGACCGAAGGCCTCGTCCCGGTCACACTTCAGCCGCACCGTTGCTTCGATGCTCCGATCCATGACTCAATCCTACCGGACGCTCATTTTCGGCGTCCCCGGCCGCGGGCGCGGCGATAACGAGCGAGCATGCGCTCGGGCAATCTCTCGATATCGGTAAGACAATCCTCGGTGGCGTTGACGAGACCACGTGGGGACTCGCGCACCACGTCCGCCAGGTCTTCGTTGTCTTCGAGGCCGGTGTCACGGGCGAGGGTGCGAAGAAAGGACTCTGCGGCTTCGGCGATACCTCGCATGCCGCCGGCCATGGCCAGCGCGAGCGCGTACTGGCCGCGGAGCAAGCTCAATGCAGCACGGGCGCCATCGCTGTCCTTCTTTTCTCCGTCGTCGTCGGACCAGGTGACGTCCTCGACCACGGTCCCGACCTGGGCCCCACCGCCGCTGGCGATCAGCTCTTCCTGCAGGGCCCGCAGCCGACCGGCAAGAACGGGAACGATGCACCACGCGATCTCGGGCTCCCGATCGACCAACGACTGAAAAGACCCCCGGGTGATGAGGAGACAGGTCGTGGGTTCGAGGGTGCGAATGGTGGCCGAGCGCGGCTGATCGTCGACCAGCGACATCTCGCCGAGGAGGTCGCCTCTTCCAAGTTCAGCGAAAACTACCTTCTCGTCACCTGTCCCTCTGCTAACCTCGACCCGCCCGCCGGTGATCACGAAGAGGCCGAGGCCGGTTGAACCTTCGACGACGATCTCCTCTCCGGTGTCGTACGACCGCGGCACGCAAAGCTCGGCAAGCCGGTGCAGCTGGCGGCCCTCGAGACGCGCGAAAAGTGGCGCCCGGGTGAGAAAGTCCTCAGCGCGGATGTCGTCTGCGGGAATCATGCTGCTTCCATATTACAGACTCCACCGAGCACGGGAGAGACGATCGATTTTCGAGTGTGTATTTCTGTCGCCGCTCCGCGGCTTTTTGTTCTTTTCTGGCCTCCAACCTGGGGCTTACGGCCCCAGGCTAAATACCTGCCGCGACTCTGGCGCCCAGTTCGGCCGCCGACAACCCAAGCCGCGGAGCGGCGAAAGATGAATAGCCTGGGGCGTGAACCCCAGGAATCGCCAAGAAAAGATGTGGACAGCCCCCGAAGGGGCCGGCAGATTCCGGCTGCGGCGTGAGCCGCAGCTCGAAAGTCTGCCTCAGAATTTAACCGCCGTGGCGCCAGACGCGCCACAGTGCGAGGCATGCGAGCGCGACAAAGAACGCCGTCGCTGTTGCCTGGAGCCATTCGCCGCCGATACCGGCGGCGCGGAGCCCCTGAGCGGAGATGACGGTGGCGACCATCAGGAGCACCAGGCCGGCGATCTCGGACAACCCCCGTCGTCGGCCGGTTCGTTTCGACGTGTCGTTGTTCGATTTCTTCTCCGATGAGGTGCCAACTCTTTCCACCGCCGAGTCCCCGAGTTCCCGCAGAACGGGCACCGCAGCCTCGAGGACGCCGCGCAGACGGCCCACACTGAAGGTCTCGCGCAACCGCGAAGCGGCAGCAACGACCCCGAGGTCGTCCACCGCTTCGGCGAAGGCGTCGTGATCGGGGTCGATGCGCTGCGCGCATGTCTCGACCTGATGAAGACTCCGGAGGTACGCCACCACCGGCGGCGGGATGTCGACGCCCTCGCGCCGCATCAGCCTCCACTGCACACCGAGGGTGTCGGCCAATCGCCGTCCGCGGTAGTTCTCGCTCCAGCCGCCGTCGCGGAAGGGCTCGGCCTGCCGGAAGAGCACTTGCAGCCGGTCGTGGTCGGTGTCCTCGAGGTCGGCGTCGCATGCTCGCAGGAGATGGTCACAGGCGCGGTCCGGGTCTCCGCGGGAGGTGGCGATCAGGGCATCGAGGAGCCCACGCCGGGATCTCCGGCCGAGGCTGGTGAAAAGACCCCCGGTGACGGCGACCCGTCCGTCTCCGAGCAGGCATAGATTCTCCTCTGCCGGGCCTTCCGGAAGGACCGATTCGAGGAGCACCTGCTGCAGCCAAGCCGAGCACAGACGCCGCGCCCGGTCGCCGCTGTCGTCGATGTCGGCCATAGAGCTGTCGGGTTCCCCGAGAGCCGTACCACCGGGATCCGAATAGACAAGCGTTTCCCGGTCCGAATAGTCCTCCCACAGCCGGGGCACGATCAGTGCGTCGAAGTTCGGGGCCTCAGAGGCCAACCGTTGCAAACCGCGGAGCTCGCGGCGAAGGTCAAATTGGCGCTCGAGCCATACCAGATAGGATTCGACCGCATGACCGACATCGGCAAGTTCCTCCAGTTGCAGCTTCTCGAGCGCCGGCAGTTCCTCGATCTGTCCCTCGAGGGATTCCACCACGCCAGACCGCATTGTCTTGACCACAACCGCCTCACCGTCGTCGAGGACCCCGCGGTGCCAGAGGTGGAGAAGGCTCCATCGGAATGGGCTCGGCTCGATCTCGATTCCCGTCACCGATGGCCGGGTGCCGGATGGGACATCGACCGCCTCAGAGATTCGGGTCTCCGCCAGGGTGGCGCACGCCGCCCGAGGGAGAAGATCGACACGTGAACCGAGGTACTGCCCGAACCCTGCGAAGAGTGGACCGAGCTCTTCGAGCGCGAGACGAAGGCGGAGGCTCTCGGATTCGGCGAGGTTCGAGTTGTGGCGGCGATCCAGAAGACCCAGCTCCGCCAGCCTTCGGCGGGCGGCCGGCTGGTTTTGGAGCACTACGTCGAGGCCTCGGCGGTTGTCTTGCGTCGGCTCGCGGTTCGCTTATGGGTGGATTTTTTCTTGTCCTCACCGACTGCGTCGCGCATCGCGTCGGCCGTGGATTCCACTAGATCAGCGGCGCGGTCTACGACCTTTTTCGGCTTGAGCTCCTCGGGCCGCGACAGGTCGAACATGAGGTCGATGGTTTCGCGCTGCAGCTTGTCGCCGGATTCGTACAGCGACGAGGTCCTCTCGCCGAGCTGTTCGACCGTGGCATCGGTCACCGCGTCGAAGGCCTTGGCCATGCGCTCGCGGCGGTTGCCTGAACGCTCCTCGCTGAGGAGGTTGGTCAACTGTTCGAGTCCGAGAAGTGACATGGTCCAGGAAAAAGAAAAGAACGATTTGGTCAAATCCCGCATCGTCTGCCTCCGATCAGTTGCGAAGTCCGAGTTGGGCAAGGCCCATTGTAGCAGCAGCGGCCACCGTGGCAAGCGCGGCAGTGAAGAGGTTCCAGCCGATCTCCGCCTGCACGCCGGGAAGCGCTGTCACCGCCGCTGCGACCAGGGCCACCAGCCCGAAAGGCAGGATCCCCGAAGAAGCGGAAGTATCGCGGCCGTTTGTATCGGTCTCGTCCTCTCGAACCGAATCCCGGCGCCGCCGCAACAGGCAGAGCGCGGTGGCGGGAAGGCCGGCCGCGATCCGCGCCCCCTCGGCGGAAGCGTAGGCGAGCTGCTCGACCGAGAACATCTCCCGCCACAACTCGCGCTCGAGCGTGTCCTCGCAGACCGTCTGTAGATATCGGGCCACGTCGAGTCGAGGAGCGAAGCGCGTCACGAGTCCGTCGGCTGTGATCACCGAACGGATGTAACGGATGACGTCCGGGGTTGGCCAGACGCCGGTTTCCCTTGAAAGGCGGAGAAAATCGAGCATCACCCTGGTGTAGTTCTCGAGCATCTCGGGTTCGTCGCCGTCGAGGTCGTACCAGCGGTCGAGGGCATCGTTGAGCCCGCGCCGGAATGCGGACACATCGGAGTCCTCATCGGTCGGCGACAGTCTCAGAAAGTGGACCACCATCTGGTCGGCGTCGGCACGGGTGAGGGCAAGGGTCAGGGCGACCAGGCTGCGGCGCGCGTACTGCGAAAGCGAGCCGGTGATGCCAAAGTCGACGTAGCCGACGGCGCTTTTTGGCTGAATGATCAGATTTGCCGGGTGCAGGTCGGAGTGAAAAAGCCCATCGGTGAAGGCATCGCGGACGAAGTTGCGGATGATGTTGCGCGCGAACTCCTCGGGGTCGAATCCGATGCGTGCGAGCTCGTCGTCATAGACGTGCGAGCCCGCCTCGAGGCTACGAATGTAGTCGAGGACCGTGATGCCTTCGAGAAGATCTGCGACCAGGATTCGACGCGTGGTCAGCTCCCGGCAGAGCTTCGGCACGACCTCGCTCCGACTGTCGCGCGCGTTATGAGCGAGGGCCTCCATGTGGCGTGCCTCGAAGCGGTAATCGAGTTCCTCGCGGGTCCAGCCGATGAATTCTTCGCTCGCCTTCGCGAGCCAGTCGAATCGTCGCAGCCGGAGACCGCGGATGATCTTCGACAATGCCCACATCAGCGTCAGATCGGACTCGAAGTCCCGGACCACGGTCGGGCGCCGCACCTTGACCGCCAACCGGCGGCCGTCGAGGCTCGCCACGTGAACCTGGCCGATGGATGCCGAGGCGATGGGTCGGGCGTCAAAAGTATCGAAGACCTCGGAGGGCGTGCGCCCAAGATCTTCGACAAAGGTCCGTTCTACCTCCTGGAAGGGGAAGGAGGGCACACGGTCGAGGAGATCGAAAAGAGCGTCGCAATAATCGCGCGGCAGAATGTCCGGTTGCAGAGAAAGGACCTGGCCGAATTTGAGGAAGCTGCCGCCAACCTCTTCGAGGAGCATGCGCAGCCGCTGCGGTCCGTCGACACTGCGCCGGCGGACAAGCTGCGCAGCTCCGTGCTTGACCAGCAGCCATTGGAGACGGATCAGCCTCGAAATAACCCGGACGTTCACCGCCACAGTGTACGCCGGATCGTTCCGCGTTCGCGCCCGGGGCCGACTGAGCTCATTGCCAGAAATAGAGCGGATGCAGGACTTTTTTCTCGGCCCGCAAACTGCCATCGAGGTACGAATCGCGCAGTGCGGCGTGTTTGAGCTTGCCGTTGGCGGTCATCGGAATCGTCCGCGGTTCGAGCAGGTAGACGCGTCCGGGTCGTATCCCGAGTCGCCCATGGACCGCCGACACGACCTCGATCACCATCTCGTCGTAGGCCTCGCTCATCTTCGCCATATCCACGTTGGGCTCGACGAAGACCCACATCTGCTCGCCTTCGGTGCCGCCGCGGTCGATGCCCACCGCCGCCGCCCTGCGCACAAAGTCGAGCTCCTCGACCTCCTCTTCGACCTCGCCCGGCGCGATATTGCGGCCGGCCTGGATGATGATGTTCTTCAGCCGGCTGACAATGAAAAGGTTGCCGTCGCGGTCGAGGTAGCCGAGGTCTCCCGTCCGAATCGAGCGGTCTTCGGTGAGCAGGGTGCGGGTGGCCTCCTCGTTGTTCCAGTATCCGCTGGTGTTGGCCGGGCTCGAAACGACGATCTCACCCATTTCGCCCGGATTCGCGACGCCGTCGCCGCCTTCGATGCGGATCCCGATCTCGGGAAACGGCCGACCGACTGAAACACAGCCGCGCTCATCGGCCAGGATGGCCTCGCCGGGACCCCACATCGAGACTCCGACCGTGGCTTCAGCGAGCCCGTAGGCCGGGGCAATGACGTGGCCGAGACCGAAAGTGCGCTCGAAATCGGCAACCGTTCCGGCCCGCACCGGTTCGGCGGCGTTGAGCGCCACCCGCAGCGTCGATACATCTGGCCGCTGGTCGCGGAGGTAACGCACCGCGAGGCGATAGGCGAAGTCGGGAGCCGCGGTGAAGGTGGCGCGGTGCTCGGCGATGGTCGTCATCCATTTTTTGATGCTTCGCACCGAGGTCGGCATCAGCACCATCGGTCGTGCCAACAGCATCGGCACCATGGTCATCAGGATCAGACCCATGTCGTGGTGGACCGGCAGCCAGCTGACGAAGCTGTCTTTCTCGGTGATGCCCATCCCGGCGATCATCTGGTCCATATTCGTCAGTAAGCCGGTGTGGGTCAGCTTGACCCCCTTCGGGTCGCCGGTACTGCCCGAAGTGTACTGGAGAAATGCGATGTCCTCGCCCTCGACGACCACCTTGGGCGCCGACCGGGGCTGCAAACTATCGCCGAGCGTGAGCAATCGACGTTGGGCGGGTCCGACCAGCTCGGCCAGGGCGCGTGCTGCCTCCCGATCGACATCGTCTGCGACCACGACCGCCGCCGCGTCGCACAGCGCCGCGAGGTCGGCCACTCGGCCGACACCGGACTCCGGCGCCACCGGGACCGCGATGCCGCCCGCCCTCTGCGCTCCGTAGAAGCTGACCAGGAACCCGGGCCCGTTGGGCAGGGCCAGGACGACCCGGTCACCGCGCTCGAGGCCGCCCTCGAGAAGGCTCCCGGCGAAGGACGCGATGGCCGTCCACAGCTCACCGTAGGTCATCCCCCCGCCGCCGAAGGTCACAACCTGATGCTGCGGGTGGACCCGCGCGTGGTAGGCGATCATCTCGAGCAGGGTGGAGAAATCTCGAGCGTGCACCAGTTCCTCTCTCCCGCCCCGGCCTACCGGGCCTCGACCCGTTCGCAGACAAGCCGGTGCAGCTGCTCGACGGTGCGGATGTCGGGGAGTTCCTCCTCTCCGATAACGATCTTGTAGAGGTCCTCCAGGGCGGCGACAATGTTGATGATATCTGCCGATACAGCCCCGAGGTCGGCGGCGAATTCGTCCTCGAGACGGGCCTCGCGCAGACCGAGCTGGCGCCTGACCAGGGCCTGAATCTCTTCGGCCGTCGGTTTCACGGTGTACCTCCCTCAGAGCCGGTGCGTAGGATGACCAACATTTCGTCCGAAATGCGGTCGGCGGTGGCCCGGTCCATATCGCAATCGAGATAGACAATGTTCCAACGAAGCTCGCCGTCGGCGAGCCGCGCCTGGGCCGTGTACTCCGGACCCAGGGTGAGGTTGGAGATGAAAACCTCCGGGCTCGACACATCGATGGATCCGAAGCGGCGGCGCAGCCGGGAGGGACCCGTGTAGCTCAAAGCGGTGGTTCCCATGCGTTGTTGGCGTTGGCGCAGGATGGGCCGCATCATTGCTGCGCTCAGCCGCACAGAGTGGAAGGGATCGCCGCGCCGCGCGCCGGTGCTGAACCTCTCGTTGACTTCCTGCGCCGTCGTCCACAGCTCCGCGCCGGTGGGCATCGGCACCGAAACTCTGAGCATGCCGTGATAGCTGCCGAGGTGCTCCTCGGAGACCTGTGGTCGCAGAACCCGACGGAGGTCGGCGAAATTGAAGTGACGGAGGACGGTCGCCTTGCCGTCGTACAGCAGGCGGTGCACCGCCACCAGCATGGCCGCA
>Ga0316190_10004567_pt1 | contig 10096 bp, 7 predicted proteins | sample Eddworburrow2_MG_FD_204929 | JGI IMG/M metagenome (GOLD analysis project Ga0316190, IMG submission 204929) | Coastal sediment microbial communities from Maine, United States - Eddy worm burrow 2 | ecosystem: Environmental > Aquatic > Marine > Coastal > Sediment | place: USA: Maine | collected... | reverse complement strand
TTCTTGGTTCAGATTTCCTGGATATCGCCAGGACATTATTATTTGAAACCATATTCCTGAATTTTATTGCTGCAAGCATTAGTTTTATATTGATACTTCTTGGCATACCATTTTTGCAGAATATCTTTCCAATAAACCTTATATCCGATGGTATTAATTTTCTTATTGTCAGTTATCTGGTATTAGTCAGTGTCAGCATTATTATTTCTGTGATTCCACAATTCTTTCTTATTCTTAAACTCTGGTATAGAAACATTTCTTTTCTTGGTTCAGAGCCTGATCAAAGTACCCTTTTAAAAAATAAAAACCTGGGATTCAGGAAGGCATTCATTATCACTCAATTTATTGCCTCCATCGTCTTAATATCAAGTGCTTATTATATTGATAGCCAGGAAAAATATCTCTGGAAAAGACGAATGGGATTTAAGGAAGAGGCAATTGTTGTATTGAAAGAGCTAAATTGGAAAAAACGAGGCAAATATGCTGAGTTTAAAAATAGACTTTTGGAATCTAATCTAATTAAAGATATTACTGCGAGCATGGAACCTCCGTCGGGATTTATTATGGATGCAATGGGAGTAAACATGGAGGGATTATCGGAAGTAGATGATCTATCGATATTTGTATTCCCGGTAGAAGAAAATTTTATCGATTTTTATAATATCCCACTCATTACAGGCGAAAAATTCAGTACATATTCATCAGATTTTATTAAAGAGGAATACATCCTTAATGAAACTGCATTGGAGCATCTGGGATTTGAATTTCCAGAACAAGCAATTGGCCGGCAATTTAAATTAGATTTCTCGATCGATTCTTTATTTAAAGGTGGAATAATCAAAGGCGTTGTAAAGGATTTCAACCTTTCACCTTTGTTAGAGAAAGTAAAACCATTGGTATTATTTCAAAAACCTATATGGTACAGTACTATTCTAATTAAAATAGATAATTCAAACAAAAAGGAAAGTATTCAATTTATCAGAAACATCTGGGATGAAATTTACCCTGAATATCTATTTGATTATTCATATGATGATGATTTATACCTGGCTGCCTATCAAAATGAAATTCTTCAATCGAGAATATCTAAATTTTTGACCTTATTGGCCATTATAATCTCCTCAATGGGATTATTTGGAATATCCACATACATAGTTCAAATCAGGACAAAGGAGATTGGAATCAGGAAAATCAACGGTGCTTCATCTGCCAACATATTTTATATGCTAACAAAGGAATTTCTACAATGGATAATTATTGCTTTAGTTATTGCAGCACCAATAAGTTGGTATATAATAAGAACATGGGGCGAAAACTATCCATACAAAGTTGAGTTTTCCTGGTGGACAATCCTATTTGCAGGTGCAATCGCATTACTATTAGCTTTGAGTGCCATTAGCTATTATACAATTAAGGCCTCTCGACAGAATCCTGTTGAAGTGCTACATTATGAATAGTATCTGAGAAGAAGATTGCAAACTGTATTAGCAAATTTTCTATATAATATCCAATTACAGATTATCAGAGTCAGGAAAGAATAATTCATCCATTTCCCGTAATATTTTTAAACACTTTTTAGATATTATATGTTTAAATATTATCTTATGCGCAAAATTGTCTATTACGTAGCTACTTCCATTGATGGATACATTGAAGGCCCAAACCAGTCAATTGAAAAATTTATTCACCAGGAAGATATCGTGGATCATTACAAGGATGACCTTCAAAACTTTGATACAATAATCATGGGCAGGAATACCTATGAGTTCGGTTATAATTATGGATTAGTACCTGGTCAGCCAGCCTATCCTCATATGCAACATTATATATTTTCTGAAACTCTATATTTTGAGAATCCTCATGAGAAAATACATGTTGTAAACAAGGATATAGAAATTGTTAAAGACCTCAAAACAGAAACAGGTACAGATATTTATCTTTGTGGAGGTGGAATTTTCGCTGGATGGTTGCTGGAAAACGAACTTATTGATGTATTAAAAATCAAATTAAACCCTATTCTCCTGGGATCAGGAACTCCCTTGTTTGGGCCCTCAGGAAAATCACTTTTTTTAGAATTTATTGATAGTATAGATTTCCAAAATGGATTCAAAATGTTAAACTATAATATAAAGTATTAATTTTTGAAAACATGACTAAAAATGAAGTAATGGCGGAATTAAAAAGTTATGGGAATGAAGGCACCAAAAAAGTGTTTATCAAGCATGGAGCCAGAGAACCATTTTATGGTGTAAAAGTTCAGGACCTTAAAAAGATCGTAAAAAAGGTAAAAAAGGATTACGAACTATCTCTTGAGCTGTACGAAACGGGCAATTCCGATGCTATGTACCTGGCCGGGCTGATAGCAGATGAAAATAAAATATCCAAACAGGATCTCCAAAAATGGGCTGAAGGTGCCTATTGGTATATGATCAGTGAATATACGGTTCCCTGGGTTGCAGCTGAGAGTAAATATGGTTTCGAGTTGGCATTAGAATGGATAGAATCTGATAGCGAGAATATTGCTTCATCAGGATGGGCAACGTTTTCAAACCTTGCAACCACAATACCTGATAATGACCTTGATCTTCCGCTTCTTGAAAAACTCCTGGATCGGGTTGTAGACAATATTCAGTTTTCCCGGAACCGCGTCAGATATACTATGAATGGATTTGTTATCGCTGTAGGTGCGTCAATAACGTCTCTTACCAATAAAGCTTTAAAGGTAGGAGAAGAAATTGGTAAAGTAGAGGTAAATATGGGAGGAACAGCTTGTAAAGTACCTTTGGCAACTGAATATATAAAAAAAGTAATTGATAAAGGTCGTGTTGGCGTAAAGCGTAAAGGTGCAAGGTGCTAATTATCTAAGCAAAAAAATAGAAATCAAAGAACTGTTATGAGCAATAATACCATTTGCTAAAATACAATCTTTGATTCCTAATTGATTAAACCCGAATTCGGCAATAGAACTTTGTTATGAGGCTTTAAAGTGCAATAAAACAGACACTTATTGAGACGAGGCATAGCACCACTATGGTGAGTTAAAATAAGTGGTTGCAACGGACTGTTTTGCAGCAGTTTAAGGACGGAATAAATTTTCTAATGCCGATTTCGGGTTAAATTCTTGATTCCTAACTAATTATAGTAGCCGTATCAACTGCCTGGAAAAAATGAGTTGCCTTTCCATCTTTCACAGTCCAAACATGGGTGGCATTGGCTCTGAATTTTTTTCCGGTAGGTTTCCAGACACCTTCGTAATGGCCCACCATAACTACTTTGTCGCCACTTCCAAAAAGATCTTCGATTTCAATGTTGAAGCCATCATAGTATTCAGGAATCTTTGAAAATACATCGGCTAATACAGCAGCAGGGCCAATACTTGTCCCGTCTCCTTCAATATATGGAAATCCTTTGCACTCATTCCACTCAATTTGTGGATCAAAAACAGCCAGTACAGCCTCAACATTACCTGTAGCAAAGTTTTTATATCCTTGCTGTAAAATTTCTACATTATTCATAATACTAGATTTTTGTGGTTATAAAATTGGTTATAATAATTTTCAGATATTAACAGGCAACAATTAGTGCTTAAGTAAATCCCGGATAGTTGTCCCTTTTTTGTAAAATGTAATATGTAATTTACTGAAAATTAAACTGATATAAAAATTACTCTTATAAAAGTTTATTTTTTTTCTTTTCATCACTACATTCGGGAAATGTCTTATATTTTACCTCAAATGAAAATATGAAAACCATTAAGATTATTATATTTTTTCTAATTGCCCTTACCGCTTCACTAAACATACATTCACAAAATCAGGATTCAATATATCTATCAACGGGGCCAGAAAATGGCAGTCTTGTGGTAGTCGGAGGAGGCTTTATTCCAGATAACATTTTTGATAAATTTATAGAATTAGCAGGAGGTGTTGATGCACATTTGGTCGTGATACCTACTGCCAGCGAAGAACCTGATTTGACTGCAGAACAAGAATTCTGGGAAGGAAGGGGATTCATTAATGTCAGCATCTTACATACAAGAAATAAAGAAATAGCCAATTCTGATGATTTTGTCTTACCTCTCAAAAATGCTCAGGCGGTGTGGTTTGGAGGTGGACGACAATGGAGACTGGTCGATTCTTATAAAGATACTAAAACGGAAGAGCTACTTTGGAAAGTCCTGAAAAGAGGTGGTGTTATTGGAGGATCATCCGCAGGAGCTACCATTCAGGGCTCCTATTTAGCCAGGGGGGACACAAAAAATAACCAGATCATGATGGGAGATCATGAAGAAGGCTTTGGATTCATGAAAAACACTGCTATAGATCAACATCTTCTGGCTCGTAACAGGCAATTTGATATGTTCGATATATTGAAGAACAAGCCGGAACTATTGGGGATGGGTATTGATGAAAGTACTGCAATTATTGTTAATAAAAATACCCTGGAAGTAATGGGTAATAGTTATGTGATTATTTACGACGGCACATTCTGGTCGCGTGAGGGAAGTGATTTGAAAAATCTACCTGAAAAGGATAATATATTTTATTTTCTCAGGGAAGGTGATAGGTATGATCTGAAGAAAAGAAAAATTATAGTAAAATGAATTTTGCAATTGGTTCATAACAAATAAAAATTATACTCAGGGATAATAATCTTTAATTATCATGAGATCAGAAATTTATAGAATAAAGTAATCGAAAAAAATGGAACCACAACTAATTTATAACGAACTGGCCAGGAATAAAGATGTGTTTTACAACCTACTAAAGGATATTTCGAAAAGGGAATACATCTGGAGTCAGGAAAAAGGGAAATGGTGTTTACTCGAAATTGTCTGTCATCTATACGATGAAGAAAAGGAAGATTTCAGGACGCGTGTTAAATGTGTGTTGGATGATCCCAATATTCCTCCCCCAGCTTTCAATCCTCTGGTATGGGTTAAAGAAAGGAACTATATAGACCAGGATTATAACCAGGTATTAGACAATTTCCTTGCTGAACGTGAAAAATCTGTATCCTGGCTAAATTCATTAAAAAGTCCCAAATGGGACAATACCTACCATCATCCTAAAATCGGCCCAATGAGTGCACAGTTATTCCTTTCTAATTGGCTTGCACATGATTACCTTCATATACGACAAATAGTAAAATTAAAATTTGACTTATTAAAACAGATTTCAAAAGAATCTTTAAATTACGCTGGAAATTGGTAGATATAAATTCTGAATGCTATTTACTATTAGTTTTTCAATCATTCTTTCATAAATAATGGACTCAAATTCAAAAGTCATTAAAAATTCAGCCCCTTCTATTATTTTTTCAATATTAATAATAGGTGTGGGATATGCTATAATACGCTATCATCTGCTTGGATCAGTAGAATGGAAAGATTTTCCATTTTTTATACTTAATAAAGGATTGGCATTTAGTGCCTTTGTTCTTATAATCCTGAATTTCAGTTTGAGTCCATTAGTGCATCTTGGCTTCAATATTCCGGAGACCTGGCTTAATTCACGAAAAGCTTTAGGAATGACAGGATTTCTCATTGTTTCATTACATACCTTAATGAGTTTAATCTTATTTAATCCTACTGTTTATTCCAAGTTTTTTGAAATAGATGGTACGCTTACTGCCTTTGGTGGATTAAGTATGCTAGGAGGCGTTCTAAGTTTTGTGGTATTATGGGCCTATAATCTGAGTTTTAAAACATTCATGAAAGAAGATAAAGTTTTTATGAAATTTATCACCTCTCGAAAATTTCTATTATTGGCTATGTTGTTGGGAGCTGTCCACTTATTCTTTATGGGATTCGAGGGTTGGTTAAAACCATCTACCTGGCCTGGCAATTTACCCCCAATTAGCCTGGTATCATTTACCTTCTTTTGTATTGGGTATATAATCAATGTCCTGGGAAGAAAATAGATAGTATTCTATTTTGAGGTTGCTATTTATCTGTCATAAATACTTCTGTAAATAATTTTTTCTAAATAAATTATCTGTTTTATTATAAGATAAATGGTGTCCGATTTCATAACACGTTATACACTAATTATTGTCAACATAAATAGTATTCCACTGATTATCTGCAACTTATATTATTTGGCATTTAAATTGACCTATACAATTTAATTTTTTAGCCATTTTTTTAAAGCAATAGTCATGTTTAAGAATTATTTAAAGATCACATTTAGAACTTTATCTCGTAATAAACTTTTCACCTCTATTAATATTTTAGGATTGACTGTTAGTTTAACAATATGCTTGTTGATTATTAAAATTATCGTATCAATCTATAGCAGTGATGATTTTCATTCTGATCGGCATGAGATGTATAGAGTAACTACTAAAATGACAAAGCCTCCCTTTGAAAACAATTTATTTGCAACATCAGCGGGTGTTCTTCGTGAAGAATTAAATTCAATGGTTGGAATCAATGATGTGGTTCGTTTCTGGAATAAATTTTATGATCATGGCAAAGTGGGAGAATTTGCTATTCCTGTAAATGGCTATTTTGCTGATTCAAACTTTTTTGAATTTTTTGATTTTGAATTAAAGTATGGTAATCCCAAAACGGTTCTAAATGAACCCTATTCTATTGTTTTAACTGAGGAAACCTCCAAAAAGCTATTTAACGAAGAAAACCCGGTTGGAAAAATTATTCAATTTAAAGATTATGGTGATTTCCAGGTTACCGGAGTAATAAAAGACAATAATTATAAAACTCACATGTCATTCGGAGTAATTGCTAATGGTTCCAGCATGCGGTTTATTGAAAAACTTTCATACATGGAAGCAGGATTTAACAGTTGGGAAAACATTAATACCTATACATATATTAAAATTGACAAGGCTGTTTTACCTGACATGATTACTTCCAAATTAAATACCCTTTTGGAATCAAATAAAAAGAGTGAAAATAAAATATCCTTTCATCTCCAGGAATTTACAAAAATATCTCCAGGTATTCCTTTAACTAATTCCCTGGGATCAATTGATGGGCCGCCGGTACTACTCATGTTTGTTGCTGTACTGGTTATATTTACGGCTGGATTTACCTATAACAATTTATCCATTGCGAAATCCTTTTCACGCGCTAAAGAGGTTGGAATAAGAAAAATTAATGGCGCCAGAAGCAGTCAGCTTTTTATACAGTTTATATCCGAAGCGGTAGTACTGGCATTAATATCCTTGTTGCTTTCTTATCTTATTCTTGATATGATAACCCCAATAATTCGATCTCTGGATCCTGGAATTGCCTTTTATGTAAAGGAAACCTCCAGTCCACTGATTTATATACTCTTTTTTCTATTTACGGTACTACTTGGATTAATTACCGGGGCTTTCCCGGCATGGTATATGTCCAAGTTTCAAGCAGCCACAATATTAAAAGGAGTTGAATCATCAGGAAAACATTCCCGATTTAGTTTTAAAAAAGCAATAATCGTATTCCAATTTTTCCTGTCCTTGATGCTTTTGTTTAGTATAATAGTATTATACAAACAAAGCAATTATGAGAAAAAGGTAGACCTGGGATTTGATACGCATAATGTAATTAATGTAAATCTTGAAGAACTGGATTTTCAACTGTTTAAAAATAAAATATCAGAACATAATGGTGTATCTGATATATCCGCCTCTTCTTTCAATCCTGCACTGGGTGCAGGACAAGGAGCGCCGCTTACTTTTATGCAACACAACGATTCACCAGATTCCATGTTGATAAGCTTTATGATTCAAAGTCCTAATTATCTTAATAACCTGGGAATTAATTTATTAGCTGGTCGCGGTTTTGAAGATTTATCAATAGGATCAGATTATGGAGTATTAATAAATAAAAACCTATCTGAATTTTTAAGTTACCAACATCCAAGGGATGCTATCGGTCAGACTATCAAATTCGATTCCCATGGGGATAGGACTATCATCGGTGTTACAGATGATTTTGTAGTTGAAGAAATTGTTTTTGGAGCAATCCCCTTAATAATCAATACTCATTCTGATTCGTATAAATTTGCCAATATTCGATTAAAACCGAACTGTAATCCTGAGGATTTTATTATTTATCTGGAAAAAGAATGGAAGAAGTTAGAGCCATTCTATCCTCTTAATTATAGCTATTATACTGATGCTATAGATGCAGTTAATACAGACTCAGGCAATATGGCTAAATTTCTTACTATCATTACAAGCTTAATAATCCTGATATCAGTTCTGGGCTTACTAGGAATTGTTATGTATGATGCTAAATCCCGAATTAAAGAAATTGGCCTAAGAAAAGTTATGGGAGCCTCCGTAACCCAGGTAATTTGGACCCTATCTAATGGATATTTAATAATGATTCTTGTCGCAGCTGCTCTAGCTACGCCCCTATCATGGTTGATAAATGATAAATTTCTGCAATCTTTTCAAAATAGAGTAGAACTAAATCCATTATGGTACGCTATGGGTATTTTTCTACTTCTTTTTATTGGAGCGATCGCAACTATATCACAAACCATAAAGGCGGCAAATTCTAACCCGATTGATACTTTGAGACATGAATAATATATAGTAATACTCTTTAATAATTATAGAATTTAAGGTTAGAAAATTTGCTGTGGCCATTTAACATTTCCGTATACTAACAATTTACAGGATTGAATCTCTTGATAATTCATAATAGATAAGATTGAACTTTATAATTTTGGTTGTAAGGTGATAAACAATTTCTTATTCTTTATCAGTCCCTCTTTGTTTGAAGATTCACTTAAAAATATATGATGTCAGATATTTTAAATGATAATCTGAATTGAGATCATTAGATGCTTACAAAATATACCAACCAAAAAGCTCTGAATAATTACAATTTCTAAAAGTCCTTTAGATTTATTAAATTGCGAATAGATTTCCACAAATAATACAATTGAGATAACAGTACCTTTCGTACAGTTACTGAATTGTTGGCATCCATTAAAAAAACATATCGAAAATTTCTAACTATATATTTGCATTATGAAACATAAGAAGAAATCAAGCAGAAGAGATTTTATAAGAACAACTGCTTTAGGAGCTGGACTAATTGGTACGTTGAGCTCGTTTAACCTGATGAATAAAATAAGTGAATTTACAGCGCAAGGGAATAATGATTTACACTTAAAATTGACAGGATATGATTACCCAAGAATACAAGCACTTTATGATAAAAAGGTAAGTATTAAAGGTTGTACATATGATATTGTAAATTCTGGGGGCATTGGTGATATGAATACAAATGTATTTAGTGGTCCACAATCATTTGATGTTACAGAAATTGGTCTTGTTCCATATATTTTAGCCTATGCAAATCATGGCTTTAGAGACTACACTTTATTGCCAATCTTCCCACTTAGAATGTTTCGGCATAAGAGCGTGTTTATTCATGCAGACAGTGGTATTACAAAACCTCAAGATTTGAAAGGAAAGAAGATTGGGACTCCAGGTTATTCATCTTCTTCGCTCACATGGATTCGGGGAATGTTTCAGGATGAATATGGAGTAAGTCCGAATGATGTGCATTGGGTAATTGCTAATAAAGATTCATCAGCGGATATATCTGGTCAAGTTTCGGAAAATGAGAATGTTATTCCAGAGGGGATTTCAGTTACTCTCGGTACTGCTGGAAAAGACGAATCAGAATTACTTCTTTCTGGAGAAGTAGACGCTATTTTTCATGCAGTTCAACCCCAAGCTTTTATTGATGGAAACCCAAAAATTATTAGACTCTTTAGTGATTCCAAAAAAGTTGAGCAGGAATATTTTTCCAAAACGGGCATTTTCCCAATAATGCATGCTCTTGCCGTAAAGAAAGAATTGATAGAAAACAATCCATGGCTTGCAGAATCATTATTTAACGCCTACTCAGAATCAAAAACAGCGAATTACAATTTCATGACCAAATTGGGCTGGGCTTTCGATACATTGCCTTGGTATGGTCAACTACATGAAGAAACAAAAAAATTAATGGGAAATAATTTTTGGCCTTACGGAATTGAAGCTAATAGAAAAACACTTGAAACTATATGCCGATATTGCTATGAACAGGGATTAATTAAGCAAAAAGTATCGATTGAAGATTTAT
>Ga0316190_10004566_pt1 | contig 10096 bp, 10 predicted proteins | sample Eddworburrow2_MG_FD_204929 | JGI IMG/M metagenome (GOLD analysis project Ga0316190, IMG submission 204929) | Coastal sediment microbial communities from Maine, United States - Eddy worm burrow 2 | ecosystem: Environmental > Aquatic > Marine > Coastal > Sediment | place: USA: Maine | collected... | reverse complement strand
GCGTTGCACCCGACCGGCACCGCTCGGTGCGTCATCACCTCCGACCGGAGCGCTGTCGAGCGCCCGCACCACCTCGTCGGCGACTCGGTCGGCCTCACGCTCGTGAGGGTCGTCGACGGCACCCACGGACAAGGACGCTCGCCGGATCGGCGAAGATTCGGATTCGTCGAGGTCGGCGACGACCGACTCCGACTCCACCCCGAAATCCGATGTCGGTTCGAACTCAGCGGGCTGTTTCTCTGTGCGAGCGATGCGTTCGGTCCCCATGGGAGTCCCTTCCTACGTGTCGGGCGGACGGTATCACCTCACCCGATCGAGCCCAGTTGAACCGTGACACCTTGGGGCCGACGCCACCCGACGCGGCGCGACCGTCAGGGGCCGGAGAAGATGCCGTCCTTGGCGTCGCTGGTACGTGAGAGATACGCAGCCTTCGGGTCGTAGGTGTTCCCACCCTCTTCTTCCCAACGGGCGATTTCGGAGCGCCCGACCACGAACCAGTGCACCTCGTCGGGGCCGTCGGCCAGTCGCAACGTGCGTTGCGAGGTGTACATGTCGGCCAGCGGCGTCCACTGCGACACACCGGTCGCGCCGTGGATCTGGATGGCGTTGTCGATGATCTCGCACACCCGGATGGGCACCATCGCCTTGATGGCGCTGACCCACACCCGAGCTTCCGCGTTGCCGAGTTCGTCCATCGCCTTGGCTGCGGTGAGAACCATCCGTCGCATCGACTCGATCTCGATTCGTGACTTGGCGATCATCTCGACGTTCTTGCCGAGGTTGCTGACACGCTTGCCGAATGCCTCACGGGTGAGGCCACGCTTGACCATCAGCTCGAGGGCCCGTTCGGCGGCACCGATCGAACGCATGCAGTGATGGATGCGGCCGGGGCCGAGGCGGACCTGGGAGATCTCGAAACCGCGACCCTCGCCGAGCAGGATGTTCTCGAACGGCACGCGGACATCGTTGAACCGGATGTGCATGTGGCCGTGCGGAGCATCGTCCTTGCCGAAGACCTGCATTCCTTCGAGGATTTCGACACCGGGCGTGTCCGTCGGCACGAGGATCTGCGACTGGCGGAGGTGCGGTGGGCCGTCGGGGCTGGTCTGCACCATCGTGATCATGATCTTGCACCGAGGGTCGCCAGCACCGGAGATGTAGTACTTCTCGCCGGTGATCACCCATTCGTCACCGTCGCGGACGGCCTTGCAGGCGACGTTCTTGGCATCGGACGAGGCAACGTCGGGCTCGGTCATTGCGTAGGCGGAGCGGATCTCGCCGGCGAGGAGCGGCTTGAGCCACTTCTCCTTCTGCTCGGGGGTGCCGACGCGCTCGAGGACTTCCATGTTGCCGGTGTCGGGCGCCGCACAGTTCATCGACTCGGATGCGAGCGGGTTCTTGCCGAGTTCCATGGCGATGTAGGCGTAGTCGAGGTTCTTCAGGCCTTCGCCGGTCTCGGCGTCGGGAAGGAAGAAGTTCCACAGCCCTTGTTCCTTGGCCTTGTCCTTCACCGTCTGGAGAAGTTCGAGTTGGCCGTCGCCGTAGCCCCAATGATCGGCGCGTCCGACACCCAGGCGGTGGAACTCGGCCGTGATGGGCTCGACTTCGGTGAAGATGAACTTCTTCACCGCGTCGTAGAGCGGGCGGACGCCTTCGGACATCCGAAGGTCGTACATGTCGGGCGTGGATTCGAGACCGGCCATTTGCTTCTCCCAGGTTCGGCGGACCCCTCAAACCTAGTGACGAGCGTCGATCACCGACGGATCGACCGCGACGCCCACGCCGACGAGGGCGATTCGAACCGCCACGTCCGTGCGGTCCGTGCGTTTTGCGACGCCGTCACCAGGTCAGCGTTCCATCGCCGAGCGGCGTCGTGGGAAGCGTCCACCCCACGTCGAGACCATCGACTTGCACGCATGGACCGAGATGCTCCACCACTCCGAAGCCCGATTCCGAACGGAGCAGTTCCGGGCTGAAGCCCGACGGCGTGCAGATCTCGTCTCGGCGTCCGACGCGCAGAATCCACGCTGCGGTCTGGCACAGCGAGCCGTCGACACGCGTGGCCTGACCGTGGTCGAACGCCGCGTCCAGGGCTTCCATGATCCCTGCGGCCATCGCGAAGCCGGTGGTGTAATCGGTGGCGGCGCAGGGAAGCATCGTCGGCTTGTCGTCGCCGAGCGGATCGAGGCACAACCCGCTCGCGGACTGCGCCAACTGCTCCCAACCGGCCCGGTCGGACCAGGGCCCGTGGTGACCGAACGCCGACACCGAGCCGTACACACCTCCGTAGCCGTCCGCTCGGAGCGACGCCTCGTCGAGCCCGTGGCGCGCCATCACGCCGGGGCGGTATCCCTGAACGATGACGTCCGCGTCGAGCGCGATCCCACGAATCGCCGCGAGCTGGTCGGGCACGGTGAAGTCGCAGTGGGCCTGACGTTTACCGTGGCCGGTGTCGACCACGAACGCCGGCACCACGGGTACGTTCGGCCCGCGCACGTGGAGGACGTCGGCACCGAACGCGGCGAGTGTGCGAGCACACGTGGGCCCAGCGAGCACCCTCGTGAGGTCGAGCACGCGGAGACCGTCCAGCGGTCGCCCCGCCGACGGCTCCCACCGTGGCCGGACGGAAACGCCAGCGGCGCGGCGCTCGACGGTCGACCACGTGTGCACCAGCGCACCCTGAGGATGCCCGCGCCATTCGTCCTCGCCCCGGATGATCGCCGAGCACCCGTGCCGTTCGGCGACCGCATCTTCCAGTGTGTCCGACTCCCATCCGGCCACCGCCGACGCGATGCTCGTCTCGTCGGCGGCGGCGGGGAGATCGAACAGGAACGCCAACCGTTCGACGAGCGGGGGGAACCCGCCGTGGAGATGGATCCAACGGCCGTCGCTGCATCGGTACCGACCGACCCACGGGTTCGCGGCGTTGGTGCGCATCATCGACTCGCCGTCGACTCGGAGGACAGCGAAGCCGATCGTCGCAGCAGCGGCATCACCCACGTCGGTCCGCACCGGGCCGGGATCACCGCCCGCGCGACGAGCGAGTCGGGCGGCCGCAGCGCCGGCCTGGGCGAGTGCCACCGCCGCCACCTCGCCGACCGGCCACGGCGTGGCGAGCACCGGATCCGCGCCGCTGACCTCCACGGTCGGGTCAACCGTCCACCCACCGAGTGCCGCAATCCGGGCGATTCGCCGTGCGTCCATCACGCCATTCTGGGCGATATCGCTTCATCGAGGTTCGGCGGACGCTTCAACCTCCTGACGGTGCACCCTGGCCAACGGGTGTTCATTCCTCGATGATCGCGAGTCCGATGGCCAGCACAGCGCCGTCCTCCAGGTCCTCCCGCTCGCGGATGGCTCGCTTGAGCGGGAGGACGTACGACTCCGATTTGGTGTCGGGGAAGACCGAGGTGTCCCACGTCGTCGACCCAACGGTCACCCGGACGCGAACCGATCCGAAGCCACGACGACAGTGCGCGGTGCGTTCCTCGATCTCGTCGGCGACGTCGTGTGGAAGCGTCACGAAGTACCACGCTGCAGCGCCGGTGTACCGCCAGAGTGCAGCCGTGAAGGAGTAGCCGGCCATGGGCACATCCTTGCAGCGAATCCCGAGAGCGGGCATCGACTGTCGTCTCGAGCGCTGGATGACAGACTCGCGCTCGTGAGAACGCAGCGCCCCGGCGAACGACGCCGATCAGTGTGATCGCCATCGGCGTGTTCGCCCTGCTCGTCGTCAGCTACGGGTTGGTGTCGGGCCGACTCGAGGGGACTCCGATCACCGCACCGATGGTCTTCGTGACCGCTGGGCTCGTGGTCGGAGCGACGAGCGCGCTCGACTTCGGCGCAGCGGTGACCCCGCTCGCGGGTGATCAAGTGCTCCAGCTGTCCGGCCGTGCGTTCCTGAGCGTCGCCGAGATCGCCCTTGCGCTCGTCCTGTTCACCGACGCTGCACGCCTCCGGCTGCGCACCATTCGAGGGAACGCCCAGCTCCCGGGGCGACTCCTCCTGCTCGGCCTGCCCCTGACGATCGCCCTCACGGGAGCGGTGGCGTTCCTGTTGCTCGGTGAAGAACTGATCTTCTGGGAAGCGATGCTGCTCGCGACCATCGTCGCCCCGACGGATGCAGCGCTCGGGGAATCGGTCGTGTCGAGTGAGGCGCTCCCCGTTCGCATCCGACAGGGGCTCAACGTCGAGAGCGGCCTGAACGACGGCCTCGCCGTCCCGCTGTTCACGATCTTCCTGGCCCTGGCAGTCGCCGAAGAGGTGGTCACCGCCGCCTCAGCGGCAACCGTGGTCGCGGAGAAGATCGGTCTGGGACTCGCCGTGGGTATCGGTGTCGGCATGGTCGGCGGATGGCTGGTCCGGGGATCGGTTCGACGCGGGTGGATGACCGGCTTGTTCCAGCAGCTGACGATCGCGTCGCTCGGCGTTTTCGCCTGGTGGTCCGCCGAGGAGATCGGAGGAAGCGGCTTCATCGCAGCTTTCGTCGGGGGGCTCGTCGCCGGTCACCTGATTCGGGAGATCGGCGAGTCGATCGTCGACTTCACCGAGGACGTCGGCCAGCTCCTCAACCTCTTCATCTTCTTCGCGTTCGGCGTCATCGCCTGGGGCCTACTCGAACTGGTCACATGGCAAGTGGTCGTGTTCGCAGCGCTCGCACTGACGGTGCTCCGCATGGTCCCGGTGGCCCTTGCGTTGATCGGCATGCGGTTCGGCTGGCCGACGATTGCGTTCCTCGGCTGGTTCGGACCGCGCGGTCTCGCTTCGATCATCCTGGCGTTCCTCGCCATCGCCGAGGAACCTTCACTCCCCGGGTTGACGACCGTCGTCGTCGCCTCTGCCGTGGTGGTTCTGCTCAGCGTCTACGCCCACGGGCTCAGTGCCGCTCCGTTCGTGCAGCTGTATGCGCGGTGGTGCCAGACGATGGATCATCCCGGTCCGGAGATGAAGTCGGTCCCCGAACTTCCCACCCGCATGGGCATGGTGGGACACGGCGGTCAGGATCAGCCTTCGGACTGACAGACCCCACGCGTCGTGGGCCACAGGGCTGCCGTTCGAGCGTTCGCACGACGACCCTGATGCACTCGTCTCGTGTGGTCGCAGCTCGGTCAATGACGAACGACTCTGGCGCGCTGCCACGTCGTTGTGTTCACGTTGGTGACACGAGGAGGTGTGTTCATGAGAGCAACTATTGGAGACCGAATCGTCGTGCGCGGTCACCGCGTTGGCGAACCGGAACGCAACGCGGAGATTCTCGAAGTGCGGGGTGAGGACGGCGGCCCGCCGTACCTCGTTCGTTGGGCCGAGGACGAACACGAGTCGCTGTTCTTCCCGGGTTCCGACGCATTCATTCAACATCCTGAACACGAACCGAAGTAGGGGGGGCTGATGCAAACGATTCAGCGGATCCATCGCTCCGGAGTCGCAGTGGCTCCGGACCGGACGATCAGCGACGTGGCGAAGGTCATGGAACGGTCCGGAATCGGGATCGTCGCCGTGCTCGACGAGGACGAGTTGGTCGGTGTCGTCACCGATCGTGATCTCGTTCGACGGGGTCTGGCGCGCGACCTGCCCGTCGACGGACGCATCGACGCGGTGATGTCGTCGCCGGTGCTCACCATCGAGGCCGATGTCGATCTCCACGAGGCCTTCGACGTGTTCCGGCTGCATCGGGTTCGTCGCCTCGCTGTTGTCGACCATGGTCGGTTCGTGGGCGTCCTCAGCCTCGACGACCTGCTCGTCGACGCGGCGACCGACCTCACTGCGCTCGTGTCGCCATTCGCTGCCGAGGTCGCCGCGCCACATCGTGACAGCCCGGTGCCATCGGTGACTCGCCAGCCGACGACCTGATTCCGATGACGTGATCGAGGACGTCGTCCCAGGGGCTTCGATCGCCGTGAGCATCGACTCGTGAGAGCCGCCGTCCTGACGCAGCCGAAGCCGGCGAGCAACCGGCCTCTGATGATCGTCGATGTTCCGGACCCCGTGATCGGCGTCGGCGATGTCCTGATCGACGTCACCGCCTGTGCCGTGTGTCGCACGGACCTGCAACTCTGCGAAGGCGACCTGCCGGCGCGGACGCTGCCGGTCATTCCCGGGCACCAGATCGTCGGCACAGTGGCCGCACGCGGCGACGAGGTTGCCGACGTCGAGATCGGTGACCGGGTCGGCGTGGCGTGGATCGCGTCGACCTGCGGTGTCTGCCGGTTCTGCGCGTCCGGACGAGAGAATCTCTGCGATGACTCGCAGTTCACAGGGTGGCACCGCAACGGCGGGTTCGCCGAGCGGGTCGCGGCGCGGGCCGACTTCGTGCACGTCCTGCCCCTTGGGTTCGACGCTGTTGCAGCCGCACCGTTGCTCTGCGGCGGCGCGATCGGGCTGCGATCGTTGCATGTGTCCGGGATTCGGCCCGGTGGTCGGCTCGGCCTCTTCGGGTTCGGGGCGTCGGCCACGTGCGCCATTCAGATCGCGCGTCATTGGGCCTGCGAGGTACACGTCATCACCCGGTCGATCGAAGAGCAGCGCGCCGCGCTCGAGCTGGGCGCAACGTCGGCCGGGGGCTACGACGAGCGCGTGCCCGTACCGCTCGACGCCGCCATCACCTTCGCCCCCGTCGGATCGGTCGTCGTCGCCGCTCTGAAGGCGCTCGACAAGGGAGGAGTCGTGGCCATCAACGCGATCCACCTCGATCACATCCCCGAGTTCGACTACGACCACTTGTGGTGGGAGCGCCAGATCCGGAGCGTCGCCAACGTCACGCGCGCCGACGTGGCCGAGCTCATCGAACTGGCCGCGGACATCCCGATCCGAACCAGGATCGAGGAATACGCCCTCATGGAGTCGAACGACGCGCTGCGCGATCTCTCGGACGGGCGTATCTCAGGAGCGGCGGTACTCCGCATCGGTGGCTGACCGGGGCCGAGACCGAGGTGCCTTGCAGACGCCCCCTCTCAGACGTCGACAGTTGTGCGTCAGCGACTTGTCCATCTCCCGTCTGGCGGCAGGACACCGAGAGGCCGAATTCGCGCGATGCTCCACTTCTTCATCGTTTTCAGCGGTGCTTCTGAAGCACCTTGCCGACAGCCCGTGCGGACCTCCGCGGAAGCCGCAGAGTCGCGATGCACCAGGAGGCGCGAGGGCTCAGGGAAAGCTACGGTACGGCTCGACCCCAAGGGGATTCTCATGCCGAAGCCGAAGACGACCGGAACCGCCGCACGATTCACGCCCCTTCCGCCTGATCAGGCCATCGCGTTCTTGATCCAAACGCTGACCGCCTCAGGTGCACAGGTGGTGAGCCAGTCGGGCAGCAGCCTCACCGGCGTGATGCACATCCGACGACGCCCCTCATGCCTCGTCGCAACGATCCTGCTGATTCTCCTCATTGTTCCTGGCATCATCTACCTCACCCTTGCAGGGAAGGACATCGAGGATCCGTACAGCATTCAAGTCATTCCTCAGGGTCAGGGTTCGATGATTCATCCGGCCGGTCAGGGCTATGGGCTGGACGTCGCAGTTGCCGCCATCGCACGATTGCCTGCTTGACCCGTTCATGGCCGCGACGCTGCCGATCCGGTCAGGAGCTCTGTGATGCAGCGAACGCGACCGCAATGCCGACCAGTACCGCCGTCCCGACGAGCCCGATGAGAACCGCGCTGCCGGCAGCTAGTCGTCCCTCTGGTCGATGTCCGGGTGTCAGCAGGTAGACCAGCCCGAGGACGAAGCCGATCGGCGACAACACCAAGGTGAACGAGCAGACAAGCGCGATCGTTGCGACCGGATGCGAGACCTTGATACCGACGTCGGAGGTCCGAGTGCTCAGGATCTCGGAAAAGGGAACCTCAGGACGTCGTTCGAGCCCGGTAGGGCCATGCTGAATCACTCGCTCAACCTCGCCGATCGCAGGGTCCGGGTTCGAACTCGACAGGTCGATCCACTGCGCTCCGGCCAGCAGGTAGGAGCTTGCTTCGCCCACCACCACGCCATCGATTCGGACCGGTATGCGCGGCCGGCGAAGACTGATCGCTCGGTCGATCTCAATCCGAACATGAGGCGATGACTCCGCCTCCGCCGAAACCAGAACAACGAAGAACGAGCAGCTCTCAATCGCCCGGACAATCTGGCTGGTGTAGTCATCGCCTGCGTCGACGTCCCGCGAGGCAAACCAGCAGCGAATCCCTCGTGCCTCCAGGTGCCTCACCAGCCGTTCCGCCAAGTCTCCGTCTGCAGAAGAGTGCGAAACGAACACTGGGCCCACGTGCAGAACGTAGCGCGACTCGGAGTGCGACCGACTCCCTGACCGAACGCAACGATCGCAGGACTCAGCCGGCTGGGCTCGCCCAACAAGAGCGTCACCAATCCGTGACCACGGGGCCGATCTCGATCTGAGAAGGGCCCCGTGACCAGGGGTCGACTGGCGGAGGTGGACGGGAATCGAACCCGCCGGACGGGGATCGCCCGTCCCAACCGCTTTGAAGGCGGCGGAGCCCACCAGGTACCCGGACACCTCCGACGTCGACACTACCGATCGTTCCCGATGGACGCGTTGTCGACCTCCGAGGTCGTCGGTACTCTCATCTCACCGACTCTCCCCATGCATCCACCCGCTGATCGGGGGAACGTCATGGTCACACTCTGTTGGGCTGCCAAAGGCGGCAGCGGAACCACCGTCGTCACAACCGCACTCGCGTTGAGTTCGCCGCGCCCGTCACTGCTCGTCGACCTCGACGGTGAGATCCCCGCCGTCCTCGGAATCCCGGAGCCTGATCGGCCTGGCGTCGCCGACTGGCTGACAGCCGACTCGTCGGCTGATCGCCTGGCCGACCTCCTCCTCGACATCCACCCACAGCGCTGGCTGCTGCCGTGGCGTTCGGCCGCAGGCGGACCGAACCGTCCAGCGGCCCGGTCAGCGCGCTGGGGCGAACTCGCGAACTGGTTGCAGGACTGGTCGGCGAACCGGGGCTGCGAGGTGACCATCGACGCAGGCACCGGTGAACCGCCGGCGGCACTGACCGTCGACCGGGCACTCCTGGTCACCCGGCCCTGCTATCTGTCGCTGCGCCGCGCCGTCCGGTCCGCGACCCGCCCCACCGGCGTGGTGCTGGTGGAGGAGCCTGGGCGGGCGCTCTCACATCGAGATGTCGAACACGCACTCGGCGTTCCCATCGAGGCCACCGTGAGTATCGACCCGGCGATCGCTCGGGCGGTCGATGGCGGGCTTCTGACCAGCCGTCTCCCTCGGGTGATCACGCGTGAACTTCGGCGAGTGGCCGCATGACAGCGCCGGTGGGCGACCGCACCCAGCGTGATCTCGCCACGGTGGACGAGATCTGTCGGCGGGTCGTCGAACGGTCAGGAGAGACGGCGTGGCTCGTCGCCGAAGAAGTCCGTCACCTTGCCCCATTGCACACACGCGACGAGCAGCGCCTCCTCGTCGACGATGCGCTCGCCCGATTGACCGGGCTCGGCGAACTCGACGTCTACAAGGTCATGGTCAACGCCGGACGAGTGATCTGGATCGATCGAAAGGGCACGCTCGAATGCGTCGGCGAACTGGCGACCGGCCGCGTCGACCAACTGATCGAGCGTGTGCTCGCTCCGTTGGGGCGTCGGGTGGATCGGTCGTCACCCATCGTCGACGCTCGACTCGCCGACGGGTCGCGGGTCTGCGCCGTGCTGCCTCCCGTGGCGGTCGACGGCGCAACACTGTCGATCCGGCGGTTCACCCACGAGCCGCTGCCACTGGCGAGCTTCACCGACGAGGCTGGCAGCACGCTCGTCCATCGAATCATCGAGGCACGCTGCAACGTTCTCGTCGCGGGGGCCACGTCATCGGGCAAGACGTCACTCGTCGCCGGACTGGTTCAGAAGGTGTCCCGCCGCGAACGGGTCCTCGTCGTCGAGGACACCGCCGAGCTCCCGGTCGATCATCCCCATGCGGTTCGGCTGGAGGCTCGACCGCCGACGGTCGATGGCCCTGACGCGATCGAGGTGGCCGACCTCGTGCGCACCGCGCTCCGGCTCCGACCCGATCGCATCGTCATCGGTGAGGTCCGCGGTGACGAGACACTCGGGCTCGTCCAGGCGATGAACACGGGCC
>Ga0316190_10004565_pt1 | contig 10100 bp, 9 predicted proteins | sample Eddworburrow2_MG_FD_204929 | JGI IMG/M metagenome (GOLD analysis project Ga0316190, IMG submission 204929) | Coastal sediment microbial communities from Maine, United States - Eddy worm burrow 2 | ecosystem: Environmental > Aquatic > Marine > Coastal > Sediment | place: USA: Maine | collected... | reverse complement strand
CATAATCCCTTGGTCCCAGGTTCGAGTCCTGGCGGGCCCACCATCTCCATAAAATTCTTATAGTTATGACGCCGGGACAAAGGGACCATAATCCCTTGGTGTATGCCATGGAGGGGTGCATGGTCGGCGTATTTCGTGGGCGACTGAATCGGGGGCGTCCAGCTGGTTTGGGTGCCCCAACACTAACCCCACGTTATAATGAGAGCCCCTATTTTCAGGTAATGATGAGACAACTCGCGAGCGAATATTTTGGATCAGAACGTTAGAAATAAACTGAATGAGATACGTCAGAAGCATCTTGAGTCGAATACAAACCTTCAGACCAACAAACCATCCACGACTTCAAACGAAAAGTCACTGAAAATCGCCGTACTCGGTGGAATAGCCGTCGGATTCATAACTGCCTGGTTGATGAACTCTTTATTTTCAACAGAAGACGTCAATCTAGTTGCGCAGGATTCACGCGTAGCAATTCACGAAGACCAAATCAGAAAAGCGAATGAAGCAATCGAACAGCTGACTGATCGTGTTGAATTACTCACCAAATCAATCTCCAGCCTTGGAGCTGAACTCACTCAAGTAATGGAGTTAGTCGAACCCAACAATACAATTGTGAAAACTACTTTTACAGATCAAGATGCCCCTAAACCTGCAGACGGAAAACCAGTATCTACTGTGGCAAACTCACAGGCCTCAGGAGTAGCTGATAGTGCTGCAAAAATTGACGAGACATTTATTCCGACACATGTTGTAAATAGCAGATTAAATCTCAGGACATCCATATCCCTGGATGATGCACCTATCGGTGTGCTGAGTACTGGCACGGAGGTTAGTTATATCGACGAGGAAAATGGTTGGTACTACGTGGATACCGAACCGCTCGGAAAAGGCTGGTGTGCTTCTGAGTATTTGTCACCCTTGTCATCTCCTTAGACATTTCCCACAGTAGGCAGGTTGGGTGATATCTCGCGCGCTTCATGTCATCCGGTTCGAGTCCTGGCGGGCCCACTAATCCCCATAGTAATCATGGCGTTGTAGCGCCCGTACAAAGGGATCCATAGTCCCTTGGTGTGAGGCATAGAGGGGGGCATGGCATTCCCCCGCCTCAATCGTCAGCCTCTGCAACATCTCGTGGAGCGCATCCCCCTCAGATAAAAATCGATCATAGCTTATTCGAGGGGGACAGGTGTAATGAAGCCTTCGGGTTTGAGCGTCAGCACGGAGCAGTCCACCTGATTGAGCACCTCTTCCGCTGTGTTGCCGATCAGAAAACCAGCGATTCCCGTGCGGCAGACCGTACCCATAACCAGCAAGTCGATACCCTTTTCCACCACCAGCTCCGGTATACGGTCATCGGGATCGCCTTCAATCAGGTGCAGGTGGGGGTTCAAATCGGTGACATCAGCCCGGTTCAACAGAGTATCGAAGCGCTGTTTATGCTGTTTCTTCTCTAGCGCCTTCGCTTCCTGAACCGCTTCCGCAGTCATACCACTACTGCGCACATAACGTTCACCAAACAAACGCCACACATGAATGATGTGCAGTTCTCCCGCTTCCTTGCGAGCCATGCCGCTGGCCAGTTGCAGGATCAGAGGATTAATCGCCCCCCTTCTCGAGTCATAAATAGAGGGATCTACCGCCGCCAGGATGCGAGTATAAGGCCGCGTCTGTGCCCGCTTGACCACCCACACGGGACAGGGGCATTTTCGCATCAGGTGCATAGAGGTGGTTCCGAACAACCGGTCATTTACGCCGCCTTTCCCTTCCGACGCCAGAATCACCAGGTCATGCTTATCACGCAGCACCTGACGGATAATCTCCAGGAACGGCGTTCCTGTCACCACCTGCGATCTTACGTCAACCCCTTGCTGGCCAATGTCAGCGGCAAGCGCATCGACCTTTTCCCGATAATCATCGATCACTAGCGAATGAAGTTCCTGCTGTGGCATGAGTGTGAATGTCATGCGCGCATCTGCCGAACGCTCTTTGACCACGGTAAAAACCGTCAGCTGCGCCTCGTTTTGTTTGGCCAGTGACACAGCACGATCCTCAGCCATGTGCTGCTTCGCATCAAAATTGCAAACCAGAAGAATATTCTTAAATCGCTTCACGACATCTCCGTATATTTCTATTTGGCTGAAAATTCATCTGCTTCGCTCAGGAAATACCGAGTTAGGTAGAGCACAGGTATAGCACAGTGGCACTCTGTCCCACCATTCGATTCAAGCACCACCTCCTGACTCACACGAAGACAACCTACGGTTGCACGTTAAGCGGCGCGGTGTTGTTGGCTCGTTCGGAGTGTGGCTCTACCTCCCCAATAGAGAGATTTCATATATAAGCATGTTCTTATATAATATGGCCGTAACAACTAGACCCATTTTTCGGAAATAGCCTTGTTACATTAACTCTGGAGAAACATGATGAAAAAGTTAACTACAGTAATGACTGCTCTTACTTTGGTAGTTGCTTCAAGCACCGTTTCTGCTTGGGGTGGTTGGGGTCCTTATCGAGGTTACAACGATGGCTGGGGTGATGGCTGGGGCGACGGCTTTGGCGATTTCTTCGGTGACGCCGATTTCGGCTTCAGCATGCACTTTGGTGGCGGTGGCTACGGACGCGGTTATGGTCGTGGCTATGGCGATTACTATGGACGTCATTATGGATACGGCCCATATGGCTATGCGCCTTACGGCTATGGCTACGCGCCTTATGGTTATGCACCAGTCGCAACAGTTGCTCCGGTAGCACCGGCTACAACTGCACAGTAGATAACCATTACTACCAATATTGCCAACCGGGGGCGGCTCTCGCGAATTGCCCCCGGTCTCTGAAATATCAATTAATGGTAACGTATGAGCATTCGCAGACCATCGCATCTCAAGGAAGACCTGGTCTTGGCCTTTCTGACTGTAATTGCAATTACTATTGTTATGGCCCTTTGACGAATTACCGTAAGAGACTATTCAACACAGGCCATCAAGCTTGTGAGTGAGCGTGAATTCCGGGGACCGCCCAACTCAGACACCCGAGCAGGCCGACTCACCCGACGTCCCCAGGTTCAAGTCCTACCGGGCCCACCACCTCCATAAATTTCATATAGTTATGTCATTGATACCAAGGGATCCATAGTCCCTTGGTGTATGCCATGGTGGGAGCATGGACGGGGAACTCCGGGGGCGTCCGACTCGGGGCGGGCAGACTGAGATGACCGCTCACGAGTGACGGTCCAGGCGGGATCGCCAATATTAGTGAGATCTGCAGTGGTAATACCAGGCAACCTGCAACAACATCATTCCCATGCTCAGGCTCCTGCGTGCCGTGCCATATACAGAATGGCTGGATTCTTTTGCGGTCAAGTTCCGCCACCTAAAGCGTCAAAGCCACTCTGAAGCACTTTTCCAAAACCTATAGCAGTACTTTCATGCTCTGCTACATGTCCACTCCACTCATGCGTCCGATGCTCAATTAGACCACTCAGATCGTTCATGATCGGCACGAGTTGGTCTCTGATCCAATATAGGTCTGTATACTCTGGCGGCTCCTCGAGCGCCTTATCCAGGCTGTGTGCAATCCTATCCATCCCCGACGTTGAACAACTCTTCGACCACCCACTCCACGACACCGTCGAGTCACTCGTCGCACCGGTCATCAATGAATACGCCGAATACCGCCCCCCAAGACGACGGCTATCTCGTCCTCATACCCACACAAGCTACGCTTTCGTCGGCGCATCCATCAAGGATGTCCTGTGTGCGGCAATTACTCTGGCGCCCCGTTTATGTTGTTATTTTGTTCCGCATAATACTGCTCAGCAGCTGGATGAAGGGGGACCGCAATTCCAAGCCTGGCTGTGTCCTGTGATATGAAACCGGCGCGATAGAAATTCCTGGCAATATCATCCGCACCTTCTACCATAAGCGTAAGGAACGTCCTCACATCTTCATCACTGGTTGCACGATTGGTTAAAAGCAAGGCAGCGAAGCCAAGTGTTTGGTAGGGTTCTGTCTGACCGGGATAGGTTCTTTCCGGGATGGTGATTCCATAGTAAGAAAAATATTCTTCTGTAAGCCTGGTTAGGGTGTTCTGTGCGATTGGTATTAGCCGAACGTCCAGCCGCTGCTGGTTCAGCTCCTGGATTGCCGGGTCTGGGATGGCTCCGGCAATGAATATGGCATCAACCTTCCCGCTCTCCAATGCTTCAATAGAGGCACCGATACCGATTTCCTCTATCTGACTTATCCCAGGGGCAGTCAGGCCGGACGCCATCCACACCCGTATAGCTGTATAACGCGTGCCAGACTGTCTGCTACCGATAGCCAGCCGCTTGCCCTGCAAGTCAGAAAAAGTATCAATACCATTTCCTTCAAGGGTGACGATATGCAGCGCCTCCGGCCACAAGCTTGCCACTGAACGCAAATCAGGATGTGGCAGTTGGTATTCTGCCACCCAGCCCTTGGAAAGAACTTCTGCTACATCACTCTGCAACAGTGCAAAATCCAACTGACCGGCTTGTAGTTGATGCCCGTTTTCCATACTGCCTTCGGATGCATAATTGAAGACAGAAAACTGGTGTTGCGAGGCATAATCCCTGTATGCGGTCCCGAATTTATTATAAGTGCCAGCTGGCCAGCCTGTTCCGAACAGCAGCTTTCCTTCATGTCTCGCAATGCCGAGATCAATCAGCGACAGTGATTTTCTGAACTCTTCAATAATCAGGCTTTCACTGGATTTCTTGCTGCTCGCAGGAGTACGCTGCACCAGCTCGCGTACGTGCCTGAGAACAGCACCAGGTCCACTGCCTTCCGTCGCTTCTGTTGCCAGTTGCATGGCAGCCGTTGGTGGCGCAGTGTGCCTGATGTTTAACCATTCCCCACCCTTATATACATACCTAAGGCGACCCCTAACCTTCAAGACATCACCACGACTGTTTCCGCTGTTATTGAATCCATCGACTCCTTCGGGCATTGCCCCCAGGACGACAGCCAGCGTTCCAAGATTCAGTCCGTTCCAGGACGTCAGGTTGTAGTCACGCTGAAAAGCAAGTTCGGAGTCATAATAAATATACATACCATCATCGCCAGGCACGGGGGCAGAGCCTTTGCGTGAAAGAGAGTTGATGGTAAACAGATCGGCAGAAAATTCCTTATCAAGCCGGGCAAGTATTTCATTATAAATTACAGCCTCATCTGGTCCGCGCGTGCAGGAGGATACCGCCATCACTAGAAGAACGATTAATAGTGAACGGAAACTCACGGTACTGGCTAGAAACCAAACAAGGGCAGAGACAGGTATCCCTGGATAACAATCGCATTCAATAAATCAATAAAAAAGGCACCCATTAATGGCACAACGAGAAAGGCCTGCGGTGAAGGGCCAAAACGCTTCGTCAATGCTTCCATGTTCGCAACTGCAGTAGGTGTTGCGCCCATGGCAAACCCGCAATGGCCACCAGCAATGACTGCTGCATCATAATGGCCACCCATGAAACGGAAAGTTATGAACGTCGCAAAGACCAGAATACCAACCACCTGAATCGCAAGCAGTACCAGGAGTGGTCCCGCCAAACTGACCAAATTCCATAATTGAAGTGACATAAGCGCCATTGCCAGAAACAGGGAAAGCGAAAGATTGCCGATCAGACTGACCGATTCTGTATGGACTCGCAGATGTCTATGAAATATTGCACCATTGCGGATAATTACACCGATCAGGAGGCACCATACAAAATCCGGGAGGGTGAATGCAAAATCTGACATGACTGAAGCAATGGCTGTTCCGCCTATAAGGCATAGAACGATATAAAACAGTGACAGCAAATAGTTATCTGAATCGATCTTCCTGTCTACCGGCAGCTGATCGACACCCTGTCCTGCCTGGTTTTCGATATCTGAATGTAACTGGTGCTTCCTTATCAGGCGGCCGGCAAGCGGTCCTCCGATCAAGCCACCGAGCACCAGACCAAAGGTTGCACAGGCCATTGCCAGCTCCATAGCACCTGCAAGATTGCTTGTGTCCTGAAATTGCTGGGCATAGGCAATACCTGTGCCATGACCGCCAGACAGAGTAATCGATCCGCTCAATAGTCCAACCAGGGGATGAAGGTCCATACTGACCGCCGCAATCAAGCCAAGACCATTCTGTAGAATTAAATAACCAATACAAACGAGAGCAAACAGTAATAATTGCGGGCCACCACGATAAAGCATGCGCAGGTCCGCACCGAGGCCGATAGACGAAAAAAAGGCCAGCATCAGAGGTTCTTTCAATGCCATATCGAAACTCATACGCAGGTTAAGACTGCTGAACGCAATACCGGTTACAATCGCAAACAGCAGCCCGCCTGCTACGGGAACGGGTATGTCATTATTTCGCAACCAGCCAATATGGCTGATCATGAGAATACCTGTGTACAGCACCAGGATGGCCATACCAAGAGTCTGAACGGGATCGAAATCAAGGTTCATGTGTGTACCGCACTCACCCGCTACCATGGAGACGTACAGAAAGAATAAAAGCCCTATCCCGTAAAGTCCACGGTTACCGGGTAACCGATTACCTCGTTACATCGCCTGTTACCGCCACTGCCGGAAAGTACTTGAACCACAACCCTGACACCCACCCTAGCCACACTGACTGAGCCCTCAAGCTCCCCTCTAACGCCCGCCCTTGAATGCTGGCCCGGTTAAGGTCAGAAGGAAATGTGCGTTGCCACTTAAGGCACAATTACTGGATGTCGACGGTAATCCAGTCACTGATGCTGAGCTGATGAGCACGCTGCCCCTGTTACAGGTCATTTACAGCCCTGCGACGGGAGGCGTTTCCGTTGACGTCACCGATGATGCGCTGGCAGTTGGAAAGGGAACCGATGGCAATGAGTTCTACTTTGACTATACAGGCAGCAAGTGGCAGTACAACTTAATGACTAAGAACTACACAGCTCCCGGTACCTACACTATGACCATGACTGCGGGTGATGGCTACGTTATCAGCCCGACCTGTGAGGCCATTTTCGAAATCGAGCAGTGAGTATTAGCCTAAGGGTATGAAGGTATTGCTGGTCCGCTTACTTCAGAATAGTGGGGCCGGGTTTGCAGACCAAACTATGAATTAACGGCGGCCTTCGGGTTGCCGTTTTTCATGAGCATAAATGTCGTGTTTTGGCCGTTCCCGGTAGTACAGTAATTATCACCAGAGTGATGAAAGCCACCCGATGAACGTCCTCTCCGCACCCGAAACTCGCCGTTCGAAATCGCCCCCTCTCCGCCCCTTCATTACCGGTACCGTTATGGTCGATGCGATTTCGGCACCGGTTTGAGCCTGCACCCCGGGAACCGCCGTTCGGAATTGCGCCCTCTCCCCGGTCCCGATGACCTCGGGCGGGGGCAAAAAACGCCCCTCTGCTGCCCGGAGTGTCCGCCTCTCCGACGTTCCCAGCATGGGCATGCACACAACAACTCACCACTGCTTCTATTACTTGCTATCATGGGAACCATACGGAACTGTTCGCGAGGGCCTCTCAATAGCCATCACTTTATACAACTGAATTCACTGCATGGTGCAAGACATGAAAATCATGATGCGTAACTTGTCCCGGAACACGACAGAAGCGGAACTGCTGATCTTGTTTCAAGAGTATGGGAATGTGCAGTACTGCAAACTGGTAATGGATAAAGTGACAGGAAAATCCAAAGGCTTTGGTTTCGTTGAAATGCCTCGTGCCGGTGAGGCCAAGGCGGCGATAAAGGACCTTAATTACCGAGATGTTGGCGGCAATAAGATTCGTGTGAAAAAGGCAGAAAAGTTCGAGGAAAATGTCAATCGAAACGATTCGGGGACGCCAGTCTCATAATTAAACATAGTGAGTAACACCCAGCCCAAAAACCCCCTGCATGGCGTAAAATTGGAGATGATCCTCACGGACCTGGTTGAGCATTATGGTTGGGAAGAACTGGGGCAAACCATCAACATCAAATGTTTTATCCATGAACCAAGCATTAAATCCAGCCTGAAATTCCTGCGGAAAACCCCCTGGGCCAGGGAGAAAGTGGAAAGCTTGTATTTGCGCAGCCTGGGATCAAAAAATTGATACTTTTTTTGATCCCCTGGACTTTACTCGACAGTGTGCGGTCGATCGGTACCTTTATCCATGCGGAAAACATCATCAATCGCCTATTCCGGTGGGAAAAAGGCCTTTGTGTAGATGCATCTCCCGTTGTTCATTTCCCTGGCGGGGTGCATTGATGGCGCGTTACTATCTTTAAATGAAACCTTGAGCATCGCTTTACAGCACTAGGCACTGACACTATTGCTGGATTGTTACGATCAAGAATGACCGTATTTTGTCAGCCTGCTTAAAAATTCCCGATAATGGTGTCTTGGCAGTTCTTTACAGTACCAAGCCATAGAAATGCCCGTAGCAACTACCCCAATAGATGCGCCAACCAGCGCCAGGACCATTTGTATATCAGTCATGATGCGTTTCCCCAATCCAGTTGTTACCTGTCTTGTATTTATCTGACTAGACATTTCAATACTACATACGGAAGGAATGGTTAGATATTGGGGGAATCACGTAGGGGAATGTACGTACAGGAATGTCTGACACCAGAATCGGCGTTTGGATTATATCCTGTAAATACGGGCTGTAATTCAGCTTGCTTTGACAGACTGATCCTTTTCACTCATTCGCGAGAAAAAAAAGAGGCCATTGCAAACATCACAAGCATTAGCAAAAAGGCTAGTACGACCTTGGTCCCAGGTTCGAGTCCTGGCGGGCCCACCATCTGCATAAATTTCATATAGTTATGTCATTGAGACCAAGGGATCTGAATCCCTTGGTGTATCCCATGGCGTGGGCATGGACTGGGAATTCCGGGGGGCGTTCGACGAGGGGCGTCGACACTCAAGTGATAGATCTGGCCGCCTCATCCTAAGAAAAATGATCTACAAGCGCAAAACAACGTGTTCCATTCTGGTTTCTTCTTCGCTTGGGTAAATACTGAAGCCTAACTTCGACATAAGGTTGAGCATCTCGCGGTTATCGGCGAGCACATCACCCTCCATGATCTGCAGTGCATGACTGCGGGCTGTTGTAATTAGCAGCTGCATCAAGCGGTGCGCAATACCTTGTCGCTGCCAGTTGTCTGCAATCACGATAGCAAATTCACAACTCTTGCCATCCGGGTTGGTAATGTAACGTGCGACACCGATTTCAGTCTCTTGACCGTCCACATACACCACTGCGATCAAAGCCATTTCCCGGTCGTAGTCGATCTGGGTAAAACGAGCCAGCATTTGCGGACTAAGCTCGGTAATGGACTGCATGAAACGGAAATATTTCGCTTGCTGCGAGAGTTTCCGGATGAATGCCTGTTCGATTTCGGCATCCTCCGGGCGTATTGGCCGAATCACCATGTCAGTACCATTTGGTAATTGCCACTTTGTCACGAGATGGCCGGGATAAGGGTAGATAGCCATGTGGTTATAGGGCTCAGAAGTCTGCGAATGGTAATCCACGACCATGCGTGCATCGACAGCAATGGCACCATGTTCATCGACGATCAGTGGATTGATATCCAGTTCCTTGACCAGTGGAAGCTCGCAGGCGATTTCCGAGACACGCAGTAGTACCTGCTCCAGTGCTTCCATATCAGCCATCGGCATATGGCGGAATGCGCCGAGCAGCTTGAATACCCGCGTCTGGCCGATCAGGTCCTGTACCAGTCTGTGATTAAGCGGTGGCAAAGTGACTGCCCGATCGCCCATAACCTCGACGGCGGTACCACCAGCGCCGAAGGTTATGACCGGACCAAACACCGGGTCGGTAACAATGCCGACCAGCAGTTCCCTGCCGTTGGGCCGCTGTAGCATCGGTTCGATGGTGACCCCGTCAATACGTGCCTCCGGTCGGCTTTTCTGCACCGAGTCCAGCAAGTCATTGTAGGCGCTACGAACAGCCTGTGCGTTGCTGATACCAAGGCGCACCCCCCCAGCATCAGACTTGTGGGTGATGTCCGGGGAATTGATCTTCAAAACTACCGGAAAACCAAGACTCTCGGCCTGGACCAGCGCCTCGTTGGCTGACCGCACAACACTAG
>Ga0316190_10004564_pt1 | contig 10102 bp, 10 predicted proteins | sample Eddworburrow2_MG_FD_204929 | JGI IMG/M metagenome (GOLD analysis project Ga0316190, IMG submission 204929) | Coastal sediment microbial communities from Maine, United States - Eddy worm burrow 2 | ecosystem: Environmental > Aquatic > Marine > Coastal > Sediment | place: USA: Maine | collected... | reverse complement strand
GTGCCCAGCCTTAATCTCTACCAGCTCAGTAGCCACACGACGCAGCGGCGCCAGGCCCCAGCGCAAGATACTCCCTTGCACCAACAGCAACACCAATGCCACAGTCGCGAGCCAACCCCATAATAATTGCCTGTACTCTACCAGCTGTTGATCAAATACCTGTCGGTGCTCAGCCACACTAATGGTATACACCTGGTTGGTGGGCGTACCATCTTCCCAGCTAACACCAAGACTGAAGACAAAGACTGGCACACCTGCCTGAAGCTCTCTCTCTGCTTTTGACTGTTGCCCACGGTTTAATGACTTAACTTGCAAATGCTGCCCGGATGTCGAGGGTGAATACCAGGCATCGTCGCCATCATTGCGAATAGCCTGGCCATATAAGCCCGAGTCTGTTGTAAAAAAACGCGTCTCAGCCAGAGCATTAGCTAAATAGATATGGCCGTCCTCTTGTTGTTCAAGTGCGGCAATTAATGCGATGACCTTTCCGTGCAAACGATCAAACTCTGCTTGCATAGCATTGTTGTGGTACGCACGCTCCAGCACCAGCCCAGTAACACCAAAAAAGGCAGTCAGCACCAATGAAGAGGCCAATAAAAGACGTCTATTTAATGACAGGTTCATTGCGAGTCATTACGCTGCAGCACCAACTCGCCTCCATCACGGCAATCCAGCGTAAACCGGTATCCGCGTCCACGTAAGGTTTCAATGGGTTGCAGTTTTTGTTGCGGATCCAGTTTACGGCGTAGCCGACCTACAAAGACTTCAATTACATTGCTGTCGTGGTCAGAATCTTCGTCATACAGATGCTCAGTCAATTCAGTCTTTGATATAACCTGCCCGGCATGTAAAACAAGATATTCAAGTGCCTTATACTCAAAGGCTGTTAACTCTATCAAAACATCATCGACATGAACTTGCTGGGTTCGGGTATCCAAATGCAATGGACCACATTGTAGCTGCGGACGGGTCCAGCCCTGAGCGCGTCGCAACAAGGCATTTAATCGCGCCAATAATTCTTCAATATGAAATGGCTTGACCAGATAATCATCAGCACCAGCCCCGAGTCCCTCGACCTTATCTTCCCAGCGACCTCGCGCCGTTAGAATCAGGATCGGAAAATTCCGATCCTGATCGCGCAAACGCCTAATCAAATCAATACCAGAGAAATCGGGTAGCCCCAGATCAATTACGCCAATATCGCAGGCGTATTCACTACCCGCAAACAAACCCTCGGTACCATCAGCTGCCGCATCAACAGCATAACCCTGCTGCCGCAACTGAGTGACCAATTGTTCTCGCAATGTAGCCTCATCTTCAACCACCAGAACACGCATATGATCCCCCCTACTTAAACTCGTCAGATAATGATATATGAAAAGTTCAATAACGGGTTACGCTGACATTGATTATGCCACCGCTATTCCAATGCCATGATAAAGTCGACTAACACCTCAATATCGGCATCGGCAACCCGTGGTGAATACGGGGGCATCGGTACACCACCTGTTACAGCCGTCCAATTACCCTTGCCGCCTTTCTTCACTTTCTCAATTAATAGACCTCTGGCATCTGCATTATCACGATAATGTGCGGCAACATCTTTCCATGCCGGCCCAACCACCTTGTTATCGATACTATGACAGGCCAAACAACCACTCTTACGCGCCAAGTCCAGGCCCTGCTCACCCGCCTGAACTGCTAATGGTGCCAGGCACCCTGCTAAAGCTACTGCTAACCACTTAGTTTTCATGATAATTCTCCCAATAATTTATAACTTACATGACTGGATCTGCCTTACAACAATCTGTCAGCCCCAATCCTCGCAATCAGAATAATGAAATCTCGCTGAACCGATGCTGAATGAACTTGCCTGAAACCTGAAAGCCAGATAAACTTGCGCGAGAACTTTTAGAGAACATTTATGCTGACACGACGTGAACAGACAGTTTATGATTTCATCCGTGAGTTCATCATCACCCACGACTACGGCCCGTTACTCAGTGAAATCGCAATTGGCATTGGCATTCAGTCTAAAGGCACGGCCCACCGCTATGTACAAACACTCGCCAAAAAAGGTTTGATCCAGTTACACCCAGGCCGCCATCGTGGCATTACAATCAAGAATGATAGTAAAAACATCGCAACGCTGCCGTTGCTGGGTCGCATCGCTGCAGGCCTGCCGATAGAAGCCATTCCCGATCAAAACAATGTCAATCTCAGTGAATTCTTTATGGGCCCTGATCGCTATATTCTAAAAGTTCAAGGTGACTCCATGATCGAAGCCGGTATTTTAGATGGGGATATGGTCGTTATTGAACAATGCCACCGCGCAACTGATGGCGAAATTGTCGTTGCCCTCATTGATAACAATGAAGCCACACTGAAATATGTGCACAACAATCGGGATGGTAGCATTACATTAAAACCGGCCAATCGTTCAATGACGCCGATGATCTATAACGCTACCCGAGTACTGATTCAGGGAGTTGTTGTCGGTCAATTGCGCAGTTATCGATAAGAGAATGATGCGCTGCCTAAAAACGGCTTACAGACCATTATTAGCTGGCTCGACGGTTGATCGAACTGTTTGACTATCAGCTAACTTATCAAGCGATCTATAATTAAAGACTTATAATCACTCGACTTGTAACTGAGCTGACCAGCTTATAATGTGTCCTGGTTCCAGCATACCCGATAAATGTTCCACAATCGTCTCTACCTTGGCTGGCTCGTCAAAAAACTCTATGACTACCGGCAAGTCTAACGACATATCGAGTAACTTCGATGAATGCATGACGCCGGAATGACCAAAACCAGAAATACCACGAAAGACCGTTACACCGCGCACCTTTTCCCAATCATGCAGGCGTTTTAAAACAGTTTCGACCATTTTCTCCGCCTCGGTCAGATATATTCTGACCATTGTTACATCAATGGTATTAACCTTCGCTGTCATGATAGTTGTCTCCCGATAATGATACCTAGCCAGGTGGCTATCAAACATAGTCCAACGCTTAGCATAATATTTATGAACGCCTTGAATTGTTCACCCTGCTCAATCAAATTAATCGTCTCAATTGAAAACGTGGAAAATGTTGTAAAGGCACCGAGCAGACCGATCAACAGTGCGGCACGCCATTCAGGCGCGATTTGACTACGCTCAAGCAAGTAGATAAATAACAAGCCCATCAAAAAAGAACCCAGCACATTGACGACCAGTGTACCAATCGGAAAACTACGCCCAAAAAGATGATGTACACCCTGCGATGTCCAAAAACGCAACAAGGCACCACTTGCTCCACCAAGGGCAATGGCCAAAAACTGGCTCATAGTACGAGGATTTGCATAAAAGTGCGGTAAGACATTATTCCATGATTTCCTTTCTTGGCGCATGTATCATTTGACGATCACGTTTTCGCAGCTGATCCAGTTTTTCAGATATACGCTGTTCCAGTCCGCGGGACACCGGCTTATAGTAGTGTCGACCAAGCAATTCCTCTGGCATATAACTTTCTCCCGCAGCATAGGCATCAGGCTCATCATGTGCATAACGGTAATTTTCCCCATGGCCTAACTCTTTCATCAAACGCGTCGGGGCATTTCGCAAATGCACCGGCACCTCCAATGATGCGAACTGTTTGGCATCGGTCATTGCAGCCTTATACGCCATATAAACTGCATTACTCTTGGCTGCACAGGCCAAATAGCAAACAGCCTGCGCCAATGCTAACTCACCTTCAGGGCTGCCTAATCGTTCCTGTACGTCCCAAGCCTGTAATGCCAATGTAAGGGCACGAGGATCGGCATTACCTATATCTTCACTGGCCATACGTACAACACGACGGGCAATATAGAGCGGATCACAACCACCATCAATCATACGAGCGAACCAGTACAACGCGGCGTCAGGACTGGAACCACGAACCGATTTATGCAGTGCTGAAATCTGATCGTAAAATATATCACCACCCTTATCGAAACGTCGCAAACTACCTGATAAAACTTCAGTGACCAACGCTTCTGTTATCTGGTTATCCTGGGCAAGATCAGCAATAATTTCGATAAAATTTAACGCCCGCCGCGCATCACCATCTACAGCTTCGGCTATTCGATCACACAGCCTGGAATCAATAGCCAGGCCGGCATCGCCAAAACCACGTTGCGTATCAGATAACGCTCGATTAATAATCGCCTGAATATCCTGCTGTTCAAGCCGACGTAACACATACACCCTGGCACGTGATAACAAGGCATTATTGAGTTCAAACGACGGGTTCTCGGTAGTGGCGCCGATAAAAATAAATGTGCCATCTTCAACGAAGGGTAAAAATGCATCTTGTTGTGCCTTATTGAATCGATGCACCTCATCAATAAAAAGCACTGTACGCCGTTGATCCTGTAGCTGACTCTGTTGTGCATTTGCAACCGCTGAACGTACATCCTTAACGCCTGCCAGCACAGCCGACAAATTAATAAAATGGGCGTCGGCATAAGATGCGATAAGCCGCGCCAGTGTTGTCTTGCCCGTTCCGGGCGGGCCCCACAAAATCATCGAATGTAAACGATCATGCTCTATGGCTTGGCGTAGCGGTTTACCAGGACCAAGGATATGCCCCTGACCAGAAAATTCTTCCAGGCGTGAAGGCCTCATGCGATCAGCGAGTGGTTGAAAATTCACGGGCGCTACCAGTTTATTCAACTTTACAAAATTTGATCATTCAGGCATCCCCGTTTCGCGCACCACATCGACCCCTTCCGGGGGAACAAAAACAAATAACTGCGGATCAATCGATTCATTACGGGTAACCGAGGTAAAACTTAGCGCTGTCAGGTGGCCAAGCCCATCGCGTAATTCCATTGCCCGCAACAATCCGTTTGCAATCCCTAGACGAAGCTCTTCAAATACCGAGTCACGCCCGGTTGGCATTAACAGGTACCAATCGAGTCCATCACGTACACCCAGTATCGTTACGGTAAATGATTCAAGCAGCGGTGTATCACTACTTAACAGCAATGCCGGTGTTTGTCCCAATGCAACATCAAAAGGTCTTACTGTTACCTGCTCGAGATCTTCATCGTAGACCCATACCTGCTTGCCATCACCCACTATTATTTGATGATATGGTAATTGGTAATCCCATCGAAACAATCCTGGGCGTTGCATCCACATTCGCCCTTCTGAATGTTGTATCTGAGCACCATCAGCATCTGTCACTTCCTGGACAAAAGCGGTATTCAATGTCCGTAAACCGTCAAAAAATGATTGTAACTGTGCCTCGCCATCAATATCAGCACCGGCTATTGGGATGAGTACCAGCCATAATAGACACCCATATATGCTCACAAACAACCGCTGTTTACATTGACGCATCATTAATCAACCTCCACCGGTGGTGGCGCCAATACTTCACGTTGCCCATTCGATTCCAATGGACCAACAACGCCAGAACGTTCCATTTCTTCTATCATTCTGGCAGAGCGGTTATATCCAATTTTTAGCCGCCGTTGAACATATGAGATTGATGCCTTGCGAGTCTCTGTGACAATCGCAACGGCCTCATCATAAAGCGTATCAATGTCCTCGCTGGCTAGAGCGCCAGGGTCTACTACCAGACCTTCATCACTAATATGTTGGGGACCAGACAATACTTCATCAATATAATCCGGTTCTGAGTCTGCTTTTAATTGTTCTACGACGCGATGTACTTCGTTATCATCGACAAAGGCACCATGAATGCGAGTAGGAACACTGGTACCAGGCGGTAAATACAACATATCGCCATGACCCAATAATTGCTCGGCGCCCATCTGATCCAGGATCGTTCGCGAATCAATCTTTGAAGACACCTGAAAGGCAATACGCGTGGGTATATTGGCCTTGATCAATCCGGTTAACACGTCAACTGACGGACGTTGTGTAGCCAGAATCAAATGTACTCCTGCTGCACGTGCTTTCTGTGCCAACCGGGCAATCAATTGCTCAACTTTCTTTCCGACCACCATCATCATATCTGCCAGCTCATCGATGATAACGACAATCAATGGTAGCGGTTCCAGAGTAGGGACAACATCATCACTATTTATCATTTTATAAGACGGATCCATCAAGGGATGACCATCATCAATGGCCTGCTGAACCTTTTTATTAAAATTGGTTATATTTCGCACCCCAAGCTGAGACATCAAACTGTAGCGTCGCTCCATCTCGGCAACACCCCATCGCAGGGCATTAGCCGCTTCTTTCATATCCGTGACGACTGGCGCAAGCAGATGTGGAATACCTTCATATATAGACAACTCAAGCATCTTGGGGTCTATCATGATCATGCGCATTTCTTTTGGTGTTGCGCTATATAACATGCTAAGAATCATTGCATTGATCGCTACAGATTTACCTGAACCGGTTGTACCGGCAACCAGCAAGTGTGGCATCTTAGCCAGGTCAACCACACTGGGATGACCACTAATATCCTTACCTAAAGCCAGGGCCAGTGGCGAACTCATACGATCGTAATTCTCCGACTGCAGAATCTCGCTAAGACGGACGATCTCGCGATTTTCATTCGGAATTTCCAGACCTATAACATTTTTACCCGGTATCACATCAACAATTCGAACACTTATCGCTGACAGCGCACGGGCGAGATCTTTAGACAAATTACTGATTTGACTGACTTTGACACCCGCTGCCGGTCGTAATTCATAGCGCGTAATGACTGGGCCGGGGTGGACAGCAACGACCTCTACTTCAATACCAAAGTCCTGCAGCTTCAACTCTACTAGACGTGAAATAGCCTGAAGCGCTTCATGTGATACTGGATGCTTGGGTGCCTCTGCATTATCGAGCAACGACAGCGGTGGCAAACTGCTATTGGAGTTATCCTTAAATAGTGGTACCTGGCGCTCTTTTTCAACCCGCGCACTTACCTTGGGGGCAATTAACTTGGGCTCGATCCTCACAGGCTCACTGTGTAACTTGCGAGTTTTCTCAACTTTTATTGCATCGCTCCGTAGTTGCCGCGCCCGCCGCCCCTGCCACGCATCTCGCATTTGCCACAGTAACATGCGAGTCCGAGACAAACCTTGTAGCGTCATGATGCCAAGCTTATCCATCAAACTTAACCACGATAGCCCGGTCGCCAGGGTTATCCCAGCCAGAAAGAGTGTCAGTAAAAATAATGTAGCCCCGATAAAACTAAAAGGTTTAACTAACAGAGTGGCCATCATGCTACCAACGATACCACCCGGATTATCCGGCAAGCTGCCAGCGGATGCATAGATATGTAGTGTTGATAGCCCACATCCTGCAGCCAAGGTCACCAGGAACCCAACACCGATTAAAACGATCTGCCCTGAAGTCAACCTTACCTGCTCATCAGTGCGACCCCGATAAATTAACCAGCCGCTGTAAGCAATCATGATAGGAAACAGTAATGCAAGATAGCCAAACAAATACATTAAGACATCTGCCAACCAGGCACCAACCAAACCGCCAGTATTGGCAATAGAGTGACCGCTACTACTATGCGACCAGGCGGGATCAGCGTGTTGGTAGCTTAACAATGACATCAAGACATACACGGCAACAGCTGAAAAAATAAAAAAGGCACCCTCCCTGACTCTTAGCTGTATATGTGTATCCAATGGGACATCTCTGGTTTTCTTGCGTTTTGCCTGTACCAATCGTGGTTCCGCCAATATTAAGCTGAGTGCGCCGTGAAACAGCACAACTAAAAATATGATTATTCTAGAACAGGATTATGTCATATATTGCTGAAGTGCGGGATGACAAACCCGACCAGCCTGCACATTAACCCCGTCCGACAACCCTGGATGTTGTTGCCATCCAGGTCCTGCCAATGCAAGCACATAGGGTATCAAGGCCGCAGACAAGGCCTGCGAGGCTGTACGCGGAACCGCACCGGGCATATTGGTTACTGCAAAATGATTGATTTCACCGACTCGATAGGTTGGAGCCAGGTAGGTTGTCGGGTGAGTCGTTTCGATACATCCGCCCTGATCAACGGCGATATCGACGACAACACCGCCAGCCGACATCATCTCGATTTGCTTGGCTGTCACAAGGTGTGGCGCCCTTTCACCGGCAACCAATACAGCTCCAATCAATAAATCGGCTTTTACCACCTCGCGTTCTATTTGTTCGGGAAAAGGATAGAGTGCCGTCACATTGTCACCCAATGTACGCATTTGCGCCAAACGCTCACGCGCTTTGTCAAAGACAACTACCTCAGCACCCAGTGCCGCCGCCAGGGTTGCTGCGCCACCGCCTGCGATTCCGCCCCCCAGGATGACAACATGACCTCGCTCTGCCGCTGGCAACCCACCGAGCAAAAGACCCTTTCCTCCATGCGGTTGATGCAATAGATTCGCACCGATTTGAGTAGCAAGGCGACCAGCAATATCACTCATAGGCGCCAACAGTGGTAATCGACCTGTAGCATCAGTCACTGTTTCGAACGCAATGGCCGTCAGACCGATAGACTGTAGTTGACGCATGAGGTCTGGCTCTGCCGCAAGGTGCAAAAAACTGAACAGGATGTGACGATCGGTCAAAAAGGCAAGATCACCGGCTATCGGCTCTTTGACCTTGATGATCAAGATGGCTTGCTGGTATACCGATTCCGCATTTTCGAGCACCGTCACGCCAACAGCCTGATATTCCACATCAGAATAACCGCTGAGCAAACCGGCATTATGTTCTACAAAGACATGGTGACCTGCCGCCACTAATTCACCGGCAGCCGCTGGAATCAGTGCCACTCGACCCTCTAGTGGTTTAATTTCCCGGACAATCCCAATTTTCATCGCCACTTTACCTCATTTTAACGTTAACGTAACATTACTCGGGCACACCACATGGAACGGTATGATACTGCCCAATTGGTTTTTACGATACATGCGCAATTAGCCGTAAAATCGCAGGTAACATAACAGCTTTACAACCATCAACAATCAGTCGGAGCCACACTACACATGAGCGAGACCAAACACAGTCGATTACTAATTCTGGGCTCCGGTCCTGCTGGATATACAGCTGCCATTTATGCTGCCCGTGCCAATCTAAACCCAGTATTAGTGACTGGCTTGCAACAGGGCGGGCAATTGACGACCACTACTGATGTCGATAACTGGCCGGGTGATAATGAGGGCGTTCAAGGACCTGAACTAATGGATCGTATGCTCAAACATGCCGAGCGTTTTGACACAGAAGTCATATTTGACACCATTTCAGCAGCTGACCTGAAGAAAAAACCAATTGAATTACGCGGTGATAATGGCGTTTACACCTGCGATGCATTGATAATCGCTACAGGCGCATCGGCTAAATACCTTGGCCTACCATCCGAGGAAGCCTTTCAAGGTAGAGGTGTTTCGGCCTGCGCTACCTGTGATGGATTCTTCTACCGCAATCAGACAGTAGCCGTCATTGGCGGCGGAAATACGGCTGTCGAGGAGGCACTATATCTTGCCAATATTGCCTCTGAAGTCATTGTTGTTCACCGTCGGGATTCATTTAAATCTGAAAAAATTCTATCCGATAAACTATTAGCCAAAGCAAAAGATGGCAATGTCAAAATATTATGGAATCATACGCTTGATGAAGTTCTCGGTGATGATAGTGGGGTTACCGGGGTCAGGTTGAAAGACTTGAAATCAGGTACAGACAACGAAGTCACTGTCCAAGGCGTATTTATTGCGATAGGACATCAGCCTAATACGGCTATTTTTGCCGATCAACTTGAGATGAAGCATGGTTATATCACTGCGAATCATCAACTGGGGGTAACTTCCACCAGTGTTCCTGGCGTTTTCGCTGCTGGTGATGTTTCTGATCCTATATACCGCCAGGCCATTACATCTGCAGGTGCTGGCTGTATGGCGGCGCTCGATACAGAACGTTATCTGGATAATCTAGACAATGATTAAACAGGAACCAGAACTGTTTCGTCGGCCTGTATTTGAGCCATGCCTGCAGGCTTAATTAGATCATTTGTAGCAATTAATATTAGCACGGGCATCATTGATAGTTATTGATGATGCCCGTGAATTTAGTCTTTAAACTGTCGGCATATTACCG
>Ga0316190_10004563_pt1 | contig 10104 bp, 7 predicted proteins | sample Eddworburrow2_MG_FD_204929 | JGI IMG/M metagenome (GOLD analysis project Ga0316190, IMG submission 204929) | Coastal sediment microbial communities from Maine, United States - Eddy worm burrow 2 | ecosystem: Environmental > Aquatic > Marine > Coastal > Sediment | place: USA: Maine | collected... | reverse complement strand
GTATGGGTGGCATTGCCGAGCGGGTCCAGAATGGCGGCCATGTCGTCGGTGATGGCATCCGGTAACTTGAAGACATTGAATGCCGGGACGGCGATGTATTCCGCAAATGCGCCGGGACGGTTCACGCCGACCCCCTTCGTGTTCATGCAGAGGTGACGCCGGCCCGCGCGGCAGTTCCGGCACACGCCGCAGGTGATGTGGCCTTCGGCGGAAACGCGGTCGCCCGGCTCGAAACCCCTGACCTCGATGCCGCACTCTACGATCGTGCCGCAGAATTCGTGGCCCACGGCCAGCGGGACCGGGATCGTATGTTGTGCCCAGTCGTCCCACTGGTAGATGTGGATATCGGTGCCGCAGATTGCGCTGCGGTTGACGCGTATCAGGACGTCGTTGTGCCCGACCGTGGGCTTCGCGACGTCCTGCATCCAGATACCGCGTTCGCGCTTCGCCTTCACGAGTGCTTTCATCAGTCGATTACTCCGAGTTCTCTGCCCACGGCCGTGAATGCCTCCACCGCGTCGTCGAGATGCTGCCGTGTAAGCCCGGCCGACATCTGCGTGCGGATGCGGGCCCGGCCTTCCGGCACGACGGGGAACGAAAACCCGATCACGTAGATGCCACGTTGAAGCAGGCGGTCCGCCATCTCGGTGGCCAGTTTCGCGTCACCGAGCATGACGGGGATGATGGGGTGTTCGCCCGGAATGAGGTCGAATCCGCGTTCCTCCATCCTGCCGCGGAAATAGCGGGCATTTTCCTGCAGCTGTTCGGCCAGCGAGTTGTCGCGCTCGAGCAGGTCCAGGACCGCGATCGACGCCGCCGCGATCATCGGCGCCACGGAATTCGAAAACAGGTAAGGACGTGAGCGCTGTCGGAGCCAGCCGACGATTTCCCTGCGACCGGACGTAAAGCCGCCCGACGCGCCGCCGAGCGCTTTGCCAAGCGTGCCGGTGATGATGTCGATGCGGCCCATGACCTCGCGGTACTCGTGCGTGCCGCGTCCCGTCTTGCCGAGGAAGCCGGTGGCATGACAGTCATCGATCATCGTAAGCGCGTCGAATTCCTCCGCCAGAGCGCAGATCGCCGGGAGGTCCGCGATTGTGCCATCCATCGAAAACACGCCGTCGGTCACGATGAGCCTGGCGCGGGTCTCTGCTGCCGCCTCGAGCTGCGTGCGCAGGTCCTCCATGTCGTCGTGCTGGTAGCGGAATCGCTGCGCCTTGGAAAGACGAATGCCGTCGATGATGCTGGCGTGATTCAGGGCATCGCTGATCACGGCATCTTCGGGCCCGAGTATGGTCTCGAACAGGCCGCCGTTGGCGTCGAAACACGAGGGATAGAGTATCGTGTCCTCGGTGCCCAGGAAGGCGCTGATACGTGCCTCGAGTTCCTTGTGGATGGTTTGTGTGCCACAGATAAAGCGCACCGATGCCATGCCGTAGCCGAATTCGTCGAGTGCCTTGTGCGCGGCGGCGATGACTTCAGGATGATTGGCCAGCCCGAGGTAGTTGTTGGCGCAAAGGTTGAGCACGTGCTCGCTGCCGCCGTTCGTGCGCACGTCGATATCGGCCTGCTGCGGACCGGCAATCAGGCGTTCTGACTTGAAGAGGCCCTGCCCGCGCAGCGCTTCGGTCTGCTCGGCGAGAGAGGCGAGAAAAGTTTCCGGCATGGGATTGCCCTCGACCACGAAAGGCCGCAAAGTATATCAGGACGCCCATAACACCAACGATACCAACAGGCGGGTATATCCATGCAATTCACCCGGCAGACGCCTGCCAGTCCGAGCCCGATTACCGACGTCAACAGCCGCTTTCTCGCCGACGAGCAGGCGCTCGTCAACGAACTCAGGAACCTCGCTGATCCGGGCGAATCCGTGCGCGGCAGGATTCGCGATACGGCCGCCGAACTCGTGGACGCGGTCCGCAAGAACAAGGCGCGCGAGGGCGGTATCGACGCCTTTCTGCAGCAGTACGACCTGTCCTCGGAGGAGGGCGTGTTGCTCATGTGTATCGCAGAGGCCCTGCTGCGTATTCCCGATGCCGATACGGCGGACCGGCTTATAGCCGACAAGATCACTGCCGCAAAGTGGAAAGAACACCTCGGTACCAGCGAATCGCTGTTCGTCAACGCATCGACCTGGGGACTGATGCTGACCGGGCAGTTGCTGAAGGTCGACGAATCGTTGCGCGCTAACCCGGCGCAGATGCTTTCCAAGATCGCCAGCCGCGCGGGTGAACCGGTGGTTCGCACCGCGATGCGCCAGGCGATGCGCATCATGGGGCACCAGTTCGTCATGGGGCGGACAATCAAGGAAGCGCTCGAACGGTCGGTGTCGAAGCGCAACAAGGCATACCGCTACTCGTTTGACATGCTCGGCGAGGCGGCGCTGACGGATGCCGACGCGCGGCGTTATTTCGACGCGTATTACGCCGCGATCGGCAAAATAGGTTCGGCGCCGCGGACGGCGGGCGACGATATTTTTTCGGCGCCGAGTATCTCCGTGAAACTGTCGGCCCTGCATCCCCGGTATGAATACACCCAGGTCGACCGCGTACTCAGGGAACTGACGCCGCGTGTGCTCGAGCTCGCCCAGCATGCAAAGGACTGCGACATCGCCATGACGATCGATGCCGAGGAGGCGGACCGGCTGGACCTGTCGCTGCAGGTGTTCGAACGGGTCTTGCGCGACACGGGCCTGACGGGGTACGACGGTTTCGGGCTTGCCGTGCAGACGTACCAGCGCCGCGCGAGCGACGTGTTCGGTTATCTCGAAGGGCTGGCCAGGGACGCCGGCCGGCGGATCCCCGTCCGGCTTGTCAAGGGCGCCTACTGGGACACGGAGATCAAGCATGCGCAGGAGCTGGGGCTCGACAGCTACCCCGTCTTCACGCGCAAGGCGCACACGGACGTTTCCTACCTGGCCTGTGCGCGCAAGGCGCTGGAGGCCGGCGAATTGCTGTATCCGCAGTTCGCCACGCACAATGCACACACGCTGGCGAGCGTTATGCACTATGCCGGGTCGCGGCGCGATTACGAGTTCCAGCGTCTGCATGGAATGGGCGAGGAGTTGTACGCCGAGGTGATTCACCCGGAAAGGTTCGCGCGCCCTTGCCGCGTTTACGCGCCTGTCGGCAGTCACAAGGACCTGCTGCCTTACCTGGTGAGACGGTTGCTCGAAAACGGCGCCAACACCTCCTTCGTCAACCGCATCATCGACGAGTCCATTGACGTGGCGGACATCGTCGCCGACCCGATCGAGGCCACGGAGGCGCACGCCGGGAAGCCCCACCCGCGCATTCCGCCGCCCGCGGCGCTGTTCGGTGAGGAGCGCAGGAATTCGCAGGGCGTCAACCTTGCCGACGACCGGGTGACGGTCGATCTGCTGGCCGCCATGCAGGACGCGATCGCGCGGCCGCTCGCCGCTTATCCGATCGTCGCGGGCACGGCCGTGTCCGGAGACGTCGTCGCCTCCGTCAATCCTGCGGATTCCGGCCATACGGTCGGAACCTGCCAGGTGGCGAGCGCCGCGCATGTCGATGACGCGATCACGAGCGCGTGCGCCGCGCAGCCGAAGTGGGACCGTACGCCTGCAAACCGGCGTGCGGAGATTCTCGAGAAGGCCGCGGATCTGTACGAGCAGCACAGACCGGAGCTGCTGTCGCTGTGCATTACCGAGGCAGGAAAGACGCTCCCGGATGCCGTGGCGGAGTTGCGGGAGGCCGTCGATTTCCTGCGCTACTACGCGGCGGAGGCACGCAAACATTTCGGCGATCCGGTGGTGTTGCCCGGGCCTACCGGCGAGCGCAATATCCATGGCATGCGGGGTCGTGGCGTGTTCGTGTGCATCAGTCCCTGGAATTTCCCTTTGGCTATCTTTACGGGGCAGGTGGCCGCAGCGCTTGCGGCCGGCAACGCGGTGCTGGCCAAGCCCGCGGAGCAGACCCCGCTCATCGCATTCCAGGCCATTGAATTGCTGATGGAAGCCGGCGTGCCGCGCGAGGTGCTGCAGTTTCTCCCGGGTGATGGGGCGACGGTCGGCGGGCGGGCGGTGGCCGATCCGCGGGTAGCCGGCGTCGCATTCACCGGCTCCACCGACACGGCGAAACTCATCAACCGTGCGCTTGCCGGCCGTGAAGGGGCTATTGGCACCCTGATTGCCGAAACCGGCGGACAAAACGCGATGTTCGTCGACAGCTCGGCGCTGCCGGAGCAGGTTGTGAAGGATGCAGCGTTCTCCGCCTTCAACAGTGCCGGGCAGCGCTGCTCGGCGCTGCGTCTGCTGTGCCTGCAGAGGGACATCGCGGACCGGACGATCGAGCTCCTGACCGGCCACATGGAGGAACTCGTCGTTGGCAACCCGGCACTGCTCGAGACGGACGTGGGCCCTGCGATCGACGAGGAGGCACGCAGCATGCTCGAGGCGCACGTGCAGCAAATGGCGGAAAAAGGGCAAGTGTTGTATCGCTGCGGTCTCGACAACGGTACCAGGTCCGGAACCTTCTTCGCCCCTACGTTGATCGAGATCGAGAGCGTCGACGCGCTCGGGAAAGAGGTCTTTGGACCGGTTCTCCATGTGCTGAGATTCAGGAGCAAGGACCTGCAGGCAACCCTCGATGCCGTGAACGCGACGGGCTATGGCCTTACCATGGGCCTGCACAGCCGAATCGATGCGCGGGCACGAAAACTGGTCGAACTCTCGGGGGCGGGTAACATCTACATCAACCGCAACATGGTCGGAGCGGTGGTCGGCGTGCAGCCATTCGGCGGTCGGGGGCTGTCCGGCACCGGCCCCAAAGCCGGCGGTCCGCATTACCTGCCGCGCTTCGGCACCGAGTATTCCGTGAGTAACAACATCGCCGCCGTCGGCGGCAACGCAAGCCTCCTGTCACTGCAAAACGACTGAGCCATGACTGCAATCAGTGTCTTCGATATCTTCAAGATCGGCATAGGGCCGTCGAGTTCCCATACGGTAGGACCGATGAAGGCCGCGCAGGCGTTCTCGACGGCGCTCGCCGCCCTCGCCAGGCCGGTGTCGAACGTCGCCGTCACCCTGCACGGCTCGCTCGCGTACACGGGGAAAGGGCACGGTACTGATTCTGCGGTCATCCTCGGGCTGACGGGCGCGCGGCCCGAGACCATAGACCCGGAATCCGTGGAGCCGGCGCTACGCGGAATCCACGCGGACAAGCGGCTGCGGATACCGGGCGTCGGCACGATCGACTTCGATCCGCACCAGCACGTTATCTTCAACTACGACGAAGAGTTGCCGCGGCATACCAACGGCATGCGCTTCCGCGCTTTCGACGCGGATGGCGGCACCGTACTCGACGAGGTCTATTATTCGCTGGGGGGCGGGTTTATCGCGCGCGGTGACGAACCCGAGCCGGCCTCGCAGAGCGGCGAGCCGCGTCATTTCTTCGACAGCAGCCAGTCCCTCCTGCAGCTCTGTGCGGACCACGACTGCAGCATTGCGGAGCTGGTGCTCGAGAACGAAATGCAATGGCGCGACAAAGCCGACGTCGAACGGGCCATCGACGACATCTGGCTGGCCATGGAGGGGTGTATCGAGCGTGGCCTGCATACCGAGGGCGTGCTGCCGGGTGCCATGGCCGTTACGCGGCGGGCGCCCAAGCTGCGCAAGCGGCTGGAGGCCCGGGCCACGGCGTCGCCGTTCGACGCGATGGAGTGGGTCAACGCGTACGCGATTGCCGTGAATGAGGAAAATGCCGCTGGCGGCCGGGTCGTGACCTCGCCGACAAACGGCGCGGCCGGCATCATCCCGGCCGTGCTGATGTACTACGTGCGCTTCGTGTCCGGTGCGGATAAAGAGGGGATTCGCACATTCCTGCTGACCGCGGGCGCGATCGGGATCCTGTACAAGGTGAACGCGTCCATCTCCGGCGCGGAGATGGGCTGCCAGGGAGAGGTCGGCGTCGCGTGTTCGATGGCGGCTGGCGGCCTTGCAGCGGTGCTCGGCGGGTCCAGCGACCATGTCGAAGAGGCGGCGGAGATCGGCATGGAACACAACCTGGGCCTGACGTGTGACCCGATCGGCGGTCTCGTGCAGATCCCCTGCATCGAGCGCAATGCGATGGGAGCCGTGAAAGCGATCAATGCGGCTTCACTCGCGATGCACGGCGACGGCACCCACAAGGTCACTTTGGACCAGGTCATCGAGACCATGCGCCAGACCGGGATGGACATGTCGTCGAGCTACAAGGAGACCTCGAAGGGCGGCCTGGCCGTCAACGTGCCGGAATGTTAGGGACGGTTCTTGGGAAAGTCGTACAGCACGAGGTTCACGTCCGGCTTGTCGTAGAGGCTCCAGTCGTCGGTATCCAGTTCGACGCAAACCACTCCGGCCGTGGGAATGTTGTTCGTCAGCCCCGGCACGAGGTAATTGGCAAAATCCGTGAAGCCGGGATTGTGGCCGACGAGCATGACATTGTTGAACCCGGCGTCCTGCGCAACGATTACATCGAGAATGCCGTTCACTGACGCGAGGTATAGCGCGCTGTCCCGCTGCAGGAATTCGCGCGGATAGCCGATCTGGTCGGCGATGATCTTGGCCGTCGTCCACGCCCGTACGGCCGGGCTGCTGACGATCAGCGAAGGACGAATGCCGGCGGCGGTGATGCGCTGTCCCATCTCCGGCGCGTCACGTTTGCCCCGCTTGTTCAGCGGCCGGTCGCGGTCAGATAGCGAGGTGTCGTTCCAGCTCGATTTTGCGTGTCGAACGAGGGTGAGTGTCTTCATGGCATTGCAACGGTTGTTGCGTGCGAGTTTACATCAAACCTGTCTGCAGGCGTGCTTCCTCGGACATCATGCTCTGGTTCCAGGGCGGGTCGAACACGAGCTGGACTTTTACGTCGGACACCGTGGGTATGACGCCGATCTTCTCCTGGGCATCCTGGACGAGGATTTCACCCATGCCGCAGCCGGGCGCCGTGAGCGTCATGTCGACTTCGATCGAGCGCTGGCCGTTTCCCAGCGACTTGACCTCGCAGCGGTAAATGAGGCCGAGGTCCACTATGTTGACGGGGATTTCGGGGTCGTAGCAGGTGCGCAGCTGCGCCCAGATCACGGCTTCGATGTCCTTGTCCGTGGCGTTCTCGGGCACCTCGGGCGGCGACACGGGTTCCTTGCCCAGGGCGTCTGCATCGGCACCCGCGATGCGAAACAGGTTGCCCTCGACATAGACGGTGAAACTGCCGCCGAGCGCCTGCGTGATAAAGCCGCTGGTGCCTTCGCGCAGCGTCAGTTCTTCACCCATGGGGATGATGACCGCCTTCACGTCACGCGAAATGGTCACCGGTTCATTCGTGTGTCCGAACATCTGTTGTCCTATTCCGTGCTGGCAGGCGCCGTGTCCTGCCGTAGTGCCGATTTGAGTGCGTGCCATGCGAGCGTCGCGCACTTGACCCTCGTCGGGTATTCGCGAACGCCCGCCAGCGCGCGGAGTTTACCGAGATCGACTGTCTTGTCGTCGCGCGAGTCGTCGCCGGAGAGCTGCGCGGTTACGGCGTCGAAGATGGCCATGGCGTCATCCGAACTGAGTCCGATGACCGCATCGGTCAGCAACGACGCGGACGCGACGGAGATTGCACAGCCCGACCCTTCGAATGCCGCGCTGCGGATGTTCTCGTCCGCATCGACATCGAGGTAAAGCCTGAGCTTGTCGCCGCACAGCGGGTTGATGCCCTCGGCACTGTGGGTGACGTGCTCGAGCTTGCCGAAATGCCGGGGGCTACGGGCATGATCGAGGATCAGGTCGCGATACAGGTCGCGTACGTCGTCACTGTGCATGCTGCCTGCAATCATGCGAATATCTCGCGCGCCTTCTCGAGGGCGGCGACGAGCCGGTCGACGTCGTCGAAATTGTTGTACAGGGCCAGCGACGCTCTCGCCGTACCCGGTACGCCGAAGAATTCCATGACGGGCATGGCGCAATGATGCCCTGTGCGTATTGCGACGCCCTGGTGATCGAGGATAGTGCCGAGATCGTGCGGATGTATGTCGTCCAGCAGGAAAGACTGCACGCCGGCTTTGTGCTCGGCCGTACCGATCAACCGCATGCCCTCCAGGGCGGACAGCTGCTGCGTCATGTATTGCGACAACTCGTGTTCCCAGGACTCGACGTTGTGTACACCCAGTTCCTCGAGATAGCGTACTGCCGCGCCGAAACCGACGACGCCGCTGATATTCGGTGTGCCGGCTTCAAATTTGTAGGGAAGCTCGTTGAACGTCGTTCCCGAGAAGCTGACTTCCAGGATCATGTCACCGCCGCCCTTGTACGGGGGCATGGCATCGAGCAGCGTCTCCTTGCCGTAGAGCACGCCGGTGCCGGTCGGACCGAACATCTTGTGCCCTGAAAACGCATAGAAATCGCAATCGAGATCCTTCACGTCCACCGTCATGTGGGGAACGCCCTGGGCGCCGTCGATGAGCACCGGGATGTCGCGGGAATGCGCTTCGGCAATGATATCCCTGACCGGGTTGATCGTGCCGAGCGCATTGGAGACGTGCGCGATCGCCAGTAGCCTTACCCTGTCGTCCATGAGCGCGTAGAGCGCGTCGAGTTCGATCTCGCCGCGTTCGTTGATCGGGGCGACGACGAGTTCCGCGCCGGTCTGCTCGCAGACGAGCTGCCAGGGCACGATATTGGCGTGATGCTCGAGATGGCTGATGAGCACCTTGTCGCCCGGGCCGAGCTTCGGCCGGCAGAAGCTCTGTGCCACGAGGTTGATCGACTCCGTGGTGCCGCTGGTGAATACCACCTCGCTCGTGCTGGACGCGTTGATGAAAGCGCGCAGCATTGCGCGAGCGCCTTCGTAGGCATCGGTCGCCCTGTGGCTCAGCGTATGCACGCCGCGATGAACATTGGCGTGATCGTGACGTTCGTAGCGAGCGATCGCATCGATGACGGCGGACGGCTGTTGCGCCGAGGCTGCGCTGTCGAGGTAAACGAGGCGGTGCCCGTTGACCTCCTGGTCGAGGGCCGGGAAGTCGGCGCGGCACGCGGCGACGACGGATTGCGCGTCGGTCAGTTGCCGGGCATGCGTCATGCGTCTTCACCGTCTGTCAGGCTGGACAGACGCCGCTCGACGATCGCAGCCAGGTGCTCGGCCGCAATCGCGATCGGCGCATGGCTCACGATACTGGCGCCGAATGCGCGCGTCAGCGCGCGCTTGGCGTCCTGCTCGTCGAGGCCGCGCGATCTCAGGTAAAAAAGCGCCGCGTCGTCGAGTTGCCCGACCGTCGTGCCGTGGCTGCACTTGACCTCGTCGGCGTAAATCTCGAGTTCCGGCTTGGCGTCGATCTCCGCGCGTTCGCTTAGCAGCAGGTTGTGATTGGACTGCTCGGCGTCGGTGCCGTCGGCGCCGGCCTGCACCAGCGCCTTGCCGTTCCAGACGCAACGACAGTGCCCGCCGAGGACACCACGATACTCCTGCGCGGAGCGTGCCGGCCCGACGCGGTGGTCGATACGGATGTGATTGTCGATGTGCTGGCCGTCGCCCGCAATGTAAAGCCCGCCGACGAGCGCGCTGGCTTCCTTGCCGGCAATATCGATGTCGAGGTCGTTCCGGATCAGCCGCCCGCCGAGGTCGAACCCGCTGTAACGAAGCGTGCTCGAGGCCTCGAGCCGAATAGCCGTGCGATGGGTCTGGGTGTGATGCCGGTCGCGGCCCTGTATGCGCACATAGTTCGCGGTCGCGCCCGCGGCGAGCGACATCTCGACCACGCTGTTGGCGTAATGGTCGGCTTCGCCGATCGACGTGTGGTACTCGACGAACTGCGCCTCTGCGCCTTCTTCGAGTTCGATGCTGATGCGCGCCTGGGCGACACCGGGCTGCGAATCGGCGCCGTCGACGATCAGAAGACCCAGCGGACGCTCGTGCGTCGTGTTGGCGCCGACCCGTATGTGCAGGCCGTCGGGCAGCAATGCGGCGTTCAGGTCGGCCAGCGGATGATCGAAGCCGGGCACGTGCGCAAGCTCGCTGAACGTGGCGACGCTGAGGCCGGTTTTCGCTGACTCCGCCATGCCGGTCGTGATTGCGCCATTCTCGATGACGATCCAGTCAATGTCGATCGCGCCGCAGATCTCCG
>Ga0316190_10004560_pt1 | contig 10105 bp, 4 predicted proteins | sample Eddworburrow2_MG_FD_204929 | JGI IMG/M metagenome (GOLD analysis project Ga0316190, IMG submission 204929) | Coastal sediment microbial communities from Maine, United States - Eddy worm burrow 2 | ecosystem: Environmental > Aquatic > Marine > Coastal > Sediment | place: USA: Maine | collected... | reverse complement strand
TGGCTACAACTTCGAGGATTCAATTCTTATCAGTGAAAATATGCTCATTGATGATACCTATACATCGGTTCATATTGAAGAATTCGAATGTGTTTGCCGTGATACCAAGCTGGGTAAGGAAGAGATTACCCGGGATATTCCTAATCTGGGAGAAGAGCAACTTAAAGACCTTGATGATAGCGGTATTATTCGTATTGGTGCCGAGGTTAAGCCTAATGACATTCTGATTGGAAAGATTACGCCTAAAGGTGAAACTCAGTTAACGCCTGAAGAGAAATTATTGAGAGCAATCTTTGGTGAAAAGGCGGGTGACGTAAAGGATACTTCACTGAGGGTTCCGCCGGGTGTTGAAGGTACGGTTATTGGCGCTAAGGTTTTTTCCCGAAAAGGAGTTGAGAAAGATGAGCGGGCCAAGGACATTGAAGGTGAAGATGAGGCGAAACTCATTAAAGATCAGGAAGATGAAATAAGAATAATTGAGGGCGGTATCTATAATAAGATAAGGTCTGTTCTCGTTGGCAAAAAAACTGCTGCTGATCTTACTGATTCGCAAGGGAAAATCTGTCTCGAAAAAGGCAAGGAAATTACTGATTCTGCTCTTGATGAGACACCCAGAAATCTCTGGGGGGACATTGTTCTTAAGGATGATGAAGCGTCTGAAGAGACGGTCCAAAAGCATCTCGATTCTCTTTCCGAACAGACAGAATTTATTAGAGACTATTTTGAGGAGAAAATGGATCGCCTGAAGAGAGGTGACGAACTTCCTCCGGGTGTTCTCAAAATGGTTAAAATTTCCGTGGCAATTAAGAGGAAGCTCTCTGTTGGAGATAAAATGGCTGGAAGGCATGGGAATAAAGGTGTTCTTTCTAAGATTGTTCCTATTGAAGATATGCCTTACATGGCAGATGGAACGCCTGTTGATATTGTACTGAACCCTCTTGGCGTTCCGTCCCGTATGAATGTCGGACAGATTCTCGAAGCCCATTTAGGGTGGGTTGCCAAAGGTCTCGGAAACAAGATTAAAAAGTTTATTGAATTAAACTATTCTTCGGAAAAGATGAGGGACTTTGTTAAAGAGATTTACAAGTCACCTCAGATTGACCAACTTGTTGACAAGGCAAAAGATGATGAAATAATGGCCATGGCTCGCAAACTGTCGGCTGGAGTTTTTATGGCTTCTCCCGTTTTTGAGGGTGCTTCCGAAAGTGAGATAAAAAGGCTTATGGGGGCTGCTGATTTATCTACTACAGGTAAGGAAACTCTTTTTGACGGTAAGACAGGTGAGGCTTTTGATCAGGATGTAATGGTTGGTGTCATGTATATGATTAAGCTGCATCATCTGGTTGACGACAAGATACATGCAAGGTCTACCGGGCCCTACTCCTTAGTGACGCAACAACCACTTGGTGGTAAAGCTCAGTTTGGTGGACAGAGGCTGGGAGAAATGGAAGTATGGGCCATGGAAGCATACGGTGCCGCCCATTGTCTCCAGGAGTTTCTCACCGTTAAGTCCGATGATGTAGCCGGACGTACACGCATGTACGAGAGCATCGTAAAAGGTGAAAATGTTTTAGAGGCAGGTTTACCTGAATCTTTTAACGTTGTTATCAAAGAGATGCAGAGTCTTGGTCTTGATGTGGAGTTACTTGAAGATTAAGGAATTCCTTTTAGGGATTTAAATAATTAAACGAATTGTTCGACAGTACCATAAACCGGTAATTGCTTAGAACAGGAGGGAAACCTTGGAAGATTTTTTTAGTTTTGTTGAAAAGCCTAAGGATCCGCTGAATTTCAAGGGGATTAAAGTTTCTATTGCTTCACCTGAAACTATCAGGGAATGGTCTCATGGCGAGGTAAAAAAGCCGGAGACAATAAATTACAGAACATTCAAGCCGGAACGAGATGGTTTGTTTTGCGCTAAAATTTTTGGACCGATCAAGGATTACGAATGTAACTGTGGTAAGTTCAAGAGAATGAAGCACAGGGGAGTGGTTTGTGAAAAGTGTGGTGTCGAAGTTATCCAGTCTAAGGTTAGAAGGGAAAGACTTGGTCATATAGAACTTGCTACGCCTGTAGCTCATATCTGGTTTTTGAAAAGTCTTCCCAGTAGAATGGGGAACCTGCTTGATATCACTCTTAAAGATCTTGAAAAGGTACTTTACTTTGAAGCCTATATTGTTACAGATCCTAAAGATACAGGTCTTGTCAAAAGGCAGCTTCTTACTGAAGACGAGTACTATGCGGCAATGGAAGAGCATGCCGGTGAGTTTGAAGCAGGTATGGGTGCTGAAACGATCAGGGAGTTATTTAAGGAACTTGATCTTGAAGAAATCTGTACTTCCCTCAGGCTTGAAATGAAAGAGACAACTTCCGATGCCAAAAGGAAGAAAATTGCCAAAAGATTGAAAGTGGCTGATGCCTTTAGACTTTCCAGTAACAAGCCTGAATGGATGATTATGGAAGTGATTCCAGTTATTCCACCAGACTTGAGACCCCTCGTTCCTCTTGATGGCGGAAGGTTTGTCACTTCTGATCTTAATGATCTTTACAGGAGAGTTATTAACAGGAATAACAGGCTTAAAAGATTACTGGAGTTAAATGCACCTGATATCATTATTCGAAATGAAAAAAGAATGCTGCAGGAAGCTGTTGACGCTCTTTTTGATAATGGCAGAAGAGGCCGTGTTATTACGGGACCAAATAAAAGGCCGCTTAAATCTTTGAGCGACATGCTTAAAGGTAAGCAGGGCCGTTTCAGACAGAACCTTCTTGGTAAACGTGTTGACTATTCAGGAAGATCGGTTATTGTTGTCGGTCCTGAACTGAAGCTCCATCAATGTGGCCTGCCTAAAAAAATGGCTCTTGAGCTTTTCAAGCCTTTTATCTATAGCAAACTTGAAGAGAGAGGATATGTTACGACTATTAAGAATGCCAAGAAAATGGTTGAAGAGGAGAGACCAGAAGTCTGGGATATTCTCGACGAAGTTATCAGGGAACACCCTATCCTTTTAAACAGGGCACCTACTCTTCATCGTCTCGGTATTCAGGCTTTTGAACCAATCCTTGTTGACGGAAAAGCTATTCAGCTTCATCCCCTTGTTTGTGCGGCCTATAATGCTGACTTTGATGGAGACCAGATGGCAGTTCATGTTCCTCTTTCTATTCAGGCTCAGCTTGAAGCAAGAGTACTTATGATGTCTACCAATAACATTCTTTCTCCCGCAAATGGCAAGCCGATTATTGTGCCAAGTCAGGATATTGTTTTGGGCCTCTATTATATGACTAGGGAAAAACCCCTTCAAAAAGGGGAAGGAATTATTTTTTCTTCTGTCGAAGAGCTTGTGTCCGCCTATGACTCAGGTGAAGTTCATCTTCAGGCATGTATAAAAATCAGGATTGACGGTGAAATTGTTGATACTACACCGGGACGTATTCTCTTAAGAGAAATTGTTCCTTCCGAGATTCCCTTTGAAACGATTAACAAGGTAATGAATAAAAAGGCTCTCGCTGTCCTTGTCGATCAATCATTCCGTCTTGCAGGTGGAAAGAAAACAGTTATTCTTGCAGATCAGCTGAAAAATCTTGGTTACAGGCATGCAACCAAAGCGGGTATCTCTATCAGTATCAACGATATGGTCATGCCGAGCCGGAGAGATGAACTGATAGGCTCAGCTCAGGAAGAGGTTGTTGAAATTAAGAACCAGTACACGGAAGGTCTTATTACTGATGGTGAGAGGTACAATAAGGTTATTGATATCTGGGCTCATGTTACGGAGCAAATCGCCGATGAGATGATGAAAGAACTTGGTACAGATAAGGTTGTCGATGAAGATGGAAATGAAAAGAGTATTCCAAGTTTTAATCCTATCTTTATGATGGCTGATTCCGGTGCCAGAGGTAGTGCTCAGCAGATCAGGCAGTTGGCTGGCATGAGGGGTCTTATGGCCAAACCTTCCGGTGAGATTATTGAAACACCGATAACGTCCAACTTTCGTGATGGTCTTTCTGTTCTTCAGTACTTCATCTCTACTCATGGTGCCAGGAAAGGTCTTGCCGATACGGCGCTAAAGACGGCCAACTCCGGTTACCTGACAAGGAGACTTGTCGATGTAGCTCAGGATATGATTATAACTGAAGAGGACTGTCACACAATAGATGGTATTTATGTCTCTGCGCTTGTTGAAGGGGGTGAAGTTATTGAAGCTCTTGGTGACAGGATTCTTGGCCGGGTTGCTCTGGAAAATATTGAAGATCCAATGACCGGTGATATCCTCGTTAAGGCGGGCATAGAGATTGATGAAACTCTCGTTGACAGGATTGAGTCGTCAGGTGTTGACAGAGTATTAATTAGATCAGTTCTTACCTGTCAGTCTAAAAAGGGGATCTGTGCCAAATGTTATGGACGTGATCTTGCCAGAGGTAACATGATCAATCTTGGAGAGACGGTCGGTATTATTGCCGCACAGTCTATCGGAGAGCCTGGAACTCAGCTTACAATGAGAACCTTTCACATTGGTGGTACCGCCAGTAGAAGAGCGGAGCAGACAACACTTGAGTCCCGAAATGAGGGAATAGTTAAGCTCATAGGCTTATCCAGTGTTGCAAATAAGGAAGGCAGCCTAATCGTAATGAACAGGAATGCTGAAATTTCTGTTGTTGATGAGACAGGCAGAGAGAGGGAGCGTTATCTTCTTGTTTACGGAGCCAAGCTGACAATTAAGGATGGTGATAAGGTTAAAAAGGGAGCACTTCTTGCGGAGTGGGATCCTTATACTGTTCCTATCTTAACCGATAAGTCAGGTACGGTTAAGTTTGGCGATATTGTTGAAGGGCAGTCCATGCAGGAGCAGGTTGATGAAGTAACAGGGCTGTCAAGAAAGATTATCGTTGAATGTAAGGAAGGTGAATTGAGGCCAAGGGTTTCAATTAAAGATGAATCAGGGAAAACTGCAGGTAGATACCAGATGCCTGTTGGTGCCAATATTATTGTTGGCGAAGGCGACTGGCTCGATGCAGGTGATATTCTTGCCAAAATCCCTCGTGAAACGACTAAAACGAAAGATATTACAGGTGGTTTGCCCAGAGTTGCAGAACTTTTTGAGGCTCGAAAACCAAAAGAGATGGCCATCGTTTCGGAAATTGATGGTGTTGTGTCTTTTGGTAAAGATACAAAAGGTAAAAGACAGGTGCTTGTTACACCTGACGTGGGGGATGTTAAAGAGTATCTGATTCCAAAGGGGAAGCACATCAGTGTTCATGAAGGTGATCGTATTAAGGCCGGTGAGGCCCTAATGGATGGAGCGATTGATCCCCATGATATTCTTCGAATCAGGGGTGATAAGGAACTTGCTAAATATCTTGTTGATGAAGTTCAGGAGGTATATCGTCTTCAGGGGGTTGGCATCAATGACAAACATATAGAAGTTATCGTACGGCAGATGTTAAGACGGGTAAGGATTGCTGATGCTGGAGATACGGATTTGCTCCATGGTGATGAGGTAGAAAAGGCCAGGTTTAGAGCCGTAAATGAAAAAATTATAGAAGCGGGCGGAACACCGGCTACGGCAGAACCGTTGCTTCTTGGTATTACGAAGGCTTCTTTGAGTACTGATAGCTTTATTTCTGCAGCATCATTCCAGGAAACGACTAAAGTCCTGACACAGGCGGCGATTGAAGGCAAGGCCGACTATCTGAGTGGACTCAAGGAAAATGTTATTATGGGTAAACTTGTTCCTGCGGGAACAGGTCTCCCGAGATACAGAGATATTACTATTGAAGGAGATGTTGAGGAAGAAGCGCCTTTGATTGAGGAGAATGCTACACAAGACGTTGCATAGTCTTTATTTTGAATATATAAAATTTTAAAATCAATGTAATTTGTTCTTGACATGATAGCTCTCTTTGTATATATTGGAGGACTTTGTATTCATTTGAGATTTAGCTCTGTTTTGGGTTGTTATTTTGAGGAGAAAGTTTAATGCCGACTATTAATCAGCTTGTTAGAAAGGGTCGCAAGGCCTTAAAGAAAAAAGAAAAAGCGCCTGCTCTTGATCAGTGCCCGCAGAAGAGGGGCGTCTGTGTGAGGGTTTATACGACGACGCCTAAAAAGCCTAACTCGGCTCTTAGGAAGGTTGCCAGGGTTCGGCTCACTAACGGGATGGAGGTTACCTCTTATATCCCGGGTGTCGGTCATAACCTTCAGGAGCACTCTGTTGTTGTTATTAGGGGTGGTAGGGTTAAGGATCTTCCTGGTGTCAGGTACCATATGATTAGGGGTGTCCTGGATACTGCTGGTGTTCAGGATAGAAAGCAGGGCAGGTCTAAATACGGAGCAAAAAAACCTAAGTAGGCTTGAAGCGCCTGGTTTGTGAGGAGAGTATGTCTAGAAGGAGAGAAATACCAAAGAGAGATGTTTTGCCTGATCCGAAATATGGCGACAAGATAGTTTCCAAGTTTGTTTGTCGCTTGATGCTTGATGGGAAAAAAAGTGTTGCCGAGCAGATTCTTTATAGTGCTTTTGATATCGTGGAGGAGAGAGCTAAGGAAGATGCTCTTCAGGTCTTTAAGAAGGCGATTGAGAATGTAAAGCCTGCTGTTGAGGTTAAGTCGAGAAGAGTCGGTGGTGCTACTTATCAGGTGCCCGTTGAAGTTAGGCCTTCGAGGCGGTCTGCTCTCGGTATGAAGTGGCTTGTTGGGTATGCAAGAGATCGGTCTGAAAAGACAATGCGGGAGCGTTTGGCTGGGGAGCTTCTCGATGCTGCTAATGGCAGGGGCGGAGCTTTTAAGAAGAAGGAAGATACGCATAGAATGGCTGATGCTAACAAGGCATTCGCTCATTATAGATGGTAGATTTTAATTTAGGGGTTAAGCGTTGAGTATATTAAAGACAACAAGAAATATTGGTATCATGGCGCATATTGATGCCGGTAAGACAACGACTACAGAGCGTATCCTTTATTACACTGGTGTGTCCTACAAGATTGGTGAGGTTCATGATGGCGCCGCCACTATGGACTGGATGGAGCAGGAGCAGGAAAGAGGGATTACTATTACTTCGGCTGCGACTACTTGTTCCTGGAGGGATCACCGTATTAATATCATCGATACTCCGGGTCATGTTGATTTTACGATAGAAGTCGAGAGGTCTCTTCGGGTTCTTGATGGGGCTGTGGCTGTTTTTTGCTCAGTGTCCGGAGTTGAGCCTCAGTCTGAGACAGTATGGCGTCAAGCTGATAAATATAAGGTACCAAGGATTGCATTCATCAATAAGATGGACAGGGTTGGTGCCAATTTCTTTAATGGTCTTAGTATGATTAAAGATCGTTTGAATGCTAACCCTGTTGCGCTTCAGATACCAGTGGGTGCAGAAGAGGATTTTGCCGGAGTTGTAGATCTGGTGAAGATGAAGGCTATTTCTTACGATGAAAAGACGATGGGGATGACATATACGGAAGTTGATATCCCTGGAGATTTGGAGGCGCAGGCTAAGGAGTACAGGGAGAAGCTTGTTGAGGCAGTGGCGGAGTCTGATGATGCTTTGATGGAGAAGTATCTCGAAGGAGAGGAAATATCTCAGGAGGAGCTTATATCCGGGATAAGAAGTGCAACTTTAGGGTTTAAAGTTGTTCCTGTTCTTTGTGGTTCTGCCTTTAAAAATAAGGGCGTGCAGCAGTTGCTCGACGCCGTTGTGGATTATCTCCCTTCTCCTCTGGATATTCCGGCTATGGAGGGGGTTGTTCCGGATACTGAAGAGGTTGGTGTTCGTAAGGCCGACTCCTCTGAGCCCTTTTCTGCTCTCGCATTTAAGATTGCAAATGATCCTTTTGTAGGGAATTTAACGTTCTTTAGGGTCTACTCCGGAACGGTAGAGGCGGGCTCTCATATCTTTAATTCGACTCGTGGTAAGAAGGAAAGAGTAGGTCGAATTGTTAAGATGCATGCCAATAAGAGGGAAGAGGTGAAATCTGTTTCAGCCGGAGATATTGCTGCGGCGGTTGGGCTTAAATTATCGACTACCGGTGATACTCTTTGCGATGAAAATAAGCCAATTATTCTTGAGTCGATGGAGTTTCCTGAGCCTGTTATTTCGATCGCTATAGAGCCTAAAACAAAGGCTGATCAGGAAAAGATGGGTATTGCGCTTGGTAAGCTGGCAAAAGAGGATCCCTCCTTTAGGGTGAAGACCGATGAGGAGACAGGGCAGACTATTATCTCTGGTATGGGTGAGTTACATCTTGAGATTATCGTGGACCGTATGTTGAGAGAATTTAAGGTAGAGGCTAATGTAGGTAAACCACAAGTTGCTTACAGGGAAACTATAACTAAATCTGTCGAAGCAGAAGGTAAGTTTGTGAGACAGTCTGGGGGCCGTGGTCAGTATGGTCATGTATGGCTTAAGATTGAGCCTAATGAGGTTGGTTCCGGCTTTGAATTTATTAATAAGATCAAGGGTGGCGTTGTCCCTGCTGAATATATTCCCGCTGTTGGAAAGGGTGTTGAGGGAGCATTGGATAATGGAGTTAAGGCCGGCTATCCTGTTGTTGATGTTAAGGTAACCCTTTATGATGGTTCTTATCACGACGTCGACTCATCGGAAATGGCATTTAAAATTGCGGGTTCGATGGGTTTTAAGGGTGGTGCTGCAAAGGCAGGCCCTGTTCTGCTTGAGCCCATTATGGACGTTGAGGTAATCGTTCCTGAAGACTTTATGGGAGATGTTATTGGGGATCTTAACTCAAGACGTGGTAAAATCCAGTCTATGGAAGCTCGGGGTGCGATGCAAGCTGTTAAGGCTGAGGTTCCACTTGCTGAGATGTTTGGTTATTCTACAGATTTAAGGTCTGCAACGCAGGGTAGGGCCACCTACACAATGCAGTTCGATCATTATGAACAGGTTCCCGGCAGTATTGCTGATGAGATTGCAGCAAAGGCTAAGGGTTAGTAAACAAGGTATATCTTTAGGAGGTACTTGATAGATGGCTAAGGCGAAATTTGAGAGGACGAAACCCCATTGTAACGTGGGAACAATTGGTCATGTTGACCATGGGAAGACAACGCTGACAGCGGCAATAACAAGGGTATTGTCAGCAAGCGGTGGCGCAGAATTTAAAGGGTATGATCAGATTGATAATGCCCCTGAAGAAAGAGAAAGAGGAATTACAATTGCAACGGCTCATGTTGAATATGAGACAGCTGACAGGCATTACGCTCATGTTGACTGTCCCGGTCATGCTGACTATGTGAAGAATATGATCACCGGTGCGGCTCAGATGGATGGCGGTATACTGGTTGTTAGCGCAGCTGACGGTCCCATGCCTCAGACGAGAGAGCATATCCTTCTTGCAAGACAGGTTGGTGTCCCAGCCATTACTGTGTTTCTTAATAAGGCAGATATGGTTGATGATGAGGAGCTTATGGAGCTGGTTGAGCTTGAAGTAAGAGAGCTTCTTAGTAAGTATGAGTTTCCTGGAGACGATATTCCTGTTGTAGCCGGTAGTGCACTTCAGGCACTTGAGTGTGGTTGTGGTAAAGAGGATTGCCCCAAGTGTAAGCCTATTCTTGATCTGATGTCGAATGTAGACAGCTATATTCCTCAGCCAGAGCGTGACATAGACAAGCCATTCCTTATGCCAGTGGAAGATGTTTTCAGTATTTCCGGTAGGGGAACCGTTGTTACGGGAAGAATTGAGAGCGGTGTTATCAATGTGAACGAGGAAGTGGAAATCGTTGGCATGAAAGATACGCAGAAGACGGTTGTTACGGGTGTTGAGATGTTCAGGAAGCTTCTTGATCGTGGTGAGGCTGGTGATAATATTGGTGCACTTATCAGGGGAATTAAGCGTGAAGAAGTTGAGAGAGGTCAGGTTCTGGCCAAGCCGGGTAGTATTACACCTCATACCAAATTTAAAGGCGAAGCCTATATTCTTACCAAGGAAGAGGGTGGTAGACATACTCCCTTCTTTAATGGGTACAGGCCTCAGTTCTACTTTAGGACAACAGATGTTACCGGTATTGTAACGCTTCCTGAGGGAGTAGAGATGGTAATGCCTGGTGATAATGTATCAGTTGAGGTTGCACTGATCACTCCGATAGCGATGGACAAAGA
>Ga0316190_10004556_pt1 | contig 10110 bp, 8 predicted proteins | sample Eddworburrow2_MG_FD_204929 | JGI IMG/M metagenome (GOLD analysis project Ga0316190, IMG submission 204929) | Coastal sediment microbial communities from Maine, United States - Eddy worm burrow 2 | ecosystem: Environmental > Aquatic > Marine > Coastal > Sediment | place: USA: Maine | collected... | reverse complement strand
TTTCGGATTCGGAGATAAGGATCTCGCCGACATCGCTAGATGGAGGAAACAGGTTGCTCATCGTCCGGTAAAAGAAGCTTTGCCTGGACCGTTCGCCAGGAAGCTCTTGATACCGGTCACCGAGTCTTCGGTTTGGAATGCGGCCCTAAACTCGCGCCGCTCGACTCCGATCGCGTCTTCAAGCGATACATGTAGGCCATCCATAATCGATTTCTTGGTGTTCGCCAGTGAGGCTGGGCCGTTGGCGTAGGGAGCCACCATATCGATTGCAGCGTCCAGCACTTCGTCATCAGGATGCACCGACGAAACCAGCCCGATCTCCAAGGCTTCTGCTGCTGACACCATACGTCCTGAATAGCAGAGTTCTTTGGCTTTGGTTACCCCAACCAGGCGGGTTAGCCGTTGGGTGCCTCCGGCTCCGGGGATGATACCGAGAAGGATTTCCGGCTGGCCGAACTTTGCCCCTTGTCCGCACACTCGAAAATCGGTGCTCATCGACAACTCGCATCCCCCTCCCAGAGCGAAACCGTTCACAGCAGCCACGGTGATCTGGGGCAGGTTTTCCAACTTGAATATGGCGTCGTTCAGCGGGTCCACCATAGGCCCGGGATCTCTTAGGCCGTCATTTATCGGGAACTCACCAATGTCAGCGCCAGCAGCGAAGAATTTAGGACCTCCCCACAGCACAACGGCTCCGATATCGTCGCGACCAGCTACCTCGGATGCCACCTCAGCCATCTCCTCGGCGACCTGTTGGTTCAAAGCATTCACCTTGGGACGATCCAGGCGAATCATCGCCACCCTATCAACGCGGGTTTCTTCCAGTGTCACGAACTCGCCCATTGTGAATGCTCCTAGGTTCAGAGATCTATCGGTACCAATAGCCTAGCTTGGGCAGCGGGTCAGCGGTATACGTGTGGCGTTGCGCGGCTTTGGTATCGTTGCTGTGTGAAACCAACTCGTGATGACCTGAACCGGCTTGACGGAGAACATGTCGATGTTCTGATCGTCGGTGGGGGTATCAATGGTGCGGTAACGGCCGCTTCGCTCACTCACCGTGGGGTGTCGGTGGCTCTGGTGGAGCGAGGAGACTTCGGTTCGTTCACATCCCAAGAATCATCGAACCTGGTGTGGGGCGGATTCAAGTACCTGGAGAACTACGAAGTCCCCCTGGTGCGCAAATTAAGCCGATCGAGAAACCGGCTGCTGAAAGCATATCCCAGCGTCATCTCTGAGCTCAGGTTTCTAGCCACTCTCGACGCGTCTTCCCCGTTTCCTTCATGGCTGGCCGCACTCGGCACGGTGGGATATTGGGGCTTGGGTACCTTCGCTACCCGGCCGCCCAGGTACCTGCGCCCCAACGCCATAAACAAGGTAGAGCCGGTGGTCAACGCCGAAACGGCGGGGGCTGCGGTGGAATACAGCGACGCCTACCTCAAAGACAACGATTCACGGTTCGTGTGGAGCTTTATCAGCTCTGCTGTTAACGCTGGCGCGCTGGCCAGCAACTATGTGGAACTAACTGGGGCCAAACATGGGCCCAGCGGATGGACGGCCACCATAGAGGATAGGGCTGTTACAGGCACTGGGCAGACTGCTTCGATTACAGCATCAGCGATCGTGAACGCTACAGGCCCGTTCGCCAACGGTCTGGACTCGATATTGGGCGTGAAATCGCAGCATCGAGTTGTGTACTCAAAAGGAATCCACCTCGTAGTACCCGAGTTGACGCCAAACGAGCGGGTGTTGGCGTTCTTCGACGACAGCCAACGCCTGTTCTTTGTTATCCCAATGGCCAATCGCTCAGTTATTGGGACTACCGACACAAGGACCGATGATCCATTCGAGCCGCCAAACGATCAAGACCGCCAATTCCTCCTAGAGCAGATCAACGCTCGCCTTAATCTTGACCAGCCTCTCACCATGGATGATGTTTTGGCTGAAAGATCCGGGGTGCGGCCTCTGGTGGTGGATGCCGGCAGCACCGACCACGACGAAGTGGACTGGACGAGCCTTTCACGCAAGCATTCAATTGATGTTGATACTGATCGGTCTGTGATCACAATATTTGGGGGCAAGCTAACCGATTGTCTGAACGTTGGCGACGAACTGGCTGACGCGGTCGAAAACCTCGAAATCAAGGTTGGTCAGCCCCCTAAAAAGTCGGCTAGTCATATGGGCGGATGGTTCGGTGAACCTCCAGCAGATAAGCGCGCCGAGTTCTTGGAGTCAGCTTTCACGCTTGGACTTGACCGGCCACCTGAAGTTGAGCGAGAGGAGTCGGTGGCCATGGTGCTGTGGCGAAGGCATGGCCTTGACGCTCATCATGCACTAGATGCCATTCGGGCCGACCCGAGCCAATCAAGACCCATTCTTGCTGGCTGCGATATTTTGAGAGCCGAACTCGGCTTGTTTGCTGAACGCGAGAAGATCGTAACGCTTTGTGACTTCGTCCGAAGACGAACAAAACTAGCCATGATGCACCGGATCGACGATCTTCTCGCCGACCCGGGCATGGCCGAGGTGTGTACCACTTTGGGGGTAACCCCAAGCAGTATCGACTAGCCAACGAATAGGTCGGCTAAGGCATGGTCTGTCGGGTTTCTAACCCTGGCCACCTGATGTTTCACGGACCGAGGCTTTGCCTTGAGAGATCCACGGCATCATCTCACGCAGTTTGCGACCGACCTTTTCGATCTGGTGGTCGTGACCTGCGGCTTCCAAACGGTGGAAGTTTTCGCGACCAGTGCGGGATTCAGCCACCCATTCGTCAGCGAATTTACCGGTCTGGATCTCGTCGAGGATTGTTTTCATCTCCGAACGTACCGCGTCATTAACGATCCGAGGACCGCGGGTGAGGTCACCATATTCGGCGGTATCGCTGACCGAGTAGCGCATCCCGGCGATGCCCTCCTCATACATGAGGTCAACGATAAGCTTTAGTTCATGGAGGCATTCAAAATAGGCGACTTCTGGCTGATAGCCGGCGTCTACTAGGGTTTCAAACCCGGCCTGGGCCAGGGCGGTAGCACCACCGCATAGTACGGCTTGTTCGCCGAACAGGTCGGTTTCGGTTTCTTCGGTGAAAGTGGTTTCGATCACACCGGCGCGAGCCCCACCGATTGCATCAGCGTACGCCAATGCCAGCCCAAGCCCGTTCCCGGTTGGGTCCTGCTCAACGGCAACCAGGGCGGGCACACCGCCACCTTCAAGGTAGGTGCGCCGTACCAGGTGACCTGGACCCTTTGGAGCCACCATGCACACATCAACGGTGGCTGGAGGTTCAATCAGGTTAAAGCGGATATTGAACCCATGGGCGAAGAACAATGCGTCGCCCTCGTTGAGGTTTGGGGCAACATGGTCGACATAGATGGCGCCCATTTCGGTGTCGGGCATCAGCATCATGATGACGTCCGCCTCAGCGACCGCATCACTGATTGACATAACCTTCAGACCAGCTTCGGATGCCTTGGCCGCCGATGAGGATCCGTCACGAAGCCCTACCCGAACGTCCACTCCAGATTCTTTGAGGTTAAGGGCATGGGCGTGACCCTGGGATCCATATCCCAACACTGCGACCTTTCGGTCTGCAATCAGCGACCGGTCTACGTCGGCCTCATAGTAGATTTTTGCTGCCATATGCTTTGTCTCTCCTAAACGGGAATTGAGATATTTGGGTTGACTAAACTGCTCGGAGTCGAGGGACCGATCTGCCAATTTTGGGCAACGCAATCCGACCCGATCGCTGCAATTCGATGATGTCAAAGTCTTGAAGCAGGGCCTCAAAATCGTCGATTTTGCTTGGCCTACCGTCGAGACTCACAGTGAGTTGTTCGCTGGAAACGGCCACAATCTTGCCTTCGAAGATATCGACCAGTTCCACAATCTGGTTGCGGGTTGTCCGATCTGTGGTCACGGTGGCCAGCATCAACTCTCTCTCAACCGACATGCCAAGAGACAGTTCGGCGATCTCCACCACATTGATCAGTTTGAACAACTGGTTTACGATCTGTTCTAACGGCGCCGATTCAACATCAACCACGATGGTCAGTCGGCTTAGCGAGTCGTCATGGGTGGGAGCGACTGCGAGCGACACAATGTTGTAGCCTCGGCGGGCAAAGAGGTCCGCGACCCTAGCCAACACTCCGGCCTTGTTTTCCACCAGGACGACAATGGTCCGTTGGCTACTAACATCTCGATTCATGATGGCCTCCATTATTAGACAGCGGGCTGGTCGACTTGAGACGGGTGAACCATTATGTCGTCGTTGGATCCACCGGCTGGCACCATCGGAAATACCTTTTCAGCACTTTGGGTTCGGAATTCGACGACCACAGGGCGATCGTTGATTTCATTGGCTTTGGCAATGATCACATCAACCTCATCGGGGTCGGTTACCCGGAACGCCTCACATCCCATCGATTCGGCCCACTTCACATAGTCGGGCGTGTCATGGCCAAGATGCACTTCGGAATAGCGTTCGTCGTAGAACATTTCTTGCCACTGCCGAACCATGCCGAGGTAGGCGTTGTTTAGCAACGCGACCTTGATCGGGATTTTCTCCACCGCAGCAGTAACCAGTTCTTGGCCCGTCATCTGGAAACAGCCGTCTCCATCAACCGCCCATACCAGACGATCCGGCATGGCCGCTTTGGCACCAATTGCCGCTGGAATCGAGAACCCCATCGTGCCAAGACCACCCGAGTTGATCCAGGTGTACGGATGATCGAACTGCCAGTATTGGGAAGCCCACATCTGGTGTTGGCCAACCCCAGAGGCAACGATGGTGTCATCAGGACAAGCATCGCGCAACCGCTCCAGCACGAACTGTGGCTTAAGCAGCTCACCAGGAAGCTCGCGATCATAGGTATATGGGTACCGTTCCTGCCAGCCCGACAGTTTCTGTCGCCAAGCCACATGGTCGGCGAACGCTGATGACCCACCACGTTTATGGAGACGTTCCAGCATCATCTCCATGGCAATGCGACAGTCTCCAACTACTGACACATCGGCTTTGCGGACCTTGCCGTGTTCGGCTGGATCGATGTCAACATGGATGATTTTGGCTTCGGGGGCGAAAGCGTCGACCTTGCCGGTAACCCGGTCATCAAACCGGCTTCCCATTGCAATCAGCAGGTCACTCTTTTGTATCGCGGCAACCGCAGTGTAGTTGCCATGCATTCCGGGCATGCCTAGCGCTAGTTCGTGAGAATCGGGAAATGCGCCCCGCGCCATCAGGGTGCTAACAACCGGGATATTGCCCATTTCAGCCAGTTCGCGTAGGGCCTTGGCCCCCCTGGCCTTGAGTACCCCACCTCCCACATAAAGCACAGGGCGACTGGCCTTGCTCATGAGCTCTACGGCTTCGCCTACCGATGCCTCAGAGGGGGTTACGTTCGGATTGTAGCCAGGCAGGTTGACGGCTTGAGGGTAGGAGAACTCGAAGTAGGCGTCGGGGTTGTTGGCATCAACAATGTTCTTGGGAATGTCGATCAGCACTGGGCCAGGGCGGCCGGTGGTGGCGATATGAAACGCCTCCTTTACCGCGTTTGGGATGTCTGAAGCCCTGGTAACCAGAATATTGTGTTTCGTTATCGACCTTGTGATGCCGGTGGTGTCGACCTCTTGGAAGGCATCAGTGCCAATAGCAGCCATGGCAACCTGGCCGGTGATACAAACCATGGGCACCGAGTCAAGGTAGGCGTCAGCCAAAGGGGTGACGATATTGGTGGCGGCAGGGCCGCTAGTAACCATACATACACCAGGTTTACCTGTGGCGTGGGCGTAGCCCTCAGCGGCATGACCAGCCCCTTGCTCGTGACGCACCAATACATGGCGTATCGACGAATCGAGGATCGGGTCATAGACGGGCAAGATAGCGCCGCCGGGGTAGCCAAATACTACCTCTACGCCCTCTTCCTCGAGGCTCTTGATGAGGGCTTGGCCCCCGTTCAGAACAATGGGGTCAGGCATGTGTGGACTCCTGTAGTATTTCAGATCATGGGGGTTGGGGTTTGGGGAAGGGCCAAAAACTAGAAAGCCTCCCTTAGGGGGAGGCTTTGCACACGCGTGGATATGAGCAGCGTGCGCTACCTAAGTACCACTACAATCTCGGGCCCGGAGACCAAACCACAAATAGACATCGCCCCCAAGTCAACCAGCCTTCTCCTCCCGATACAACCTCAACGCCCATTCTCCAAAGACAAGATCATTTTGACGCCCGAACTCACCAGGATCTGGAACCCCAACACCTACACCATCTCCAATAGCTAGGCCGTCCATCACCTACAACAGAGCTGACCCAACCAGGGAACCAATTACCCAGGTGAGGGCGCATGCACCTGCGGCGAGCATCACTTGGCGCGCACCGGTACGAAGCCAGCTCCTCTCGGTGAACCACGCGAGGGTCACCCCAACCAACGCAGCAGCCACAAGCCCCACTATCGCGGATGCCACCATGCCTGCTGTTCCTGAAACAACAAACCAAGGTATAAGTGGCAACGCGGCCCCAACAGCAAATGCAACGAAAGAGCCAGCCGCAGCAGCTAAAGGATCCCCGCCAGCCCCGTCGGGGTCCACACCAAGCTCTTCGCGCGCATGAACCTCCAAAGCCACTTCAGGATCAGCCATTACCGCGGTAGCGATCATGTGTGCTTGTTCCGCTGCCACACCCCGTTTGCGATAGATCGAGGCCAATTCTTGGGTTTCCAGCTTTGGTCTTTCCGCTATTGAAATCCGTTCGATTTCCAGTTCACGCTCGATCAACTCCACCTGAGCTTTCACCGAAACATACTCGCCGGCCGCCATAGAAGCCGCTCCGGCCATCAATCCGGCTACCCCAGCCACGATGACCCCCGACGCCTCGGCTGATGCCGCCGCCACCCCCAATATCAGCGCCACATTCGATACCAAACCATCGCTGACCCCAAAAACCACTGCCCGGGCTGTTCCCCCAGCCACATCACGGTGGCTATGTACCATCATGTGATGGTGGTGATGATCCTCGTCGTCCATACAACCATAGTAGCCCGCACCCTGTGGCCCAGACATAAGGCGACTGGCCCGACCCCAAGCTGGAACTAGGCGGGACGGTGCAAGACAGCGTCTGAGGGGGTTACCACCACGTCGTCGCCGTCGAGAACCCCGTGGCCGTTAACCAGCAGGCTGTATCCGCCCTCATCCACTGGCGCCCACAATAGTGTCACTTCGCTACACGCTTCGACGTTTCGTGCCGCAGTGCGCCCAACCTCACCGCGAAATGTGATGTCGTCGACCTCGAACGCAATATGCATAACATGGGGCCGAGATGCTCCCGCCGAGGTCAACAGATACCCGGCACCACGCCTCGATACCTCTTCTGCCAAGTCTGCCAACGCTACTGGAATGCTCACCGAAGATAATCATATTACGAACTAAACGGTCTGCGGCAACACCCATGGGGGTACTCCTGCTGACGACCATCTTCACCCATCCCCAACGCACTGTTCAATGTGGGTAGTGATCGCGCCAGCTACCACCTCTGGGGCCTCCATCGGGCCAAAGTGGCCCAAACTGTGGTGAAGCTCCAATCGGGCGTTAGGCATAGCTTCGGCTAGTGGCGCCGCCATCTGAGCGGGGATGGCGTGAAGGTCCTCAACATTGGCGCCAGCGGCGATGACGGTTGGAGTAGTGATGGCACCAAGGCGGCCAAAATCCATGGGTTGCCCCGAGCCGAATACCCGCGCCTCATCATCAGGCCTACACGTTAGCTCTATTGAGGGCCGATCGGCCCCCGATGGTCTGGTACCGAACTCAACGTAGGCGCGGACCGCCGCCACGTCACACTGGTTGAACGGGGGTTTGGCCATGAACCGTTGGACTGCGTCGTCTACTGATTCGAACTCAGACCGACGGCGTCGGGTCATTTCAACCAGGGCGCTAGGAGGAGAGGAGCGATCGACCCAATCACCGATAACCACCGGCTCGAATAACCACATTGCCGAAAACATGCTCGGTCTTGCTAGAGAGCCATAGATGGCTGCCGCTCCCCCCAAGGAATGTCCGGCATAGGCCACAGGTTCGCCAATGGTGTCCACACATGCCATCAGGTCTTCACCAAGGCGATCCCGTTCGACCGAGTAGTCGCTTTGGACCACCCTGCAAACCCCATGCCCTCGCAAATCCACCCCAAAACAACGGAATTTGGCTCTCAGAGACAACACTGCTGGCACCCACATGCCAGTATTCAGCCCATTTCCGTGGCCCAACAAGAGGGGCGGCCCTGCCCCGCCAAGGTCGTGGAGAACCACTTGCTCGCCATCGCCACTCGTTAACCTTTGAGACCTTTTGACCATTCGATGGACAAAGTCGGCGTGACTGCTGCTGGCCAATGCGTGGTTCTCCTTTGACTAGTTCCACCATTTGGCGGTATCGTCACTTTCGCAGACAGCGGGGAATTCTACGAAATGCTGGTCGCCCTATGGGGCTTACCGTAGGGGTGACCCATCTTGTTTCCCGAGCAAGATTAGGCACAGAGCAGGAGCAATGCGAAACGTGACACCTCGTCGGCGCAAGCCTTTTTCTATTCCCAAAGCTCTCGGCGGCTTCGCCGTTGGGGTCTGGGTCTTGTTTTTTATGATGGCCAGTGCGGCCCAAGCAGAAACCCAAATCGAGGTAACCACCCCGGCTGACGGGTTCACCCATCCAGGCCAGCCGGTACCTCTTTTGGTCGAGGCTCGAGCCGATGGAGCAGTGTCGGGGACCCTTCTGGTTTGGTTCCAAGACGGGTCCGGGTCGTCATCGTCGCAGGAGATCGAATTACCCGGCGGCAGTACCAAAGAATTCCTCGTTCTAATGTTCCCTCCCGAGTGGGGAGGCCTGTCAGGACAGGCGACCTTTACTCCAGACGACAAGTTCGACGAAGAACCAACTACAGAACGATTCTCACTGCGGGCACCTCGAAATGCCGAGCTAGTTGCAATCTCGTCCAGTTTGGCGGCCCGGGAGTTCCCCGAAAAAGTTGAGATCGCAATGGAGCTTGGAGATGCCAGAATCTTCGAGCTGGATCCCCGGCTGTTGGGCCTGGGCACAGACGGCTTGGCGCTGTTTGATCAGATCCTGTTCACCAAAGGCGATTTTGAAGCACTAACCCCAGCCGACATGGAGGTTATCCAAAGATGGGTGCTGTCCGCCGGAGGCACCCTGATAGTGGACTCGCCAGCAGGAACTAGTCTGCCTCTTGAGGGCTTCGTCCCACAAAACGGATATACCCGCGTTGAGTACGGATTAGGTGAGATCCGCTTCTCAAACGGCAAAGCCCAGGCCGGGGACTACGACGGCTTATTCATGCCAAGCATTCCTCGATCCCCCAATGACATGCCCTTTGGTGGAGGTGGGCATTTTGGCGATACATCGTTGCTAGCCCGAGACGCTGGCTTCACTCCCCCATCGATCCGCACCGTGGTTCTCATGCTCCTGGCCTACTCTGTTATTGCCGGGCCGGTGGTCTGGCTAATTCTGAGGCGATCGAATCGCGAGCCACTAATCTGGGCCACTATTCCTGTCGCTGCTTTGTTGGCTGTAGCTGGCGTGTGGGCAGGAGGCCGGACTATTCGCAACAATACAACCACCGGCCACACCAGCCTCCACATCGACCTTCCAGGGAGTCGAATCTCGTCTACCCAGGTGTTGGTATCAGCGCCTGGCGGCGGACACCGCGGGCTGGGCCTCAAGCCGGGGTGGGAGATGGTTTCTAGCCCAACAGGCCAATTGTGGCTTGGAGATGAGGCAGAAATGGGGTTCGAGTTCGAGGAGATGGCTGGGCCCATTTTCGATGGGCCGGCAATGCCGGGACGGAACGGTCGAAATGCGAACGGGAATACCCCATTCGTTGACGGAGATCGGCTGGTCATTGATCTCCCGCCCGGGGGCATTGGCATGGTCCAGGCATCGCAAACTGCAACCAACACCAACCCGTCGTGGGCCGTTGATCTGGTTCCTACCGAAGACGGGTTTGAAGGCACCATCACCAATCTCACCCCGTACGACCTCACCAACATAATGGTGGCATCAGGCAGAGGATTTTCCCAACTCAAAGAGCTGCTAGCGGGTGAGTCGGCGTCGATTCACCTC
>Ga0316190_10004555_pt1 | contig 10111 bp, 8 predicted proteins | sample Eddworburrow2_MG_FD_204929 | JGI IMG/M metagenome (GOLD analysis project Ga0316190, IMG submission 204929) | Coastal sediment microbial communities from Maine, United States - Eddy worm burrow 2 | ecosystem: Environmental > Aquatic > Marine > Coastal > Sediment | place: USA: Maine | collected... | reverse complement strand
CAAATAACACTCTAACTGAAATAATGTCACTAAATACTATATCAAAGATACAACCACAGCAATCCCATAGAAACTTAATTTCGCCTATTTGCTCGGAAATACTCCAAAAAACACATGCTTTTATTCAGTAACTGCAAAGGGGCCTTTCACATCTTTCCTTATCTGTGTGCTGGTTAAAGTATGAGATGGGATGTAAACAAGGGAAAAATAGCCATCATTCTGAACTCTACACATCGTTTTTTGATCAAGATCAGGTGGAAAACAAGAAATAAGAGGCGGCATGGAGAATCACTGGGAAAAATGCCAGATCTATCAATGGGGAACGTTTCCACCAAAAAGCATGCAGAATGGAAACACCTATCAGGCTTGATGGAGCAGATTCCAGGTAATATCCTGTCAGAGAACAAATTGCTGAAACTCTGGCCAAGATCAAACACGCTTTTTCATTCCAGATCGCCACAGACCATACATGATTTGTCTGATCTCTCTGGCGATCAATAAATCCACTCCAAAGAAAATTACTGAATGCCATCAGAAAAAATGAGCAAATCATGATGATAGATATGGATTGAAGGACTCCAAGACATAAGAGTGAGAAAACTCCCGCACCAAGTATTTCCTTAAAACCTGGAAATACATTCCAAACACCAGCTGTTGTGATCAGGTATAAAAACCCTCCAAACACTAGCACCAAGAACCACAGCCTGTGATAAAAACTAGCCTCGTAGATAAAAAGGTAAACATATATGGTCGCACATGTTCCAATTACAAATGCCAGAAAAAGGTTTAGTTCGTGTCTGTCGGCGAGAACAAGCCCAGAGAAACCTTCGAGGATCCGGTCAAGTACGTAGACCATCATAGTCCCGAATAACGTAACCAGAATTAGAAAATCCGGAAGCATCTCCTGATAATACATGCTTAGAATATATTGAATAGAGATCATGATAAAAGCAGGCCAGACTCCAATTGCTTGAATCTGGCTCAACAGATACTTCATCTTGATCACACTGAACAGAACCGTTTTTCGGTCCAGGTTAAAATGGCATGCTTCCTAATAGTTCCTGCTGACCTTCAGCTAAACTCTTCACCAATTCTTCTCTAAAAAAATTGGGTTCGTTCGGAACAAGCCCATCTGTTCGGCTTTGGTAATGTTCAAAACTTCGATCAATATCTTCCTTAAGGAGATTGTAAAGGCCACCGGTTCTGCGTCCTTCCGCTACTTTTTCCTGATTATAAAGTATCAAATCAGAGATGAGCACACGGGCAACCCTTTTGGCCTTTTTAACTTCTCTGGGTGAATCATCATATGGAGGCATGTCATCGGGTTCACTGCCAGAGTAGGCAAGCTTGCCACCAAGAGGAACCTCTTCTTTTTCTGTTGTTTGAAATTCTATCTGGGAGGCATCAGGCAGATCAGTATCGGGTTCAGTTTCATCTGGTTGGACCTCACTAGGTTGGACCTCACCAGGTTGGACCTCTTCAGGTTGGGCCTCTTCAAGTTCGATCTCTTCAGGTTCGACCTCATCTGGTTGGGCCTCACTAGGTTGGACCTCACTAGGCTGGGCCTCACTAGGCTGGGCCTCACTAGGCTGGGCCTCACTAGGCTGGGCCTCACTAGGCTGGGCCTCACTAGGCTCAAGTTCTTCTGGTTGGGCCTCATCAGGTTGATATGCGATGTCTTCTGCTGGTTTTTCAGAAACGCTCTTCTCTTCTACCACTTGACTGGGTTTTTCTTGTTTAAATACAGGTCTCTTTTTTTTCAGTTTTGCAGTAATCATAGTTAGTTCAAGACTAGCTACATGAGCCAACATGTCCACTGCCTCAAGATTGGGAAGTTCCATAGTGGACCCAGAATCCATATAAAGGAGACCTGCGACTTTGCCTCGAACCATAACAGGAAGAAACGCCGATTTGACTGGTGAAAAGCCATCAAACTCACTAATAGAATCCGAGATATCACCCAAATCACTGTATTTAACTTCCATAAGCATTTCATTCTCAATGGCTTCACTCAATTCAGAGTGCTGTCCAGTATCCCAATGCACATTCTTAACTTTATTGCCCTGGAAACTCTCTTCAAACCCACGAGCTGACCAGCCGTGTAAATGATGATCCTTTAAAATAAGGAGCAGGACTCGAGGAATCATATCGGAAATAACGTCAAGCAAGCTGTTGAGCACTTCACCTTGTGAATATCCGCTCCTCAATTTTTGAAGTTGGGTAATAACCACATCTGTTTGGCTGAAAGTTTCCTTTTGAGCCACAGCTTCTTTTAGAGAATCGAGTTCCCGATTCAGTTCGTCCATGAGAACAGTAAAGCGGTTGCCAAATTTTTCTTTAATTTCTTCTAATCGATGTTCTTGAGTCATAACAGCTTCCCTCCCATATCCCATATTACCATGTCCTTTTCTTAATGGGAACAACACTAAGGTTTTATCTGAAGTCCACACCCTCAACCTTTATGAAATGGCCAGAAAATACTATTCTAGTCATTCCTTTCTTTTCACACCACTTTCAGCCCCTTGAAACCTCGTTTTGGTACTGATTCGCTCTGAAACAAACACCAATCGCAGCTGTTTCCATTTTTAATATGGCTGCCCCAAGGCCAAGAATGGTTGCACCCACGGATGCAGCTTGTTTTACTTCTTTTTCACTAAAACCACCTTCAGGACCAATAAGAATTAAAAGCGGCTTTTTAAGATGATGCCGTTCACATTCCCAAGTGGATCCACCAGGATGGTATATATGCCAATCTGAGAATACATGGTCTTCCTTCTCATCAACCAATGTGTTGAATGTTGTCAATTCAAGAGTAGGGATCCAAGCTCTTCCACACTGCTTTAAAGATTGACTCAGGATATTATGAAAACGTCGCAGCTGAGGTTGTACTTTTTTCAATGGCCCTGAAAATTCTGTTTCACAAAGAAAAAGTCGGGTGATTCCCACTTGTACAAGACCGGGGAGCATCGTATTCAGTGTCGAGAGCTGACATGGGATAGCGAGAGCTAGTCCAAATTCCTCTGGAGGTTTCTCTCTTTTCACAGAATTCACCTGAAGATGAATCTTTTTTTTCTCAGTATGTTCAACGTGGCAAAAAGCCCTTCCGCCTTTGCCATCCAGAAATTCGACCTCTTCGTTCACTCTAATTCTCTTCACTTTCAGGAGGTGGTGGGCCTCATCTCCCTCAAGTATATATCTTCCTGGATCAGGCAGTTGGTCTACCAAGGCTCTCACTGCGTTAGTCCTTTTCAGCAATAATCAGGCACCATTCTCCCTCTTGGTGTTCTTCAGAAATCCTGAAACCCAGACGACTCAAAACCTGACGTGCTTCTTTCGCTTGTTCTACTAAAATTCCAGAGGATATGACCAGTGCTGCCGGCTTTAAGACGCTAAGCACTTTGGGCCAAAGTTCTTTGAGGATGTTAATGGTGATATTCATCAGGACACAATCCACGGGTTCGAGTGAAAAGTCATCCCATTGGCCAATTTGCAGTTTGGTACGTTTGGTTTGATTAATGGCGAGGTGATGTTTCATGTTGTCTTCACAGTCGGGGTCCAAGTCAAAACCAAAGACGTTTTTAGCTCCTCTTTTCTCTGCCGCAATGGCAAGAATTCCCGTTCCACACCCAACATCCAAAACTGATTTCCCACGACAATCCATGGCCAGCAATGCCTTTAGCATGAGTTTAGTGGTTTCATGTTGGCCCGTGCCAAAGGCCTGGCCAGGATAGACCAGCAGTGTTCGAGCATCTGGTTCCAAGCCATCCCACTCAGGAACGACTCTGAACGATCCTACTGAAAAAGCCTGAAAATTCTCCCGCCACGTCTCATGCCAGGCTTCTACTGGAACGTCCTCACTTTGAATGGAGATGATGGCACCCTGACTAAAGAACTCATGACTTCTTTCTGTGAATTTATCGATATCCAATGTTTCGAAAAGAGCCCCAACTTTCCTAACCTGAATGGAAGGGCCCTCATCAGGATCACCTGCAGATGACTTCATTGGGTTTGGTTGACGGTCTATCGATAAGGCATTCCATTGCCAACACCAGTCTTCGATAAGATCTTCATACTCCAGGGTCGTTTTGAACTCAAGTCGGATCATTTTGAGGTCCTAGTCCTAGGCCTGATGATTACTTTTATGGGAATGCCGTGTAATTCAAAGGCCTCCCTAATACGATTATTGAGGAATCGTTCCTGTGAAAAATAAAGTGCTTTCTGAGAATTAACAACCGCCACAAAAGTAGGAGGGTTGACTTGAACCTGAGTCATGTAATAAATTTTTACCTGGTAACCCTTGTGTGACGGCATCCTGTGATTCTTTTTCATCTCTTCAACAAATCGATTTAATACACCCGTTGGTATGCGTTGTCTTGCTCGAAAAACCATCTCAGAGGCGATTTCAAGAATTTTTGATACTCTCTGTCCTGTTTTCGCCGACACAAAAATGAAAGGCGCTTTTTCCAGGAATTTCAGCCTCCGTCGAATGCGGTCTTCAAACTTCTTAGCTGTATCTGTTTCTTTGTCTTCTACTAAATCCCACTTATTGACGATAATAATTGTTGGCCGATAAGAATCATTCGCAATTCCGGCAATAGCAGCATCTTGTACCGCTTCAGGTTCACTGGCATCTATTATGACGCAAATAATGTCAGCAAACTGGACTTGTCTTCTTGCCATCATGACCGACAAGTGCTCTTGGGAACCCTCAATTTTTCCGCGTTTTCGAATCCCGGCTGTATCCACAATACAGAAGAGTTCTCCTTTATATGTCAGATAGGAGTCAATCGGATCTCTTGTAGTTCCGGCAATATCACTCACCATGACACGTTCTTCATGAAGCATCCTGTTAACAATGGAACTTTTTCCTGCATTGGGTCTGCCAATAATCGCCATTCGAAGAGGCTCTTCACTCTCTTCATCACTTTCAAATCTGTTAAGATCACCTAAGTAGTGGAAAATGGCGTCAAGCAATTCAGCTATTTCCAAACGATGCTCTGCAGATCCTGCCAGGATATTCTCAAACCCAAGAGCATAAAAATCGGTGTCAAACTTCATGGATGTACCACCATCAAGTTTATTAATAAAGACAATTACAGGTTTCCCGATCTTCCTTAATTCGATGGCAATTTCATCATCTCCTGCAAGAATTCCTTCTCTACCATCAAGCATAAACACAACAACATCAGCTTTTGAGATAGCCTGTTTGGTTTGATCAGTAATCATATCTTCAATAAGGCCGCCTGAATCGAGTCCACCGGTATCCACAATTCTAAATGATCCACGTAAATCATCATCTACCGTTCCATATAGTCTGTCTCTGGTCATTCCTGGGTTGGGGTCAATGATCGCTCTTTTTGAATCGGTCAGCCTGTTAAACAATGTACTTTTCCCCACATTTGGTCTACCCACAAGAGCAACCAAAGGCAGGTTTTCATCACTGGACTGAGTTAATAGTTCATGCTTTTTTTTCATTCTAATCAAACCTCTTTCGGTGGCTATCATAACTCAACACGTGAGAATGTCTATCGTGCTTTTCATAACTCTCAATAAGAATACCCTGATGGAATCCGCAAATAGAAGTAAAACTCGTCCTCATGGCTTACTTTTAACCAGTAAACCTCGCCCTTATTCTGAGTAGGGGTAAAAAAATTCTGTTGATTGGATAGTGATCGAGTTCACTGATCCAATCCGCATCCACTAAAATATGGAGGCTCCTAATTAGAGGAACCTGAGTTTAGAAGATCACAAGTGATGATCGCAAGTTTGTAGGGATAGAGAATTGTTTTTCGGGATCTGTGATAAAGAAAATGGGGAATTCTCCCATACCAGAAATGAGACCCCATTCATCGAATCCCTTTTCAATAAGTTGAAGATTAGAATGAATCAGGCCAAACCCATTTATTTCTTTTTGTTTGCCAATGTCCCAGACATCCGTTTTTTCAGTGGACATACCCAGGAGCATCTTGCCCTCATTAAGGGAAATGTGGCCCTGGAACAGGAAGATGGGGAAACCAACCAGTAATCTTTCTATTTGTTCCTTGCTAAAGACAGAAACTATAGATGATTTAACACCAGGAATGGATTGTGCAACAAAAGAAGGTGGATTTGATACAGTCGTGTCATAGAGAAAAACCAGTTGACCATACTCATCCTGCTGCCATTTTTTCTTCACGTCATCCAGTTGGAAAAGGATCTGAAAAGAACCTTCCTGATTTAAATGAACAAGGTGTTTGATAAACTCCTTGCTTCTAAAAGAGGAAGACAGGCTGAGTAAGCCCTTTTGTGTGTCAAACAGTATAGCTTTCCCAAGTTGTTGATCTACTAGCTGCGGGAGAGCTGCTAAAAAAGTTTGCTTGGGACCGAGGTAAGAGACAAATGCCTGTTCATGATTAATGACAACGGCACCGAGTTGTTCTTTTCCCTCTGTAAGTACAATCAAAACTTCATCAGGAGCTAATGCTTCCTTTAACTCCCGAACATTGAGCGGCTCTAGGCTTTTGAACTCATTTTTTGTTTTGTCCCAAAGTTGGCGCCATAATTCACTCAATTCATTCAGAGCCGTAAAAGATGGTTTCGTGGTTGATTTTTGATAGATCCGGGTTTCTTCTTCCAACTGTCTGCCAATTTCGATAATTTGATTGCTGATGACATTGTTATTTGAGAGAACGCCTTTTTTGTAGGCATTCATACGATTTTGGATCAGTGCCCGCATTTGGTGAGCATAAAGAACAGAGGACACCTGGTTATCAACTGGCTTCAATAAAAAGGAATCGATCATAGAGTCAAAAGGGGAGGACCAATCCTTTTCTTCCTGAATAATAGGGAGTGCAATTGACCCAGCGAGAGTCTGTCCTGAAGCTAGCCAGTACCAGTTTGCTTTATCCAGGTTTTTCTCTTTTGCATAATAGTCTCCCATCCCAGAAAGAACCTTAGCCTCGAGCATAAAAAACGGTTTATCAGCTACATCTGTTTCTGCTTTTGTAAGAAAGGAATACGCTGTTTGGAACCGGCCATGCTTCAGATTGTAGATACCAAGCAGGTACTTCTTATAGATCCGTTCATAATCTGTAAAGGATGGCATCGCGTTCATTGCTTTTTTAAGTGCATCTGAATCGAGCAGAGGAAGTGCCTTCTCAATATCTTCAAACGTATTCAGTCGCTGAGGTACAGAAATTTCGATTTTCTTTTCTTCAACAATTAACCTTGGAACCACTTTATCCTGAAAACAATTAAAATTGATACAGAATTCATTTTCAATTCGACTTATCTTCAGCTCTGTTTTTTTCTGACGTTCCGGCTCTTCATTCAACTCAAAAAAACGGGCTAACAGTTGATAGTACTCTATTCGGAAATCCCAGGGGAAAGGCTGAAGTAACTTTTTATCCAGACCATTAAATTTGTTTGCTGCTTCATTTAAATCCCCATTGTTCAGTAATTGACTGATTTGTGAGAGTTCAGTCAACACTGTATCAAACCGCGTTGTGCGCCCCTGACCCGATCCCTCAGTATTTGTGCCCAGCTTGAGGATCATGGATAAAAAAACAGGTGATGTGTCACAGTCAAATGTCACGGGAACCTGTGTGCTGGGTGGAGCCAGTCGTACTGAATCAAACCAGGACTTTTCACATGGTGTTAAGTCAAGCTCTTCGTAGGATTGATTGGTGTAACGAGCCAGACAATACAATATGAGGTAGTGAGTATCATGGGGGAAATCATCAATTTCAATAAGTGCTGATACAGCCTGTCCCTGGAAGAGCGTCCAGTTTTTAAGATAAGCATAACCCCATGCTCGAAAGAGAAGTGCCAGTTTTCGTTTTTCCGGGGATTTGTCCAGGTAGCCTGAAAAATAATTAATTTTACCGTCCAGGTTTCCAATTTTATAAGCTGTGTGAACAAGTAGTTGGGCTTTTAGCTCAACATCAGTTTCTCCATCGAGGGCACCCATCAATGTCGCTTCCGTCATGAAGTAATTTTTCTCACTGTAATGCCGTTGCGCTTTCTCCAGCGAAGATTCCTGTAATAGCTGGGTGGTGGTTTGGCACCAAATGCCTTTTCCTATGAGGATAAAAACGAGGATTATACAGAGATTTTTCATTTTAACTATTTACCTTGCCCGACTTGAGTTTTTGTAAAAAATGTAAGTGGCCATGAAATCGTAAAAATTGATTGAATGGATTTGTTCACACACGTTTCTTTTCCACTTCCCAAGGATACACTTAAATGTATCATATCGTGATTCCAAGTCCTTTCACAAATACTATTTGTCGAGGAGTTCGTATAATTCTGCCTTCGTTGGGTTTTCATGAAAATTTACGCATGACTACTCAGAGACCAAGAGAGCCAAATAAGACAGAAATCAGGAGATTTATTCTTCTAATCTGTAAGAATTCGCAGACATTCCTGATATTTGTTTACGGTCTCAGCCACAACCTTGTCCGGGAGTGTGGGCGCGGGCGGCTGTTTATTCCAATCCAGGCCTTGTAAATAGTCACGTACAAATTGTTTATCATAGCTCGGTGGGTTTGACCCTTCCCGGTAAGATGCACTTGGCCAGTATCTGCTGGAATCGGGAGTTAGTACCTCATCAGCTAGAACAATTTCACCATCCAGTAACCCAAATTCGAACTTGGTATCAGCGATGATGACGCCCCTTTTGATGGCATGCTCGTAAGCGCGGTGATAGATGTCAAGGCTCATTTTACGCAGTCTTATGGAAAGGTCCTCACCAACCATATCGATCATCTTCTCAAAACTGATGTTTTCATCGTGTCCAATATCATTCTTCGCAGCTGGGGTAAACAGTGTTTCGGGTAACTTTGATGCCAACTGCAGCCCTTCTGGCAGAGCAATATCGCATACAGATTGTGAGGCACAATATTCCTTGTAGCCACTACCAACCAGATACCCTCGAACCACACACTCAACTGGGATCATCTCCAATTTCTTGACAATCATAAAACGACCGTCCAGAGCATCCTTATAGGGTTCCAGAATATCTTTATATTCCACAGGAATACTGCTGATATCATCTGCAATCAGATGATTGGGTGTGTCCAACAAGTTAAACCAATAATGTGAAAGAGAGGTCAGAACCTGCCCCTTTCCAGGAATTCCAGTAGGTAAGATACAATCAAAAGCCGACAACCGGTCTGTGGCTATAAATAGATAGGAACTCTCCAAGTCATAGATCTCACGAACCTTTCCACTGCGTACTTTTTTTAGACCATGAATCTCTAACGAGGTGATCGCTTTGTTTTTACTCATAAGTCGCGAACCCCAAAAAAAAATGGTGGCCAGTGACGGAATCGAACCGCCGACACGAGGATTTTCAGTCCTCTGCTCTACCGACTGAGCTAACTGGCCAACCTATTCGGTATTTGTTCCCAGTGAAACCCCACAGGAGGTTTAACGGTCAACAAACGCATAAATTACACCTATTCAGAATAACTGTCAATCCTTTTTTGTGATGGCCTTTCCAGAGTCCAACAATATAGTCAATGCCTCTCCTTTCTAAACCTATTTGGTTTTTACCAGGTAATCCAATTTCTAAAGTTTCTTAAGTCAATATGCACCCTTAGGTACTGTTCAACTTGTTGTTTATGTTAAACTCATCATACTATCTTCTCCGGCGGATGCTGTTTATGACACGAGTTTTATTTTTTTTCACTGCTGCACTCATCTTCCTGACATGTTTTATCTCTGGCCATGAAACCTGGATGACAGCCATCCCTGAACAAACCAAAGTGTACATTGTCAACCCTTCTGTTTTTGGACAAGAAGTCCGCATCAGATCCTATAAACTAAGCGGAGAGGTGATAGGGGAAGAAACCTACAGAATCGAGCCTAAACAAAGACTTATTTGGCATTCTTCCATGGATTATAAAACCACAGTTTCACTCCTTTCTGCAGGTGGTCTGCTTGTAGATGCCATTTGGGAGGAAGGTCAAAGTCTATATGAACAAACGAGCAGCGAGGAGAAAACAACTCCTCTGTATTTTCCACATATCGCGGAGCAAACTGATTACTGGGAGACGAAGGCCTGGTTTACAACAGGTCAAAACACACGATTTACCCTGCAAGCTTCATCAAACAGAACTCTTCTTCCTTT
>Ga0316190_10004554_pt1 | contig 10114 bp, 10 predicted proteins | sample Eddworburrow2_MG_FD_204929 | JGI IMG/M metagenome (GOLD analysis project Ga0316190, IMG submission 204929) | Coastal sediment microbial communities from Maine, United States - Eddy worm burrow 2 | ecosystem: Environmental > Aquatic > Marine > Coastal > Sediment | place: USA: Maine | collected... | reverse complement strand
CTTGCGAGCGTCTGCCGGATACCGGTCATGCGCTGGCTTCCCAGCCGACCTTGTCGCGGCTGGAGAATACCCCAACCTGACAACGGGGACTGCACCTGAAGCAATGACATCTGCCAGCACCTGGCCGGGTCCGACAGAAGGCAACTGGTCAATGTCGCCAACGATCAGCAGTGCAGCATGATCGGGAATGGCCTTCATCAGCGACTGCATCAGAAGCACATCGACCATGGAGGCTTCGTCGACCACCAGCATGTCACAGTCGATGGGATTATCTGCATCCCGCTTGAACGCACCGCTCTTCGGATCGACCTCCAGCAAACGGTGAATGGTCCTTGCCTCGAATCCCGTTGCCTCGCTCATTCGCTTGGCGGCTCGACCCGTTGGCGCACACAGCTGCAGTTTGACATCTTTGACTGACAAGATTTGCAGGATCGAGTTGACGATCGTCGTCTTGCCAACCCCGGGACCGCCGGTAATCACCAGAACCTTCGAGATGAGTGCCAGACGAACGGCAGCGGCCTGACTCTCGGCGAGCGAGAGTCCCGTCTTTTGCTCGATCCACGGTAGTGCCTTGTCAGGCTCAATGTAGGCCCAGCGCAGTGTTCCATTGACCAGGCAATGGATGCGCTTTGCAATCGTGATCTCTGCTCTGTGCAATCCGGCAAGGAAAATGCAAGCCGTTTCACCGACGCTATCATCAACCACAGTGGCATCGGCCAGTTCGAGGTCGAGTGCGGTCTGGACCAGCTCCGAGGAAACCTCGAGCAATCCGACAGCAAGTGGCACCAGTTCGTTGACCGGAAGCCCGCAGTGTCCGTCGCTCATCGCTTCCGACAGGGCATAGGAGATACCGGCCCTTATGCGGACCATGGCGGTCTTTTCGATGCCGAGCTTCACGGCAATGGCGTCGGCCGTTTTGAAGCCAATACCGCGAATGTCGCGAGCCAACCGGTACGGGTTTTCGCTCATCACCTGGACAGCGTCTGCGCCATAGGTCTTGTAGATTCGAACTGCTCTTGCGGTTCCAACACCATGGCTGTGCAGGAACACCATGATCTCGCGGACGATCTTTTGTTCCGCCCAGGCATCGGTGATACGCCGGGCGCGAACCTTGCCAATTCCAGCTATCTCGTTCAGGCGTTCAGGGGAGCTCTCGATGATGTCGAATACTTTTTCCCCGAAGGCTTTTACCATCTTTTTTGCGTACACAGGCCCAATGCCGCGGATCATGCCCGAAGCCAGGTAACGTTCGATACCGTCTGTGCTGGTTGGGGCTGCGGTGCGCACGAACCGGGCCCGGAACTGCTGACCATGTACCCGGTCATTGGTCCACTCGCCTGATGCGGTGATCCATTCACCAGCGGAGATGGTGGCGGCGTGACCGATGACTGAGACCTGGTCACGGTGCCCGCGGGCCTTGACCCTCAGCACGCAGAAACCATTCTCGACATTATGGTACGTCACCCGCTCGACGGACCCCGCCAGGACCTCACCGGTCGATTGCCCGGACCTGTGTGTCTTTGTCATGACCCTCTCCAGTATCCCATGCAATGGAATCCTTTGTCCGAGGATCTCGATAGTGTCTCCATCGATGACACTTGCCATGCTGATAATTGGGCTTGTGCAGCTGCCGGAACAACACTGGAGGCGGCTACTAACAGGCCAAGTATGAGGGACCGCCACGTCACTGTCCGATCCGCTGTGGTTCGTCGACTTCATCGGCTTCGCCGGTTTCACCGTGCACTTCTTCGCGAATGACCTTCTCGGTGATTTCGGAAAGATAGGCGGTTAGGGCGGCGCTGAGTTCCTCGAACTCCGGCCACAGCACTTGGTCGATAAAGCTCTTCGGCGCCCGGATTATGATGCTCTGCCGGTGCATGCGTGGATATCTAAAGGGACGAAGGCCGTAGCGCCGGCAGAGCGCCACGAACAGCTGTCGTGACCAAATGTCGGGGATCGAGAATTTGACCTCGATCTCTTCCTCCGTGCTGGCCGCTTGGTCGAGGCGCTCCCGGATACGGTCGGCGGCGGCGCCGGCAGCAAGACGCTCTCCGTCGGTAGCCGCACCCGCGAAGAGGGCTTCGATCTTACGCAGCTTCTCTCTTAACAATTGCTCAGGCGTCATCTTGATTTTCTAATCCCAATTTGTTCCCTCCCAGCAAATGCATATTGGCGCCAGCCCGACTTAACAGCCGTCTTTCGATAGCGATCAAAGGGATTGCTGTCGGGATCCCCATACACGTCATTTAATATCCTTCACACATCTGAACCCGATATAGACGACCGCCATCTCTCTGGGCTTTGTGGCGTCATAATCTGCCTGCATCTGTGTCGCACCGTACCACCAGGACCCTCCTCGTGTGCCTTTCTGGCGTTCGTCGCCGTTTTCCACCCACTCCCAGACATTCGCGCCCATATCAAAAAGCCCGTTTACGCCGGCCCTCGTTGTCCCGGCTTTAGCGTGTCCGCGCCCGCGGTTGAGCATCGCCGAATAGTCAATTACGAAGGTGGGTCCGCAGTCACCGAGGCAATTGGCGCCCTCGGGACTATCGCCGGTTGGATAGGGATAAGTACATCCTCGCTTAAATGGTGCAGGTGGTGAAGACCGGTGCTCTGTATATGCGGCTTCGATCCATTCCCGCTCAGTCGGGAGCCGCTTGCCGGCCCAGCGACAATAGGCCTGTGCTTCATCAAAGGTTACATGGACTGCGGGCTCGTCATCGGCAGCCTGCTGTCCATATGGCGAGCGCCAAACCCAGCCGGACTTCTGCTCCCAGCCGGCTTCATAGACAAGTCCACCTCCCTCGCGCCCAGCTTTGGTAACAAAGCCAGTCACTTTCACAAAGCGGGCAAACTGACCGATTGTTACTTCAGTCCTGTCGATCGCAAAATTGCCGACCGGCTGCATATCGTTGATCGGGCTGGCATAGACGCTCAGCGATGCAGAGGTCAGAAAAAGCACGACAATCCCATGTGTTCGCAGTCGATTCCAATTGTTCATACGGCGGCCTCTGTTCATCTTCCTTGCGCACATTAGGGGGTAGGTTCGCTCTCTTCCATCTCCAGTATGGTGCGGTTGTGCAGTAGAGAGTTCACGATGCCTAGCTGCACCGCATCAAAGCGACTAGCGCGAAGGCAATATAAGAGCTCAAAGCTGACTTCCTGCGTAGTCCTGGCGAATGGCAGCTAAGGTCCAAAATTCCCCAAACCCGCAAAAACTGCCGTTGATCCTGAACAAAGGCAAGAATCCCAACACTATTCCCTAAATTCCCTGTAAATCTCGGCCCCGGGCCACAAGCCTGGGGTTTTTTACAGGTGGCCTATTTCACAAGCAGATGTGGGCTGTTTTGGCGTGACCTCAACCTATTTTTAGGAACCAGCTACCCCAAGCCGAAAACGGCTAATGTAGGTTAACGCCTACACCGCCGTAAGGTATTGTATTATTAAAAGAAAATTGGAGCGGGCGATGAGATTCGAACTCACGACCCCAACCTTGGCAAGGTTGTGCTCTACCCCTGAGCTACGCCCGCATCCGTGGGTATGGGCGACAAACCAAGTCGCCTCAAGCGCCGCTATATTGCGCAAGCCGACACTAAATGCAATAGCACATCACAGACAAAGTAAATTCTTCTCGACTGCCCTTTTGCGGAGACCTCATGTCGACCACGCCCGACCAGCTGTTCCAGCACCTGAACGACCTCGGCATCAAGACCGCTGTAACCCGGCACGAGGCGGTGTTTACCGTTGAAGAGGCCCGTGCGCTTCGCGGCGAAGTGCCGGGCGGGCACTGCAAGAACCTGTTCTTGAAAGACAAGAAGGGTGCGTTCTGGCTGATCGTGTGCCTGGAAGACGCCGCGATCGATCTCAAGGGACTGCCGGCCCGTATCGGGGCGGCAAGGATTTCATTTGGCAGTGCAGACCTTTTGCGCGAGGTATTGGGTGTCGAGCCGGGCTCGGTTACGCCGTTCGCGCTGATCAATGACACGGCGCACCAGGTCAATGTCGTGCTTGACGACAACATGATGCACATGGACGTGGTCAATTACCATCCGCTCGTCAATACTGCGACGGTCACGCTGACACCGGATGATCTGCTGAAATTCATTTCCTCGTGTGGCCATGAACCCCGGATCGTTACCCTCTATGACTGAAACACTATCCGGCGACGCTCGGATTGATTTGCAAAATGCGGGTCGCGAGACCATGTTAACGACATCATATTCAAGACGGCACCCAGGAAGGCCAAAATGACAAACCAGACATTCTCGATGGGAACATCCTTCAATGCCGGCGGCACCGCGACCGTTGCGCAGAACACGCCGTCGGCCAGCCAGATCGTCAAGGATTCAGATACTGCGAACTTCATGAGCGATGTCATCGAGGCGTCGAAGTCCGTTCCGGTGCTGGTGGATTTCTGGGCGCCCTGGTGCGGTCCGTGCAAACAGCTTGGTCCATTGCTTGAAAAGATCGTGACCGAGGCCGGCGGCAAGATACATCTTGTCAAGGTCGACATTGACGCCAATCAGCAGCTGGCGCAGCAGATGCGCATCCAGTCCATTCCCGCAGTGTTTGCCTTTGCCGACGGCCAGCCTGTCGACGGTTTCATGGGTGCGCTGCCTGAATCGGAACTCAGGGCCTTTGTGGAAAAGGTCCTGTCCAGTCACGGTGGTCAGGCTGAACAGATCGAACAGTTGCTGGCAGCCGCTGAGGCCGCGATGGAAACAGATGCCGCACAGGCCTTGCAGATGTTTGGGCAGGTCGCGCAACTCGAACCGGAAAACGGCCGGGCCATTGCCGGGATGGTCAAGGCCCATATTGCTGCAGACAATCTCGACAGTGCGCGCGAGTTGCTGGCGGTCATCCCGCCGGCTTTGGTTAACGACAGTCATGTTTCAGGGGCGCTTGCCGCTCTGACCGTGGCTGAAACGCCGGTTGACGATGGCGAGATCGCCCGGTTGGGTGAAGCGGTGAGCGCCGCTGAGTCCGATTACCAGTCGCGTCTCGATCTGGCGGTCGCATTGAACGCGGCAGGCCAGGAAGAAGCGGCGCTGGATCATTTGATGTGGCTGATCGGAAAAGACAGGGCATGGAATGACGATGCAGCACGTAAACAGCTGTTGTTGTTCTTCGAAGCCTGGGGGCCCACCCACGAATTGACCCTTGCAGGCCGCAGGCGTCTGTCTTCGATCTTGTTTGCCTGATTGATCCGTTGCAAAGGGGGATGGTTATGAAAACCAACGACGAGCGCTACCAGTCAGCCGCAGATCTGCCCGGAACTCTGCCGATTTTCCCTTTGCCGGGGGCATTGTTGCTGCCTGGTGGAGACCTGCCATTGAACATATTTGAGCCAAAGTACCTGCAAATGGTCGCTACTGCCCTGTCCGGCGACCGGCTCATTGGCATGATCCAGCCCCGCAACATGGAAACCGAAGGTGATCTGGATAGCGCCGGCTGTTTGCCACAATCCGAATTGTATGAGGTCGGATGTGCGGGCCGGATTACCTCTTTCATGGAAGTCGAAAACGATCAGGTGCAAATTGTCCTGTCGGGCATTTGCCGCTTCAGGATTGCCGAAGAGGCCACATCAAGTCAGCCATTTCGCGTGGTGCGGCCTGACTACACTGATTTCCTCATTGATCTGGTCGACGAGAATGACACCATAGGCGAGGATCGCGAACGTCTCCTCGCCAGTCTCAGGCGGTTCCTGGATGCCCGGTCGATGCAGGTCGACTGGGAGGAAATCCACGACGTTCCCACGTCCACACTGATCAATACACTGTCCATGATTGGCTCATTCACTGCCGGCGAAAAACAGGCATTGCTGGAAGCACCCGATCTCAGGCAGCGCACCAGGACGCTTATGGCCCTGGCCGACATGTCGACCGGATCCGGCGACGGCGGGCGGGTGGTGCAATGACGGATTCCACCGGCAGTCCACAACACGACGATCCGGACAATAGCCGCCGTACATACCGGCGGGCCAGCGCCCAATTGCTTGAGATGCTGGTATGTCCGGTGACGCATGCGACGCTGAAATATGACGTTGAAACGCAGGAGCTTGTGTCAAATCGCGCGCGTCTTGCCTATCCGATCCGGGATGGCATTCCGATCATGCTGGTTGAAGAGGCCCGGATTCTGGATGACTGAAACCTCGAGCAACAGCCAACCCGTGTGGGTTGAGGAAATACGCCTGACTGAGGCCGGCCGATCGCTGGATGTTACGTTTGAGGCAGGCGAGAAACACAAGCTGTCAGCCGAGTATCTGCGGGTGGAAAGCCCCAGCGCTGAAGTTCAGGGGCACGGCAAGGATCAGAAAATCTGCGTTGGCGGCAAGGCCGGTGTGGCAATCATCAAGATCGACCCGGTTGGCAACTATGCTGTGCGCCTGACTTTCGACGACATGCATTCAACCGGTATTTTCAGCTGGGACTACCTGTTGAAACTGGGCCGCAATCACGAGGTGATCTGGTCAGCCTACCTGGCGCGACTTGAAGCTGAAGGCAAGAACCGGACGTAAGCTTTACGGGTTCAGCTGATGCACGTGCCTTTGGTATCAATCCACCTCGCCACGCATCAGGCGGGGTTGCTTGCCGGATGTTCCGGCAGCCTGGGCCATGAAAAACGCCTTCAGTGGCGGCAATTTGTCGACCAGCTTCAGGCCTGCCTGGCGGACAGTTGCGACTGGCAGTGCGGTGTTTGAGAACAATCTGTTCAGACCGTCACACGCGGCTGCAACCATGACTGTGTCGGCACGTCGCCACTCTTCATAAGCCTTCAGGCAGCTCTGACCGCCAAGATCGAGGCCGCGCCTGACCTGATCGCCCAGAACATCGCTCAAGGCTGCAATGTCACGCAATCCGAGATTGAAACCCAGCCCCGCAATGGGGTGTATGACATGTGCAGCGTCGCCGATCAAAGCCAGCCTTGGTCCAATAAACGTGTTGGCAATCTGCACGGACAATGGCCAGGATGCGTATTGCCCAGCCAGGCTTGCCTGCCCGAGATGACTGCCGAACCTCAGCCGGAACTCATTGAGAAATTCCTGCTCGGGCAGTTGCATCAGCTGATCTGCCAGTCTGGTCTGTTCTGTCCATACAATGGATGACCTGTTGCCGGTCAATGGCAGAATGGCAAACGGGCCGGCTTCGCGGAAATGTTCTTCCGCCCGGCCGTGATGCGGCAGCTCGTGTTCTACCGTCATGGCAATACCGGACTGGTCATAGTCCCACCGGACCGTATCGATATTGGCGGCCTGGCGTGCTTTTGAATTCCGCCCGTCGGCAGCGACAATGAGAGGTGCTGAAAACGTGCGCCCGTCTGTTGTCGTGACGGATGCCGGAGATGAACTGAAATCAAATGTCTCAACTGCACTATTGCCGACGAAGGTGATTGCCGCAGTTTGCTGAACCCGTTCAGCCAGGGCAGAAATCAGGATCGGGTTCTCGACCATCCAGGCGGACGCTGAACCGGTATCTGCCGTGTCCAGAAAACTCAGCAATGCCGGCCGGTCATCGGTGCTATCTTTGCTGTCGGTTACAATGATTTTCTCAAAGGCCTGGGCGTGATCGGCAATCAGATCCCACACACCCAGCGTTTGCAGCATCGTGCGGGAGCTGTGTGTTATGGCCGAGCCGCGCGGGTCGGTGGCGGCCTTCCTGCGGTCAAGGTCAGGACCGGCATCCACGATCAGGGTGCGCAAGGGTATGGACAAATAATCCCCCGACAGGGCAAGACCACAAGTCAGACCGGCAAGACCGCCGCCGATAATAATCGCGTCATATGGCTGCTGTGATTTCACGGTATGCCTTTTCAGCCGTTTGCGGCTCTGTGGAAAGAATGTTGAATGTCCGAATACGATGAAGTGGTTGCCAGTTTCAATCTTGAACAACTGGATAACAACCGGTTCCGTAGCCGCAGCCCGCAATTTGGATGGCGGCGTATATATGGCGGGCTGTTGTTGGCTCATGCGTTGCGAGCCGCGCAACTGACGATACCCGATCCGGACCGTGTGCCGCATTCACTGCACGGCTATTTCCTGCGTCCGGGCCTGATCGATGAACCGCTGGAACTATCGGTGGAGCGTTTGCTGGACGGCCGCTCCATCGCCAACCGCAGGGTCACTGTGATGCAGGGCAGTAAACCGGTGTTTTGCCTGCAGGCCTCATTTCGCATAGCTGGATCAGGTCTGGTGCATGAAACGGCAATGCCGGTTGCAGAACCGCCGGAAAACCTGCCTGTTGAGGCAGAAATTGTAGCGCATCATGGCGCCGTTCTGTCTGCAGGTGCACAAACCTACCTGGCGCGCGAAAAGGTTTTCGAAATTCGCCCTGTCGATCATGAACTTTTCGTGTTTCCCGAGCCCGAGCGTCCTGATGCCTGTCTGACATGGGCAAAACTGCGATCTGTTCAAGCCCCGTCTGTCGAGATGTCATGGATATTGCTGGCCTATCTGTCCGACATGACGGTTCTGAATGGCAGTCTTCATCCGCACGGGCGCAATTTTTTTGATGCAGAGATTTCCATGGCGAGCCTCGATCATGCACTGTGGATCCACAATCAGCCGGATTTTTCCGACTGGCTGCTGATGAGCCATGAAGCGATGGGCAATGAGGCCGGCATGGGGTTGGGCAGGGTCAGCCTGTTCAACCGGTCGGGCACCCTGGTTGCCAGTGTCGTGCAACAGGGATTCATCAAAACTAAAAACGTCTAAAATTTAGGCAAATCGTCAATATTGCGTAAATTTTGAGCATTATAATTTTCTTGAAATCCCGACAACTCACTTTTTAACAAGTCTATTCAATGACTTACAAGAACTTTGCTGTTTGGCACGGCACTTGAAATACATCCCCGTGACGCTGTCGATTTGAGTCTCGCAGCGATAGGTAACATGGGAGATGCAAATGAAATACATCATCTCGATCATCAAGCCTCACCGTCTGGAAGAAGTGCGCACAGCACTGTCTGCCATTGGCGTTGAGGGTATGACCGTGAGTGAGGTCAAGGGGCACGGGCGCCAGAAAGGTCACACGGAAATCTACCGTGGGGCCGAGTATGAGGTGTCTTACCTGCCCAAAATCAAAATCGAACTTGCACTTGAAAACAAGCTTGCAGCCAAGGCTGTGGAAGCCATTACCGAGTCAGGCCGTACCGGCCAGATCGGTGACGGCAAGATATTCGTTCTGAATCTGGACAGTGCGGTGCGCATACGCACCGGCGAGTCCGGCGAAGAAGCATTGTGAGGGCAACAGACATGAAGCTTTATCAAAAATTCACACTGGCGGGAATGTTGGCGTTCGCCGCTATCGCAGGCAGCGATCCTGCATTTGCGCAAGCCAGTACAGTAGCCCCGGCCGATACGCAGTACATCCTGTCATCGCTGCTGTTTCTCATGGGCGGTTTTCTGGTCATGTTCATGGCGGCTGGTTTCGCCATGCTCGAGGCCGGTCTGGTGCGGTCGAAAAACGTATCAATGCAGTGCCTGAAAAACATCGCCCTGTACTCGGTCGCCGGCCTGATGTTCTGGGTGATCGGCTACAACCTGATGTACGATGGCGTTATTGCCGACACCGGCTGGATGGGAACTCCCACACCAAAAGTGATTCCGCCAACCGACGCGGATCCTGGTAGTTATGCTGCCGGTTCCGACTGGTTCTTCCAGATGGTGTTCTGCGCAGCCACCGCTTCAATTGTGTCCGGCACGGTTGCCGAACGCATCAAGTTCTGGCCGTTCATCATTTTCACCGCCATCCTGACCGGGGTCATCTATCCGATCCAGGGTAGCTGGGAATGGGGTGCAGGCTGGCTTAACGGCATCGGTTTTTCCGACTTTGCCGGGTCTACGCTGGTACACTCCACCGGTGGATGGGCAGCACTTGCAGGCGCCATCATTCTGGGCGCACGTGCCGGCAAATACGGCGAAAACGGTCGCATCAACCCGATACCGGGTTCAAGCATTCCACTTGCCACACTGGGTACATTCATCCTGTGGTTCGGCTGGTTTGGTTTCAACGGCGGCTCGCAGCTTGCCATGGGCACCATTTCGGATGTCTCTTCGGTGTCACGTATCTTTGTGAACACCAACCTGGCGGCAGCAGCCGGCGTGGTTGTGGCAATC
>Ga0316190_10004553_pt1 | contig 10115 bp, 7 predicted proteins | sample Eddworburrow2_MG_FD_204929 | JGI IMG/M metagenome (GOLD analysis project Ga0316190, IMG submission 204929) | Coastal sediment microbial communities from Maine, United States - Eddy worm burrow 2 | ecosystem: Environmental > Aquatic > Marine > Coastal > Sediment | place: USA: Maine | collected... | reverse complement strand
CTTGGTGGAGACCCCCTCGGATGCCACCGCGATGGCGTCGGTGGAGATACTCGACCGTGATCTGTGCGGACGATTCGGGGGCAGGGTCCTGGAGAACATCGTGGTGGGAACCTCACCTCCCTGGCTGGCCAATCGGCTCCGCTCGCTGGGCATGCGTCCCATCAACAGCATCGTCGATATCTCCAACTATGTAATGCTCGAGTTGGGCCAGCCCAACCACACCTTCGACCTCGCCAAGGTTGAAGGTCGGCATCTGAGGGTGCGGATGGCCGCCGCCGGCGAGAAGATCACCACCCTCGATGGGGTGGAGCGGACCCTTACCGCCGACGATGGTGTGATCGCCGATGGGAACGACGTTCCCGTTTCGATCGCGGGGATCATGGGTGGGGCATCCACAGAGATCTCCGAGACGACCAACACGGTGTTGCTCGAGATGGCTTGGTGGGACCCGACGCGCATGGCCCGCAGTTCCCGGCGACTTGGGCTGCGCAGCGAGGCATCGGCCAGATTCGAGCGAGGTACTGATCCCGAGGTCATCGAGCTGGCCATGCTGCGCTTCGCCGAGCTCGCCGGCCAATCTGGCGCGACGCTCGCCACAGGTCTGATCGACGAGCCGGGAAATCGGCCGGAGCCCGCGAAGGTGCGGTTGCGGACCGGTCGGGTCAACGCATTGTTGGGTACCGGTCTGAAGGTCGACGAGATCCGCTCCTTGCTGGAGCCGATCGGCTTCCGGACATCACCCGCCGGCGAAGACCAGGGCGACACCGATGTTGCGGTGCCTACGTTCCGGCCCGACACCACCACCGAAGTGGATGTGATCGAGGAGGTGGCCCGGCACCACGGCTACACCAAGATCGCCCGCACAATTCCATCGGGCTCCAAGGCGGGATCGCTCAGCCCTGCCCAGCGGGACCGGCGACTCGTGCGGTCCGTTCTCGTCGGCTACGGCGCCGACGAGGCCATGCCGGTGCCCTTCTTGGCCCCCGGCGATCTGGTCCGAGCCGGGCTGGACGATTCAGGGATTCGAGTGGCCAATCCCTTGGTGGCCGAAGAATCGATCATGCGAACCGCGTTGCTACCCGGGTTGTTGAAAGCGGTGGCGTACAACCAGAGCCACCGCAGCCCGGACATCGCCCTGTTTGAGGTCGGCCATGTCTATGGCCCGGTACCGGAGGGGGGCGACCTGCCCGACGAGCGTGAGCGGCTCGGGGTGATCCTGGAGGGTCGGGAGGCACCGGAAGGGGTCGAGCTCTGGACCTTGATCGCGACCGCGCTCGGCGTGCGCGAGGACCGGCTGATCGCCACCGAGCTCCCCGGGCTGCATCCGACGCGGGCGGCCCGAATCGAGGTGGGCGATCAAACCGTCGGCGCCGTGGGAGAGATCGATCCTCGGGTGCTCGACCGCTACGAGATCTCCGGTCGGGTGGCGTGGCTCGATGTCGATCTCACCACCTTGTTCGGTATCGCCCACGGTGCGGGCGGGTATCGACGGATCAGTCGCCAACCGTCGAGCGATATCGACCTGGCCTTCGTGATCGATGAGTCGATCCCTGCGGCCGATGTCGAGTCGACGCTGGTGCGAGCCGGTGGCGATCTGCTGGTGGCGCTGGCGTTGTTCGACACCTACCGGGGATCTTCTCTACCCGATGGGGTACGCAGCCTGGCCTACAACCTGCGGTTTCAGGCTTCGGACAAAACGCTTACCGACGGTGACGTTGCCGGCGCTCGTCAACGTTGTATCGACGCCGTCGCGAACGATCATGGCGGCGAGCTGCGCAGCTAGGGGCTTCAGTTCGTAAGGGGACCTTTCGAAGCCGGCCGCCGCCGCAGGCGGCACCGCGTGCGAGACCTGTCTGGGTCGTTGCCCGTCGGCTGGTGCCCTTCAGCGAGTGGCACCGTATGGCGTTAGGGGTTTTTCGAGGGGGTGGTGACCGACGCGGTCGCGGTGGGTCGACGTGACTCGGCAGCTACCGAAGCTCCGATCAGGGCCATCACGGCGACACCGAGCCATACCGTCGTGTAGGAACCGGTGGCGTCGATGATGAGTCCGGAGACCGGTGTACCGATCGAGATCCCGGCCAGGAATCCCAGGAGCATGATGCCCGACGAGCGGCCGGCGTCCTCGAGGTCCACGCCGCGGATGATGGCCAGGTTGGCGACGGTGTTCCACGCGCTGGCACCGAATCCGATGAGGACTGCGACCGGCCACGCCAACCACACCGCCGTCGACGTCGAGATCGCGAGGATGGCGGAAGCAGCCGCGGCGAGTACCGCCATGATCAGCAGGGCTCGACGAGCCGGATAGCCACGGTCTGCGATGCGACCCCAGCCGATGCGAGCCACGATCCCGGCCAACCCGGCCAGCGCCGCAATGAACCCGGCGGTGCGGGTGGAGTAGCCGAGCGCCTCGTGGGCGAACAAGGGCAGGAATCGTCCGATCGTGCCGCCCACGACCCCGAGCATAAAAGCGTAGATCGTGATCCGCCACACGAGCGGCGTCACCGGTCCTCGCAGCCCGGGGCCCGCCGGCCGATCGTCGACCGAATGGCGTGGGGGATCCGCGGGCACGACGAGTGGGGTGAGAAACGCGAGCAGGATACAGAGCACCCCGTAGAGCGCCAGACCCGCTCGCCACCCGATGGTGAGCGAGGCTGTCGGGAGGGTGAGCCCAGCGAGAAAGGCGGCCACCTGTACCCCCGATTGTTTGATGCCGGTGAACACGCCTTGACTGTGGATCTCGACATGCACGCCGATCAGCTTGTTGGTGGCCGGATTGCTCCACCCCTGAGCTGCTCCTCCGACGAACGCGGCGACGACGAGGAGCGGGTAGGTGGGGGCCAAGGCGGTGAAGATCAGGCCCGCCGCACTGATGAGCAGGATGATGATGGCCGAGCGGCGCGGACCCAAGCGGTCGGTGACCCGGCCCAGGAAGGGGGCCAACATGGCGCCGACGACACTGTTGGCCGTGGCGAGCAGGCCGATCTGGGTGCGGGACACGCCGAGCTCGTCGATGAGGTCTGCGGCGAGCACCCCCATCGCCAACAGCTGAATCGTCGATGCGAGCATGACGCCGACCAACACGGTGGACAGCCCGACCGGGTTTTTCACGAGGGGGACCCGCTATTCCTCTTCACGAGGCGCGACCCCCTGGGCTGTCGACCTGATGGGTCCGGAGGGGTCATGGGTGAACTTCGGTCTCCGGATGCAGTGCGGTTGGGCTGAACGATTGGCCACCGGTCCCCAACAGTTGACCTTCCCGGCTGAAGAATCGGACATGGCCATGGCCGATGCTGGGGCCGAAGCCGTCGCTCGTCGTATCTACGAGAATCCAGTCCGTGTCGGCCTCGCGGAGGATGCGGACACTGTTGTCGAGACTCGAGCCCCGCATCTCCATACCGGCTGCCATGCGCAGTCCGCTGGGGAGCAGGTCGCCGAGTGCGGCCATTCCCACCGCCGTGCCGTGCACCCCGTCGGCCAGCCGGCACCAGTAGGTGGCCTGCGGGTCACCGAGCCGGGCATGGGCGATACGGATGTCCGCTCGCCCGGTGAACGAGTCCTGGATTCCGGATTCAGGCCGGGTGCGGGGTTCGCAGGCCTCCGGGGGTGCCACCTCGGGCGGCTGGGCCCAGGTCCGGTCCAACCCGAGGTCGCGGCCGCCGAGGGTCGCCATCGTGGTGGCGATCACCCGGTCCCCGGCGCAGATCGTGGCGCTCGCCTGGGTATTGGCTCGGCCAGAGGCCAACACGTTCACGTCGATGTCGACCACGTCCGGTGGCCGGACCCGGGCCAGGTACTGGGCGGTGGCCCAGGCGACCGGGCGCTCGGTGGCCGCCTCCATGGCCGCCACGGTGGCCGCGAGGGCGCAGCCGCCGTGCAGGAAGCCGGTCCCGCCACAGATGTGGTTGGAGATCGGGAGCCGCCAGCGTTCGGGGGAGTCCGTCGGCTCGAGGCCCAGGAATCGTCGGCCTCGGTCGTCCATGGTCGACCAGGATCGGGCGGAGGACACCGGAATCGCAAATCCACCCGGGCCACCGGCCGGGCCCGGGACCCGAGCCCCATGCGGGGAGTAGGGTCCGCCATCATCGGGATCTGAAGGGGGCACGATGCGAATTGGTTGGATCGGACTGGGAGGCATCGGTAAGCCGATGGCGGCGAACGTGGTGCGCGCCGGCCACGAGGTGATCGTGTGTGATCTCCGAGCCGAACCGGTGGCCGAGCTCGTGGCCGAGGGCGCCGTGGCCGGGACCACGCCGGCCGACGTGGCGGCCCAGACCGAACTGGTCTATGCCTCATTGCCCGGCATCGAGGCCAGCGAGCAGGTGGCGTTCGGCCCCGATGGCCTCGTGGAGGGCGCCCGCGCGGGTTCACTGTACGTGGAGCTGAGCACCCTGACCCCCGAGGTGGTGCAGGGGATTGGCGGGCGTCTGGCCGCTCGGGGCATCAGGTTTGTGGACGCGCCGGTGAGTGGGGGAGGTTCCCGTCGGGAACAAGGGCGGCTGACCGTGATGGCCGGGGGAGCGGCCGCCGACTTCGCCGAGGCGAAGCCGGTGTTCGACATCATCGGTGAGCACGTGTTCCACCTGGGGGAGGTCGGTACGGGAAATGTGGCCAAGCTGGCCAACAACCTGATCGGGCTGGCGAGCGCTCTGGTTTCGATCGAGGGGCTACTGCTCGGAGTCAAAGGGGGGATCCACCCGGAGGCGCTCAGGGAGGTGATCATGGCCAGTTCCGGGGGCTCGAAGGCCTTTCACCGGATGGTCGACATGGTCTTGGCGCGGGGCTGGGAGCCGGCCGAGGGTGATATCGCCACCGCCGCGCTGCGGATCGTCGCCAAGGATTTGGAGTTGGCCACGTCGTTCGGTGCGCAGATTGGGGTCGCGACCGCGGCAGCTGATGGGGCGCGAGACACTTTTGTCCGGGCCAAGGACGCAGGATTCGGGGAATTGGAGTATTGGGCTGTGTCGGAGTTCCTCCAACAGGAGGCGGGTGTCGAGGTGCGCGCCGAGGGCGCGGGGGAGGCCTGACCGGAATAGGACTCCTGGCCCGGAACTCCGTTCGCATATCCATGCAGCATCATGTATGATTATCAACATGGACTCCCCCCTCCACGTCGGCATCATCGGGGCATCCGGTTTCACGGGTGCCGAGCTCCTGCGCCTGTGCGCCGGGCATCCCCATTTTGAGGTCGTGGCCGCGACCGGAGACAGTCAGGCGGGCAAGCCGATCGCCGAACTGTACCCGAGCCTGGCCCCGGTCTATGGACATCGGACCTTCGATGCGGTGGACGACATCGACCTGGACGGGCTCGACCTCGTGTTTCTTGGGCTCCCTCATGGAGCCAGCCAGGATCTGATGCCCAAGCTCTGCGATCGGGTGAGCCGCATCGTCGATCTCGCGGCTGACTTTCGTCTCCACGACGCGGGGTTGTATCCCCAGTGGTACGGCGAGGAACATAGCGCCCCGGAGCTGCTCGACCGGTTCCGTTTCGGGCTGCCCGAGCTGTTCCGGTCCCAGCTGACCGATGCCACGCTCGTCGCCGCGCCCGGCTGCTATGTCACCGCCGCGGCGCTGGCCCTCGCGCCGATCGTGCGTGCCGGACTGGTCGAACCGACCGGGATGATCGTCGATGCGGCGAGCGGGGTGTCGGGGGCTGGTCGTGTCCCGAAGCCGACGACCACCTTCTGCTCGGTGGACGAGGACTTCACCGCCTACGGGTTGAGCACCCATCGCCACACCCCAGAGATGGAACAGGCGATCGGGGAGAGCGCCGGGACCGAGGTGCAGTTGCTTTTCACTCCCCACCTGGCGCCGATGAACCGGGGCATTCTGGCCACGTGTTACGCCCGGCCGACCGGGCCGATCAGTACCGATGTCCTGATGAGCACACTCGGCGACGCCTATGGCGACGAACAGTTCGTCACCGTCACGGAGGGCTCGCCGTCGACCAAGGCCACCCTTGGATCAAACAGTTGCCATGTCACGGCGCGCTACGACGAGCGCACCGGTTGGGTCATGGTGATCGCCGCCCTCGACAACCTGGTCAAGGGGGCGTCGGGCCAAGCAATCCAGTCCGCCAACCTGATCAGCGGTATTCCCGAGCAGGCCGGTCTGAGCGCGATCGGCCTCTACCCGTGAGCCCCGTCTCGCCCCTTGCCCCGGACGCGTTTCCGGTGTTGCCCGCGGTGGACGGCGTGCGCCTCCGCACGTACGCCGGAGGGTTGGGGTATGACGGACGACCCGATCTCTTGTTGGCCGAGCTTTTGCCCGGAACGACGGTTGCGGGGGTGTTCACGTCCTCGATGTGCCCGTCCGCCCCTGTCGAATGGTGCCGGCGCATCCTCCCGGCCGGCGGGGCTCGCGCCATCGTGTGCAACGCGGGAAACGCCAACGCGTTCACCGGTCGAGCTGGGGCGTCGGCCACCGAGTTCACCGCTCGATCCATCGGTGCGTCACTCGATGCCGACGCCGACCAGGTGTACGTGGCTTCGACCGGCGTCATCGGTGAACCGCTCGACGAAGCGGCGCTCGCCGTCGCGCTCCCCGCTTTGGCGGCGGCCGGACCGGCCACATGGGCCGAGGCGGCCGATGCCATCCGCACGACCGATACCTTCGCCAAGGGGGCGGGCGCCGTGCTGCCCGGCGGTGGGGTGGTAGCGGGCATCGCCAAGGGCAGCGGGATGATCGCGCCCGATATGGCCACGATGCTCGGCTTCGTGTTCACCGATGTTGCGGTCGCTCCCGCCGCGCTTCAACAGGCGCTGGTGAGTGCGGTCGACGCCAGCTTCAACAGAATCACGGTCGACTCGGACACCTCGACGAGCGATACGGTGCTCGCCTTCGCCACGGGTGTGGCGGCCAACCCCCGGATCGAGGGCCCGGAATCGGCGGGCTGGGAGGAACTCAATGTCGCGCTCAGCGCCGTGTGTCTGGATCTGGCTCACCAGATCGTGCGCGATGGAGAGGGTGCCACCAAATTCGTGGAGGTGACGGTGACCGGGGCCGAGGACGAGGCTGCGGCCAAAGCGATCGCCTTCGCGATCGCCAACTCACCGCTGGTGAAGACGGCGTTGGCCGCGTCGGACGCCAACTGGGGCCGGATCATCATGGCGGTGGGCAAAGCCGGCCAGCGGGCCGACCGCGACCGGCTCGCCATCTCGATCGGCGACGAACGCGTCACCGAACACGGGATGATGCTCGACAGCTACAGCGAGGACCGCGCCACCGAGCACTTGCGGGGCGACGAGGTGTCGATCCGGGTCGATGTCGGGGTTGGCAACGGCGCCGCGACGGTCTGGACCTGTGACCTTACCCATGGCTATATCGAGATAAACGCGGGGTACCGCTCATGATCGATCCTCAGCACAAAGCCGAGGTGTTAGTACAGGCTCTGCCGTACATCACCGCCTTTCACGACAAGGTCGTGGTGGTGAAATACGGCGGGAACGCTATGACCGACGACAAGCTGGCCGCCCAGTTCGCCGAAGACGTGGTGTTGTTGCACTCGGTCGGGCTCCGAGTCGTGGTCGTACACGGTGGCGGGCCACAAATCACTGCGTTCATGAAGCGGCTCGGCAAGGAACCGGAGTTTCGTGACGGCCTGAGGGTCACCGATGCTGACTCGCTCGATATCACCCGCATGGTGTTGGTCGGCAAGGTCAACCGCGACATTGTGTCGGCGATCAACGTGCACGGACCGCGCGCCGTTGGCGTGTCAGGCGAGGACGCCGGGCTCATCGTGGCATCGGCGCGCCACCCCGATCTGGGGTTCGTGGGTGACGTCGAGGCGGTCAATCCGACGATCATTCACCGCCTGCTGGCCGAGCACCTGATACCGGTGGTGTCCACCATCGGCTCCGATAGCTCGGGCCAGGCCTACAACATCAACGCCGACACGGTGGCCGGTGCCATCGCGGTGGCCTTGATGGCGGAGAAGGTCATCTATCTCACCGACGTCGAAGGCCTGTACCGGGATTTCGACACCAAAGAAGATCTGGTCAGCGCGATCGGTGCCGGTGAGCTGAGCGCGCTGATCGATGAGGGGGTCGTGAGCGAGGGGATGATCCCCAAGGTCGCAGCCTGTATCCACGCGGTACAACGAGGGGTGAGCTCGGCCCATATGGTGAACGGCACCGTTCCCCACGTGCTCTTGCTCGAGCTGCTCACCGACGCCGGAATCGGCACCATGATTACCAAATATGCGCCTGCGCCGGGCGCCGAGGGGACACCACGATGACTGATGAAACGACCAACGCACCCGTCGCAGAGGCTCCCGCCGCCTCGCTGATGCCCACCTACGGGTCAGCGGCAGTGACCTTCGTAAAGGGTGCGGGCACCGAGTTGTGGGATGACGCCGGTCGCCGGTATCTGGACTTCCTCTCCGGGCTGGCGGTCACCAGCCTGGGTCACGCTCACCCCGAGGTGGCCGACGCCATCGCCGAGCAGGCCCGCACCTTGTTGCACGTCTCGAATCTTTTTGGCACTATCCCGGGTCCTCAGGTGGCGGCTACCCTCGACCGGCTGTTGGGCGGGGGAGGCCAGGTGTTTTTTGCCAACTCGGGCGCGGAGGCCAACGAGGCCGCGTTCAAGCTGGCTCGCAAGTGGGGCGGTGGCGCGCACGGGAGATATGCGGTCGTGTCGGCCTACAACTCGTTCCATGGCCGTACCCTTGCGTCCCTCGCGGCCACAGGACAGCCGGCCAAACATGAGCCCTTTCAGCCTCTGCCCGAAGGCTTTCGTCATGTCGAGTTCAATAACCTCGACGCCCTGGCCAACGCCATCGACTCGACGGTGGCCGCGGTTCACTTGGAGGCGGTGCAAGGGGAGGGCGGCGTGAACCTGGCCGACCAGGACTATCTGCGCGGCGTGCGCGAGCTGTGCGACGAGCGCGGTGTGCTCATGATGATCGACGAGGTACAGACCGGTCTGGCCCGCACCGGACGCTGGTTTGCCTTCCAGCACTACGGCATCGTGCCCGACGTGGTCTGTATGGCCAAGGCTTTGGGCAACGGCATGCCCATCGGCGCCACTTGGGCCAAAACCGAGGTGGCGGCGGCCTTTGTCGCCGGTGATCACGCCACGACCTACGGCGGTCAGCCGCTCGCGACGTCGGCGGCCAGGGCGGTGCTGGCCGTGATGGAGCGCGAGGATGCACCGGCGCGCGCGACCAGGGCCGGCGCCCGGCTGAGCGAAGCGCTTCTGGCCCTTCCCGGCGTGTCGAGCGTCCGAGGTCTCGGACTGTTGATCGCGGCCGAGCTGACCGAGGCGAATGGACCGGAGACCGCCGCGGCGTGTCTCCAGGCCGGTCTTGTCGTGAACGGAATCACCCCGACCGCAGTGCGGTTCGCGCCCCCTCTGTTGGTGAGCGATGCGGAGATCGACGAAGCGGTGGCGATCTTCGCCAAGGTGCTCGCGCCATGACCGATCAGGAGATCAGACACTTCCTCGAGATCGATGATCTCAGCGCGCCGGAGCTGGCGTCGGTGCTGGCTCTCGCCGAGAGCCCAACTCCACCCAGGGCGCTCGAGGGGAAGGGCGCGGCCCTGATTTTCGAGAAGCCGTCGACCCGGACGCGCAACTCGATGGAGATGGCGGTCGTGCAGCTCGGCGGACATCCTGTGGCCATACAACGCGACGAGATTGGTCTGGGTGTTCGCGAGTCGGTCGAGGACATAGCCCGTACCCTGGGTTGCTATCACTCGGTGATCGGCGCCCGGGTCTTCGCTCACGAGACGGTTGAAGAGCTGGCGTCGGCCGCGAGCGTTCCGGTCATCAACATGTTGTCCGACGAGGCCCACCCGCTTCAGGCTCTGGCCGACCTGCTCACCATCCGCCAGGAGTTGGGCGAGCTTGCCGGGCGGACCCTGCTGTACGTCGGTGATGCGAACAATGTCTGTCGTTCGCTCGTGCTCGGCGCCTCGATGATGGCGATGAAGGTGCGGGTGGCAGCGCCTCAGGGCTTCCAGTTCACCAGCGCCGATGTCGATCGCATCCGTGCCGTCGGCGGAGATCCGCTTCTGACCGCGTCGCCGGGCGAAGCGGTCGGCGGCGCAGATGTGGTCTATACCGATGTCTGGACGTCGATGGGCCAAGAAGATGAGGCTGAAGCGCGGCATCAG
>Ga0316190_10004552_pt1 | contig 10117 bp, 11 predicted proteins | sample Eddworburrow2_MG_FD_204929 | JGI IMG/M metagenome (GOLD analysis project Ga0316190, IMG submission 204929) | Coastal sediment microbial communities from Maine, United States - Eddy worm burrow 2 | ecosystem: Environmental > Aquatic > Marine > Coastal > Sediment | place: USA: Maine | collected... | reverse complement strand
TAATAAGTAGTGCGACTTCATCCCAACTCCTGTAAGGAGCTGAGTGAAGCCACAATATTAAGCTGGAGTAACAGCAATACCAGAGGTAGCTGCGGTTGGCACATTACCAGTAATCATTGCTTGATCTGATGTGGTCATAAAGTTAGTACAGTTAAACGATGAAACATTTGCAAAGTTTAAAGTACCCTTTACTAATGACCCAATGCTAGATGCAGCAGCGGTAAGGGCTGCACCACCTGCTGAATCAACCGAAGCCATAAAGATTGGGTTGATAAATAGGTTAGTGAACAACACGTCCGTAGTTGCAACAACTTTAAGCATCAGAGCCGTTGCACTAGATGAAGAAATCATCCAGATACAATCTTTCAAGATATTACTCTTGAATTCTTGGTTAGCAGTTACTTGGTCAATTGTGAAGACAGCGCGAGCTGCACTGGTTAGAAGGGTCTCTGTTCCGAACAAACAGTTAATGAATGTTGCGGAGTCAGAACCACACAAGACTTCAGTCGCTGTAGTGAGGTCGAGATTATCAACCACACCGAAGACGAATGAGCAATTCTTGTAGAGGCTTCCTTCTGCCCCCTCTTCAAGTACATGAAGAGCAGCAGCATTAGTATCATTTTGGATGAACTTGATATTCTCGAAAGAGTTTCGAGTACCAGTTACTTTAAGAACATAAGCATCGGCAGCAGCATCTGTTGAAGCAATTTTTGCTCCTTGCTGTACTAGACGATGACCACCATCCATGCCAATTACATGAACTCGGTTCTTTGACCAAGCGATACCGTTCGCAATTACGTGAGTTGAATGACCAGTAAGAAGAATGACATCATCTGCATTGCTGGTTACAGCAGTGTAGGCTGATTCAAGAGAAGTGAAAAAACGCACCTTACCATCGGGGTCTGGTACGAATACTCCCTTTAACATTTCTTCTTTAACCTGGACATCTCCAGTCGGAACAACAACAAATATACGACCAAAAACTGGTCCTACAGACGCTGCTATTTGATTCGCGAGAATCTGACCGTAGCCTGAATTAAAATTATAGTTCATAAGCGTAATGAGCTAGTAGTCCACCATCCGACCTAGAGAGAAATCTCTCTCATAACCCTATACTCGTTAAATTGTTTAATTACTAAGGATTTCCTAAACCGTCAGAGAATCCTAACCATGCAGCCGATACCCAAACAATTAGATATCCACCACGTGTACCAAAGTTCCAGTCGTCAGTAGCAAAGTCCTCGTTAGACTTTCCATCAGCAGGCGGAGTCTTCAAGCGAGCTTCTTCGTGAACACCAAGGTAAGCAGTTGACATTTGGCTAGAAGCCACACCCCAATACTTAGCTTTAGTGCTGTCTACTGCACCAACTGCAGTGGTAGCAAGGCGAGGCAGGACAACGTGACGGTATTTATTAACATAAGTGTTAATAACACCAGGGTTGTTCTGCGTAGGATTTGACGTAGATCGCAATACTTCAGCAATAGTGTTGATAGTATTAGGATCGTCACCAGACCAGATGATGTCATCAGGAATGGTCATCTTTTCACCGAACTGGTTGTAAGTGTTTTCAACACGCATCTGCTCCATTGACTCCAAAGCACCACGAGAAAACTGAGGGTTATTCGCAAGGCGGTTTCGGAACGTGGTTGAGGAACCACGAAGAGTGTGAGCGGTTGAAGCACCAGCTAGAGTATCACCTACTGTGGTATCTACTGATTCACCGTCCAAGTCTGTGTAAGATGTTGCAGTAATGAACGAAAACCTGTGTGTCAAGTCAAGGTCCATTCTGTTTGGTACTAATTTACCAAGATTAGTAAGTTTCTCTTTCATTTCCTGATACTTACCTTGGCTTCGCATTTCGTATGAGATTCCAATATCCTTGGAAACTCGATACAAGGTGCCAGTCTTTGAATAACCTTGCTGTACCTTAGCACGGCTAGACTGGTTGCTTTCACCTTTTCTTGATGCATACTCTTCAAGATCAACTTCAGAGAAAGTACGAGTATTACCCGTCATGTGGGGAATAGGTACTTCCTTGTAGAGTCCTGATCTTCGAGCTATCTGGGGGACACTGTCCAACCCTTTAGCCCAAAGAATAGTAGAGTTTGCAACAAAATCCGATAGGATTGATATATTTAATTCCATAGATTTTGTGTTAACTAACTATTAATAAAGGCTATTAGGTTGTTGCTGTGCGTAGGTTGTCGATCATTGAGAGAATAGTCACATAAAGCTTTGTAGAGCTCTTGAAACCAGTCACCAATAATGCGTCCTTTGCACTTGCAGCGCGATTTGCATTCAAAGCATCAGTAAGGTCAATAGCCAAACCGATGTCATCAGCAACCGCAGTACCATTAGTATCGACTTCCCATTCAACGAATCGTTCAATAGGTACCAAGATAGGTACTTTAACATCCGCAGTAGCGTAGTCTGCGTCTGTGCTTGCAACAGTTTCCTGTATAACTCCAATATGGTCGCCAGAAGTGGCATCGGCAGGAATTACCTGACCAGAACCGTTGAAGTAACACAGTTGTCCCGCAGTGAATGCCTGTGAAGCAGGACGAGGAAAATACATTGTCTTCGTCTTACCTCTATGTAAAATAAATGACATAAACGTAGGGGTTAAATTAGTAAAATTGTCTAAAACTTGCTATCGCCTGCTTGTTAACTAGGGTTTCACCCCGATGCGATTGATTTATTAACTACGGTTATCTCCGCGAACTCTGCCTTGCGAGCAGAGAGGATAGGGATAGAAGTACAGTCGCTCATACTCCTATTCCTAGTCCTCTCTACCAACAAAAAATGGCGAAATACACAAAAAACATTTGTTTCTTAGTGCATCCGCCATTCCTTGGTAGGATGTTGAATATAGTAACACCTTTACGGTATCATATATATATTATAATGCTGTATGGGAAATCAGTCAAGTGTTTGAAATTCTGTAACCTTACGAATTCTGTAAGGAATACCATCTCTTACTTGAATAATTATTTCCCCATAACGATACTTTTCTCTAATATAGTGGATAAGCTCTATTTCCTCTGAACGTAATTCACCTAGCTCAATCTTCTTTTTTGGGGGTTTTTGGTTGTTCGTCTGTTGAGACATTTTTTTCAATACCTTTAAGTATTTGCTCAGCTTCAAGCAAAGTACGTTCATTCATAAAGCTCATACCAGGAATCCACTGTTTATCGTCACCAGTCCATAGTAAGTTTGAAGCCCGCTCAAGCGCATCCTGACACTTGTCGCCTGTAAAACTTAACAGATGTGACAGATCAATACTCTTAACATCATACTCTAAAATCATTGCAATAATTTCATTTGCTATGATTAATGTTTGTTTTTCTCTCAACTGAGTATAGTCAAGTTCTTTTGTATCTGTGACAAAATTTTCAAGGGCTTTAACAGGGATATTAATATCTGGCATATTAGTATCCTCAAACTTAACCTTGACAACATCTTTACCCATAGGAGTTTTAAATGTTGCTTCCTCTGTACCCAAAATAAGATTAGGTCCAAAATATTTTCCTTCAAAATTTTCCATAATTTAAGGGTTTAAAAATCTAATATCAATTACTATTTCGCGACCATCTGGGAATCGCAGAGTTCTGGTTACTTCACCATCTTTCTGTGCTTCACCTACAATGTCACCTACTACCCTACTAAGTGTTCGGCTAAAGATAAGTTGGTCCATTACAACTTTAGTTGGTTTTTTATCTTCTCCCTCGTCAAGCCAGTATTCAGCGGTTTGTCGATATTCGACCTTACCTTTATCTGAATCATAACCAACATAATCCTCAAGACTCTTCCAACCGAGAACCATCTTAGTCTTACCTTTATGATTTATCAAACCAATTTTAGCAGTTCTAATTAAATCACCTTTATGTTCTTGGTCGTACTTATCAAGACGACCTAAGTCTGCAGCTTCAGTAAGCCGAGCAATTTGGTCATCACGAGCTTTGTCACGATCAAGTAATTCTTGCAGTAAAGATGCTGGCACCTCTACTGTCTCTTCTCCTTTTTTACCTTTTTTTGAGCTAGTAGCTTTTGGTTCCTCTACAGGGGCACCTGTAGTTTTTAAGGAATCATCAGCAGTTGGCTCAGTTGTTTCTTCATTTGTAGCCATAAAATTAAGTTATTATTAATTACTGCTGAGGTGATCCGTCTCCAGTGTTAGCAGCCTTCTCGCCACCAGCACCATACTTCTCACGGTCTGCCTCTGAGATACCAAGCACGCCACCGATTTTCTTAGCATTATCAGTTACTTCGGTTTTGGCTTTTGTATCTTTAGAACCTTCGCCCTTTGATCCACTATTAGTAATGTTATCCAAAGCACCTGGCTCAGGATTACCACCCGCAAGTGTAACAGCACTCTTAAATCGTGCCTCTATTTCTGTGTCAGTAACAGCGTCCCCCTTAAATGAATCGTAATGTAGCTCAACTTTTTCCTTAAGTTCAGCATCATCAATAGTATTCATTAATTTGGTTTTAGTATTACCAACCAAAGTACCCTTGATATTTTCAAGCTCTTCTTTGGTCTCCTTCATAAAGGTTGCCAAATTTTCTTCAGCTTTTTCTTTGGCTTCTTTAAGGCGTTTGACCTGGTTTTTATTTCCTTCATCTCCCTCACCTTCTTCAGCTTCAGCCAATTTGTCAGTAGCCTCCTTAAGCTTAGTGGTAAGATCATCAACTTCTGTACCACGGTCTGGATTAGCTGTCTTATACTCATCTAAAGCCTTATCAGCAGCTTCTTGTGCAGCCTTACTAGCAGCAGCGGTTGCAGTTTCAGTAGCTTCTTCTTTAGCCTTTTTGATTTGCTCATCAATCTCGGCTTGAGTAAAAACCTCTGTCTGCGAACCATCTGGATTTTTAATAAATGTACTCATAATTATTCTGTTATTTCTTTTAGTAAATCTTCTTCCGAAGATAGGTTCTCACTTTGATAAGAGACTTGTTCACTAACCATTAAATCACCCCACCTAACGAGTTCCCATAAAACATAAGTTGCACCCTTCAGGGCTTGATCTGCCTCGCGGGAATTAGTTTCGTCTTCCAAAAGAGAGTGAGCTGTACTAATCATCTGCTTGAATTTAGGTTCAAGTATATGTTTATGTACCCCAGCGACCTCGGCTACATATTGCTTTCTCTCTGTTTGTTTTTTAGGAGACGGGTCTCCTATCAAGGGATCAATTATTGGTTGTCTCTTTTTGAGAGAGTCGACCTGATTTTCAAGCCTAAGAACTTTTGCCCTAAGCTTATCTCTCTCAATAATTGCTTTAGCAATTTCAACATTATCATCAACCCCACCTTTGACTAGACGATAACCGAACCTAGCTAAAAGTTGGTTTGTTCTTTTCATAATTATTCTTTCTTAGGCTCTTCGGCAGGTTCAGACCACACAGCTCGTGGAATGATTGCGCCTTTGCCATAAAACAAAATCAATTCAAACTCTAATTTCAAATCATCTTTAATTTGTTTCTGTAAAGCTGAAAAAAGTTCATTTGCTCTAGCAACGCGTCCTTTTTTTTCTTCACTTATTACCTCTGCATTAGCCTCTTGTACAGGCTCTACTTTTTTTTCTTCTGACATAATAGTAATTTAATTAATTAATTAACCTCCCAAACCTGCACCAGCAGCAGCAGGTAATCCACCTCCTGCATTGTCGGGTCGACCTTGCGCTTGACTCTGCTGTTGTGGGGTACGAATACCACCACCACCTTCTTCAGCAGATGAAACGCCCGCCATATCTGGGCTAATTTGAGATTTTTCAAAAATTTTACTTCGCGGTGTCTTCCATACCCTTGCAAACTCTTCTTCCAGACCGCCAATATTTGGTTTGCTACCAAACTGCATCATTGTAATAATATCAGTAAGTTGTTCTCTAAACAGTAATTTGAAGAATGGTGAGGATTCTTTCTCACTCGCATTCACTACTACATACCAAGTAAGTTTTGCTGTCTTTAAAATCTTTGGACTTAAGAAAATCTTACGTACAGGGAATCCTTTTTTCTCTTCCTCATCACGCTCAAGTCCGCGGACAACTTCTGGTGTAGGTAGTTCGCTATCTTGAGGAATAACTGATCGCTCTCCCTCACCCTCGCCATCTATAGCTACATCTCGAGTAGTGCGTCTAAATACTTTAACTAGCTCCCGAGCCTCGCCAATCTTCTGAACACGCTCATCAGTTGGCTCAAACCAGTTCGCTAGGACATTATATAGTCGTAGGAAACCAAGTTTCTTTTCAAGTAACGTACACACAACAATAGTAAGACCCAGCGTGAGCTTAGCCTGACGCTGTGTTTCAACCACTTCAGTAGCAGTCTGTCTTCCTGAACTTTGCTGTCCTTGGAAATTATCTGACACCGTACTCTTATTAATCAAGTCTTGCATCTCCTTCAGTACGGACACTTCACCCGCAGTTACACCTTGCACCTCGTTGCCTGCAATAGGCGTGAGTGACCCAGCATCAAACCCCATGGATATTCTCCCTGGAGATAACACCTTACGATCAATCACTCTTCCAGACGTATTGACGTACGCAGGAGTAAAGCTCTTACGTGTCTTCAAGACAAATAGCTTCAACATCTCATCAATCAAGGCTGAGAGCTCTTTAATACTTCCAGATGATACAAATGAGCTACCGTAAGCAAACTTATTGTTTATCAAGCGGTAAACCTGTTTAGTGACGTTGTACTGACCCCCTGGGACTACAGCAGAAAGTGGGAAGCCAATCGGCAAGAGCAGAACACCATTTATCAAAATCTGAAATTCATCACCTGGCTGATCTTGATACAAAATAATCTCAACCTGATTTTTCTTCAGCTCAGTCAATCTCCACTTGTTATCAAAAATAGTCTTAGGTGTTTCGCTGGTACCTTCTGATGTCACCTTACCCTTATGGACATACTGCCAGTTCTCAAACTTACCGTACTTCCTCTTAGCAATATCATAATCCTGGTGGATCACCACGAACATATACGGCTGGTTCTCCATGTCAAACTCAGTAATATCTCCTAAGAAAACATTTGGTCCATGTAATAGAGTTCGGCTAGGACCCTCAAATACCTTCTCCAATTTAGAAGTCCAACCCTTAAAATCCTTAAATTGACCATTATACTTTTCAGTAAGCTTCTTCTTAGTCTCAAACTTTTTGACCCATTCCTCTTGAACAAAAACCGTGCCCTGCTTTAACAGTTCACGTTGACGCGCGATCTTCTTTTCCTCATCTCCTGCTCCATCACCACCATCACGAATTTCAGTATCGTGAATAATATCATTCAAAGCATTACCAAGGTCATTGATCTTATTATTATTTTTATCAAAAGCTAAAACCTCAACTTCTAGGTTAAGATTATTGATGTTTGAAAGTAGAGCATCAAGCTTAGATTCGATGGTTCCAGCAGAAACCACTACATCATCTGGGTTCTTCTTGGGGTCTAAATGATGTGTATTTGCTATCTTTTCGTTGTCTTCATACACCTGATAATACGTCTTTCCGTTAAACTCAGGATGAGTTTGGTCCTTCATCCTCTTCGAGTTTTCAAGACGCTCCTGTAAAAAACTCAAATATACCTTATCTTCTTCGGTATAAACCTTTGTTTGTAGGTCTTGCGGGCTCTTTTTTTTCTCATCATCCAGCGGATTTTGAGGTATATCATTCTGAAATTTACCGTCTGTTGGTATTTGTGGCATAAATTTAATGTTAATACCTGTATAGATATTATTTATTAAATAATTCTTTTTTTATTATATCACTTTAGGTATAGGAAGTAAATATTGTCTTTAGGCAAAAAATGACTGGTCGCCTGATCGCTGTGAACCATCTGGAGCCTCAATATATTCTCTCCAAGAATTACTCCCAGTCCTCACTGCATCAGCAAAGTGAGAATTCTCGTCATGTCTTGGGGTTTTCTTCCAGTCAGCCATGCGGTGATCCCAGTCTTTTCTATAATTAAATAGTGATTCATGTAATTTACGGCACTTCTCCTCATCAAACACAAACTTAGGAAATAATACTCGCATTCTATCTATCCCATCAGTAATCCCCATTTTTGGTGACACCACAATATTCCTTAAACCAAGTTTGAGCAGCGTTTCCTTACGCGAAATACCCGTACCAAGCTCTCTAACCTCTACATCGTGCGGTAGAATGTGCCTACCGTACCGATATCCATACTTCTCCCGCTGTTCTACCAGCCAATTATAGTAATGCTCGAGCCCTTCGCCTGTATTCCAGTACATATTTATAAACCGAATCTGTGGTCCCTTGCTCTGGACGAGTAAAATCACATTAAAATCATTCATTCCCAGGTCCCACCAAGTATCTACGTTCAACATTTTTTCGTGTGGGAGAGGAGTAATCCTATTCTGCGCGTATACCTTCGCCATCTCTCCAGTGAAGTAGGCACCCTCGACACTCGTAGCAAATGCCTCCTCCAGAGTAGAGGGGTACTCTGCTAACATCTTGTCGCGGTTCACATTCTTCTTTTTAATGTACCACCGCTTCTGACCATCTGTAAGGCGAATCCCGTGGTTTGTTTCAAGCCTATTAAAATACTCAACGTATTCCTGCTCCATCACAAATTCTCCCTCGAGGGAGTAGGTCTCATCAATCCACCAAGGGAAGAAAAATATCTTCCAGTCAAACGGTGTCAGCCTCCGCCCTTCTTTCCGCGCCCGCTCCGCGTCCATACAAAATTGATAGAAGAATCCTTCCTTACCCGCTGCGGTACTTTCGATTGACACCATCTGCCCCTGCTCCACCGAATTAATAGCACCCGTCACAATTTCCTCGGCTTTTTCAGGATATTTCTGACATATATAACCAAATTCAGATATGTGTAGAAACTGAATCGTTCCAGAACGCGTGGTCATGCTGACGAATATGACACTTCCGTTAGGAAATGACATTTCGTTAGCACTGTCAGTATTAGGCTCACCGATCTTAGCCTTAAGCCATGGATGGAGGTTCTCCCAGGCAAACTTGATTTTGTTGCGGAAGATTTTTTTCATGTCTTCCTGACGATGAGCAATAATACCAGCGGTTTTATTGTTGGAGAAGAGTATTTGATCGAAGTAAAATATTGAAAAGAATGTGGTTACACCAAGCTGACGGGCTTTAGGGACAATATTAAAAAACCACATGTTATCGAATATCATCTCTTGCACCTTGTTCATTCTAAACAGCACTTTATTTCCCTGCTTGTTTTTAATGTAATACAGGTTATTAATACGCCATTTACGGTCTGCAAGGTGCGATTTAAGCTCATCTACAGTAATTTGTGGTTGCGACATAAAATTTTAATATATAAGACTTCAAACCTTGATTTAGTATACATCTATTAGATAGATGTAAATTAACTTAAGAACTTTTCAACCTCAGCATTTAGGTCTTTTTGTTCAGCTTTTGGTTTGATTAATATAGCCTTCCCTGATTTTTCACTGACTATAGGGTTTGAGTCCCCGTTCTTCTGTACGAAGTCTAAAGCCTGCCCTAGGAAGTCCTCACCTGGCTCCCCGCCTCCTGCACCTTTCTTGGCGAACTCTTCAGGAAACCTAGTTTCAAGTAACCACTGAGATATTTTGTGATCCCCGCTTCTTGCTCTGCGGGAGAGGGTCGCGAGCAAATCTCTCTTATAAGAGAGTTCTTTCATATCAATTATCCTTTGTACTAGAGGCTCTGTCTTTAAGAAGTTGCCGAACTTATCTAAATTATAGTTAGCAATAAGACAGGCTTCTTCAATACGAAGCCCATTTTTTGATATTTGGTAAGAGATTTTACCTAATGCTACCACAAGGTCAGCAGGGAGCTGTTCTTTTGCTTGTTCCTCAAGCGATCTAATTTCAAGCTCTAGCTCATTATTATTATCCTCCTCCTCCTCTGGTGCAGGTATTGTTGGTTCAGCGACTGATTCCATATATACAATTATAGCTCCAAAACGAAAAAATTACCAGAAAATTTTTTCCAGAATCAATTTTTTTATTTGGACATTCTTATGTGACAGGGTACCTAAGAAAATTATATATGGGGTGCGGGTCAAGTTGGGAGTGGGTAAGGGGTCGGTTTGCGATATGCACTACTCCCAAACAAAGAGCACCTAGCTCAACGCCAAGCAC
>Ga0316190_10004551_pt1 | contig 10117 bp, 9 predicted proteins | sample Eddworburrow2_MG_FD_204929 | JGI IMG/M metagenome (GOLD analysis project Ga0316190, IMG submission 204929) | Coastal sediment microbial communities from Maine, United States - Eddy worm burrow 2 | ecosystem: Environmental > Aquatic > Marine > Coastal > Sediment | place: USA: Maine | collected... | reverse complement strand
ATATGACCCATCGTCCCCACATTTAGATGTGGCTTCGTACGCTCAAACTTCTCTTTGGCCATGAGGTAAGTCCCTTTCTTGTTGGTCGGGTGGCGTACCGCTCGGTAGCTCGCCCGGCCGGCGGTCGCCCTCACCGTCGTCGGACCGAGTATTGAGAATGCTCGATCCTTCGAACTCGCGCGATGTGCGCGGCCGCGGTGGGGCACCACCCTCGTGACACTTGTCGATTGCGTGGCGGCGGTCAGACTTGAACTGACGACCCCTCGATTATGAGCCGAGTGCTCTTACCAACTGAGCTACGCCGCCTGGCCGGAGCCAGTCCGATGGGCCGGGCCGGGTTCTACCCCGACCAGACTCGAGCCCCCTGACAGAATCGAACTGTCGACCTTTTCCTTACCATGGAAACGCTCTGCCGACTGAGCTAAGGGGGCGGGCTCGGTGACCGAAGTTCACCGACCGGTCGATCATAGTAGCCATTCTTCCCGGCCTCGCCTCAATATGGTCACAAACATCGCCAACGACCCCTCACCGCCCGGCCGGGCCACCGCCGGCCGGGCCACCGATCGCACGGCTCACCGCCGACCCAGGACAGGTATGAACCACCCCGATGACCCCAACGTTTCTGCCGATCACCGACCCCCGCCGCGCTCCGTCGTATCCCAGCAGGTAGAGCAGGCCGAGCACACGAACCCGGCCAGCGGCCCGGCGCTCCAGATCCGACCGGCCCGAGCCTCGGATGGCGAAGCGATCCGGGCCGTCTACAACCACGAAGTTCTCACGTCGACTGCCACGATGGACATCGGGCCCCGCAGCGCGCTCGATCAGAGTCGCTGGATGAGCGAGCGCTCTGGAGCACACGCCGTCCTGGTGGCAACGGTTCACGGCGGGACCGTGGTCGGGTTCGCGTCCTTGTCGCCATGGCGATCCCGACCCGCGTACAACTCAACGGTCGAGGACTCCGTCTACGTGGCGCCCCACACCCAGGCCCGAGGGGTGGGCCGTCTCCTGCTGTCAGGCCTGATCGACACGGCTCGCGACCATGGGTTCCACGTCATGATGGCCCGCATCGTGACCGGGCATGAACCATCGGTCCGACTCCACACCAAGGCCGGATTCGAGCTGGTTGGGACCGAACGAGAGGTAGGCCGAAAGTTCGGCCGCTGGCACGATGTGATGCTGTTCGAGAAGCTCTTGTGAACACCACGGGGCCGCGAACTCTCCCCCAGCAGCACCGTTGCACTAGCGTCGCGCAGAATGGTCGCTCAGCTTCTGGTTCTCGTACACGGCCTGGCCGGAACCGGCCAGGTGTGGGATGGCGTGACACGGCTCGCGAGCGACCGTTGGAACGGGCCGGTCCACGCCCCCGATCTCGCCGGTCACGGTTGCGCTCCTCGGCTGGCGAACTATGACTACGAGAGCTACGCGGCCGCGATCGTGGCGGGTATTCCCCCCGAGCACAAAGGGCTCGAGACCGTCCTCGTCGGGCACTCGCTCGGCGGCGTCGTCGCCCTCGTCGCCGCGTCGGACCACGGGCTCAACCCCCGCGGTGTCGTCGGAGTCGGCATGAAGATCGTGTGGTCCGACGACGAGATCGCCGGCATCGAGAAGATCGCCACGCGACCGGTCGACCACTACCCCCGTAAGGCCGACGCGATCGATCGGTACCTGAAGGTGAGCGGGCTGGCCGGCCTCATCGGCCCCGAGCACCCGGCCGCGGCCGCCGGTGTCGTCGGGCGCGACGGTCGGTGGGGTCTGGCCACAGACCCGGCTGCGTACACGGTTACCCGGCCCGACATGGCTGCCCTGACCCGCGACCGGGCCTACCGCATCATCCTCGCCAGCGGAGCCGACGATGTCATGGCGCCACGCGCCCAGCTCGGTCCCGATCATCTCGACATCCGCGAGTTAGCCGAGGTCGGCCACAACGCCCATGTCCAGAACCCAGAGTTGATCTGGTCGTTGATCGCTGAGCTCGACTGAGATCACCGAGCCCGGCTGGGTACTACAGCGATGACCGGCACGGCTGGATCGCGACAACGGCGAGGAGAGGTTCAGCTCGACTGCTGAACCATCACCTTGGACTACTCAACCATCATCTTGGACTGCGCCAGATACTGTAGGCGCAGGTGCAGCATCCTCTGGCCGACCAGACCTCTTCTGGCCCCCGCACTCACGCGCGATGGGCGCTGATCTCGGTGGTAATAGCCGTGTTGGCCACGATGGCACCGGCTACCGCGCTCGCCCAGGCAGGCGACCGGTCACCGACGACCTCCCCGCCGGCCAGCGCCACAACCTCCGAAGACGGGCGGACGGTTGTCGTGGTACCGCTCGACTGCCCAGCAACACCCACCTCGACATCGACGACCTCCACCACCGCACCGGTCACCGCGGCGCTCGCCGAAGCCACCACCGGTACGGTGCCGAGCCCCTGCGCCCCGATCGAGATCACCGATGACGGTGGCGGTGACGCCGACCAACACCAGGAGGACAAGGCTGAACCGGTCCCCGGCTACACAGGCGGCGGTCCGGTCATCTCCTCGAACCCGGTAACCGAGATCGCCCCCGGGGCTTGGCAACGCCCCGTCGTGGTTGTTGGTGCACAAGCTCGTCAAGCTGCGGCCGAAGCCGTCGCGGCCGCTGAAGCACAGGCGCGAGAATACGAAAGGGCGGCCGAGCAAGCAGAACGTATCGTCACCCAGGATCGTGAGAGCCTGTCCCGCCTCGACCTCAGTATCGTGGCCGCCCGCGATGCGGAACGGGCCGCCGACGAGGAACGCGAGGACGTGCTTACCGAGGTCGAACACCAAGCCGCAGATCTGTACATCGGGAGCCCAGATACCTCCACGGCATTACCGACCGCCATAGGGGGTAATGAGGAGCTGGACTGGCAAGCCCGTCAAGTCTCATCGAACGCCGTGATCGACTGGATTGTCGACCGATTGAACGCGGCCAGAAAACGCCATCATGAGCGGCGCGAAAGCTCGGAGGAGCGCGTCGCCGCGCGCCCCGCTCTGACCGACCGGCTAGCCCGTTCGGCCGAGGTGGCTGAGACCGCCACCAGAGCCGCCACAGCCGCCCGCACAGAGCTCGAGGTGCTCCGCGGGAGGGCCGATGACCCATCCGTGACAGCGGGCGGCCTCGTCGCACTCCGGCCGCTTACCGCGGGCTCTACCGTCACGTTTCCGATCGCCGGCGCCTGGAACTTCATCGACTCCTGGGGGTTCCCCCGATCGGGAGGCCGTTGGCATCAAGGCGCAGACATCTTCTCGCCTCGCAGCACCCCGATCGTCGCGGTGGAAGATGGTGTCCTGTTCCCGACAACCAACCGTCTCGGCGGGCTGGTCGTGTACTTGGATGGCGCCTCGGGCAATCGCTATTACTACGCCCACCTCGCGGCGTTGGCCGAGAAATCCCAACAGGGGGCACATGTCCAAGCCGGTGAGGTCATCGGATTCGTCGGCACATCAGGGAACGCTGCGGGCACACCACCCCATGTGCATTTTGAGGTCAAACCGGGGGGAGGCGAGCCGATCAACCCCTACCCCCTGCTCAAGTCCCTGTCCGAGGCGGTCAACTCGGCTCGTACCGCCGGAGCGACCCCCTCGATCCCCGACGACGTACTCCTCACGCTCGACGCCATCACGCTGGTGGACCTGGCGCACAACGGCATGGTGATTCCGCCGAGCGTCGTCGCCCAGCTTCCCGGCTCCGTGGTCGAGGTCCTCGTCACCGAAGGCGTTGTTGACCCCCCCATCGCCCTCCCCGGAGACTCGCTCGACCCACCCGATGACGGCGAGTCAGCCTCCGGAGGCTGACCAGCGCATCAACCGGGTCGGAGTTCATGAACCGCCGTACGTATCTCCCCGCTTATCATCACAGCGGATAGAGCCAGAGTGTCCGGGTCGCTCATCCATCCTGAGCGAGGCCATGGCTCGAGCGTGACGCCTCTCGCCGACGCGCCGGCTCCCTCAGCGACGCTCTGCTCGCCGGTGCCGGTCCATGTCCGGTGGTTGCGCCAATCCGTCCGCTGGGCCCTCGCGCCCCACCCACCAGGCGGCGATCAACAACAGCGCAGACACTGCGGCGGCGCTCCAAAATGCCCCCTGCTGGCCGGTCCGACCATAGATCGCACCCGAGAACAACGTCATGGCCGCGATGGCGATCGTGGCCGCACCCCCGGCGAGACCTTGCCCCGCCGCCTGTTCGGACGGTGAGGTGGCTCGGGCCATCGCGGCATACGCGTTGGGGATCGCCATCGCGTTGAACACCGCTTCGAGGACACCGAGAGCGATGAGGGCAAACACGGTCGGAGCGACCCCCATCACGCTGATCACGATCACGACCACGACCCCGCCGAGACGGCTCACACGCTCGGCGCCGAGTCGGTCACCGGCCACCCCACCAAACGGGGCGGCGAGCAGAAAGGGCAAACCGTAGAACGCGACCGACAAGCCGATCAGGAGGGTACCCGCACCAAAGTCTCGCATCAGCGGGGCCCACACCACCTCGTACATGCCCACCGGGGCGAGGAGGGCCATCGTGACGAGCATCGCCCGCAAGACCGGACGACGGCGCAGAAGGCCAAGCGTGCTGGTCGATATCGCCTCCCCGACGGGGGCCCGCTTCGGTACCGCCACCACCAGCGGCACGGCCAGAACCAGCATTCCGGCAAACACGAAGAACGGGGCCATCAGTGCCCCTGATACCTCGAAGAGCACGGCCCCCAAGACGGGTCCGATCACCAGCCCGGCCGTCTCCGCTCCTGAGAGGATCCCCAGCCTCTGACCCGCTCGCTCGAAGTGGTCGACGCACACCGCGGCCTTTGCCGCGGGGCTGAACAATCCGATTCCCAATCCCCCGAGGGCCCGGGCCCCAACCATGGGCCCCAATGATTCGGCAAACCCGAACCACACGAGAGACACCGCGTGCACCGCCAGACCCGCGGCCAACAGGGTGCGCGTCCGTCCCCGATCGGCGAGACGAGCGAAGCTCAGCTGGGCGACGAACGACGATGCGAACACCGAGAACCCGACAACTCCGAGGCCCCAGTCGGCGAAGCCTGCCTTGTCCTGAAGATCGGCCAAGAGGGTGAACACGACAGAGCTCGCGCCATACAACAAGGCGGTGGCGGCGGCCAACACCCAGAGGGGGTCACGATCTGCACTCGAACCGGGCGCCACCCCGTTGCCGCTCGCGGCCCACACGCCGATCGTCAGTCCCGAAAGTTGTTGTACTGCAGCGGGATCCCGAAGTCCTCCGCTTTCAGCGCGGCGATGACATCCTGGAGGCTGTCGCGCTTCTTGGCGATCACCCTCAGCTGTTCGCCTTGGGTCTGGGACTGCACGCCCTTGAGACCCAAGGCCTTGATGAACTTGTTCAGCTCTTTGGCCTTGTCCGTCGAGATCCCCGCGGCGAGCGTGGCCACCTGGCGAACCGTCGCCCCGGACGCTTCGGTCACCTCCCCTATGTCGAGGACTTTCAGAGAGACCTTGCGCTTCACCAGCTTCTCTTGGAGCACCTGACGAAGCGCCGTGAGTCGATCTTCGCTGGAGGTCGCCATCGCAATCGAGGTCTCGGTCAGCTCGATCGTCGAGTTGGACCCCTTGAAGTCGTATCGGGTCGCTACCTCTCGGCTCGCTTGGTCGACCGCGTTGCGAACCTCTTGCATGTCGAATTCGGACACCACATCAAAGCTAGCCATGACCAAAACGCTATCTCACTCTCCCGACCCGACTCGCCCCCACTTGGTCCGCGAGCCAGGAACCTTGCGAACCCAGGTCCGAATCTCCTCAGCCTCGCCGCCCTGCACAACGTACGAAACCGGCGAACGGTTCGAGCGGGGCTGTACGCGCGCTATCGTGTCACCGTTCGCGGGTCGGTGCCCGAGTGGCCAAAGGGAACGGGCTGTAAACCCGTCGGCTCACGCCTTCGGAGGTTCAAATCCTCCCCGGCCCACGCGAACAGTTTGAAAAAGATACTTTGGTGCCCAGAGGCCGAGCGGATCGAGCCAGAGGATCCGAGCCGCTCATCTGTGCTGAGCGAGGGCGTGGCCCGAGTGGCACAGCCCTGAGCTGCCAAGGTCAGTGCCCCAGGCGACAAGAGTGGGAAGCAACGTCCCTGCCCAGCACAGGGCCGTTCCTGGCCGCGCTTTCCCCTCGTGCCCTGTCAGGCTAATCAGGTCATTAATTCGACGGACCCTGACGCCCCTCGCGGCGTCCTCGCCGAATTCATCAACGCATCAACCTGACCGGACACTACGAGTCTGCTGATTAATGCCGGTGAGTGCATGGCGCCGGCATGTGTTGATCAGCAGGCTCCTAGAACGTGCCGCCGCGGCCGATGCCCGCGGAGAACAGTGCGGCACCGGCCCGGGCTTCGGTTTGTTTGGCTTCCTCGGCCCCCTCAGCCTCCAGTCTCAGGGCTTCGGACATGGGGAGGCCCATCTGATTCAGCGCGGACCATCTATCGGCGCGCAGTGCGGTCTGGGGAAACTCAGCCATGTCCCGAGCGATCGCCTCGGCGGTCGAGCGAGCCTCTCCAGCCGGAACGACACGATCGGCAAGACCCATGGCCTGGGCCTCGTGGGCACCCACTGGACGACCGGTGTTGAGCAGATCCAAGGCCCGGCCATAGCCGATCAGCCGGGGAAGGCGCACGGTCGTACCGTCGCTCATCGGTACCCCGAAACGGCGACAGAATACCCCAAACACCGCGGTTTCGCTCGCAACCCGCATGTCACAGAACAGGGCGACGCCCACCCCGCCGGCGACCGCGTGCCCCTCCACCGCGGCGATCAAGGGTTTGGTCAGAGGACGTGACAAGGGCCCTTTCTCGCCCGCCCATGGCTGATAGACCGCGCCCTTCTCGGCCATCTCGTTCAGGTCCGCACCCGCACAGAACGAGGCCCCTGCCCCTGCGATCACGGCCACGGCCACATCATCGTCGCGTTCGAGCTCGATGAAGGCGGCGCGGAGCAAGCCAATCGATTCCAAGTCGAGCGCGTTGCGGGCTTCCGGGCGGTTGAGAATGATGGTCGTAACCGGGCCATCCCGACCGACGAGTACCTTCGACACGGGGACACCTCTCGATTCTGGCTGGCGAATATCGCGTACCCGCTCGAGCCCACCACCGTCGGCGGCGGCCGCTCTCGTCTTGGCGACTCCCCTACCGAAAGCTGATCGAGCCTGCGGACGTGGCGGCAGAATACCCTCAACGAACCGGTCTGGTCGGCCAGCGGAGGATCCGCTCCGTCGCCCTACGAGCCGCTGAAGGGCAACTGGTTGGCGTCGAGGACACCGACGGCGACCAGCGCCAACAAGATCAACGGCACCACGAGTCCGGCCAAGAACAGACCTACGAGCAACAGTTCGTTGCGATCGTCATCAGCGTGCTCGTCCACTGAGACCCCTGATCGGTGATCGATGGCGAGGGGATCATCGCCATCGATCTCTTCGAACCGGTCCGGCTCGGCGCCCCGACCGGTGAGCTCCACGAGCCCCGCATGGGCATCGGCATCAACCGGCTCGACCTCGGCATCGAACAGGCTCCGGCTCTGCCGAGCGACGAAATCGAGGCCGGATCGTTGGTCGCGCGCCGCAGGGTGGATGTCGTCGGGATCCTCAGGCCCAGACTCCTCGGGCCCAGACTCCTCAGGCCCAGACTCCAGAAGGTCAGGCCCGGCATCAGCGATGAGTGGTTCATCCGACGGACCATGTTCTGGGGCAGGCGATGACGGACGGGTAGAGCCGAGACCTGCCGCATTCAACAAGGCCTGAGCGACATCGGCCGCCGCATGAAGCGTGTGGTCGGTGCTCGCCCCGGACGAACCCAACATGAACTCCTCGGCCACTTCGGCATACGAATCCGTAGTGTCGCCCAGGGGTTGGCCACCGCCACCCAAGGTGTATGAACCGAAATCGGCATCGTCATAGCCTTCGGCGCCGGCGAGCACCTCCCAGTCCACATCGACCAGTGACGATCCACCGTCTTGGCTCTGCATCCGCGGAGGAAGCCCTTCAGGCTCTTCGCCCGTCTCCGTGTCGAGCTCCCCGGCCATGCAGCTCCTTTCCGCCATCGGCCCATCCCTGCCGTCGGACAAACACCGAAGTGTCGACCCGCCGTTCGGTCCGAGGTCGCCACCGCGTCGGCCTATCCTCGTCTGCTCTTACCAAGTCTACGCGGCCAGGCTGGGTGTTCCAACGAACCCGCCGGTCAGCTCAGTTTGTGAACCCATTGGTCTCAGCCGGCCCAGGCGCCGGAGCGCAGCAGCGCCACCCGCTCATGGGCCGGCGGGTGGGTCGAGAAGAGCTTGGCGAACCGCACCCCCCGAAGAGGGTTGACAATGTATCCCTGCGCCTGTGCGGGGTTGATGTCCACCGGCCCGACCGCGGCCGCGCCCCGCTCAAGCTTCTCCAAAGCTCGGGCAAGTGGTTCGCCAGAACCGATGAGCCGGGCCGCCGACGCATCAGCGCTGTACTCGCGGGTTCGGCTGATGGCGGCCTGAATCAACCCTGCCGCCATCGGGGCGAAGATGGCCGCAGCCATAATCACGAAGATGTTCCCTCCACCGCCTCGGTCGTCGCTGCGGCCTCCGAGACCGAACATCGCGCCAAAGCGGGCGAACGTCACCAACATGCTGATGGCCATGGCCACCGCGGCGGCCACCGAGCCGATGAGGATGTCCCTATTCTTGATATGAGCGAGCTCGTGGGCCAGCACACCCCGAAGCTCCTCCCAGTCGAGAACACGGAGGATTCCTTCGGTGATCGCCACCGCGGCGTGATCCGGATTGCGACCGGTCGCAAAAGCGTTCGGTTGCGGGCTCGGTGTCACATAGAGGGCCGGCATGGGCAGATCGGCTCTCTGGGTGAGTTCGCGCATGACCGCGTAGTACTGGGGCATCTGCTGTTCGGTCACCGGACGGGCCCGAGCACTCTTGATTGCGACCTTGTCGCTGAACCAGTACGAGCCACCGGTGATAGCCAAGCCGAGTCCCAGCCCGATCACCATGCCCGAGCTGCCTCCGATCACGGCCCCAATGCCAACGAACAGACCACCCAGCGCCGCGAGAAAGAGGAAGGTCTTGGTGGTGTTCATCGAAATTGGCTCCAAAGGGCAGGTGATGGACGAGCAGCTGTTCTCTTATTCAACGGTTGTCCAACGCAGACCATTCCACATCCACCTCAGCCTGGCGACCACACAGCACCACCGTCGACCTTGAGAATGGCGCCGGTGGTGTAGCTCGACGCGTCGGCGGCAAAATAAAGCGCAGCGCCGACGATCTCTTCGGCTTGACCCCCCCGACGCAAGGGATACTCCTGGGCCCGCTCCTCGAACGCCTCCAAGTCCCAGGCCTTGGCGATGTCGGTGAGAAACGGCCCGGGCATGATGCAGTTCACGCGAACATGGGGGCCGTACTCGCGGGCAAACGACTTCGTGAGGGCGTGCAACCCCGACTTGGCGGCACCATAGGCGGTCTCGTTGGGAGTGGGTTTCACCGCGGCGACCGAGCTGACATTGATGATCGAGCCCTGGCCCGCGTCATACATGCGCTTACCGAAGGCGGCACTTAGCCGGAACGGGCCCTTGAGATTGACCTCCATCACCTTGTCATAGAGCTCTTCGGTGACCTCGTAGAGAGAGGCATACAGCGGCGACAAGCCCGCGTTGTTGACCAGGATCTCGCAATGACCGAACTGCTCGTACACCGTATCGACCAGGCGATCGCACTGATCCCAGTGACCGACGTGGGTCTGAACAGGCAGGGCCCGCTGATCGGTCTCTGACTCCACTTCTGTGGCCAGCGCCACGCACGAGTCGAGCTTGCGACTGGCGATCACGACATCTGCGCCCCGCCGAGCGAACGCCAGGACCATCTCCCGACCCATACCCCGACTTCCGCCCGTCACCACGGCCACCCGACCACTCAGATCAAATCGATCGCTCATTCCGTGTCCTCTGGTTCAGGCTCCATAGCTCTCCACGACACTATGCCTCACCGGATCGACCCATTCGCTCCCAGCCTCACCGGATCGACCCATTCGCTCCCAGCCTCACCGGATCGACCCATTCGCTCCCAGCCTCACCGGATCGACCCATTCGCTCCCAGCCTCACCGG
>Ga0316190_10004550_pt1 | contig 10119 bp, 6 predicted proteins | sample Eddworburrow2_MG_FD_204929 | JGI IMG/M metagenome (GOLD analysis project Ga0316190, IMG submission 204929) | Coastal sediment microbial communities from Maine, United States - Eddy worm burrow 2 | ecosystem: Environmental > Aquatic > Marine > Coastal > Sediment | place: USA: Maine | collected... | reverse complement strand
ATGGCGTCACCCGCAATATTGAGGTCTATGTACAGCGACTTGGGGCAGGTGATGATCCCTGGGGCGGCTATCGTCAAGGTTTTAAGGGGCAGACCTCCATCAGGCTAAAAGACTTCGGTATCAACTACAACCTAGGGCCTGCAGCTGAGGAGCTGCGCCTGGATGTATATATTGAAGGGATCCGCGCCAAATAATTTGTCGTGAGCTCACTACTAGCACATAAATTTTTGGAATGCTGTAAAAGCAAAATGTAGTCTGTATGGAACTTGCGGAATGCGAGGGAGTCGATGCTTCGAGCCCCTCGCTTTCCGTAAGCGCCATGCGGGCAAAAGCCCTGGCCTTTACGACCTCCTCAGATTGTTCCACACATTACTGCTATTAGTATTTATGGAAAGAATGGAAAGGGATACAAATTTATTTGATTGAGGGAGGTGATTAGAGGGGTGTTATTGCAATTAATCGAGTCTGATCCCATCGATAATCAGAGTAAACATATTATTAAGATGATTCTATAACTCACTAGCTTAAATCTATATTAGAAAAACGCTTACTCTGACCCCATTGATTTCTACAGCGAAAGCAAACCTTTGCTTTCTCTATTCGTACTACTGCCATGTGCCAAGAGCAGTCACATGGATTAGCTAGGTGTAGGGTGGGTTAGCGGTAGCGTAACCCACCAATAAGCTTTCATTCGGTGCAATGCGTTTCTCTTATTGCACCCTACGGCCCTATCAACTCGGCCATGGTCCTCAATATGCTGGTAGTACGCTAACGTTGAAAACCGCACTTTGCCATTGCAAAAGGATTCCGCGTATTCTCTGCAAGAAAATGCCTTATATAGTTCTTCTGGAAACATAATTACTTTATTATCAGAACGAAGTTCCTACGTGATTCTTTTTAGGTATTTTTTTAGGCTTTTGTCTTTTGGGTAAATGTTTATTCCTTCGATTACAAGCTCCTTGGCTTTGCTCTTTTGTCCTTCTTTTACCATCAATTCAGAACATAATTGGTATAACGATGCAAGGTTTCCGATTCTTGGTCCATTAATGGCGCCAGTCAACAATTGAATAGCATCCTTGCGACGCCTATCTTTTACCATGATTTTTGCGCATATTTGGTATAGGGGAGTGACACCTGTAATTCCCGGTTTATTTAAAGCAGCTTGTAGCAGCTCAACTGCTTCATCACGCCGTCCGACTCTATCAAGAAGCTTTGCGCAAGCTTGAATAAGCACGGATTTATTCTTTATTGCAGGGGCATTTATGCCTTCAGTCAATATTTTTATGGCCTCTTTGATGCGACCTTCCTTCGCCATTAAATTAGAACATGCGTGATATAAAGCGAATTTATTCTCAATGGCTGGATCTTCAATTCCATTTGCCAGTATATCCAGGCCTTCATTAATTTGGCCTTGCCTAAAAAGTAGTTCGGCGCACATTTGAATCAGTTGGCGCTTTTCTTTCATCTTAGGCCTAGATATGCCTGTCTTTAAAACATCAATGGCTTCATTAAGGTTTCTCATATGAAATAGGATTTTCGCACATGATAAGTACAAAAATGTGCTTGGATTGTCACGAGTTAATAGAGTGCGTTTTAAAATGGATGCGGCATAATCAGGTTGCCCAAGTTTTTCCATAAACTCAGCGAAGTAAATGTATAGTCTCTCAGGATCCATTATTGATTTATTTGTCAGTCCACCTTCTAAAATGGTGATGGCTTCCTCTGGTTGGCCCTGTTTGACTAACATTTCTGCACACTTTCTATATATTTCGAGCGGATCCCTTACATCGCAATTCGCTATTCCCTCTTTTAGAATATTTACTGCTTCATCCTTTCTTCCGGATTTATAAAACAGTTCAGAACACAATAGGTAGATTGAGTAAACCTTTGTCATTCCTGGTTTGGTGATTGCATTCTTTAATAAGTTTATTGCTTCGTCTAACTGATCATTGCGGGCCATTAGATTTGCACAGCGTTTGTATAATATTCCAGGTTCTGGAAGGTCATCATCACTTAATTTGCTATCAATAAGATTGATGGCATCTTGAATGCTTCCTGACGACTCCATATATTCTGTACATAATCTAATAAGAGATGAAAGACAGGTAACTCCTGGTGTGTTTATACCCTTTTCTAGCAAATTTATGGCTTCATTAGTCTTATTGTCTATGCTTAAAATTTGAGAACAGCGGTGATACACTGAAAATGAGTTGCTTCCATTTCCTAGATATTTAAGTGCCTCCTTCTGGGCTTTCAGCATTGCATTAATGCCATTTATAGAATATTCAAGCTCGATAAGAAGTAACCACACAGCGTAATAGGCCCTTGGACCAGTCGCTTTTCTTACATGAAACAAAGCATTTATATAATCATCACCAACATTCCTATGTTTCAGACATAATGCAAGATGAAACTCTAGGCCCTTCGGTGTCTGGTCGTTAGACATTGCAGAAATGAGTGCAATTCGCTCCTCTAATGTCTCTGTGTTTTCTGGCACCTTAGATTGTGCAGGGATATCAATATGAGAAAGGGCAAACTTTATAAGTCTGTCACTTAGTTTGTGTAAATCTTCAATACGGCCTGATTCATAAAGGTGGTGTCGCAGCTCAACATAAGAAGTAGCAATTTTCTTTGTGCCAACTTTTTGAGATACATTAAATCTGTTTAAATGGTAGTTTGCTGCTAAATTATGTGCTTTTAACCAGTCGTCTGATTCTTCAGAAAGTCTAGTAATACTTACCTCGCGAACCAATGGATGTAATTCATCACCCAAGGGGGAGCTTGTCATTAGAAATCGATCTATCAACTGCCTTCGAAGGAAGTTTGGTTCTGCTTGGCTTAATTTATATTCTGCTAATGCTGACTTATCAAACGGTTTACGATGTACGGATGACCATCTCATAAATCTCAATAAATCATTTTCAACATGGGTTAGTGCTAGTTCAATAATATCTCGTTCAAAATCTTCGACTAAAAAAGGGTCAATTTTTACGTCACCTGGACTGAATAAACCAGGAGAAAGAGATAACAAATCATCTAAAGAGTCATACATCAGCCCAGATACAAGTGTTTGTATTGCTCGTGGGTTACCTCCCAAACGATGGCCTATTTCACTCAGCCTATTGGTTGGCACTTTATAGGTAAGGTCTTTTGATTGTAATTGCTCAGAAAAGTACTCTTTTGCTTCTTCATCAGACAGACCATTTAATTCAACGAAGTTACTGCTTTCACACCAGCGTGACTTCTTTACTAGACGATTGCTAATTAGCAACAACCTACCACGTGAGTTGTGCGATTTATTTAGTTTGCCTATAAGGGTCTGCCATTCGTTTGGAGGTAATCCATTAGACTCATTAAATAATCGATGGAATTCATCAATAATAATCAATATAGAATTGCGATGTATAAGGTGGTGAAGTGCTATGAACGGATCTCCATGTTTTCCTTTGTCCATCTCACACAAAATATCAGGGAAGCCTGCATTATCTAATGAGTTAGCTAAGTCAATTAAAATGTCTGCGGATGGATCTTCTGCCTCTGACGGTGGTTCAACGGGTTCTATGCTCCTAGGGAATTTTGTAGCCACTTCTGCAGCTAACTGACTTTTGCCGCTACCAGGGAAACCTTGCAGAATTGAAACAGTGGGGCCAAGGGTGAACCAGTCTCTTGTTAAATCTTGGAGTATCCGTTCTCGCTGCTTTCCATAAAACTTTGATCCTGTTTGGTCGGTGTTTATGTTTTCTAATGAGGTTTCAGCGACAGGGTTTTCTAGATGATTAAATCTTTTATGGCTGTTGCTTGATGATCTGTTCGGAAATGATTGCTGTACAGCTTGTTTGGGGGAAGGGATGGTGATTTCATCAATAATTAGTGACAGAATGCGTGAATTGCCAGATGGAAATCGGTGATCGCAGTTCCAATCTTCAAGGATTGTTGGTATGTGACCACGGTCACCATCATCGGGAAGAATGGGATAAATACGCGGGTTCTCAAGCCGGGAGTTATAGAGATCACTGTTGATTATAGCGCTCTCCCATGTGGCGCCGCATCCTCCTTTATCCGTGACACCGCGTTTTTCAAATAGCTTTTTGTAGCGGTCAGAGCAGACTATCAATACTTTGTCAGCATTTTCAATGCTGTGCTGCATCCAGGTACGCCAACCTTTTTCAGGTGGTCGGTTTTTATAAGGATGGTCAGTGATGACTTGAACTCCCTTGTCAGTAAGCCACTCAGCAAGTTTACCAACCCGCTCACTGAGATTTCCCTCGTGGGCATAGCTAATAAAAACGACTGGGTTGGGTTTTTGACTATTGCCGAGCATTTACCGATCCTTCGTTATATAACCATGATGACATTAATTACCATATTTTTACTGTTAGTGTAGTGGCATCTTAAACTTTGGTGAAATGGCGATACTGGTATTCTACCAGTCTTCACTGGTGTTATTTTATTCTGTGCAGTATTGATCAGTTGAATCAACTGGTGATAGCAGCTTAATTGCTGGGCATACCTAAATAACAGTTTTCACCTCAAGTAACTATGCCTTAATGGTACTATTGAGCTGTTTCGCATCAATTTTGCACCGATGCGAAAATCGACGCGACTTATAATCACATCCCACTAATGCCTAACTGTGTGGTTTCCGTGGACATTTCCCATCTAGCGCGTTATAACGTATTGATATATCTAATTAATTATAGGGTGACCCATTGACTCATAAGGCTAGGAAAAGGTTTGGCCAAAACTTTCTGCATGATCCCGGTGTAATCCGCCGTATTGTCAGCGCTGTTGCTCCTGCACCAGGGGAGCAATTGGTTGAGATTGGTCCTGGTCAAGGGGCTATCACAAAAGAGCTGTTGAAGGTGGCGGGCAGGTTGAATGCTGTTGAGTTGGATCGTGATCTGATTGAACCACTGGCGCAGATGTGTGGCGATCTTGGTGAGCTGCGTATTCACTGTGTTGATGCGCTGAGGTTTGATTTTCACCAACTCGTTGAAGATGATCAGCGCTTGCGGGTTATTGGCAATCTACCCTATAACATCTCCACGCCTATTCTGTTTCACCTCATCGATCAGCTTGATTGCATTCAGGATATGCATTTCATGCTGCAAAAAGAGGTGGTGCATCGCATGGCAGCAGAGCCTGGCAGCAAGTCTTATGGACGGCTGTCTGTGATGTTGCAGGTGCACTGTGAAGTTATACCGCTATTTGATATTGGCCCTGGTGCTTTTAAACCTGCACCTAAAGTAGAGTCTGCTTTTGTGCGGTTACAACCGCATACCAAACCTATTGTGCAGATTGATGATTATGCTGTGTTTGGTCGGGTTGTAACTCAGGCTTTTGCCCAACGTCGTAAGACCTTGCGTAATAGCCTGCGTGAGTTGATTGATGCTGACGGCATGCAAGCACTTGGTATTGATCCGGTTATACGAGCTGAGCGCCTGACTTTGGATGAGTTTGCTTTGCTTGCCAATAGCATTGCATGTGCTTGAAGATTTATGGTTGCTATGAATCATTCATTTTTTATACAGCATTTAACCAAGGTTGCTTGTATATTGATTGTGCTGTTGTTACCTATGCAGTTGCCTGCAGGTGATATAAAAAATGGTGGGTTATTAATTTATGCCGAGAAAAATGGCGAAAAATATTTATTATTAGCAAATCATAAAAAGAACAAGAAAAAATGGGGCGGGCTTGGGGGTAGGTTTGATCCAAAATGGGACAAATCATCTTTAGATGCAGCTATTCGTGAAACAAGTGAAGAGACATTTTGCTTTATCACAGAGGCGGCATTTTTGACTGACCCTTCTAGTCCTATGTCTATTCATGAAAGTGACTTTGTTACATATGTGGTGCAGGTGCCATATGTCGCATCTGAAAAAATTGAGAACAGAAATCGGCGGGAAAGTTTTTGTAAAGATAAAAAGATAACAAATGAACGAGAGCAATTCCGATGGGTAAAGTGGTCTGACCTTAAACAAGAGCTAGCTCATTTTGAAAATGTGAACGAAATGTTATTGAACGGTGTTAAGTCTTCTAAAGAGTTGCAAGCAGTGCATGTAAATTTGCCAGGCCAGGGGAACTACTATCGTGCTGCATATGTGCGTACTTTGTATGAGTTTTTAGAAGGGGTTAATAACGGGCAGTATCAGGGGTGGGAGTGAAGGCAGTTAGGTATAGCAAGTGATCGTCTATTTTTACCGATTTTGTTGTAATATTGCCAAGGCCAAAAGATAACCAACGGCCATAACTGACAGTTGAGCCACAACAAGGAGATATCAAATGAAACATATCGTAAAGCAGGGAGAGTCGCTCTCAAAGATTGCACGGAATCATGCACTTTCATTGACTGCATTATTAGCAGCAAATCCCAGATACAAGGCTGATCCAAATAGGTTGGGTGTGGGTGATGAGTTGGCCATCCCGAAGAGTGAAGCAGGCAATGAAATCAACCCCGCTGTTGCTCATGAAACAGAGCCAAAAAGCCAAGATGAAAATAACTTTGTTGTAGAACAAGGGCAGCTCACATTTGATGCCGAAGGAATGGAAAAGCCAGGTAAATATTTTAGCCGAAAACTACATGTTCCCGGTGCTTGGTCGGGTGCAACGATTGGCCGTGGTTATGATATGCGTGAGCGCTCAGAGAATGAGGTTGTTAGTGATTTAACCAGTGTGGGTGTGGATCTGGTGAAAGCGCAAAAGTTGGCCGCCTGTCGAGGATTAAGAGGCAGCAAAGCCCGAACGTTTATACAGGAAAATAATCTGGCGGATATTGAGATCAGCGCTGCAGAACAGAAGGCACTTTTTAATCTGGCCTATCAAGAGTTGGAAGGTGATGTGGTTCGCATCTGCTCGAAGAATGATGTGGCAGTAAAATATGGGATTACGGAATGGGATAAATTGCATCCTGTTATCAAGGATATAGCGGTAGACCTACGTTATCGGGGTGACTATACGGGTGCGACTCGTGAGCGGGTGCAGAAAATATTGGTTGATAATGATCCGGCGTTATTGAAAGCAGTACTATCAGATAGGGGTTATTGGGTAGGTCAGCGCAATGTGCCGGTAGATCGTTTTAACAGGCGAAAAAAATATATTGAGAAGAGCTTGGGGTAAAGCGGTGTAAGAGTCGCTCTGTACTAGCCTAGATTTAATTCGATAGATAATGCTGGAGTATGTATGAATGGCGGCAGTCCCGTGTGAGCGCCATTTGAGGGCATGGGGTGGATCTTTCTTGATTAGCTGCCCAATTCAGTAACAGGCGTAGTCAATAATTACATTCGTCTTCACTTCTACTTTGTAGCTTTCAATGCAGCCCCGTGCTTGCCCTGTAGGGTAGACTAAGGTTTTTGATGCAACATGATCATCAAATGTACTGTCGATTGTGTATTTAGGTTCGCCTATTGCACTAATCAATGCATCTATTGTTTTACCAACAAAGCTTGCTTTTGGATCCGTTTCTTCTTCTGTTGAGGCGCATCCAAATAGAAGGCAGCCGCTAAGTAGTACTGTAACCACAGCTATATTTTTCATTACTTTTTATCCCTAAATAGTAAAGCTGTTGTGTTGGTATATATATAAAACAGTAGTAGATTATTCATGTGATTGTTAGTAATTATCATTATCAATCCATTATTAATGCGACCTATGTGGCGGTGTTGAAGAGCCAGTTCAGGCCAGTTTTCTAATCGGTAGTAGTTCAGTGTCAGCAATTGATGAGAGCCCAGCATTGGGCTGCGTCGGACTGGATAGCAATACCTGGCCAATTTCTGTAGTGCACAATAATTGATCTGGTGCATTGCCAGTCTGAATCAGACTCTGTAAATTCCCCTATCCGTTTTTAGTACGCCATTACATGCGTTGTGCGCTTGTGCAGTCGCATTTTGTCTGAAATATCAAAGTATAAGAGTCAAAAAATATGACTAAAGGTTACGTCCCTTTTGCTCTGGGTTTTCGCCCTTTCTTTCTGTGCGCTGGCTTGTCTGGTGTGCTTTTGCTTGCCATTTGGCTCTGTTTTCTCGGTGGGCATGTGCCTGCCAATACCTACTATGGCCCTATTGGTTGGCACAGCCATGAGATGCTGTTTGGATTCGCCATAGCTATCGTCGCAGGTTTTTTGTTGACGGCTGTCCGCAACTGGACAGGTATTCAAACGCCTACTGGCAGGCCGTTGGCTGCACTGGCAGGGCTTTGGTTGGCAGGACGCATTTTGCCATTTTTGCCGGTGCCAGGGGGGCTGATTGCTGCGGTTGATCTGGCGTTTTTGCCGATGTTGGCGCTGGCGCTACGTCATCCACTGATGGAGGCGGAATCAAAAAACAACCGAGTTTTTCTGCTGGCATTGACGCTGGCTACTTTTGCTAATCTGCTGGTGCATCTGCAAGCATTGGGGGTTACTACCGGATCGGCTGTGGCGGGCACAGGCATGATGCGTTATCTGATTCTGTGGTTGCTGGTTATTATTACAGGCCGGATTATGCCCTTCTTTACCCGCACTGGTGCGCCGGGTGTTATGCCGGTTAGCCGGGATGATATTGAAAACCTGGCTGTGATATTCCTGTTCGGTCTGATGATAGCTGATGTGTTGTTTCCGGCCTCTTGGCTATCAGGGCTGATGGCGGCATCACTGGCTGTAGTACATATTATTCGTGTGAAGGGTTGGTATGACCGCCGGATCTGGGCGCACCCTGTTTTATGGGTGCTCTACACGGCCTATTTTTGGTTGATTGCCAGTTTTGTTCTGCAGGCAATGAGCGGGGCGGGGTGGATTGCCCCCAATCTGGCTACCCATGCTTTTACCTATGGCACCGTAGGTATCTTCACTATGGGCATGATGTCACGGGTTGCACTGGGCCACACGGGCCGCATGTTGGAGACAGTAAAGCCGATTAATATCGCCTTTATTCTGCTTAACATCGGTGCCTTTGTACGCGTGCTGATGCCTATCGTTGCGCCAGGGCAGTACAATATATGGCTCTTTATCTCCGGCGGTCTGTGGTTGGTTGGTTTCTTGATCTTCTGTGTTGTGTATGCGCCTATTTTGATTAGTCCTCGGGCAGATGGTCAGCCTGGGTAAAATGCTTAAATCTTGATGGTCTACCTACTGTTGTACTATTTGCAGTGGGTTCAATTAGTTTTTCCGGGTTGAAATTGAGTGAAAAAAGGTTGAATATCGCCAATCCACGCCACTTGTGTTGAATTAAATTTAGGTAAGGAAGATATTGCATGAACTATTTTGAAGATAACTCGCTCTCGATTGGCAACACCCCACTGGTCAAACTAAATAAGATAGTTGATGCGGATAAGGCGCTGGTGCTGGCCAAGATCGAAGGCCGCAATCCAGCCTACTCTGTAAAGTGTCGAATTGGCGCTGCCATGATTTGGGAGGCTGAAAAGCAAGACTTGTTGAAACCAGGTATGGCTGTAGTTGAACCAACCAGCGGTAACACGGGCATCGCGCTGGCTTTTGTCTGTGCCTCCCGCGGCTACGATATTACGCTGGTTATGCCAGATACCATGAGCCTGGAGCGGCGCAAGGTACTCAAGGCATTGGGTGCCAATTTGGTGTTGAGTGAAGGTGCTAAAGGCATGACTGGCGCCATTGCCACAGCCGAGGAAATTGTGGCGCAGGATCCTGAACACTACTATATGCCACAACAGTTTAAGAACCCGGCCAATCCGGACATTCATGAAAAGACCACAGGGCCAGAGATCTGGGATGCTACAGATGGCGAGATCGATGTGCTGATCTCAGGCGTTGGAACCGGTGGTACCATCACGGGTATTTCTCGATACATCAAAAACACCTGCGGCAAGGATATCATCACGGTTGCAGTTGAACCGACAGCCAGCCCGGTCATTACCCAAAAAATGGCAGGCGAAGAGCTGACTCCAGGCCCACACAAGATTCAGGGAATCGGCGCCGGTTTTATTCCTGAGGCGCTGGATCTCTCAGTAGTTGACCGTGTTGAGCAGGTTGAGAATGAAGAGGCCATTGAGTTTGCCCGTAGCCTGGCGACCAAAGAGGGTATTCTTTCCGGTCTCTCATGTGGTGCAGCGGCTGCTGTTGCTGCGCGTCTGGCTCAGCAACCTGAATTTGAAGGCAAGACCATTGTAGCC
>Ga0316190_10004549_pt1 | contig 10119 bp, 9 predicted proteins | sample Eddworburrow2_MG_FD_204929 | JGI IMG/M metagenome (GOLD analysis project Ga0316190, IMG submission 204929) | Coastal sediment microbial communities from Maine, United States - Eddy worm burrow 2 | ecosystem: Environmental > Aquatic > Marine > Coastal > Sediment | place: USA: Maine | collected... | reverse complement strand
GTTCACGATCGACATACTCGCCGCCGACGGCGATGAAGCCGCGGTCGAAGTTCTGGCCCCAGACTGCGCTGAACGTGCTGTCTATGCCGGCACCATGATCGGGAACACGCGTGTAAGCTTCGACCTCGAAACCGTCGAAGTCCTTGCGCAGGATAATGTTAGCCACGCCAGCGATAGCGTCCGAGCCGTAGACCGACGATGCGCCGTCCAGCAACAGGTCGTACTGCTGCACGAGCGATGCCGGGACCAGGTTGAGGTCAGGCGCAATCGGCGCGCCCTCGACACCGGCCGGTGACAGGCGGCGGCCGTTGATCAGCACGAGCGTACGTGCCTCGCCCAGTCCGCGCAGGTTGATCGTCGTTGCGCCCGGACCGTTATCCAGAACGAAGCCCTGGAACGTCAGGTCGATCTGCTGGCCACTGGCCGCGGTCGATTCCTGCAGGATGTCTGCCGCATCAATCAGACCTACTTCTCGGGATACCTGCCCCGTGATGATCTGCAGCGGTGAAATACTGGAGTAGGTGTCGCGCTTCAGGCGTGAACCGGTAACAGTGATTTCTTCGGTTACCTCGACCTCATCTTCCTCGTCGTCCGACTCTTCCTGAGCCAGTACCTGAGGCGAAAATGCGAGACTCGCAGAAACAATAAAGCCGCCGAGCAGCCGGAGCCACGGCGACGCTTCTGGTCTATCCGTCATGGTTATTCCCCATATGCCGTTTATAAGTGATGAGCCGCGACAATTCTGTTGACGTAACGGTCGCGACCCGCCCTTTTCAAAACCGCTAAATCTTAACGTCGACACTCTTATTGTTGTTTCGACGCAAACAAGATATTGCGGCCTGGCTTCACCGAATTGACCGGATCTCAGCCAATGTCGCCGATGCTAGCAATGCGTTTTGACACTGTCTACTAACGATATGTACCTATGTTGTAAAAGTGCCACATTTTATGGTTGCAGGGGAAATTGTACCTTTCCGGTCAATTTTCAGGCTGTAATCAGCGCCCGGTAGAAAAGCCGCAACGATACGATCAAGAGGAACACGCCGAACAGAACACTGAGCTTTTTAGCGGAAAAGGCGTGCGCGATACGGGCGCCGAGAGGCGCCATGAGCACGGTCGTGGGCGCGATCGCGGCCAGGCCGAGCAGATTGACGTAACCGATGCTGCCCGGCGGCAGCCTGGGATCGTCGAGCCCGGTCAGGATGAAACCGACCGTACCCGGAAGGCTTATAACCAATCCGAATAACGCGGCCGTGCCAACGGCGCGATGGATCGGCTCGTTGAACAACGTCAGCGTCATCACCGAGAAGGTGCCGCCGCCGATGCCCATCATGCTGGAAAAGCAACCGATCGCCGTCGGGATCACCATCACCCACGGGGCGCGCGGCACGCTTTCCGTCAGATTGCGGCTTTCCGGCAGGAACACCATCTTGGCCGCAACCAGCAGGGCGAGCGTCGCGAACACCCCGGCCAGCACGCGGCTGTGAACCTGGGCAGCGATCCACGCGCCGAGCAGCGCGCCCACGAGCACGAACACGGCCCAGCGCTTCACAACCTCCACGTCGACGGCGCCACGGCGGTGGTGCGCCCTGGCCGAGGAGATCGATGTCGGGATGATCGTGGCGAGGGACGTCGCCACGGCGACATGCATTCTTATCGCGGGGTCCACGCCGAGGAGCCCGAGCACCGCCTCGAGCACCGGCACGATGACGATCCCGCCGCCGATGCCGAACAGTCCCGCGAGCACGCCCGCGACACAGCCCGTCGCGAGCATGGCAATCGCGAGCAGGATCCAGTCTTCCATGGCGTTGCCGGCCTGTCAGAGGCCGAGTCGGGCGGCGTGGTGCCGCAGGTGCTCTTCGATAAAGGTGGAGATGAAGTAATAGCCGTGGTCGTAGCCGTCGTGATAACGGATCTCGAGATCGAGGCTGCTCTCCCTGCAGGCCTTTTCGAGCAATTCGGGATGCAGCTGCTCGGCGAGGAAGGGGTCGTCGTTGCCCTGGTCGACGAGGATCTTTCCCCAGTGGCCGGCGTTTGTCACGTTGCGCGCCACTTCGCTGGCGTCGTAGTCCTTCCAGTCTTCCGTATCGCTGCCGAGGTAATGGCCGAGTGCCTTGCGCCCCCAGGGTGAGTTCAGCGTCGTGCAGATCGGCGCGAACGCCGACAGCGACCGGAACAGGTCCGGGTTGCGCAACCCGACCGTGAACGCGCCGTGACCGCCCATCGAATGCCCCATGAGCCCGTGCCGCTCCGCATCGCCGGGAAAGTTGTCGAACACCGCCGGCTGAAGTTCCTGCGTCACGTAGTCGTACATATTGTAGTGACGGCACCAGGGTTCCTCGGTGGCGTTGACGTAGAAACCGGCACCGAGGCCGAAATCGTATTCGCCGTCGGGGTCGTCGGGCACGCCCTCGCCGCGCGGGCTCGTGTCGGGAGAGACGAGCATGATGCCGAGTTCGGCCGCGACGCGCTGCGCGCCGCTCTTCACCATGAAGTTCTCTTCGGTGCAGGTCAGCCCGGACAAAAAGGTGACAACCGGCACCTTGCCCGCGGCCGCTTGCGGCGGCACGAAGACGGAGAACTGCATGTCGCAGTTATTGGCTTCGGACGCGTGTTTATAGAAGCCGATGCGGCCGCCGAAGCAGTTGGTCTCGCTCAGGGTTTCGATGCTCATGGCGAGGCATTATCACCGATAAGCCGCGAGGATTCAGTGCAAAAAAATGGCCCGGCGAACCGGGCCATCTTTTCTCCCTGCGGAGGACCTTGATCAGGCTCCGGGACCGACGTGCAGCACCCGCATCATCTCGTGGTCTTCGTGCGAGAGGATGTGGCAGTGCCAGACGTAGCGGCCGGGTTTGTCGAAGGTCGCCCGGATTCGGGTGACCTGCCCCGGCAGCGCCGTGACCATGTCCTTCGGCGCGTTTTCCACGTACCCGGCAGGCGTTGGCACGTCGGCCCCCAAAACGATGTTCTCGAGGCGGAAGCCGTTACCAGTCAGCCCGTTGTGCTGCAGTACTGGCTGCGGTACCACGTCAGCCGCATACTCCTGTCGTCCCTCGATCTCGAAGTTCACGAGATGCAGATGCACCGGGTGCGCATCGCCCGTCGCATTGTAGATCTCCCATTGCTCGGTCGAACCCAGCACGGGATTTTCGGTCGTCGGCATGTGCCATGCGATGGCGCCATCGAGTAGCGTGCCTGCCGCGGACATCGTTGGCTCGGCTGTGCCGAGCAACGGCTGCAGGCGCCCGAACTCGTCCATCCCTTCGAACAGGGCGACCTTCCGTACGGGGGCGTCCGCGGGACCGACGTTCGGGCCGAAGGATATCGCGGCAGGGTCAAATGCATCCGTAACCGCAGTATCAAGCGGCTGAACGACGTCGAACGCCATGACCATGTCGGTCTCGCCGAAAAGCTGCCCGACGCCGATGTCGCCGCCGAAGGGTTCGTCGCCGCCGATGTTCTCCATGATGACGCGCGAACCCGGTGTGACAGACGAGAAGTCGAAGACCACGTCGTAACGGCTACCGGGCTCGGACACCAGCATGTCTGTCTGCGTCGCAGCGGATGCCAGACCCTGGTCGCTGCCGATCACGTAGAACGGTAGCGGCTCACTTGCCCCAGCCAGGTTTTTCGCGCCGGGCGCAACCTCGCGGAAACGGATTGCCATGAAGCGACTGTCAGTGCCGTTCAGGAGATGCAGGCGGTAGTTACGCGGTTCGACCTCTTCCTTGGGCCAGATCACACCGTTCACGACCATGTGATCGCCGAAGAATTCGGCCAGCGCCGTGGCGCCGCCGTTCGGGAACAGCTCCGTCGGCAGTGTCGCACCTTCGCCCGTGATGAAATCGTCATAGAACGGGTCGCCCGGATACGCCGGGTAAAAGAGTTCGCCCGTATCTTTGAACATGCGATCCTGGATCGCGTAGGCCTTTTCATAGGGCCATGCGGGCAGTCCGAGCGGGTTGTCGGCTTTGCCCGTGTCCTGATCGTCCCTCACGAAATAGAAGCCCGCAAGCCCCGCGTAAACGTTCAGGCGCGTGATGCCGAGCGCGTGGTCGTGGTACCAGAGGTTCCCGGCGGGCTGATCGTTGTCGTAGATGTATTTCTTTTCGACCCAGCGCGGCCCGCGAACCGCGAAACCGGGACTGAAGAAATACTCTGGGTTACCGTCATAGATTGCCGTCGTGTGGCCGCCGTGAAGGTGCGGCACGACCGGCACACCGTCGGTCGCGATAGAAAACGCTTCGTAGCCGGGCAGGCTGTAACACCAGTGCAGCGACGTATCCACCGGACCGTTCGCGAAGCCGCCCTCCGCGTCAGAGACGATCGGATGCGGCGCCGGCAAACCCGTTACCGGATCAAACAGCTTGTTCTCCCACTTCACTTCCAGCGGCACGCCGCTCTGAACCTCGAACGTCTTGCCGGGCCAGGTGAAGGCGGAGCCGTTTTCGCCGTAGCCGAAAACGGGTGTGTTCAACAACGCACCTGTTGCAGGATCGACGAGCCCGGTCTGTTGCACCGCCGGAGCCATCGTCACTTTCGCTCTGCCCGCTTTCGAGATTTGAAATTTGAATCCGGGTGCCATTGCATCCGGCACTGGATAAGCAAACTTGGGCTGCAGCTCTGGATCGCTTAGTCCGAGCGTGCCAAACGCCCTCTGGGCGAAAGCCCATCTTGCCGATAACGGCAGCGATGCCAGTGCGGACAATGCCGCGCTGGACTTCAGAAAATTTCGTCTTGATACCATCCCCGTTCTCCTCGTAATGCCGGAGACAAGGCAATCAAAACAAAGCGGTCGCTATTGCGGCGGTCGCTGTTCGATTCCCCGAAGTCCCCTGTGTGTAGTCATGATTATTTTTTGTCGTTACACAAATCGTTGCAGCGCCCCTTCGCTACACCGAATTTTGCAGTAGACGTTTTTATCAAACGACAGAGACGAGGACAGGTCGGAAAAGCCCGCAAATCAAAGGCAGAAAACCCTACGGCGTGTGGGTGTTTCGGTGGTTCGGAAAACCGAGATCTTTCAGAGATTTAGCACCAAATTGGTGCAAAGCCTCAGGTTGGAAACAAATCCTTAACGTTTCTGAAACACCAGTGTCGCGTTGGTGCCGCCGAAACCGAAGCTGTTCGACATCACCGTACGGATGCCGGCGTCGTGAATCGTCTCCATGACGGGCGGCACATCGGTGAGCGCCGGATCGAGATCGAACACGTTGATCGACGGTGCGATGAAATCGTGCTCGAGCATCAGCAGGCAATGGATGGCTTCCTGGGCGCTCGTCGCGCCGAGCGAGTGGCCGCACATCGACTTCGAGGAACTGTATTTCGGCATCTTCTCGCCGAACATTTTTTTAATGTTCTGTACTTCGACTATGTCGCCGGCCGGCGTGCTCGTGCCGTGCGTATTGACGTAATCGATATCTCCCTCAACCGTAGCTTTCGCAAGCTCCATGCAGCGATAGGCACCCTCGCCCGACGGCGCAACCATGTCGTGGCCATCCGACGTCGCTCCGTAGCCCACGATCTCGGCGTAGATCTTCGCGCCCCGCGCTTTCGCGTGCTCGAGTTCCTCGATGACGAGCATGCCGGAGCCGGAGGCGCTGACGAAGCCGTCCCGGTTGGCATCGTAAGGCCGCGACGCTTTCGTGGGCTCGTCGTTGTACTTGGTGGAGAGCGCGCCCATCGCGTCGAACATACTGGACAGGTTCCAGTGCTCTTCCTCGCCGCCACCGGCGAACACGACATCCTGCTTGCCGAGCTGGATCAGCTCCATGGCGTTGCCGATGCAATGCCCACTGGTCGCGCACGCGGACGTAATCGAGTAGTTCACGCCCTTGATCCTGAACGGCGTGGCGAGGCAGGCAGACACGGAGCTCGACATCGTGCGCGGCACCATGTACGGGCCGATGCGTTTAACGCCCTTGCTGCGCAGCGTGTCGGCGCTGGTGATGATGTGCTCGCTCGAAGCACCACCGGAGGAAGCGATGAGCCCGGAGCGCGGATTGGAAATGTCGCTATCCTCGAGACCCGAGTCCTCGATCGCCCACTTCATCGCGATGTAGGCATAAGCGGCCGCGTCGCCCATGAAGCGCAGCACCTTGCGATCGATATGTTCCTTGATATCGATGTCGACGCTGCCCGACACCAGGCTGCGCAGACCCATCTCCTCGAATGTCTCGTTATAAACGATGCCCGAACGCCCGTTCTTCAGGGACTCGGTGATTTCGTCCAGAGAATTACCAAGACACGACACCGCACCGATGCCGGTGACAACGACTCGCCTCATGAGCAGTCCTTTTCTTAGAAGTTATCGGTTGACTGAAACAGGCCGACGCGCAGATCTTCTGCCGTATATATTTTGCGGCCGTCCACGGAAAGGCTACCATCCGCAATCGCCATCGTCAGCTTTCGCGAAATGACCCGCTTGATATCGAGCTGGTACGTCACGAGTTTCGCACTCGGCAATACCTGCCCCGTGAACTTTACCTTGCCGACGCCGAGCGCCCGGCCGCGGCCCGTATGACCGGCCCAGCAAAGGTGAAAGCCAACGAGCTGCCACATGGCATCGAGTCCGAGGCAGCCCGGCATCACCGGGTCGCCCTCGAAGTGGCAGTCGAAAAACCAGAGGTCGGGGCGGATGTCGAGCTCCGCCTGAAGCTCGCCCTTGCCGTAGGCGCCGCCTTCCGACGATATGTGCGTGATGCGGTCGAGCATCAACATGGGCGGCAACGGCAAGCGACCGTTCTCGCGGCCGAACAGTTCCCCGTGACCACTTCGGATCAGGTCGTCGTAGTCGTAGGAACTCTTGCGTTCCGTCGTCGGCGTTTCAATGTCTGTCATAGCTCTGGCCATATGCCCTCCGGCGCTGAAAAACGGGCTCGCGCCGATTAGCCCTTGATTTTATTCGTTTAGGCGGCGCAAGACTTTGGAATTTGCGCCAAATTCCTTCAGGTCTTGTCGTAATCGAGCAGCACCGAATCGCTGACCGGGCGGGACTGGCAGGCCAGCACGTAACCGGCCTCGACCTCCCAGGGTTCGAGGCCGAAGTTGGCGGCCATCGTGACCTCGCCCTCGCGAACGTGGCAACGACAGGTCGCGCAGACGCCACCCTTGCAGGAATACGGCAGATCGATGCCGTTGTCGGCGGCCGCGTCGACGATATTGTCGTCGTCCCGGCGCATTTCGAAGCTCTTCTTATGGCCGTCCATGATGACCGTCACCGCCGCATGATCCGCCGCCTTCGCCGCTTGCACCGGCGCCGGTTTCGCACCGGTGCGCGGCACACCGAAGCGCTCGCTGTGAACGTGATCGGCGGGTATGCCCAGCTCGACGAGCGTTTCCGTCACCGCCTGGATCATCGTGTCGGGCCCGCAGACGAACGCTTCGTCCGGTTCAAGCCCCCTGCAGAAATGCGCGTACAGCTCGCGCACCTTGTCGGCATCGAGCCGGCCGGCCGCGACCGGAAATTCCTGGTCTTCCCGGCTGAAGACGAAATGCAGCTGCAGGCGCTGCGGGTAACGGTTCTTGAGCGCATACAGGTCCTCGATGAACATCGTCGTCGCCTGCTTGCGGTTGCCGTAGAACAGCACGAAGCGGCTGTGCAGCTCCGATTCGAGAATCGACTTGATCATCGAGAGTATTGGCGTAATACCGCTGCCCGCCGCAAACGCCAGGTAGTCTTTCGCGTTGCCCTTGTCGAGGTTGACGTGAAAGTGACCGGTGGGCGGCATTGCATCCAGCGTGTCGCCGACCGACAGCTGGCTCGCGGCATGCTCCGAGAACGCCCCCCTGGGCTGCACGCGGATGCCGATTTCCAGCGGGCGCTCGTCGACTGCCGAGCAGATGCTGTAGGTCCGGCGCAGTTTCTTGCCGCCGACAGTGATCTCGAAGGGCAGATGCTGCCCGGGCAGGAATTCGTAATCGCTTTCGAATTCGGCGGGCACAGCGAGCGCAATACGCACGGAATCGGTCGTCTCCGGCCCGATGCGTTCGATCTTGAGTGGATGAAACTGCTTCATAATAATAATGAAAATGGGGACAGTGACTTTAAGTGCCAGTCAAAATCCCTGGCTCTGAAGGCCTCTGACACCAGACAAGTGTGACTGGCACTTAAAGTCACTGTCCCCCAATTGCCCCAATTGGTTAGATGCATTTGAAGTATTCGAAGGGTTCCAGGCATTCGCTGCAGCGGTACGACGCCTTGCACGCCGTCGAGCCGAACTCGCTGACGCGTTCTGTCGCGATCGAGGCGCAACGCGGACAGGCCACCTGGCGCTCGCCGCGCAGCAGCGCGCGCTTGCCGGCGCCTCTTTCCGGCGGCGCGATGCCGTAGTCGCGCAGCTTGTCGCGGCCTTCCTCCGTAATCCAGTCGGTCGTCCAGGGCGGCGACAACACGCGCTTTATCTCGACGTCCTCGATGCCGTGATCGTGCAGGGCATCCAGCACGCTCTTCTCGATCACCTCGGTAGCCGGGCATCCCGAGTAGGTCGGCGACAGCGCAACGGTCACCCGTTCCCCGATTTCCACGTCACGAACGATACCGAGATCGGTAATCGACAACACCGGGATCTCCGGATCGGGCACCTGGCCGAGCCAGCGCAGGATCTCGTCCCGGCTGTAGGCGGCCGTTACCAACTCGCACCCGCATGCGAACGCTGCAGGTACTGCATCTCGGCAATGATGTAGCCGAGGTGCTCGGTGTGCCGTCCGGCCTTGCCGCCCGACGCCATCCAGCCGCTCTCCGGCTTGTCCAGCGTGGCGTTAATGAGTATCGCGTCGATGTCCGCGAGCCAACGCTCGCGAAGCTGTTCCAGGTTGGGACCGCCCCAGGCTCTCTCCATGATGGTATCGGTCTCGTCCGCCTCGAACATCTCGCCGGTGTAACGCCAGAGCGCATTCACCGATTCCTGCACTCGCCCATGGCTCTCCTCGGTACCGTCGCCGAGCCGCACCAGCCACTGCGTGTTGTGGCGCAGGTGGTAGCGGATCTCTTTTTCGGCGCGCGCCGCGATCTCCGCGACGCGCGGGTCTTCGCAGCCGGCCAGCGCCTGGAGCTGCGCGAAGTAGAACAGCTCGAACAGGACCAGCTTCGTGATCGAGTCGCCGAAATGGCCGTTCGGCTGCTCCAGCAGCAGCAGGTTGCGGAATTCGTGTTCATCGCGAAGAAACGCGAAGTCGTCCTCGCTGCGCCCCTTCCCTTCCAGTTCACCGGCACAGGTGTAGAACATGCGGGCCTGCCCGAGGTAGTCGAGCGCGAAATTCGCGTTCGCCAGCTCCTCCTCCAGCTCCGGGTACGCGGCGACCAGTTCGATCATGCGCTGGCCCAGCACCAGCGCGTTGTCGCCGAGGCGCGTCACGTATGCAAGCAGGGCGCTATCCTTGTTCACAGGTTGTCGACCCCGTCGGGCATCTCGTAGAACGTGGGATGCCGGTAGATCTTGTCCTCGGCCGGCTCGAAGAATGCGGCCGTCTCCGCCGGGTCCGATGCCACAATCTTGCTGGACCGGACCACCCAGATGCTCACTCCCTCGCTGCGGCGTGTATAGGTGTCACGCGCGGCATCCAGAGCCATCTGGTCGTCGGCGGCATGGATGCTGCCGGCATGCCGGTGGCTGAGCCCCGACTTGCTGCGGATGAAAACCTCGTACAGCGGCCATTCCTTCTCGGACATTCGTCTATCCTCTATGCGGCGTCTTTTGCGGCATGCTTTTCGGCATAGGCGCGCGCGGCTTCGCGCACCCAGGCGCCGTCTTCGTGAGCCCTGCGGCGTTTCTCCATGCGCTGCTCGTTGCACGGGCCGTTGCCCGCGAGCACGTCGTGAAATTCCTGCCAGTCGATCTCGCCGTGCCGGTAGTGTCCGCTCTTCTCGTCCAGCGCGAGTTCGTCATCGGGCATCTTCAGGCCCAGGAACTCGGCCTGCGGCACGGTGACGTCGATGAACTTCTGGCGCAGCTCGTCGTTGGTGAATCGCTTGATCTTCCACGCCATCGACTGCGCGGAGTGCTTCGAGTCCTTGTCGCTCGGGCCGAACATCATGAGCGACGGCCACCACCACCGGTTCAGCGCATCCTGGGCCATCGCCTTCTGCTTGTCGGTGCCGTTGCAGAGCGACACCAG
>Ga0316190_10004548_pt1 | contig 10120 bp, 6 predicted proteins | sample Eddworburrow2_MG_FD_204929 | JGI IMG/M metagenome (GOLD analysis project Ga0316190, IMG submission 204929) | Coastal sediment microbial communities from Maine, United States - Eddy worm burrow 2 | ecosystem: Environmental > Aquatic > Marine > Coastal > Sediment | place: USA: Maine | collected... | reverse complement strand
CTGATTTAACTTTTTCTCCATAACCACTGGTATAGAGTTCTACAACAGTATCGGGAGAATAACTCCGTTTATATTCCAACAAAACATCCAACATTTTTAAAAATTGAGGATGTAAAGTGGGTTCGCCACCCGCCACATGTATTCCATACCATTTGACATGGTTATCAATGCTTTCTTGAACAAATCTTTGTATTTGTTCAATTGTCATGTCTTCATTAGTGGGGGCTTGTCCTATACCAACCGACCGGTTGCAGTTCACACATCCAACATGGCAACGATAAGTTATATCAACGACTATTATTTGATTACTTCGTGGATAAAGGGGACCAAACAGCTTCAAGATAGGGGATTGCATTCTGATAAACGTATACAAACAACCTGGCTTATAGCGTATTATTTTGTACGCTCTGTTTAGAATTGAGTAGACAACAGTCCCTTTCTTAATTCTTTGCTTAATCGAAGATTTTGCTTTTTCTAACATTTTACTTCATTTTTACATCAATTTAGAAAACCATACATATTTTCATTTGCTCAATAACGCCTTCACTTGATTCAAATTGTAATGTCTCTTATCTGGATTATTTCCCCATCTGATGGGTTTATAAAGACTTTGATAAAGATCACAACTCCGACAAACGGGTCTAAATTTACTCTCCATTTGTTCTTGAATGATGTCGGCATAGAGAGGATTATTTAGAGATAATATATGAGAAAGCGGCTCTTTGTTAATATCCCCGACGACTAAAGTACCATTGACATCGCGACAGACACACGCAGACACACGACCGTCTGCGAGTACGCCACCAAAGTGAAAAATGAGGTTACAAAGCCCTTTTTTATACACATTGGAACCATCATTCACTCTTAACCCGACATCTTTAACGTCTTCATTCGTCACTTCACCACCCCAGTTAGTGTATAAAAATATATTTTCACACACAATGCCATAAGTCTTCTCGAAATTCAACACAATTTCTTGTAGCTCACTTTTTGGCAATGACTTCTCAGAAAAACCGGGCACCGTTCTCCAATTCATTTTCAATTTAAATGAGTGATTGCGATCATACAATTCATACAGAAATTTTAAATTTCTGACCAGTCTGTGGTACTCTTTTTTTGTGGCTCGTGTTATCTCACAAAAAGATTTTTCATCATGTCCGTATAAACTAACATGCATGAGGTTAAGTTGACGAAGTTCAAATAATTCTTTAATTTTTTGTTCAGATGGAACAACAAAATTGGTGAAAAATTCATACCCCTTTATTTTGGGATGATTATCCAAGTATTGCATCTTTTCGATGATGCCTTTATCCATAAAAACATCACCCGTCAGAGGCGTTAAATTAATGATTGAAAATCCCATCTCAGCCGCTTGATTGACAACCTCTTGAAATAAATTCAGAGGCATGATAACTTTAGCCAACTGTTTTTTTGAATAGGCGCAAAATTTGCACGACAAATTACAAATACCTGACGTTTCTATCGTTAACCTCAGTCTGGGAGGGAATAAAAAATGCCTTCCTAATGCAGCATTAAAGTTCATCTCTACTATATTAACATATTTTTTTGTCAGAATAACAAAATTCGGGTTAATATAGGGACCTATATATTTTTTTACCTGACGTTTTATGCTTTGAAACGACATGGTTATTGTCCTTTTTAGTATCTTTAGTGATTTACAATCTTATGAGATAGGGCTATTCGCATAAGCCGCAACAACGGATGGTTGAATATTCATTTGTGTATGAGATGATATTCTGCACTATCACCGAGTTTCAGTAACTGAACTAAGAGCAAAAGGGGCCATAATACAGGTGAAAATAGAGTGAATAACCTTCTCCACCGACGACTCAGTTGCCATTTATCTTCAAAAAGATGAATCAGAGAAAACGCTACACCATTCGTGGACACTGTACGAAAGCGAATCTTTTTTATTTTCAGTTGGCACTTATCACAATACATCTGCATATTTTGAGGTGCGAAAATGGATAAGTTTCTCGGTGTTTCCAGATTGTACCAATACCTTCCAAATAATTTCGCCCAAAGAGAACGATTATTGGCTGCAGTGATGATAGCTGTTCCATTATCCGCCAACATCCTTTTCACGTTTTGGAGAACTTGAGCGGGATCCATTACCTGGCACATCACAGCACTTGCAAAGATCAGTTCAAATTTCATGGCGGGATTATTAGAAAATTTATAATTTCCTATGGTTTCAAACGGGCCAAGATAAATATCCTCGGTAATCCTTTTAGATAATTCGCAAGCCTTTTCATTTACTTCTACGCCAAAAGGAATCATCTTCAATGCCTTGATAACAGATAAAAACTTCCCTGAACCGCAGCCTATATCTAACACTTTAGCTTGCGGTTTGATTTCAAAACCACGCATGCGCTGTGATATAGGGTAGAATACGAATTCCCTGAGCCATCTTACTGGGGTTGGTACCGGGCTTCTCAGGAGAAAATAAAGAAATATCTTCAAGTGTTGCTTGCGTAAAGACTTATTTTCTTGATAGGCGGTATACGTCTTTGGATAATAACTACTTATCTTTTCTGGTCTGTTATCACGCTCAGTCACAATCAGTCCACAATTTAGGCATTGATATATGTCATAAGTCGGTGTTTTTTTGCCATCATAATCGTAATTGGTATAGAGTTTTTGCCACCTTTGTTGTCCACAGCAGTTGCATAATTCTTGTTGGACTAAACGTAAACGGTTATCTGTTTGAGAATCGTTGGTTGACCCTGTTTTCATCTGTGTTTTTCTTTATGTTTTCATCTGTAATAAACCCTCATCCTAATTACAAATTTGAGTTGCCCCTATTCAATGTGTCAAAAACCAATTTCCTCACTATATTTTGTCAGAGTGCCTTTGCCGCCTCAATCCACTCTCTTTGCGCGTCAGTAAAATCACCCACCCAAATTTTCCCCTCTGGCGTTTTGCAAACCTGATAAAGTGCCGTCCCATAATCAAAGAACGCTTTGAAAGGGTTGGCTTGGTGCGATACTAGCACTTGAACCATCAGCTTCAACATAAAATCAACTGCACTTGTTTCTAGCAGAGAAAAATTGAACAGAACCCCATCTTGTAAAAGCTCAACACGCTTTGGACTTTCCTGCTGGAGAGCTAATGTTGCGTTTGTCATCGCATTTTCTTGCCCCGAAAGCCAGTGGAAAAAAGGTATCATAGTCACTGCGGAACACGGCAAAAGCTTGCCCGGTGAGTTTCTGAACCTCATGTAGTAGGTAATCATCTGTGAGGGGTGGACAACTTCGTTTAAACTCATCGGTATCATCGTGCGCTGATTTTCTGGGGTATGATTCGCTTGAATATCTAAGTAGGTATCATAATCAACCTTGCGCCCCTTGAAGATGGCAACTTTGTTATATCCCTTGATTGGCGGAAAAGAGCGAATCCAATTGACATCAGCAAAGGCTTCAAAGGTAGTCGCTAGATGATCCTCTGTGACAAAACCGTTGGTTTTATACCACGTAATTCCCTGAATCTTAGCACCCGATTCTAAAAAAGCATGATAGCGTTTTTCAAGTGCGCTAGAAGATAAGAGTAATGCATCATAATCATGAATCAGTACAGTTTTTGTCCGAACATGATTAAAACAAATAGCCCATGACAACCATGAATAGATAAAAGGATCACTAATTTTCGCACTCAACTCTGCCTGTTGGTGGTTGTAATAGAAAAAAGTGATTTTTAACTGCGGAAATTTCTGGATAATTTCATCTTCAAATCCGTCAGGCAATGCTCCCTTCTCAGCATCAACGGTGATAATGACTTCTTTGAGTTCTTTCCATTGACTCCTATTGAGACAATCAAGGTTCGCTCCTAGAACATAAGGAATTCTGGAACACATAGCAATAATCGCCGTACACCCCGATTCAAGGGAAGGAAGAGGTTCCCAAGAAAACAGTTTGGATATTCGATATCTTTTAATATCTTTATGGACTTTAGCAATTAAAAACGGTAAATAAGTCTTATATTTTTCCATTGACAAGGTATCAATTATCAGTTAATTCAGTTATCAGTCTCAGTGATCACTAGGAGTTTATCGAACTTATTCACGTAAATTATTGATTTTAAATAATTTTATAAAAACCGAATAAAAAAAAGTCATTGTAAATCAATAGATTTGTGCATTAAGTCCGACAAATTCCTAGAAGCCCGTTTTTAAGTCCATCGTGGCGGTAAAATTTTGGAACGATCACATCTATGCTGATATTTTTCAGCTATCTCGTGAATTTCTGAAACCAGTCCTTCTTCCATAAATATTGGCTTGAGTCCCATAGATAAAAAGCATTCCTTGGCAACAAAAAATTCATTTTCTTTATCTTCTATGTATTTTCGAGGGTTATCAACATAAGAGACTTTCACTCCATCCACCATTTTAGATAGTGTTTCTGCTAAGTCTTTCACGCGATGTGTTTGTGTAATTTGGTTAAAGATTTGGACTTTAGCATCTTTAGGCGGTGGATTATTAATGGCTAACTCAATACAACGTGTTGTATCTTGAATATGAATGAAAGCGCGTGTTTGTTCACCGCTGCCATACACAGTTAAGGGGTGCCCTACAGCTGCCTGTATAATAAACCGATTGAGTACCGTACCATAAACACCATCATAATCAAAACGATTAATTAAGCGCTCATCCAACTTTGTCTCTTTAGTGTGCGTTCCCCAGACATTCCCTTGATGTAGATCAGTAATTCTAATGCCATTATTCTTATTATAATAGTGAAAAAAGAGTTGATCTTGTGCTTTGGTCATGTGATAAATACTTTCCGTATCGGGTGGATAGAGTATTTCTTGATTGACCTGCCCCCCAGAGCGAGATTCTACCTTAATATTCAAATAGCCTTCTGGAATTTCCATTTCTGTCGTATGATATCCATAAACACCTATGGAACCCAAATGCACTAAGTGAACATCCAAGCCAGAGTCTGCAATTGCGCATAGTACATTGTGAGTGGCATTGAGATTGTTATCAACGGTATAACGTTTGGTCTGTTCAGACAGGGTTGAATAAGGTGCGGAGCGTTGTTCTGCAAAATGAACAATGACATCAGGTTGAAAATCCTTGATAAAAGAAAGTAGGCGATAGTATTCTTTAGCAATGTCAAAATTGAAAAATTGAATTTCTTTACCCGTCAGTTCTTTCCAAGCGTTGAGGCGTGTATGAATTGAAGCAATGGGTGTCAGAGTTTCCACCTCTAGTTCAACATCTATCTTTCGCCGAGACAAATTATCAACAATAGCGATCTCATGCCCTGCGTTGGAAAGATGCAGAGAATTTGGCCATCCACAAAAACCATCACCGCCTAGTACAATTATTTTCATTATAATATTTATTGTCATGTTATTTCATTTATTTAAAAAATGATAAATAAGATAAAAATCAAACACTTATATTTTTAGAGTTCTGAACTGACAATTAGCAGGGGAAAATTATCGCATAAATTGAAAATTTTGTCAAGCCAAAAAACTTGGCTCATGTTGGTAAATAGGTGAAATCGTCAAAAAACTTTAATTTAACTGAAATTTAAAAATGCCTTTCACCTAAATACCTATATGAGCCAAAAACTTTCTCAATTTTTTTTGCTCATCATTGGCCGTTTTAGGTGATAAATTTGACATTTTCCATAATATTTCAATGAGTCATTAGCATTTTTCACCAGTTTAAACAAATATGTATGAGCGAATTGATTTTTTTGTAAGGATTCTAAAAATACACCAACTCATTTTATCTTTCCATTAATATTCAATAGCTTAATGTATTTTTTCCCAATCAAATAAACGTTTAGAACTTGAACTTAACTGTTTGTTATATATAGAAAATCTCTTTTTATATGGTGGATTTATATCTGAAATTTTACTTTACAACAAGACATTTTTTAGGTTATAATTGTCAATTTAAGGGTTTATCAATTTTCCGTCTTTTCCAAGAACCTATCCCATCCGCTATTCGTTTTGAGCAATGCCCAAGTGAATTTTTTCTTTAATTTTGTTTACTCTCACGGTTCGGTTATTTTTATCCTATAAAAACAATGATTTAATGTTGGCTCATGAGGCGAATTAGGTGTAGATTATTAAAAAAATGTAGAATTCGTTTGAGTTCAAAGCAGCAACAAAACCTTATTTGCCCCATGAGCCTAAATTTTTTATCGAACCATCGCTCACACTCAATGCAGGGAACATTCCCATTTTATGGGTCAAAAATGACAACATTCTGATATAATCGTTTACAAATCAATTGTTTACAAAAATTACCTACTTTTTGGGAACGCTCGCCTCAATGCATTAGTCTGTCCAAGTATCCGATTCATTTATGTTAACAAAAGTTAACAATAGCACTCTTTATTAATTGAAAATTAATAAAGAGAGGGGGAATCTCCCAAAGACCTAAGAAATCATTCTTACGATCGCTGATAACAACCCGATTTGACTTGGTTCTCGCCAATTTGAAGGATTGTCAGTTTCAGGTTTTACCCGTCTCACTTTTTCAGACGGAACCAAATACCTGCCACTTGAACTAGAGCAAGTTGACTCTAGCTACACTAAATTATACTCAAAAAATATCATTTGTCAAGAAATTTTTTTTGTCAACTTTTCGATAAAGATGAAACTTATTTTTGTTAAATTTTATGAGTATTTGTTAATAAAAGATTTACCCTTATTGATTTTTTTTCTTATTGTCGTTTATCAGGAAAATATTCTGACCAATAAGCTTCTAAATCAAATTTCTTCAATTGGAAACTAATACCAAATCTTAATTCTTTTTTGCCCCGCTCTTGAGTCGTATCGCGACTCTGTTCAACATTATAAATCTGAGGTTGCTTGCTTAACATTTCTATTAGCTGAGTAGGAGAAGGGCTATACCCTTCAAGTTTGATAACGCCCGCCTCTATTTGAAAACTAACAATCCAACTATCTTTAGGAATAAGATTATCTAAAACTTCAAGAACGGCTACCACTTGTTGTTGGGGAAAGTCTTTAATGGGACCAATCATTTCCTCTATCTCTCCCACTTGGGCACGTAATTGACTCACGTTGATTGTGCTATGTTTTAAATCTGCTAAACGTTGTTTGAGACGTTTTTCATAATCTATCGCAAAATAAATTCCTACGCCAATGGCGGCAAGAAATAACACCATAACAGCAATTAAGCGTCGTCGCCTTTTTTTCTGTGTTTCAATAGCTCTATGTGCAATTGCACTGGGTGGAAAAAAGGCATAATCATACGCCGCCGCTGCTGGAACGGGCAATTCCTCCCAATCATTCACATTTTTTTTATGTGTTTGTTGGATATCATCGGTGAAAGTAGCGAGTACTTCATCCAACTGTTGACTGAATTCAGGGGATTCACAATCAAGTTTAGAGCTATGTGACCAATGTTGAATCACATTGCCAGACCATGAAAGACAAGTGATGGTGCTATCATCTTCGTCGCACAGCTGATAATGCGTTGCTGTGTGCGGCAAAACCACTAAAGGGCGTGGTAGAATAGAAGCTAAAAATAAACCCACTTTATCAAAAGCTTGCCACAATTCTTCCGCCCGTTTCGTCGGCATCCATAGCGCATAAGTTTGCTCCCTATCAACAGGTGCTTGCACAGCCAGCAGTAATGGTTCTGTCATGCCCGGCAATAATGTTGGCAATTGTAGGTTGACCACATTTTTTAGATTTTGTTTAGTCATTGCCGCAGGGGGTAGCTTTAATTGAGTGGCTACAAATTCTGAAGCGGGCAAAGCGAGTGCAATCCGTGACTGTTTAGTGGTTCGAGGTAATAAACGCTGCGCTGCGGCGGCTAATTCTGAGGCAGTTAATTTAATTAAGGATTCATCTGGTTGTGCGATAAGATTTTGGTGTTTGGCATGTAATAATGTCGTACCATATACAATAAGGCAAATATCGCAGTTTACCGTTTTTTTCCATCGTTTTTTGACTTGTGGTTTTTTGACTCGCTTGAACATTATTTAGGTATTTAATTATTCAGTTGGAAGTTTAAGTTAATCATTCACCAGAAACAATGACTTCAGGACGAAGTGTCACAATTTCCCACAAATCCTTCTCAGATTCAAGCCCATGTCTGCCGCTTCTAAGCTCAAATAGGAATTATAATAAGGATCGCCTTGCTTTAACCATAAAGCCCACTGTTTGGCAAAACGTTGACTATCAACTAGAGGCCACGCTTTTTCTGGTTGCCACTCTGTTGCTATAAAGCGAGCAAACGGATTATATACAATACGTTTATTATTTGTTAAGGTGCGTAAGGCAAAATCTAATAGTGCATGGGGGCCAATATAATCTATATTTAATCCCCCTAAATCTTGCCATAAAATACGTTTAAGCACACAACAAGCAGGGTGCGGGGTGCTAAGATTACGCACAATGGCTGTCACCGCCATATAACTGGGCGTATTTTCAGGAAATCCTGCATATACTGCCAACGGCACACCATTGGGACGCTGTACTAATCCTGCGTGTAATAAATTTCCTTGGGTGTCAAGCACTTTGCCCGTCACCAGACCGACTGCCGCAATTTGCAGCCAAGCAATTAATTCTGTTAACGCGTCATCGTCCGCCGCTTGCACACCGGGACCTAATATCACTAAATAATCGCTGTCAGTATCACGTTCAAAGGCTTGATTAACTTGTAGTGCATAATCTTGCAGCGTGTTTAAATGCAATTTTTGATAACTTGAAGGGGGGGGCGGTTCGATATGTATTCGATAATGGCCTCGCCATAAGTTATTGTTTTCACTGACATTAGCTTGTAATCCCCGTCGTTTTAAAGTCTCTCGGAGTGCTTGTACACCAGCAGTGTAAGCATATTCTTTAACATTCTGAGCGGATGCCACAGATTGCTTATGTTGCCGCCAATGGTATAACACTTTAGAAATATGTCGTACTTTGGGTTCTTTTTCAGCGGCCCGCAAAATCAGATCATAATCTTGAGAGCCGTCTAAACCGACACGCACCCCGCCTAGCTGTTCAAGCAATTCACGCCGATATACCACCAAATGAAATAAATAATTACCTGATAGTAGTGTCTCAGGTGACCAATCAGGTTTGAATAAGTGCATAAAACGAGAACCATTCTCAGATAACAAATCACGATCGGAATAAATAATGTCAGTGTCAGGATAGTTTCGCAGCGTATCCGCCACATAATACAACGCATCAGGCGCAAGACGATCATCATGATCTAAAAAGACAATATATTCACCACAAGCCATTGCTAATGCTTGATTAGTGGCATGACAAATTCCTTGATTATCGGGAAAATTGCGCAAACGCAAACGGTGATCTTCTAAGACGAGAGTCTGTAAACATTCTACAGTCGCAGAATTATTGCTGCCATCATCTACTAAACACATCTCCCAATCAGGATAAGTTTGAGTTTGCACAGAATAAATACATTCGCGTAAATGATCGGGGTGAGTATTAAAAACAGGTGTGACAACACTTAATAGGGGACGCTGTTGCCATGAAAGCGCATTATCACGTAATTGTTGCCAATCTTGTAAAGTCAAAAAGCTATAATGAAACAGCCAAGCTTGATATTCTACCCATTTACTGCAAGCCCAACGTTTAAGGTCTGCTTCGGTAGGCTGACTGATAGAACGATCCCTTGACTTTTTCGCTAACCATTTTTGCCAATAATATTTTATAAAATTTTTTAACATGTTTTACACATTTGAGTTCAGACTCTTAATATTTTTGTTATCAGTTAAAAAAACGACACTTCAGCAAGGCGCGGCTTATATTGAGGAGATTTTTTCTTGCTGTAAATTTTCTTGTGGGAGTTCAAGGTTTAGCTTGGCATAAGCACAAACTAAAGTTTGTACTCCGACTATCACAGACTATCTAGGAAGATTTGAAAGCTATGCGTGAAAATAATAGACCACTTCTTTTAATTTAAGTGATTGAATTATAAAGCACTATTTTGGAAATTTATTTTTCTGCTAGAACCTTAATGCCATTCATTTCATTTCATAAAATTTGTAGGCAGCATTGGTATCTCTAATAGACATCTTTCCTAAATAATTTTTTTACTTTCTATTTCAATATCTTACAAAAGAGTATAAAATTATAACACATT
>Ga0316190_10004547_pt1 | contig 10120 bp, 9 predicted proteins | sample Eddworburrow2_MG_FD_204929 | JGI IMG/M metagenome (GOLD analysis project Ga0316190, IMG submission 204929) | Coastal sediment microbial communities from Maine, United States - Eddy worm burrow 2 | ecosystem: Environmental > Aquatic > Marine > Coastal > Sediment | place: USA: Maine | collected... | reverse complement strand
TCGACAACTAGACCGATAACATCGGTTACGCGACCGGTGGCGCGAATGGGACAGGTTGCCTCCAAGCAGGTATGATATTTTGTTAAATCTACTTCGTCAGCCATTAGCGTTATAAAAAGTTATACCTGTCAATCGCCAATCAATATTCAAGTTTACTCCATCGCGGTTCGAAATGACTCTTCGACCGCCTGCAGCTGCTTTTCAATCCGGGCGTCAATCTCACCTAAATCCGTTTCGATGATACACCCGCCACTTTGAATATTTTCGGCGGCTTCAAGGGTGACATTTTCAATATTTTCGATCAGATTAGACAGGTGAGACCGAGTCTCTTTGACAAATTGGAGGTCGGATGGGTTCATCTTGATTTTAACTTTGCCTGGATCTTCAACTTTAGCGAGCGCTTCTCTGGCCACACACACCACAATATCTCTATCGATGGTTATCTCCTGACAGATCACTTGTTTTGCGATGGCCAAAGCCAGTTCTACCACCTCTTTTTCGATTTTCTGGTAAGTCTCTTTGCGAATATTATTTAGCTGCAGCAACATTTCTTGAAGACTGATTAAAAGTGGCTCTATTTTTTTTTCTGCCAGCGTATGCCAGGTGTTTTCAGCGTCAATCACACCCTTTTCCCTACCGTCAGCCAATCCCCGCTGGTAGGCCTGCTCGTTCAACTGGGCGGTAGATATTGAACCTTTCCTAATATTACAGGTTCCGACCTCATCAAATCGTAAAGCCACATTGCTGCGGTTTGATCCGCTATTTTCATACTTAATCCGTTCAAAATTATCCTTCACCGGCAAACAACGCCGAACATTTTCCGGCTCATCAACTTGAATATCCGGGAAACAGTGCAACCCCGATCCGGCCGGCTCGCCTTGCAACGAAGGCTGTTTAGTTCTAGGCAATGATCTCTTCTCCTCGTCGTCCGCTAATAATGAGTTCTCCTTTGGCTTCCATCTCCTGGATAATACCGGTGATGGCCTGTTGCGCATCGGCGACTTCCGTCATTCGAACAGGACCGAGATCTTCAATCTCTTCCTGCAACATTGCCCCGGCCCGCTCAGACATATTTCTAAACACCTTGTCTTTGACTTCGTCGGACGCCGCCTTAAGCGCAGTTGCAAGTTCCACTGTTTCGATCTTGCGAAGCAGTTTCTGAAAGCCTCTGTCATCAACCAGCACCAGGTTTTCAAACACAAACATCTTCTGCTTGATTTTCTCTGCCATCTCTGCGTCTGTTTCTTCGATTTCGTTTAAAATCAGTTCACTCGAAATTTCATCCGTCTGATTCAAAATTTCAGCCAATCGCCCCACCCCGCCGCTGATATTGGCTACCGAACTTTTTTTATTTTTAAGGATTTCTTTGAAAACCTCATTAACCTCATCAACTATATCAGCATTCACTTTTTCCAGAGTCACCAATCTGACCGAAACATCCGTTTTTATATCATCCGGCAGGTTTGCTATAACATCACTGGCTACCGGTGTTTTCAGATGAAGTAATATTATGGCAATCGTCTGAGGATGCTCGTCTTTGATCAGATCAGATATTTCATCGGCGCTCAAAGATGCAATCGCTTCCAATCCTTCGGCCCCAGCGGAGGGGCTCCCGTTATTCCCCCCGGTTTCAAGTGAGCGACCGGATCTGCCCGGAAGGGCCAATTGCCCTTTTAGGGTGCGCCCGGCGGTAATGTCCGTAAACTCCTTGACCACATGTTCGGTGATCTCTGCCGTTACCATTCCCATCTGATCGAGTTGTTGATAGACCACCTGTCGCTCATCCTCAGTCAGACTGTTGAGCATTCGTTCTGATGCTTCTTTACCCAAGGAGCGTATTAAAATGGCTGCTTTTACCGGGCCTGTTAAATGGCTATAATCCATAGTAGCTGATGACGGCAACTGTGCTTAAATCGAAAATGATGAATTTGCCGGTAGCGGAACGTAATAAGAATTGACTGCCCCGACAGCGCTTCTCAAATGGCTGCAGGTTCAGGTTATCGGTAACCCGCAACCTGCTGGTTGATGTGTCAAGGAACTAACTATTCTTGATCCAGTCGCGCATGACTCCCAGAGATGCTTCCTTGTCGCTGGCAATCAATTGTGTTGCCTGATCTTTATACATAAGATTTTTAGCAGCCGGATCAAACTCGCTTTCAAGCTCACCCACAGTTTTGGGAAGTTGCTTGAACATCTGCATATCTCCAAACGAATATTCAGTTAGCCAGCGCACTAATGGTTTGACAAAAAACATGAAAGATAAAATTAAAAAAAGACTTAAAAAACCGTACTTCATATAAGGCTGGTACTTTTTCAGAACCTCTAGCAATCCAGGCTCAGGAAGGGGCGCTTCTTCCTCCTCCAGCTTGGTAGTCTCAAAGGGAATGTTAACAATGTCAACCTCATCTCCTCGGGATGTATCGAAATTCACAGCGCGTTTAACGATGTTTTCAAATTTTTCCATTTCTTCGGCTGTTCTGGGGACATATTCCCATTCAGGCTTTCCTCTCTTCTTTTCGATACGCTTGTAAGTGCCATCCACCAGAACCGCAATTGAAATCCGGGTCATCTCCCCCGCCGGATCATTTATACGGCTGATAACCTTACCGATTTCATAATTGACAGTATGATCTTTTTTTTCAAAACTTGAGTTACTTTCCAATGAACGGTCCTGTTGAGCAGCAGTACTGTCACCCGGCACATTTGAGCGGATGCCTGGTATGCCCTGGGGGGTTCTCCCCGGTTCGCTGTTTTTTTCATTTAGCACCTGTTCACTGCGGACCACTTTGTTATCCGGCAGATAGAGTTCTTCTGTTCTTTCCTGTTTTTTAAAGTCAAAAGAACATGACAATCTGACGATAGCCTTGTTTTCTCCCAGAGCCGATTCCAGCATGGTCCGGACCCTGTTTTCCAGATTTTTTTCAACTCTGCTCTGATAATCTAGCTGATCGGAACTGAGGCTCCCGAAAGACGATGTATCATTGGCACCGGCCAGCATTTTCCCGTTGCTGTCGACCACCGTCACATTTTCCGCATTTAACCGCGCTACACTGGACGACACCAGATGGACGATTCCCTTGACTTGACTCTGGTTTAACCATTTGCCCGGTCGAAGTTTCAAAACCACGGAAGCGGTCGCCGGTTCGTCTTCTTCAACAAAGAGAGATTTTTCGGTCATTACAATATGGACTCTGGCGCTTTCGATTTCCGCAATCCTGTTGATGGTGCGGGCCAATTCCCCTTGCAGTGCTCTCTGAAAGTTGACGTTTTGAGCAAAAGCGGTCATCCCCAGTTTTGTATTGTCAAAAATCTCAAACCCGATTTCGCCGCCTTGGGGAAGCCCTGCGGAGGCCAAACCCATCCGGGTTTCATAAATATGCTGCTCCGGAATCAGAATCGTCGTGCCATTGGAAGCAATTCGATACTCAATTTTCTGTTCCTTGAGTTTGCTCAATATGGCACTGGCATCTTCCGAATCTAGATTGGCATAAAGCGGCTGGAATTCACTTTTCCCCGACCAGTTCAGCAGAAAAATGAATCCGACAACAGACCCTAAAATCAATGTCGCCAGGGTTAATTTTTTACCCATGCTGAGATTGGAAAACGCTGAATTTAGTTGTGACAGTATTTGAGTATTGGCTCCCATAAAACTCCTGAATCAATGACGCCCGATACCTGCTTAGATCGGTATACGCATAATTTTATCATATGCTGAAATGACTTTGTTGCGGATCTGCATCAGCATCTCAAAAGAAATACTCGCTTTTTCCATGGCAATCATGGTTCGGTGAATATCGGGTTGCTTTCCGGTGGTCAGGTCGTTGATACTCGAATCTGCTTCCACTTGGAGCCGATTGACCTGTTTAATAGAATCCGTCAGCATTTTACCGAAGGGACTCGAATTTGACGTCAGTTCCGGCCTCCTGCTGACGGCATTCCCGGCCGGGGGTTGGACAGAATTTTGTATCGTGATATCGTTCATCGTTATTTACCTATTTCCAGTGCAGTTGATGCCATATCCTTGGCCGCTTTAAGGGCGGTTACATTAGCCTCATAACCCCGGGTCGCCGAGATCATGTTCACCATTTCTTCCATTACATTAATGTTCGGCATGGCAACGTATCCTTTTTCATCGGCATCCGGATGTTGGGGATCATATTTCATCACCGGCAAATTCGAATCTTCAATGACCCGGTCGACTGCCACCATCGACAATTGTTCCCTTTGCCGGTCCGCCAATATTTTTCTAAAAGATTCTTCCAGCGGCCGAGCTGAAAAAATTGCCTCTTTCCTTCGGTAGGGCCCGCCCTCTCTGGTGCGGGTCGTGTTGACATTGGCAAGATTGCCCGAAATCAGATTCATCCGAAGCCGCTGAGCACTCAGCCCCGACGAACTGGCATGAATGGCATCAAAAAAGTCCATTAATTGCTACCTCCCTTGATTGCATTTTTTAATCCACTAAATTTCTGAGATATGATTTGTGCGGCGGTTTTAAATAACAAGGTGTTTTCAGCCAACCGGCCCATTGTTCGATCAAGATCAACGGTATTGCCGTCACCCCGCAGGCTGAATTCCGGCGGCTTGGCAACCTTAAGTTTCACATGTTCCGACGGATTATGCTTAAGCGGAAGATGGCCGCGCTGGGTCTGCACAAGTTGAATGCCGGAAGCAGAGTCCTGGTTTCCTGACATTTCTTCTGCAACAGCAAGTTCCACGGCTTTATAGTTCGGCGTGTCCATGTTGGCGATGTTCGACGCCAGCACTCGGTGTTGCAGTGATCTTAAATTCAGCGATCTTTCCAGCAAAGAAATCGTGTCGCGAAAAAGTCCGTTGGTCGGCACTGTTAAATCCCTCCTTTAAATTTGGAAAAGTTTCAAAGATTATTGGCAGCAATATCCGTACCAACTCTTTTCTCAGTACTCTTTGCGATAGGCGCACGGTCTGCCTCTCTATATTCCCTCAATTTGTTTCGCAGAGTCCGAATACTGATTCCTAAAAGCTCAGCCGCATTGGTGCGGTTGTCATTGACATCTTTTAAGGTTCTAAAAATAAGCTTTTTTTCCATCTCCCGGACAGTATAACCGGGATTAACGGAAAAGTTAGCTGGGAGCTCGGGATCATGTTCCGATAAATCCAGTAGCAGGTGCTCGGGTAAAATAATCCTGCCTACGCTTATTAGGACTGCACGCTCGATGGTATTTTCCAGCTCGCGGATATTGCCCTTCCAGCTGTAATTTATCAGCATTTTCAAGGCAATATCATCAATTTTGGTGATTGTTTTATGATTGGCCAGGCAATGCTTTTTCAGAAAGTGCCCGGCCAATAGCTCAATATCCTCTTTTCTTTCACGCAGAGGCGGCAGGGTTAAGGGAATCACATTGATTCGATAGTATAAATCCTCTCTAAACCTACCCTCGGTTACAGCATTTCTTAGAACCACATTGCTGATGGCGATCACCCGGGCATAGATGGGGACTGGATGGCAACCACCGATGCGGTCAATTTCTTTTTCCTGTAGGACACGCAGCAGCTTCGCCTGGAGCGGCAAAGGCATTTCACTGATCTCATCTAGGACAACGGTCCCCTGTTTTGCCAACTCAAATTTTCCAATCTTACGGCCTATTGCTCCGGTAAAAGAGCCCTTTTCATGCCCGAACAGTTCGCTTTCTGCCAGTGTGTCCGGCAGCGCCGCGCAGTTTACAGCAACATAGGGAGCTTGGGGATCACGGCTATGGTGATGAATATAAGCGGCCAATAACTCTTTGCCGGTGCCACTTTCACCTTGAATGAGAACCGTGGCCGTACTGGGGGCGACTGACCTTGCTCGGCTCAGCATGTCCTGAAACTTTCGGTTCCGGGTAATGATTTCCCTGCCGATCGGTTGATAACCCGGTGATTTTCGGCTATATCGGGACAGCTCGTTCCCATTTGAAAGGCGGATGGCCTTTTTAACTGTTTTTTCCAGGGTCTCAGTTGAAAACGGTTTCAGGAGATAATCGCTGGCACCTGCATGCATGGCTGCAACGGCATTGTGTACGGTTCCATTGGCAGTGATGACAATCACCGGAATCTGTGGTGATATTTTTTTTACCGATTGTAGAACATCCCCTCCCTCCATTTTCGGTGTCTGCTCATTGGCAATCACCAGGCTGTATTTGGTCGACCGAACCTTGTCCAGTGCTTGTAATCCATCGCAGGCGCTTTCAACTGGAAAGCCGAAACGGTTTAAACTCTGAGTGAGTTCTTTTCGGTTGCCCAATTGATCATCAACAATTAAAATGGGTGACAGGTCCGTCAAAATTAACTCCGCTTTCCAATACTTCCGATTTAGCATAAACCGTCCTAATATCAGCAAGTATCATGCCACCGAAATATAACGCCGAATCAGTCTATTAATATTTAAATTTCATTTAAAATCAAATATATATATCATTAATCAAGCCGTAACCGCTCCATATGCATATCACAAAATTTGTCAAATATCAGCTAAAGAGAGTCACTGCGTTGACGCTGGGAGAATACCCTACACAATACGTCTGGAGTCGATGAAGAGGTGTGTCGCACGGGTGCTTTTGGGAGACGGTTGGGAAAGGTCGAGTTGGTGTTGGTGCAACCGTACCGGGTTCAGGATTGCTGTCACCTCTGGCGCGTTGATCAAGTTAACCCTGAACGGTGTACTGGCAAACTGTGAACGTTTGCGATTTTTGTTTGTCTGCTGGTAACAACTGGTGTCCGGTGCTTGAGTCTTCACCTGTAGGATATATGTGGGCTTGATATTTCTTAATAACTCCGACCAAGCAAGCAAGGCTAGAATCCAGAAAAGACCGCCCCTTCAAATATTGCAGGGTTGCAACTGATGTCTTTTAATTTTCTCCACCAGCGTGGTTCGATTGAGATGAAGGAGTTTAGCAGCCTTGTTTTTGACCCATTTGGTTTTCTCGAGAGATTGCAAAATCAACGATTTTTCAAATTCGGTTACGGCGCTGTTGAGACAGATACCATCGTCCGAAATTTCAAGTGCTGCCGAAGGTTCGTATATTTGGGTGTTTCTCAGCTCAAGGGGTAAATCTCTATCCGTAATTTTCCCGTTACCTTTTAATACAACCAGTCGTTCGACCATGTTTTTCAGTTCCCGGACATTTCCAGGCCAAGAGTAACTCATCATCATAGCCATGGCCTCTTTAGTAACTTCTTCTACCTCGCGGTTGTTTTTGCGATTGGACTGTTCCATAAAATAGGAAGTCAGGTGAGGTATATCAGATATCCGTTCTCGTAGGGAAGGGAGCATCATTGGTATAACATAAAGTCGATAATACAGATCCTCACGAAAATTTCCTTTTTGAACCTCTTCGGACAAATCACGATGGGTAGCTGCGATGATTCTGACATCGACCTTAATCGTTTTAGATCCCCCAACCTGCTCAAACTCACCTTCTTCAAGTACCTTCAATACTTTAACCTGAAGGTCTGAGCTCATGTCACCGATTTCATCGAGTAAGATAGTACCACTGTCGGCCAGTTCGAACTTGCCCAGTTTTGAAGATGTGGCCCCGGTAAAGGCACCTCGAACATGTCCGAATAATTCACTTTCCAGCAAATTTTCAGGTATAGCGCCACAATTGATTGAAATGAAAGACTTGTTTGCTCGTTTTGATTTCTGATGGATGGCTTTGGCCACTAACCCTTTGCCGGTACCGGTTTCACCATTGAGGAGAATGGTGCTGTCACAATCCGCCACCTTGTCTACGAGAGCAAACATCTCCATCATTTTATTGCTTTGCCCAATGATATTCTGAAAGCCGTAATCCTGATTCAGTTGTGGTGCCTGAATATTGCGCGCATCACTGGAGGGCGGTGTGTCTTGTAAGGGTTTTTGTGGTGCTGCGTTCTGCACTCCTGCCTCCTCATATAACTAGATTAGAATTAGTTTGTAATCATAAAGTGCGATTCTTTTTTAGCCTAAAATATATAATTTTTAAATTGAAATCCAATCAGATTTTCGATGACGCTAACCGGGCCGTAAATCGAAGGAGCAATATCCATGCCGTAATAAAATCGAACAGACGATTGGAAAATTGAATTTAACAAGTCTCTTTGAGGAGCAAGAAAAATTTTACCATATGAGGTGTATTGGAGGTATGAGTCGATACAATATTTTGTGGGGATGCATTTTTATTCTCAAAAAAATAAAATCATAAAAAATTGTGTTCGGTAAAAAATGGGAAATAAAGCCGCATATGTGCCCTGCAAGGGAATCTTGACTTTTTGCAAATTGCAAAAAATAAAGCGGCCTTTACCACAAGGATCTGCCGCATGTTGAAATCCATCCGCAAAATCCGGCCACCGCTGCTGGTCGGCCGGAAATCCGCCTGACGTTTCAGGATTGGCATAATTTACAAAATCTATAATTTAATTCAGGTAGTTAGCCGATTTATTAATTATAGCTGATCATATAATCTCGCACTTCAAATATCCACAAGGAGGACCATATAAATTTATATGAAATTTTATGCAATTTGCAATTTTCCGGATTTAATTTTGCAAAAAGAGACAATTTCAAATTGCCTCCTGCTATCCACAGAAAGTACCGAGATGTTTCGGAACTTCTATTTTAGATAAATCGGCCTGCTTAAATTCGATGTACTTGCGAATAGCGCTCATATCATTCGATATTGATGACAGGTGTTTGTCCAGATTGCCCAGCAGCCGGTGAAGATCAACGGTAGCGGGATCTTGGTGATGATTTCCACCGTTCTCCCGGGATGGCGGCGCAGTCGTTGCTTCTTCGGCTCGCCGGATTACCGATTTTTTTTTCAGCGGTTGTGTTTGTATTTCTTTTGGTTTTACCCCGTTTAAAATCAAAGGGCCGTCCATCAGTTCCACCCATCTTTCCCAAAACGTCTCGGCAGGTTCATTTACTCGGTCCCACAGTTGCTGCTGAGTCAGGTAGCGTGCGATGTTCTTTATACATTTTGACGCTTTGGCGTCAGGCCAGGTGGATATGAACGGTTTCTGCTCATTGACTGCATCCCGCACATGTGGGTCTTTTAAAACCGTACCGGCGGGTAAAATTTTTATGGGAAGATATTTTTGAACTACATCTCTAAACCTATTGAATAGCAGTTGCGATTTTTCCAAATTGTTGATCTGATTCACGATAACGCTAACAGACCCTTTAAAGCCATTAAGTGACAGTATTTTTAGCAGGGCGTAACCATCCGTCAGGGAGGTCGGTTCGGGTGTCACCACCAGCATCACTTCCGGTGAAGCCATACAGAAAGATATCACGTTTTTCGATATACCAGCGGACGTGTCAAAGATAACAAAATCATATTTATTGAGCGTTGTGAAAGCATCGATTAGTTTTTCAAGCTGTTCTTTCGGAACATTCGTCAGTTTTTCGACACCGGAGGCTCCCGGAACGATGTCAATGCCCTGGCAGTTTTGGACCAGGATTTCTTCAAACTGTTTTTGCCCTGCAATCACATCCTCAATGGTATGTTCCGGATATATTCCCAGCAAAATGTTAACGTTCGCGAGCCCCAGATCAGCATCAAACAGGCATACCCGGTACCCTAGACGTGCAATAAACAGCGCCAGGTTCACGCTGATATTTGTTTTGCCGACCCCCCCTTTCCCGCTGGTTATACAAATCATTCGAGCCATTTTTCTTGCCTTTTGCGGTTTTAAACCTGTCTGAAACAAGTTGTTAGGTTCGCATCATCGTTTCGTTTATCATATCATCCTTGATTCGCGCACTATCCAGAAGTATGGACATCATGGACTGCGGGATCGTCTTTTCAGATTTTCGACAGCCGCTTTCAATATTAATTACCGGCTTATCCCACGCAATGATGGTCGTTGCGGCATTTCGTGCTTTCAGGTCCCCGGTCTCTGCATCGATCAGTTCCCCTTTTTGAAGATACAGTTTTCCGGTTCGACCCTCGGATTGAACCGAGAGCGTACAGGTCTTTTCTTCAGCGAACATCAACTGCAGAAATGCCGCCGAACTGATACCCGAAATCTGGCCGGGTGCTCTGGCCTGAAGCGCTCTGGATATCATATCTACCAGTATTCCTACATCCAGCGGTTTTTCAAAATACGTAATCGTATCGAGCTT
>Ga0316190_10004546_pt1 | contig 10120 bp, 10 predicted proteins | sample Eddworburrow2_MG_FD_204929 | JGI IMG/M metagenome (GOLD analysis project Ga0316190, IMG submission 204929) | Coastal sediment microbial communities from Maine, United States - Eddy worm burrow 2 | ecosystem: Environmental > Aquatic > Marine > Coastal > Sediment | place: USA: Maine | collected... | reverse complement strand
AATGGCAAGCTGGGGTCGCTTTTCCTCAATAACTCTTCAACGGGAGATTTTAACTATACGCCATTTGCCAATGCAACGGGAGCAGACAGCTTCACATTCAAGGCAAATGATGGAACATCCGATTCAAATATCGCTACGGTGACTGTAAGGATCAATAATGTAAACGAGTCTCCTGTGATTACAAGTACGGCCATTACCTCTGTGGATGAAGATGCATCCTACAATTATGTATTTACTGCGAGCGATGCCGATGTGGGAGACGTCCTGACCTATAGCGCGCCGGTCCTTCCCACATGGCTCAATTTCAGTAGGGTGACGGGAAGGCTTTACGGTACGCCGAGCAATGCCGAGGTAGGGACGCACAATGTGACTCTCCGGGTGAGTGACGGCACGGTGGATGTGGATCAGAGCTTTGTTATTATCGTGTCCAATACCAACGATGCGCCGACGATTAGTGGTTCGCCTGCAACGGCAGTGGCCGAAGGGGGCTATTACAGCTTTACCCCATCGGGCAATGATGTCGACTCTGGTGATACCCTGACCTTCAGCATTACCAACAAGCCTTCCTGGGCCAACTTCAGCACAACGACGGGTGAACTGTCTGGAACACCGGCCAATGGGGACGTGGGAACGACGAGCGGGATTATTATTACCGTTACCGACAGCCATTTGGCTGCGACGTCGCTTGCGGTCTTCGATCTGACGGTAACGAATGTGAACGAGTCTCCTGTGATTACAAGTACGGCCATTACCTCTGTGGATGAAGGTGCATCCTACAATTATGTATTTACCGCGAGCGATGCCGATGTGGGAGACGTCCTGACCTACAGCGCGCCAGTCCTTCCCACATGGCTCAACTTCAGTACTGTGACGGGAAGGCTTTACGGTACGCCGAACAATGCCGAGGTAGGGATGCACAACGTAATGCTTCGGGTGAGTGACGGCACGGTGGATGTGGATCAGAGCTTTGTTATTACCGTCACAGCCAACCTCGCAGACGAGGATGGTGATGGCATGCCTGATAGTTGGGAACAAGCCACTTTTTGGAATACAAGCTCCACTGCCTGGGGAGATCCTGACGCAGATGACCTTACCAATCTTGAGGAATACAGGTTAAACACCGATCCGATGACAGACAATGCGTCCATGACAGATAACGACAATGATGGACTTCCTGATAAATGGGAGGTCGCCTTTTTGGGTTCAACCTCCGTTTCACCTATGGGTGATTTTGACGGAGACGGGGTTAACAACATAAAGGAATACTATATGGCCACTGATCCCAATAGTGACAACGCTTCCCTTGTTGATACCGATGGAGACGGCGTTCCCGATATTATAGAAGAGGCCAACGGTAGCGACCCTGCTGTCGATGATTCTGCGGCTGACCCGGATCAAGATGGCTTGACCAACCTCGAAGAATATCTTCTTGGATCAGGAGAAAACAGTGATAACAGGCTTATGGCCGATGATGACAGTGACGGAATTCCAAACCTTATCGAAAAAGTGCTGGGAATGGATCCTTCCGCTGATAATAGTTTAACTGATGGTGACGATGACGGTATGAATGACCTTGTTGAGTACAACAATGGTACACTGCAAATCGATAACCTGTTGCTCGTCGATTTTGATGGCGATAATCTCCCAGATATATGGGAGAAGGCAAATGGACTTGATCCCCTTGTTGACAACAGTGGTAGTGATTCTGATGGTGATGGGTCGACGGACTATGAAGAGTATCTTCAGGGCATGGTTCCTCTTGCAAATCTGCCGCCTTCAGAGGTGCCGATTATCATTGAAAATGGTAGCGAGTTTGCTTTAGGCGATGCGATCAATCTGGTCTTTGCTGCTGCTACAGACCCGTCGGGTGGTGAGCTGAGCTACAGGGCAACTTTATATGAAGGCTTTGGTTTGAGTGGCATGCTGCTTGAAGAGGTTCCCGTCGATCCTTCCACTGGATATACACCATTAGTTTCCATTACGGGAGATCAGATTTATACTGCAGTTATACAGGCCAATAATGGTCTTTCTCTATCACCTGTCAGCAGATGTTCTTTTGTCTCAACTGGAGGGACTATTGCAGGTGATGCAAATTTTGACGGTATTGTCGATGGCGTCGATTTGATGCTTCTTGGTGTCTCTTTTGGAAAGGTACCTCATGATTTGGATTATAATCCCTTTGCCAATTTCATTGACTCGGGGATAAATCCTCCTATTATTATAGATGGAAAAGACCTGTCAGCTTTAGGCTCAAATTTTGGAAATATGAGATAAATATTATGATAATTTTATTAAGAAATTTTCTTTATCTGCTCTTACTGTCAGTCTTTTTTTCAGCTTGCGGAGGTAGTGGAAGCACAGATGTTTCCACTAGTGCCTCCCCTGCGAGTTTTGTGGCTGAAAAAAGTGCTGTTCCAGGGAGTGTTACCTTGCAGGATGGAGGGGGGACCGGTGATACGATTTATATTGATGTTGTCCTTACTGATGTAAATAATGTCTTCAGCACCTCCATCTATCTTGATTATGATCCACTGGTTGTGAATTGGAGTGGCTCTTCCAGTTCGGGGGATTTCTTGGAAAAAAGCGGTTCTTCACCTGTTTATTCCTTGAGTCTTCAAAATGGTATAGAGGGAACACTTGTCATAGGTATTTCTCTCCTTAATCCTGCGACTCCTGTATCGGGTAGTGGAACGATGGTGACCATCCCCTTCAAGGTTCTTGCCAGGGGTAGTTCTCCTGTTACTTTCAGTAACCTTCAAGTTTTCAACGCACTTCCTTCCGAAATAGGTGTTTCATCAGGTGGGGGAACTATTACTATCCTCTGATAGCTTCTTCTTTTTTATTCCCTTCTTTCCCTTGACATAAATCCCCCTTTTCTTCAAAATAGCGCATATATTAAATAATCTTTGTAAGGAGTAACAAAGCATGGTAAAGGCTGCAGTGACCGGCGCGGCAGGAAGAATGGGCGCCAGGATTATAAGTGTAATTGGTGATACTGAGGGTATTGAGCTTGTGGGGGCTATTGAGCACTCCGAGCATTATGCGTTGGGGCAGGATGCCGGTGAGGTTGCCGGTGTAGGTAAGCTTGGTATTGAAATTTCTTCTGATGTGGATGCGGTAGTAAAGAAGGCTGATGTCCTTATTGACTTTACTTTTCCCGACGTCACTATTGAAAATCTTGCTGTTGTAAGCAAACATAAAAAATCGGCAGTTATTGGGAGCACCGGTTTTTCAGGGGCTGAAATGGAGGAGGTTAAAAAAATTGCTTCTAATATTTCCTGTATTATTGCCCCTAATATGAGTATTGGTGTCAACCTGATGCTTAAGCTTGTTGCTGAGGCGGCACGCACCCTTGGTGATGATTTTGATATAGAAATGGTTGAGACTCATCACAAACTCAAAAAAGATGCGCCCAGCGGAACGGCCATGAAGCTTGCCGAAGTTGCGGCAGATGCTGTGGGCAGAAATCTTTCCGAAGTGGGGGTTTTTGAGCGTTTTGGAATGACAGGGGCCAGAGGTAAGAAAGAAATTGGTGTTCAGACACTCAGAGGAGGTGACGTTGTCGGTGATCATACGGTATACTTTTATGGTACCGGTGAAAGGCTTGAAATCACTCACAGGGCAACGAGCAGGGATACCTTTGCCACAGGCGCCGTCAAAGGTGCGCTCTGGATTTCCGGCAAGGCTCCCGGGCTTTACGACATGCAGGATGTGCTTGGTCTGAAATAAAGGAGAAAATATGTCACTTCTTAAAGATATTAAAAAAAAAATGGATGCCTTTGAAGCGGATGGTAGCCATTGCATGGGGATAAACCTCCCCAAAGAAATGGCTGTCGAGGTAAGAAAAGAACTTCATTACCTCTATGGAAGGGATCTGGGTGAGAATCCCACTCTCCTTTTTGGGAGAGAGGTTGTTTCTATTGATGCACCTGAACTTAGTTTCGAAGAGTAGATAGTAATTGCTAGAGGGGGGCATATGAAAAAGAGATGGATTTTTGTCTTTTTGGTGTTTTTTTTCTTTAGTCAAAATACTTATGCCGGTGACCTTTTTCCGCTTTTTTTGCCCAAGACTGGGGATAAAAACCTGGACTCCATACTTGTAAAGATTAACGACAAGGCAAAGAGTGACATTAACTTTTTCGTTAAAAGTATGAGCACCCTCGGCAACGTTCATGAAGCGAGCCTTAGAATCCTCCTTGATAGAGAGAAGTTTGCTCCCGGTGACGTTTATATGGCTCTTCGCCTGTCCATGCTGTCCGGTAAACCGCTTGATTTTGTTGCCGCCCAGTACAAGGCTAACAGGGGGCAGGGCTGGGGAGTTATGGCCAAAAAGCTCGGCATTAAACCCGGTTCCAGGGCCTTTCATGAATTAAAAAATGAAGCTAAAAGCAGGACGGGAGGATCGAAAGGCAAAGGGAAGAGTAATAAAGGTGGTAAGCCGGATAAGGGTAAGGGGAAAGGGAAAAATAAATAGATATTTCAAGGGGGCTTAAAAACTTAAGTCCCTTATTAGTTTAATATTCCTTTTTTTTGATACAGCTTAATCTGTATTTATATAAATCGAAAGTTTTAATTATAGATTGACCCGGTATACTTATAAGTGGATGTGTAATCTATTTCCCTTTCTATACTGCCTCCTGCCGCAATCCCCCAAAGTAAGCCCATTTTCCCTTGCACCCCTTTGAGGCTTTTAGTTATACTCCTAAGATTCTATTTACAAACATTTCTACAACGAAGGAGCTTTAGATGTACTTTCCAGAATACAGGCCGAGAAGATTAAGAAAAAATGAGAATTTCAGGCGTATGGTGAGAGAGACTTCTCTCTCTGTGGATGATCTTATTTTGCCTCTTTTTGTGACTTTTGGTAAGAATAAGAGGAATGAAATCTCCTCCATGCCGGGCCAGTTTCAGCTTTCCGTTGACGAGCTTGCAAAGGAAGCTAAAGAGATTTATGAGCTCGGTATTCCGGCTGTAATTCTTTTCGGTATTCCTGAGCACAAGGATGAACTCGGCACAGACGCCTATGCCGATAAAGGCATTGTTCAGCAGGCCATCAGGGAGATAAAAAACAAGGTTCCCGACCTTACCGTTATTACCGATGTATGTCTTTGTGAATTCACTTCCCACGGTCACTGTGGTTTTATCGAAAAGGGTGATGTGGATAATGACCAGACCATCGATCTTCTTTCAAGAGAGGCTATTTCTCATGCAAAAGCGGGTGCTGATATGGTCGCGCCGTCAGATATGATGGATGGCCGTGTAGCGGCAATCAGGGAGGCACTTAATGAGGAAGGTTACGATAATATTCCTATTATGTCTTATGCGGCCAAGTATTCATCGGCATTCTACGGTCCCTTCAGGGAGGCTGCTGAATCGACTCCTCAGTTTGGGGACAGGCGTTCCTACCAGATGGATCCGGCCAATACGAATGAGGCCTTAAGAGAGGTTGAACTCGATATAGAAGAGGGGGCCGATATTATTATGGTAAAACCGGCCCTTCCTTATCTTGATATCATCAGGCGTATAAAGGATGAATTCGATCATCCCATTGCTGCCTACAATGTGAGTGGTGAATATGCCATGACAAAAGCCGCCGAGAAGATGGGTTGGATCGATGGGGAAAAGGTAATGATGGAAACCTTGCTCAGTATCAAAAGAGCAGGGGCCGACCTTATCCTGACTTATTTTGCCAAGGATGCCGCAAGGGTACTTAATAGATAGAAGAATGATCAATTACAAGGTAGTAGAACTGGCGACCGTAACAGACGAGGAAATGGAAGAGACTCTTAATGACTGGACGGCCAAGGGCTGGGATTTTGAAGGTGTCCATTTTGCCATGAAAGATTCCTCCAAGCGGCCTGCCATGGCCTTTATGTTTTTTACAAAAAGTGAGGAAAAGCATGATTGACAGGAATTCTTTTATTCTTCATCGTTACATTGCGAGATTTATCGATATTCTCATTGCCTGGGCTATGGCGCTCATTATCCCGCCCGTAGGCCCGCTGGCGGGACTTCTTTATATCTGTATTGCCGACGGATTTAATGAGGGGCAGAGTCCCGGCAAAAGGCTCATCGGCCTCAGGGTTATTCACCGGTTGACATTGGCACCTATATCATTTAAAGAGTCTATGATAAGAAATATCCCCTTTGCTATTGCCTATTTGTTTTTCATTATTCCCTTTCTTGGCTGGTTCCTCTTTATCGTGGTCGGTATTCCCATCCTTCTTTTTGAGTGCTACTTTGTCTGTGAAGCAGAACAGGGTATGAGAGTGGGAGATGTCATGGCGGATACGGTTGTTGTCGAAGTCGTCGGTAACAATAATTAATTTCCCGATAGAGTGATTCTCTTTCTCCTCTAAAAAAGCCTCATTTCATATCTTCAGTATCCCGACATGAAACTCGACCAGAAAATAATCAATAAATTAAAAAAAATTACAGGGGACAAACATTTTACTACGGCAAGGGAAGACCTTATTTGTTATTCCTATGATGCGACCGGTGTAGAGTACCTTCCCGAGGCTGTTATATTTCCAGGAAACAGGGAGGAAATATCAGCAATCATGACGCTTGCAACATCTGCCGGTTTTCCAGTTGTGCCCAGAGGGGCGGGATCGGGCTTTGTGGGGGGGGCGCTACCTGTAGAGGGTGGTCTTGTCATGTCTCTAAAACGGCTTAACAGAATACTGGAAATAGACCGGGATAATATGACAGCCCTTGTAGAACCTGGCGTGGTGACGGGGCATTTGCAGAAAGAAGTGGAAAATATTGATCTCTTTTATCCTCCCGATCCTTCAAGCCTTAAATTCTGTACAATTGGCGGAAACGTGGCCATGGGCTCAGGGGGCCCGAGAGCAGTAAAATATGGGGTAACGCGCGATTACGTCATGGGGCTTGAAGTGGTTTTACCTACGGGAGAGGTGATCTCTACAGGTACGAAAACGGCCAAGGGGGTCGTCGGTTATGATCTCACGAGACTTATGGTCGGTTCTGAGGGAACGCTGGGTATTGTTACCAAAATATTGCTCAGACTCATTCCAAAACCCCAGTCAAAAATTACCTTACTCGTTGAGTTTCCGGATACTATTCATGCGGGCAGGGCGGTGAGCGCCATTATGGCTTCCGGTGTTATCCCTTCTGTTCTGGAGTTGATTGACGAATCTACGCTCAGGTGCATAAGGTCAAACCTCAGTGATCCTCCCGCTGAAGACGTGAAAGCAATTCTGCTTATTGAAGCAGATGGTTCTGAGACTGCTATTGCTGAAGATTCTCTGGTAATAGAAAGGCTTTGCAGGGAGCATGGTGCTGTCAGGATAAAGAAGAGCAAAGACAAGAAGGAGTCGGAAGACCTTTGGGCAACAAGAAGGTCCATTTCCCCGTCGCTTTATAAACTGGCAACGAAGAAGATTAATGAAGATATTGCCGTTCCCAGAGACAAGGTGGCTGAACTCATTGAGGGGCTTGGTAAAATTGCAGAAAAATATGGTGTAATTATGGCTAACTTCGGCCATGCCGGTGACGGGAATATTCATGTTAATATCATGATAAACAAGGGAAATGAAGAGGAAGAAAGGCGTGGCGCCGAGGCTGTTAAAGCCGTTTTTAAATGGGCACTTGATTTAAATGGTACCATCTCGGGAGAGCATGGTGTTGGAATAAGTAAGCAGCCTTATATTGAAATGGAGCTGTCGCCAAAGGAAATTTTACTGATGGAAGGGATTAAAAAGGTTTTTGATCCTTCAAATATACTGAATCCGGGGAAAATATTCCCCTCAAAGGTTTTGAAAAATGACTAAAGACAAAAAAACACTACAGAATATCGACAGAAAACATATATGGCATCCCTTTACCCAGATGAAGGAGTGGGAAGAGGAAGAACCGCTCATCATCGAGTCAGGTGAAGGTAACTATCTTATCGATGTTGACGGTAAACGTTACCTTGATGGCGTTTCATCCCTTTGGGTTACCGTCCATGGACACAGGTCGCAGGAACTTGATGAGGCGGTAAAAAAGCAGCTCGGTAAAATAGCGCATTCAACTCTGCTTGGTCTCTCAAATGTTCCTGCCGTAGAGCTTGCTGAAAAGCTTGTTCAAATTGCGCCGGAAGGGCTCTCAAGGGTTTTTTATTCCGATAGTGGATCGACGGCTGTTGAAATTGCCCTTAAAATGGCCTTTCAATATCGTCAGCTTAAAGGTCAAAAATCAAAAAAACGCTTTATCGCCCTCAAGGAGGCCTATCATGGTGATACCATCGGTTCAGTCAGTGTGGGAGGCATGGAGTTGTTCCATGACATATTCAGGCCCCTGCTTTTTGATGCTTATCGGGTAATGACGCCATTTTGTTATCGCTGTGAAAAGGGTCTTGATTATCCTTCCTGCAAGCTCGCCTGCCTCAGTGATGTTGAGGCGCTGCTGGAGAAAGAACATGAGAATATTGCAGCCATGATTGTAGAACCCCTCGTTCAGGGTGCAGCGGGAATGATAGTTCACCCTGAAGGCTATCTGAAGGGGCTTAGGAAACTTTGTGACAGCTATGACATTCACCTTATTCTCGATGAAGTGGCAACAGGTTTTGGTCGAACAGGTAAAATGTTTGCTTCGGCCCATGAAGGGGTGAATCCCGATATTATGGCTGTTGCCAAGGGTATTACTGGTGGTTATCTTCCTCTTGCCGCTACTCTCACTACGGAGGATGTTTATGAGGCATTCAAAGGGGACTATGGGGAACTGAAAGCTTTTTTCCACGGCCACACCTATACGGGTAATCCTCTCGCCTGCGCTGCTGCGATTGCAAATATTGATCTTTTTGAAAAAGCGCAGACCATGGAAAGCCTGCAGGACAAAATACAATTTCTCAAAGAGGGGCTTGAAAGGTTTAATACTTTGCCTAATGTGGGTGATATAAGGCAAAAGGGCTTTATGGTTGGTATTGAACTTGTTGAGGATAAGGATAGCAGAAGGCCTTATCCCTTTGAAATGAGAATGGGGCACCGGGTTACTATGGAGGCGAGAAAGCTGGGTGTCATCATCAGGCCCTTGGGGAATGTTGTCGTTCTTATGCCGCCCTTGTCAATTTCAATGGATGAGATAACTGTACTTCTTGATGCGGTCTATAAGTCAGTTAAAGAAGTGACAACTAAATAAAGGGAGGTTGACATGGAAGGGCAGGTAAAGATTGCATTAATAGGTTTGGGCAAGGTAGGAACTACATTGTTAAAAAAACTGATACCCTATGAAAATAGAGGGATAGCCATCGTGGCAGTGCTGGAAAAAAATAGTACTTCTGCCGGACTTGAGCTTGCAAAACAAAAAGGCATCCCTGTTTACCTTGATGAGCGGGAGATTATTGATATGGGTGATAAAGTCGATATCATCTTCAACCTGACGGGACTTACCTCTGTTGAAAGAAGTATGAAACTTGGACAGGTCAAAAAAGGTAATCCCCATACGGTTATTGTTTCCCGAACGGTAGCAGAACTTATGTGGAGGCTTATTTCTGAAGAGGCTCTTCCGGAACACACAAAGATTGCGAATTGACTCTTTTACTCATTCCTAGTAAAATCTAGGCCATTCATCAAAGGACCAGTCATTTATGCAAGCCAAAAAAATACTCATCGTTGATGACGTTAAATTTTTTATAGAACTTCAGAAATCTTTCCTGAAAAGAACGAACTGCAATATTTTAACGGCAAGTAACGGCAGGGAGGCCCTCCAGCTTATCAAGGCTCAACGTCCTGATCTTGTTCTGATGGATCTCTATATGCCAGAGATGAACGGTGATGAATGTTGCAAAGAGATAAAATCTGACCCTGATCTGAAGCATATACCTGTTATTATGGTTACAAAAGCCGGGGAAGAGGATGAAAAGGCGAGGTGTCTTTTGGCAGGTTGTGATGAGTTTGTTACCAAGCCTATTAACAGGATGGAACTTCTTGGTAAGGTGAAGAATTTCCTCGATGTATTGATCAGAGAGCATGTAAGAGCGCCTATTGATGCCGAGATAGCATTTACGGTGGGAGGTGAAGAATATTCCTCGGCCATGCATGACATCAGTGAAGGAGGGATGTTTATTGTGTCTTCAAGTCCGCTTGCTGTGACCTCAAAACTTATCCTCAGATTTAAA
>Ga0316190_10004545_pt1 | contig 10122 bp, 9 predicted proteins | sample Eddworburrow2_MG_FD_204929 | JGI IMG/M metagenome (GOLD analysis project Ga0316190, IMG submission 204929) | Coastal sediment microbial communities from Maine, United States - Eddy worm burrow 2 | ecosystem: Environmental > Aquatic > Marine > Coastal > Sediment | place: USA: Maine | collected... | reverse complement strand
GACATGCCTCTCGGGGTCGATATCATCGAGATTCCGGTTCTGTTCGAGCTCCAGGCCGCAGGCATCGAGATACGGGATGGCCAGCAGACCATGCTCGACGCCAGGCAGATCAAGAACCAGGACGAGATCATGCTGCTCAGCCAGGCCGCGGCCATGGTCGATGGCGTCTACCAACGGATCTATGAGGAGCTCAAGCCCGGGATCCGGGAGAGCGATGTCGTTGCGATGGCAAACGACACCCTCTTCAAGATGGGTTCGGAGTATGTTGAGGCGATCAATTCGATCGCAGGGGAGCGCTGCAGCCCCCACCCGCATGTGTTTTCGGACCGATTGATCCGACCCGGCGATCAGGCATACTTCGACATCATTCACGTCTTCAACGGCTACCGGACCTGCTACTACCGGACCTTCGCGGTTGGCCGGGCAACCCAATCCCACCGGGACGCCTACAAGCAGGCCAGGGAATGGATTGATGCCGCCATCCAGCTGGTCAAGCCGGGCACGAGTACGGCCGATATCGCTCTGGCATGGCCGAAAGCCACCGAGTTCGGTTTCGAGGACGAAATGGATGCCTTCGGGCTTCAATTCGGTCACGGCCTCGGAGTGGGCCTCCACGAGCGGCCGATCATCAGCCGGCTCAATTCCATCGAGAATCCGGTCGAGATCCAGGAAGGGATGGTGTTCGCTCTCGAAACCTATTGCCCTGCGGACGATGGACACTCGGCGGCACGCATTGAAGAAGAGGTCGTGGTCACCGCCAACGGCGCAGAATTGCTCACCCTCTTCCCGGCTGAAGAACTAGTGGTTACGAACGCGTATTGATGGCGGGAGGTAGCGAGTAGTGACGAGTACGTCAACCCCGGCGGTAGAAATCGATCAGGAGACCCGGTTGGATCTCTATCGCCGTATGGTCGAGCTCAGATTGTTCGAGAAACGTGCCTATGACCTCTTCATGGAAGGATTGGTCAAGGGAACCAGCCATCTTTCGCTCGGGCAGGAGGCGGTGGCCGCCGGGTTTGGGGCCGCCATGCGGGTCGACGACTACACATTCTGTACCTACCGGGGTCATGCTCATACCCTCTCCCGGGGCACTCCGATGGCCCGGGTGATGGGTGAACTCCTTGGTCGCAGCAACGGCGTTACCGGGGGCAAGGGCGGTTCGATGCACCTGACCAGCGTCGAGAACTATGCCATGGGATCGTATGCGATCGTTGGCGCTCACCTGCCCATTGCTGCGGGAGCCGCCTGGTCGGCTCAGGAGCGAGGGAGCGGACAGGTGGCCGTTTGTTTCTTTGGCGATGGTGCCACCAACATCGGAGCTTTTCACGAAGCGCTCAACATGGCGGCAGTCTGGAAACTGCCCGTGGTGTTTGTCTGCGAGAACAACCTCTACATGGAATACACGGCCATCGAATCGGTGACGGCCGTCGCCAACCCGGCTGCGGATCGGGCGGCCGCCTACGGTCTCGAGTCGATAGTCGTCGATGGCAACGATGCCGACGCGGTATACGCCATCGCCCTGGAGACTCTCGACCGGGCCCGACAAGGCGCCGGTCCTTCCCTGGTGGAGGCCAAGACATACCGGCACGGCGGCCATTCGCGAGCCGACCCCGGCAAGTACCGGCCCGATCAGGAAGTTGAGGAGTGGCTGGATCGTGACCCGGTCGACACGTATCGTGAGCGACTCCTCGCCCAAGGAATCGCAGAGAGCGCCCTGACCGATATCGATGACGACGCTCGGGCCAATGTCGAAGCCGCCACCCAGGCGGCGCGTGAGGCGCCTGCGCCGGGTCCTGAGGTACTCGAACGGAACGTGTGGGCAGATGGGAGCGCGACGTGGCGGAACTGACCTACCGGGACGCGGTGGCAGCCGGTATTGCCCAGGAGATGCGGCGTGACGAGCGGGTCTATCTGATCGGCGAAGACGTGGCCGGCGCCGGCGGTGTTTTCAAGGCGACTCCCGGCCTGCTTGCGGAATTCGGCCCACGCCGGGTTCGGGATACCCCTATTTCGGAAGAGGCGATCGTCGGAGCGGCCATGGGAGCTGCGATGACCGGTCTGCGTCCTATTGCCGAGATCATGTTCTCCGATTTCCTCGCTACGTGCTGGGACATCGTGGCAAACCAGATAGCCAAAACCCGCTACATGACGGACGGGCAAATCTCGCTGCCGCTGGTGATCCGGACCGCAAACGGGGGAGGCGCCCGTTTCGGTGCCCAACATTCACAAAGTGTCGAGAACTGGGCGATGGCGATTCCCGGCCTCAAGGTGGTTGCCCCGTCCAATCCGGCCGATGTGATCGGTCTGCTGGCAGCTTCGGTTCGTGATCCCGATCCGGTCATGTTCTTCGAACACAAAGCGCTCTACGCCACCAAAGGCGATGTACCAGACGGCGAGCTGGTCGACACGCTCGGGACGGCCCGTGTGGGTCGAGAGGGAAACGACGCGACCCTGGTCGCTCTGGCAGCGATGGTTCCCAAGGCGCTGGCGGCCGCCGAGGTGCTTGCCGAGCGTGGGGTTTCCGTCGAGGTCATCGATCTGCGATCGTTGGTTCCTCTCGACACCCAGACGGTGCTCGGTTCGATCGCCAAAACCAGCAGGCTGTTCACGGTCGAAGAGAACCCGCGCTTGACCGGGTGGGGCGCCGAGGTGGTCTCGATCGCCGCCGAGGAATGTTTCTGGGATCTGGACGGACCGATCGTCAGGATCACGACTCCGCATATCCCGCTGCCCTCGGCGGACGCGTTGGAGGATCTGGCGATTCCCTCGGTTGACCGTATCGTCACTACCGTCGAGCAGGTGCTGGCCTAACCAAGCAGGTTCGGCTCCCAAGGGTTCAATCGTCGCGGTGGGGTTTCTGGACCCAGAGCACCTCGAGATTGACACCTGCATCCTGAACGAGGTTGAAGACCGGGCAACGCGCTTCGGTTTCGGCGACGACTTCGCGAAGCCGGTCCTGGCTCTCTGAGGTGTATACCGTCGCCTGCAATTTGATCGTTTGGAAGTGTTGACGCACTCCCCGTACTCCCAGGCGTCCTCTCACATCGATGGTGAAGGCTGCTTCGAAGTCGATTCCTTCATAGGCGAAGTCGAAGTCGGCCGCGGTGCGGTTGAAGGTAACCGACTCGCAACCGCACAGCGCTCCGAGCACAGTCTGGAGGGGAGAGGGTCCTTCACCGGTGCCACCGTGGGCGACCGGTTCGTCGGTGACCAAAAGTCCGTACTCGCCCGCGTCGACGACGGTCATCATGTCACCGTCGTTGCGGGCCAAGAGCGTCTTTCCTCTGATGATGGGCTGCTCGAGGTCCTCTGCCGAGATCACTTCCGAAGCCATGCTGCCTCCCCACAAACGTTTGCGACCGGGCGGCGATGGTACTACCTTCGCGTCTCCACGGGCATGGAGGCACGGTAATGGCCAAGGTCGTTTCTTTCTCGGATCTGCCAAGACTTCATTCCACCCGCGATTCTCGTGATCGCATCGATCTGGTGACCGAAGATCTTTTTGGGACCACGGCTCTGAAAGCCGATCGCATCACCTACCACCCGGGTGACACGGCGGCCGCCCATTACCACCGGGACTGCAAGCATTTCTTCTTCGTCATGGAAGGGCGGGGTGTCCTGCACACCGATGATGAGGCGATCGATCTGGGTCCCGGAGACGTCGTTCTCGTCAACGAGAACGAGGTGCACTGGTTCGAGAACCCCACCGAAGTGGAGTTCAGCTTCATCGAACTGTGGGTACCGGCCCCCTCAGATACCGTCTGGATCAAGCCGGACGACATATGAACGTGGGCCCCCGCGACGTGAGTTCACGTCGCCTCATCACCTTGTAGAAGGCCTAGATCCATCCGGTCGGTCTTCGGCAGGGCTTCTTGTTCATCTCATTCGGGGCCCGCGTAGGTTCCCGCCGTATCGGGGAACATCGCTTTGATGATCTTGAAGCAAGAGACGTCCACGGTCGCGTCCATATGGAGAAACACTGAGGCGTCCCGGAGGTACTTCTCAATCCCCATCTCGAGCATGGCTCCGTGTCCGCCGTGCAACTCCAGCGCCTGTTTGCAGACCTCGAAGACCTCCTCCGATGCGAAGACTTTGACTGTGTTGCACAATTGATCGGCGTCTGCCGCACCCTCATCGACTGCCCGGGCGGCGTGCTTCAGCAGTGCCTTGACCGCGTCCAGCTTGATAGCCATCTGGGCAAGCCGCACTGCTACCGCCTGGTGCTTGATCAGGATGCGGCCCCCTTGGACGTGCTCCTGCACGAATCTGGCAGTGTCCTCGAAAGCGGCCAAGCCGGTGCCCAGATTCTTGGCTGCCTGCAGGATCTTGCCCGGGCGGAAATAGACCCCCGCCTTGCCAAGAGCGTCGTCCTTGGCCAGGAGATGATCTTCGGGTACCCGGCAGTCCTCGAACACGATCTCGCCGTTGTTCATGAAGCGCCCACCGATGGTCTCGTTGCAGCGCGTCACCGTCAGCCCCGGCGTATCGCGCGGCACCAGGAAGCTGCTGGTCCCCTGGTACATCCCCACCGAAGAGTTGGTGTTGGCGTAGACGACGTACAGGGAGGCGTCGTAGCCGTTGCTGATGTAGTGCTTGCGTCCGTTGATCTTCCAGTGACCGTCCTCGAGGACGGCCTTGGTGTCCATGTTCGCTTCCGGCACGTTGTATGGGAGCCAGCGGTCCGAGGCGCCTTTTGGCTCGGTGAGGCAGTGAGCCATGAGAAAAGAGGGGTCTGCCAGGTAACGGGGAAACCAGATGTCCTGGAGAGCTTCGGAGGCCAGGGATCGCAGAAGAACCGAGACCTTCCAGTTCTGGGCCAGCTTGTCGGCCAGGCCGGCGTCTCCGCGGGCGACCTCGGTGGCTATGAGGGCGAATGTCTGGGATTCGGTCTTGGGGTCGAATACCACACCGCCGTATTTCTCCGGGACGGCCAGCGAACGAAGACCCGCCGCGTCGGCTTCCTCGAGGATCTCCCTGGGGAGGCGTTCGTCCGGGTCGAACAGCCATTCGCGCTCGCGGTTGGCTCGAATGAACGGGACAACGATGCGGTCGACGTAATCACGAGCGGTTTGACGCATGAGGCGTTGCTCGACGGAGAGCTCGAGCATTTCCATCGTCATAGTCATGTGCCGTTCCTCCTCCTGGGGCTCGGGGTGCCGTTTCGGCAGGTGCCTTGGTCGGATCGTCCTTTCATGCTTGGCCGACTCTCCGGATCTGTCGGGGCACATGATGGAGCGATTCGATGCCGTCGTCGGTCACCCGAACCAGCTCTCCCGTTTGTACCCCGGCGAGTTCGTCCCTGGTGATGACATTGGGCTGGATCACCACCGTCATACCGGTGCGAAAAGCGAAATCGGGGATCGGTGTATTCGGCCGGCTCTTCGACCCGAGTACCGGAGGCAAATAGCCGCCGCCGAAGCCATGCAGCAGATCGTCGTACGTTGAGAAGCCGGCTTCTTCGATGATCCCCGCCGCCTCGACCACCTGCCGGGCGGATGCGCCGTCACGGAGTACGGCACCGATAGCGAGGAATGCCTCCTCGGCCACCTCATGGAGGCGGCCGTAGAGCGGCGTGGGTTCCGTTTCGACCGTGTAGGTCCGCAAGACTTGACCCGGATAGCCCCAGAATGAAGCGCTGATCTCCGCGAACAGGACGTCGCCCGTCCGCAGTTGCCGCCGGGATGGGAATTGGGAGGGAACACATCGGTTGGGCGCTTCCATGGAGGTGACACCGAGGTAGTGGATGTGGGTTGTCCCGCCCAGGGAAAGGTAGGCATCTTCGACAACTCGCGTCAGGTCGTGTTCGGTCATCCCGGGACGAGCCTGCTCTCCCAAGGCAGTAACGGCCAGGTCGCTCATCCACGCTCCGATACGAAGCCAGTCGATCTCCTCGGCCGATTTGATGAGTCGAAGGTTGGTGTAGACCCGATTGAGGTCAACGGCCTCGACGGTGGATCCGGCCAGCAAGCCGTAATGGGGGTATGGGAGAGCGCCGATCACCCCGACCCTCCCGGCGGCCGAGCCGCGGCGACGGAGCACCTCGACGGCCTTTTCCATCGTCGAGGCGCCACCCCAGGCAACCTGTGCATCGGCGGCGATCTCCCGGGCGGTCGGTACGTGGTTGAAGAATTGGATCAGCAGCACGTCTTGCTCGCCCGGAGTCAAGATCGCAACGGCCTCCCGGGTAACCGGCCACCCGGTGAGCCAGGGGATGGCCGATCCCGCTCGTTGCGATCCGTAGAGGAGGAGATGATCGACACCTGCCTCCGCCATGGCCTCCCAGATCAGACCGTGCCGTCTCGACATCTCTTGATTCGAGAAGGTTGGATACGGCTCCGAGTCGAGAATCCTGGCTAGTTGCAGTGCGAGATCCATGCTGTGCTCCACAATCGTTTGCCAGAACGCTAGCCGAAACCGGTTGAGCGAGCCTTGCGGAAACGCCTGGCTATAGGCGATTCACAATCACCGGCCCGGCGTGCGGCGACCGCTTGTGATTACAATGGTTTGCAATGGCTTTGAAGGCGGCGACCCTACGGGAAGTGGCGGAGATGGCCGGTGTCCATCCCTCCACTGCCTCGCGGGCCCTCAATCCGGAATCCCGGGCTCTCGTCAATGAGAAGACTGTGACCAAGGTCCTGGAAGCGGCCGGACGGCTGGGGTACCGGCCCAATTCACTGGCCCGAGGGCTGAAGACCAATCGCACGTACACGATCGGGATGCTGCTTCCCGATCTGACCAACCCCCTCTTCCCGCCGATCGTGCGGGGTGTCGAGGACGCCCTCGGCCAGGCTGATTACACCTTGATCCTGGGCAATACCGATAACGACCCGGACAAAGAAGCGGCGATCCTGCGAACGATGCTCGGCCGGCGGGTCGACGGCTTGGTCCTCGCCACGGCTCGCCGGGCGGCACCCTTCGTCGAACAGCTCGCTGATGCCGGGATACCGGTGGTCCTCGTCAATCGGGTGAGCGAAGATGTTCCCTGGCCATCGGTTTCTGGCGATGACCACGCCGGAATCGGCCTGGCCGTTCGGCATCTCGTGGCACTCGGTCATCGGAGGATCGCGCACATCGGCGGACCGCAAGATCTCTCTACGGGTCTGGCTCGCTATCAGAGCTTCGTCGCTTGGATGCAAAGTGAAGGGTTGGAGCCCGATCCGCGTCTCATCGTTTTCTCCACCTCGTTCCACGAGGTGGCCGGTGCGGCTGCAACCGTGGAGCTGTTTGCCAACGACGTCCCGTTCAGCGCCATTGTGGCCGCCAACGACCTCATTGCCATCGGCTGCTACGACGTGTTGGCGGAACGGCAGCTCAACGTGCCTAAGGATGTGTCGGTCGTCGGTTATAACGACATGCCGTTCTCTGACAAGCTCTGCCCGCCGCTGACGACGATCCACATCCCTCATTACACGATCGGCGTACGGGCCGCCGAGCTGGCTTTGGACATGATCGCAAAACGTGATGTCGGTGCCCAGGCTCTCCGATTGGCGCCCGCTTTGGCGATTCGCCAGTCCACGGCTGTGCCTTCAGCATGAGGCGGTTACCCGGAGGGGTGGTGCTGGTTGTCTGGCGCAGATCCGTCCGCCTGAAACTCAGCGAACGTGTGCGATAGCTTCGAGAGGAGACAGGAGGAAGGATGGGTGATGTATATCCGGTCGTCCGCGGCGCAGTCGTTCAGGCTGCTTCCGTTTTCTTGGATCGAGAGGCGACGACCGAAAAAGCATGTTCGCTGATCCGCCGGGCGGGTTCGAACGGTGCCAGGATCGTCGCCTTTCCTGAAGGCTTCATCCCTGCTCATCCTGTCTGGTTCCACTTCCACCCTGGTACCGGGGCAATTGCCACCAGGCTGAGCACCGAGCTGTTCAAGAACGCCGTGACGATTCCCGGTCCGGAGGTGGACAGGCTGGCCGAGGCTGCCAGGGAAGCAGGCACCTATGTGGTGATGGGCTTGTGTGAGAAAGCCCCGCACACCTTTGGCACGATGTACAACACACAGCTCTTCTTGGGCCCGGACGGATCCGTCCTGGGCAAGCATCAGAAGCTGGTCCCGACCGTTGGGGAGAGACTGGTTCACCGCCCGGGAGGGCCGGAATCCTTTGGCGCGGTAGCAACGGAATTCGGTCCCATCAGCGGGTTGATGTGTGGCGAGAACTCCAATCCGCTTGCGGTCTTTGCGCTCACCGCCGAGAACACCCGGGTTCACGTCATGGCGTGGCCGAACCATTTCCCCAAGATCAGCGTGCCCATGGCCGAGATCGCGCTCACCATGGCCAAGGCGTTTGCGCAGATGTCAAAAGCGTTCGTGCTGAGCGCGGCAGGCGTAGTCGACGATCGGATGCGGGCCATGTTGTCCGATCGGCCCGAAGACCAAGAATTTCTGCAGCGGGCCGACGTGAGTGGGGGATCGGTGATTGTCGGACCCGACATGCGCATTCTCGCCGGGCCGCTCGATGGTGTGACGGAGGACATTCTGTACGCGGACCTGGATCTCGAGGTCGGGGTGAAGATGAAGCTTCGCCATGATCTCGCCGGTCATTACAACCGGCCGGATGTGTTTCGTTTGCTGGTCAATCGACGGGCGGCGCCTTTGCTCGAAACGTTTGCCGCGGCCGAACCAGAGTCGGCTCTCGAGGTTCCACCCGCCCTCGTTCTGGAGCCGGGATCGACCGGCCTGTTGGCCGCTCCGGAAACGGACTAGACAAACCGGCGACCGCCAATCTCGGTCGGAGGGGATGTCACCAATCGATTGCATGATTAGGTCGAGATACGTATCCTGGCCCGGGCGGCTGGCTTTGCCGCCGGGCATGACCCCAAGGTCGCGCAGCTCTATCTGGGCGGGAGCATTGATACCCCTTCCATGGATGCCACGCCTGAGGGCTGATCGACATGGTCCCCGTCGCCGGCTTCGTCCGGGGAAAACGTATCGAGGAGGTTGGTGACTATGTCAGATGCACGAGTGGAGGCGGCGATCGCCAATTGGGCGCCGCGTTTTGTTTCCCAGGGAGTCGACTACAACGACTTCGTCCGCACCACCGCCCGGATCGACCGCTGGGAGAATTGGCTGCCCGCCTGGTCGGAGACCGCAGCCGTCCACGCCGGGTTAGGAGCTGAGGCGGCCGGGCGAGGAAACAGTCTTACGGCAGGGGAGGCATATGTCCGCGCGGCATTGTGCTACCACTTTGCCAAGTTCGTCTGGCTGGTCGACCTCGACCTGCACCGGCAGACGACGGAGCTGGCAATCTCGAGCCTCTACGAGGCGCACCGGCATCTCGACCCTGTCGCCGAGAGAGTAGAGGTTCCGTTTGAGGGCTCGCCGCTGTTCGGGAATCTGCGCCGCCCGTTGGGGCCAAAGCCGGCACCCCTCGTCATGCTTGTTCCGGGTCTCGACTCAACGAAAGAGGAGTTCTTCAACTGGGAGAACGTCTTCCTGGCGCGCGGGATGGCGACCTTTTCGCTCGACGGTCCGGGTCAAGGAGAGGGCGGATTCCACGCTCATATCCGACCCGACTACGAGGTAGCGGTAACGGCAGGACTGGACGCTCTGGCTGCTCGAGATGACATCGATGTGGGTCGGGTCGGTCTGGTCGGGGTGAGCCTCGGGGGCTACTACGCGCCGCGGGCCGCAGCTTTCGAGGAGCGCGTTTCCGCGGTAGCCACCGTGGGTGGGGTATACGACTTCGGAGCTTGCTGGGATGATTTACCGGACATAACCAGAGAGACGTTCCGACACCATGCCGGGGCGAAAGACCAGGACGTAGCCCGAAAGAATGCCGAGCGACTGAGTTTGACCGGCGTGGCCGCGAAGATCGAACAGCCTCTGCTTGTTGTCTTCGGCAAGCTCGATCGGCTGATTCCCTATGAGCAGGCGGTGCGGCTTGCCCGGGAGGCGAAGCACGCCGAACTCGTCATGTATCCGGATGGCAACCATGTCTGTAACAACCTGCCCTACCGGTATCGCCCTCTGGTTGGCGACTGGATGGCTGAGCGGCTGGGGGCTGGCAGACCATGACCGGAGCGGTCGGCCTTGCTTTGGTTGGTACCGGCCGATGGGGCGCCCGCCTGGCCGAGGCGGTCGCCCGGTCCGAGCAGGTAAAGCTGATCACCTGCTTCAGTCGTGATGAG
>Ga0316190_10004544_pt1 | contig 10123 bp, 6 predicted proteins | sample Eddworburrow2_MG_FD_204929 | JGI IMG/M metagenome (GOLD analysis project Ga0316190, IMG submission 204929) | Coastal sediment microbial communities from Maine, United States - Eddy worm burrow 2 | ecosystem: Environmental > Aquatic > Marine > Coastal > Sediment | place: USA: Maine | collected... | reverse complement strand
CACATTGGTCGCTTCGGTGGACTTGTTCTCCTCAGCCCACTGCTTGTCCATGATGTAGAAGATTTCGAACTGGTTCGGCAGGATCGGGTTCGGCGTCGGGGTTATGATATCAACCGTCAGGTCATCGACCACCTTGGCTTCCTTGATCAGGGACGCCACGACTTTCATGTCGGAGCCTTCGGTGTTCAGCCGGTTGACCGAGAACACCACGTCTTCAGCGGTAAAGTCATTGCCGTTGTGGAACTTTACACCGGGACGCAGCTTGAAGCGCCACACGGTCGGTTCGACGTTTTCCCAGCTTTCCGCCAGTGCGCCGACCATTTCCATCTTGTCATTGCGCTTTACCAGGCCTTCGTAAATGTTGCCCTGGAAGCCGAGCGTAAATGTTTCAAAAAGCCCGTGCGGATCAAGTGTCTGGGCATCACCCTGGAATGCCCACCTGAACGTCTCGGCATTTGCGGCGCTCGCCCCGGCCAGAACCGTTGTGCCCACCAGCAATGCTTTAAGTGTTTTACCTAACATGGTCTTCTACTACTCCCTGTTGCTTACCAAAACTCTTGTTGACCGCAGCTAACCCCAAAACCGGGCAATCTGCAAATACCGCCTTTGCGATTTGCCTACTTGCTCAAACCGCCGCCAGCTCATCCTTGAAAATCATGCCATCACGCATCACCAATGGAATATGCGCTCCGTCGCCCTCCAGCACGCCGATATCATCCAGCGGCTTGCCGTCCACCACGATGAGGTCGGCCTTGAAGCCTGCCTTCAATTGACCCAGCTCGGTGTCCTGCCTGAGTATTTCCGCATTGGTCATGGTGGCAGACCTGATGGCGCCATGATTGCCCATCACCGATGCCTTTAATGAGAACTCCTCGGACTGGTATTTGTGCAAGGGTCCCAGAAGATCGCTGCCATGACCGATCTTGACGCCGGCGTTCATGCTGATTTCAACGGCGCGCATGCCGGCATCGACGATTTCACCCAGTTTCTGCATGGAGACTTCCGGCATGCCGAATTCGGCGCCGTGCTTGTTCATGGCGAAGTAGGTAATGCTGGTCGGCACGTGATAGACGCCGCGTTCAGCCATCAGGTTTGCAGCTTCTTCATCGATCAGGTTGCCGTGCTCGACACAGCGCACGCCGCACTCAACCACCCGCTTGATGGCGTGCGGCGTATAGGCATGGGCGGTTGCATAGGTGTGCCAGGCATCGCACTCCTCGACGATGGCGCGGATTTCATCCACCGAGTACTGGGTGTTCTGGATCGGATCTGTCGGCGATGCCACGCCGCCGCCTGCCATGATCTTGAGCTGGTGGGCGCCTTTACGCAGTTCATCGCGCGCTGCCCTGCGGCACTCGTCGACACCGTCTGCAATGCGGCCCAGTTGCTGGGCGGAGACCTGACAGGCGCAGGTGATGACGGTGGAGACTTCCGTGGTGCTGCGAAAATCGCAATGGCCGCCGGTCTGTGACAGGGCCAGGCCCGACACGAACAGGCGCGGGCCGACGATGAGGTTGTGATCGACGGCGTCGGCCATGCCGCGATCAGCACCGGCTGCATCGCGCACCGTGGTAAAGCCGCGCATCAGCATGGCCTTCATGATCTGGGACGCGCTGGCGATAAGATAGGTGACCGGCACATCATTGAGACGGCCGAGATTGAGCATGGTCGCCTTGACGTGGACATGGGCATCGATCAGCCCGGGCATCAGCGTCTTGCCCTTGAGGTCGATTTCCTGCGCGCCCGAGGGCGCGGTCAGCGGCTTGTCCGATATCTCCTTGATGCGGTCGTCCTCGACCAGCACGTCAAAGCCCTCACGCGCCTCATCTACGGTGCCGTCAACCAGCGTGGCGTTGCGAAAAAGGATACTGCCCATCAGCCCCAGCTCCCTTTTTTAATTGCCGGCCGGCATGGCCGTTTCCACCAGGCGTGCCCAGTACGAACAGCCGATGGGGATAATCTCGTCGTTGAAGTCGTACTCGGGATGATGCAGCCCGGCGCTGTCGCCCTGGCCGACAAAGATGAAGGCGCCGGGACGCGCTTCCAGCATGAAGGAGAAGTCCTCGCCGCCCATAACGGGTGGGGTATTCTCGTCCACATTGCCGGCGCCAACCACCTGGCGCGCTACGGACGCCGCAAAGGCGGTTTCTTCCGGATGGTTCACGGTCACCGGGTAATTGCGCAGGTAAGTCAGTTCAACCTTGGCTTCAAACGCTGCACCGATGTGCTCGCATACCGCTTTCATGCGCTGTTCAGCCAGGTCACGGACTTCGGGCTTCAGTGTGCGTACGGTGCCGCTCATGCGGGCTGTCTGCGGGATCACATTGTCTGCATCACCGAGATGGATCTGGGTCGTCGAGATCACCATGCTTTCGATCGGATCAGTGTTGCGTGACACGATGGTCTGGAAGCCGTTGACGATCTGGGCCACCACGATGGCCGGATCGATGCAGCCATTGGGGCGCGCCGCGTGGCCGCCTTTGCCTTCGATCTCGACGGAGAAAAAGTCAGCCGATGCCATCAGGCCGCCGGGACGAATGGCAAACTGGCCAACCGGCAGATCGGGCATGTTGTGCATGCCGAACACCTGCTGGATGTTGAAGCGGTCCATCATGCCTTCATCGACCATTTCGCGGCCACCGCCGCCGCCTTCTTCTGCCGGCTGGAAGATGACGATTGCCGTGCCGTCGAAATTGCGGGTCTCGGACAGATACTTGGCAGCGCCCAGCAACATGGACGTATGCCCGTCATGACCGCAGGCATGCATGGCGCCGTCAATGGTCGACTTGTGCTCCAGGTCGCGGATTTCCTGAATCGGCAGCGCATCCATGTCGGCGCGCAGGCCGATCACCCTGCCGGAATTGTTGGTGTTGCCGTGAATAACGCCCACAACGCCGGTGCGGCCGATGCCGGTGACGATTTCATCGACGCCGAATTCCTTCAGCTTGTCGGCCACGATGCCGGCGGTGCGATGCACATCGAACAGGATTTCCGGGTTGGCGTGCAGGTCCCGGCGCCACGCGGTGATCTCATCGTGAAAGTCGGCAAAGCGGTTGACGGTGGGCATGAATTTCTCCGCAAGTTTCAAAAGGTAGCGAAGACTGCGCAAGTTTTGCGATAAGATCAACACGCAGTTTTGTGAATTTTACTGCATAATGGTCATGCAGGCTGATTACCTGCCTGTTTTTTAGCCTTAAGCCCTGCTTCGCGCATTTGCGACAGGGTCTGGCGTGGTGACAGGGATTCCGCCGACACGTTGAGATCCAGAACCGCGCCGGTCTTCGACGCACAGGCGCGTTCGAACGCGGCGGCGAAGTCTGCCGTTGTCTCGACCCGTTCGCCGTGAAAGCCGTAGGCCCGGGCCAGCATTGAAAAATCCGGATTTTCAATCTCGGTGCCGGACACCCGTTCGGGGTAGGTTTTTTCCTGGTGCATGCGGATGGTGCCATAGGTGCCGTTATTGACGATCAGGATGACCGGCTGGGCCCTGGCCTGGCGCGCTGATCCAAGCTCCTGGCAGTTCATCTGGAAATCGCCGTCACCGGCAAAACACACCACCAGCCGGTCCGGATGATTGACCTTGGCGGCAATGGCTGCCGGCACGCCATAGCCCATCGAGCCGCTTTGCGGGGCCAGCATGCGCTGTCTGGGCCCGTAGCGCAGGAACCGGCCCGGCCAGGTGGCGAAATTGCCCGCCCCGTTGGTGATGATGACATCATCCGGCAGCACATCGCGCAGATGGGCCATGACCGCCACCATGTCGACGGAACCGGGCTGGGCGGGCGCGTCCACATAGGCCAGGTAACCGGCGCGAGCCTGTTCGCGCCAACCTGCCCAGTTGCCTTTGACTGTGAGTTTTTCAACTGCACGGGAAAAATTGTTGGGGCCTGCATGGATCGGCACATGGGCTGCGTAGATCTTGCCGATCTCGGCATCGGATGCATGGGCATGCACGATGCGCTTGGCCGGGTTGGGGACATCCAGCAGGCTCCAGGCGTCGGCAACCATTTCGCCGAAGCGGATATTGACCGCGATGATCAGGTCGGCGTCGGTTATCAATTGCCTGGTCTGCGAGAACATGCCGACACCGGCATCGCCGGCATAGACGTCCGACAGGTTGTCGATCAGGTCCTGAGAGCGGAAGGCCGCCAGGACCGGAATGTCGTTTGCCTCTGCGAATTTCTGCAGGGCCCGCGCACCGTCGTCGGACCAGCCGCCGCCGCCTGCGATGATCAACGGTTTTTCGGCTTTCGACAGCTCGCTCTCAAGCGCCACAATGGTGTCGGGCGCAGGTGCGGCCTCGGGGATGATGATCGGGTCGCATGGCTCAACGCCGGTCAGGCTGGTCAGCATGTCTTCCGGCAGGGCGACCACGACGGGTCCGGGCCTGCCCGACAGGGCCGTTGCCCAGGCGCGCGACACCAGTTCCGGGATACGCTCGACCTGGTCGATCTCGACCGCCCATTTGGCAATGCTCCCATGAAACTGGCGGTAGTTGATTTCCTGGAACGCCTCGCGGTCGCGCTGGTCGGTACCGACCTGGCCGACGAACAGGATCATCGGCGAGGAATCCTGCCTGGCCGTATGCACGCCGATGGAAGCATTGGTGGCGCCGGGCCCGCGGGTCACCAGGCAGATGCCGGGCTCGCCGGTGAGCTTGCCGTGGGCAGCCGCCATGAAACCGGCCCCGCCTTCATTGCGGCACAGCACGAAATCCAGCGCGCCTTTGGTGTCGTGCAGCGCGTCGAGCACCGCCAGATAGCTTTCACCCGGCACGCCGTAGGCGGTCCTTGCGCCAAGTGATTTCAGGCACGCGACCAGCAACTGGCCCCCGTTTCTTGTCATGTGAAGTAACCCTTGCCAGTTTCGTTCTTGTGATGGCCGTTCTGGCCGGCGAGTGCCGGCGTATCAAGGCCAGATATTCGTTGTTGTGGAGACAAAATGCGCGATATGGGCATGGCTGTGCAAGGGGGTAAGGCGGAAAGGTAAAGTCAAACCGTGCTGGAACGGTAAGGCGAGATTTTACCGCCTGCCTTTCCAACACTCGCTACCGTCATCCCCGTGAAAACGGGGAACCAATGCCAGATCGGCACATGTTAGCGGCGTGGATTGGATTCCCACTTTCGTGGGAATGACGACGGGGTAAAGGAGGTCGCGGCCTTGTTTACAGGCTCATTCGTATTAGCTTGCGGCTATTTGCTATGGATCCCCGGCACGGTGGCCGGGGATGACAGTTTGTGAAAACAAGAAGCAGAACGTTCTGGCACACGGCCGTCAGGCCACCGCCCTTGCCAGCGCACACTGGGACCACAGTTCGTTCAGTGCGGAGACAAGGTGCTCGATATCGGCATGGCTATGCAAGGGGGTCGGCGTAAAGCGCAGCCGCTCGGTGCCCTTGGGTACCGTTGGATAGTTGATCGGCTGCACGTAGATGCCGGCATTGTCCAGGAGCCAGTCGGAAATCCACTTGCACTTGACCGCATCGCCGACCATGACCGGCACGATATGGCTGTCGTTCGGCATGTGCGGAATGCCGGCCTTGTCGAGACCGGCGCGCAGGGCTGCCACCATCTCGCGCTGTTGTAGCCGCTCGGTATCAGACTGCTTCAGGTGCTTGATCGAAGCGATGGCGCCGGCTGCCACGGCCGGCGGAAGCGCGGTGGTGAAGATGAAGCCGGACGCAAACGAGCGCACGAAATCGCACAACTGCGTCGACGCGGTAATGTATCCGCCCATGACGCCGAAGGCCTTGCCCAGCGTTCCTTCAATGACATCAAGACGGTGCATGATGCCTTCACGTTCGGCGACACCGCCGCCGCGCGGGCCGTACATGCCGACGGCGTGGACTTCATCGAGATAAGTGAGCGCATTGTGCTTTTCGGCCACGTCGCAGATTTCAGCAATGGGCGACATATCACCGTCCATGGAGTAAACGCTTTCAAACGCCACCAGCTTGGGCCGGTCCGGATCCACGGCAGACAGCAGGCGGTCGAGGTCTTCCGGATCATTGTGTTTCCAGATGTGGCGTTCGGCCTTGGAGTGGCGAATGCCCTCGATCATCGAGGCGTGATTGTCGGCATCGGAAAACACCGCACAGCCGGGCAGTTTCGACGCCAAGGTGCCCAGCGAGGCCCAGTTGGAGACATAGCCGGAGGTGAAGATCAGCGCTGCTTCCTTGCCGTGCAGATCGGCCAGTTCGCGCTCAAGCTCGACGTGATGATGATTGGTGCCGGAGATATTGCGGGTGCCGCCGGCACCGGCGCCGCACTGTTTGATGGCGGCGGTCATGGCGGCGATGACTTCGGCGTTCTGGCCCATGCCGAGATAGTCGTTGGAACACCACACCGTGACGTCGGAGACCGAGCCGTCGCTCTTGTAGCGCGCAGCCTTGGGGAACTGGCCCTGGTGGCGTGCCAGGTCGGCAAACACCCGATAACGGCCCTCGTCACGAAGGCCGGCCAGTTGCTGTTCAAAAAAGCTTGCGTAATCCATCAACACATACCCTCACCAAATTTGCGGTACATTTATGGCGCAAAAACCTGAACCGTTTCCAGTGGTGCAAGTGCCGCATGCGTCACAATGTGGTGTAGGCGGGTGACGCATGGGTCAGGAGCAGCGGCACTGGGACGAAATTTCATTATTGGTCTTGCCAATAATCCGCATTCGTACAAGTCTCTTCTCAGCTGCAGGCTCGGAAGAACGCTCCAGGAACCGTAAATTGGGAGGAAATCAGGAATGAATTGCGTAAGAACACTCGCACTGGGCACTGTCGCGCTGGCGTTTGCCGGCCAGGCCTTTGCGGCCGACGTCAAATTGCCGGGCCAGCTGGCCTGGACCGCCTACGGCACCGGGTCTGCCGGATACAACCAGTCGGTTGCCATTGGTGCGGCTTTGAAAACCGCGCTCGGCATCAATTTGCGCGTGCTGCCCGGCAAGAACGACGTTGCCCGCACCGAGCCGCTGCGCCAGGGCAAGGTGCAGTTTTCCGCCACCGGCGTCGGCGGATCGTTCATGGCCCAGGAAGGCGTGTTCCAGTTTGGTGCCGAAAACTGGGGACCGCAGCCGGTGCGCGTGCTGATGGCCAATAATGGCGGTGCAGTCGGGCTGTCGATGGGCGTGGCCAAGGACGTGTGCGAAAAGGCCGGCAAGCCGGACTGCAAGGGGTTCGGCTATTCCGACCTGAAAGGCATGCGGGTTGCCTGGGTCAAGGGCGCCCCGGCGCTGAACGTGAACAACGAAGCCTATCTCGCCTATGGCGGGTTGACCTGGGATGATGTCGAACGCGTCGACTTCGGGGGTTTCAGCGCCTCGTGGAAAGGCATGGGCAACAATGAGGTGGATGCGGTGTTCGCCTCGACCAATTCCGGCCTGGCTTATGCGCAAGCGTCCAATCCGCGCGGCCTGATCTGGCCCGAGATCGACCCGAACAATACCGAAGGCCTGGCCCGGATGCAGGCAATCGCGCCGTTCTTCTCACCGGTGAACGCCAAGGTCGGCGCCGGGATTGACGGCGGTGACCCGGTACCCACGGCGGGCTATGCCTACCCGGTTCTGACCGCCATGGCATCGCAGGATGCAGACCTGGTCTACAACATGACCAAGGCAATGGTGGAGCTGTTCCCCCAGTATGACGGCAAGGCGCCGGGCGTTGGTGGCTGGTCGAAGGACAAGCAGAACTTCGAATGGGTCGCGCCTTATCACGACGGCGCCATCCGCTATTACAAGGAAATCGAGGCCTGGACAGACGCCGCCCAGGCGCACAATGACAACCTTGTCAAACGACAGGAAGCCCTGCTGGCCGCATGGCAACAGTTGAAGGATGAAAATCCGGATAACTGGGCGGAAGCCTGGGACAAGACGCGCCGCGAAGCGCTTGAAGCCGGCGGCTTCAAGGTGGTGTTTTAGGCCGCTTGTGACACAGCAGCAGGCGCGGTCCCGTCAGGGCCTGCGCCTGCGCCCAAGGCGGGGGCCACTGTCCTGACCGATGCATCTGAAACCAAGCAGGCAAATCCTGCCGGGCTGGTGAACGCAGAACCGACGCTGGCGCGCGCCGACATCGGGACGCCTGCCCGCACCGCCGTGGTCATCCTGACCATCGCCGGCATCGCCCTGTCGGTCTACCAGCTGTTCGGTTTCGGCAAATACGTCACCACGCTGTTGCAAGGCCAGTACCTGTATCTGCTCGCCGGCCTGTTCCTGGCCCAGGCGTTCCTGTGCTTCAGGATGTTCCGGACCTCGCCCGCCACACCGCAATGGTATGACTGGGCATTGTCGGGCCTGGCACTGGCGGGCATGGGGTATTTTGCCGTCACGGCGGAACAGAGCCTTGATTCAGGCTGGGAGTATGCCGCACCCGAAACCGCGCGCTGGGTCTCGCTGTTGGTCTATGTGCTGATACTGGAAGGCACGCGGCGGGCCGGCGGGTTGCCCCTGTTCATCATCGTGGCGGTGTTTTCCGTCTATCCGACCTTTGCCGACAAGGTGCCCAATCCGCTGAACGGGTTTGCGCAGCCGTTCTGGGACACGGTGCCCTATCACATCATTTCCGCGGAAAGCTCGTTCGGCATCCCGATGCGGGCGTTCGGCACGCTGGTGATCGGCTTCATCCTGTTCGGCGCGGTGTTGCAGCGCACCGGCGGCGGCAAGTTCTTCAATGACCTGGCGCTGGCGCTGGTCGGACGGTTCCGGGGCGGCGCGGCGAAGGTCGCCATTTTCGCGTCCGGTTTCATGGGCTCGATGTCGGGCTCGGTGATCTCCAACGTGCTGACCACCGGGGCTGTATCGATCCCCGCCATGAAGAAGTCCGGCTTCCAGCCGCGCTATGCCGCCGCCACCGAGGCCTGCGCGTCGACTGGCGGTGTGCTGATGCCGCCGATCATGGGGGCGACGGCGTTTGTCATGGCGTCGTTCCTGGAGCGGCCTTACATCGAGATTGCGCTGGCCGCCACCATCCCCTCGATCCTGTATTATTTCGGCCTGTTTACGCAGATCGACGCCTATGCCGCGCGGCGTGGCCTGAAAGGCATGGCGCGCGAAGACCTGCCGTCACTATCCGATGCGATCAAAGAGGGCTGGCTGTACCTGTTCGTGTTCGGCCTGCTGATCTTCATGATGGTGCATCTGCGCCAGGACACGCTGGCGCCGTTTTACGCCACCGCCCTGTTGCTGGTCATAAACCAGTTTTTGAAGCGCCACCGGTTCACGCTGGTGAGCGGGGCGGACCTGGTGTTCGGGGTCGGCAAGGCGCTGGCGGAGCTTACCGCGGTGCTGCTCGGTGTCGGGTTGATTGTCGGGGCGTTTTCCGCCACCGGGCTGGCCGGCACACTGGTCAATGACCTGGTGTTCATGGCCGGCAACAATGTCATCGTGCTGCTCATCATGGGCGCGCTGACGGCGTTTGTCTTCGGCATGGGGATGACGGTGACGGCGTGCTATATCTTCCTGGCCGTGGTGCTGGCGCCGGCGCTGGAACAGGCCGGGCTCAACCGGCTCGCGGTGCATCTTTTCATTTTGTACTGGGGCATGGTCAGTTATATCACGCCGCCGGTCGCACTGGGCGCGTTTGCGGCGGCCACCATGGCAGGCTCCAGCCCGTTCAGGACCGGGCTGGAAGCCATGCGGCTGGGCGGGGTGATCTATATCGCGCCGTTTTTCTTCGTGCTCAATCCAGCACTTGTGGGCGTGGGCTCAGCCGGTGAAATCGCCTTCGTGCTGGCCACCGCGCTGATCGGCATCACCTTCATTTCAGGCGCCCTGCAGGGCCATATCAGCTATGTGGGCGGCTTGGGGTCAGGCCTGGCGGGTGTGGTCATGCGCGTGGTCCTGTTTGCCGCCGGCCTGTTGTTTGCCGCCCCCGGCAACGACACCATCGGCGTCACGCACCTGCAACTGAGCATGGCGGCAATCGCGCTGGCCCTGCCGCCGATCATCTATGCCTGGACGCGGCATCGCGAGACGTGAACACGCTGGGGCGCGAATGTGCTGGAAGACAGGCTGAAGGCATGACGACCTTAACCGTTGCTGAGGTGAACAAGCTGGGGTATAGGAGACCAACCAACCGGCATCTGCACCCGTAGCTCAGCTGGATAGAGCGCTGCCCTCCGAAGGCAGAGGTCACAGGTTC
>Ga0316190_10004543_pt1 | contig 10124 bp, 10 predicted proteins | sample Eddworburrow2_MG_FD_204929 | JGI IMG/M metagenome (GOLD analysis project Ga0316190, IMG submission 204929) | Coastal sediment microbial communities from Maine, United States - Eddy worm burrow 2 | ecosystem: Environmental > Aquatic > Marine > Coastal > Sediment | place: USA: Maine | collected... | reverse complement strand
GCTGCTGACCGCGTGCGCCACGCTCCACCCTGAAGAAGCACCGGCCGTGGTCAAGGAACGAGCCCATAGTGGTGGCAGCGTGGTCGCATTCAGTCAGTCCGGCGACCTGCTGGCATCGGGAGGCTGGGAAGGCACGGTGCGTTTGTGGCAACTGCCGCAGGGTCGGGAGGTGCGTCACTGGCTTGCGCACAGCGACTCTGTCAATGGTATTGCTTTCCTGGAATCGGATCGCGAAATCGTCACCGCCGGCTATGACGGCTTGTTAACGAGGCGAGCAATTGACGGGCAATTGCTGGGACAGGTCAGGACACCATCCCCGGTTACGCACATGGTCGCGGATATTAAGACCGACCGACTGCTGACCGGTCACGTTGATGGCTCAGTGCGTCTCTGGAAGGCAGCAGATTTTAGCTTGTTGAAGGAGCAGCGGTTGCACCAGGGTGCGGTCAAGGCCGTTGCCATTGATTCCGGTACTGCACGCTATGCTTCCAGCAGCGCGGATGGAACCGTGGTGCTGTGGTCAGAAGATGCGATGCCACGGCAACTCGAAACACCGCCCGCCGATGCCTGGACCCTGGCATTCTCACCGGACGGGGAAACGTTGTCCGGTGGTAGCTGGTTCCGCCTGTATCGATGGGATCTTGAAGATGGCACGTTAACGACGATCACCACCGAGCATCGCGGCATCATTAAATCCATAGAATACATCAATGATGGCAACGAGCTGGCAACCATCAGTCGCCAGACAGACAGTTCTGTGTATTTCCTGGATGCAGAGAGTGGCGAGGTGCGACGCCGCTTCCAGCGACATGATCTGTGTGGCGGCGATATCGCCGTCTCACCGGGCGGCCGCTACCTGGCGACAACCAGTGATGATGCAAGCGTGCGTTTCTGGTTGCTGGAGAGTGATAGCGAAGCAAGTGAGTAAAGCCTGTCGCGGACGCGGTCCGCTCCTACGCCAACAGTTATACTTGTAGGAGCGGACCGCGTCCGCGAACAGATCTGGTTAGGTTAGTGTTCGTACCCCGTCTTTACCACCCAGCAACAAGACATCTGCAGGCCGTTTCGCAAACAGGCCGACGGTCACGATGCCAGGAATGTCATTGAGTTCCTGCTCCAGTTTGACAGGCTCCATGATTTCAAGGTTGTGCACGTCCAGGATGACGTTGCCATTATCCGTGGTAAATCCTTCACGGTAGACAGGCTGGCCGCCGCGCTTCACCAGTTCCCTGGCCACCATGCTGCGTGCCATCGGGATGACTTCGACGGGCAGCGGGAATTTACCCAGCACATCGACCAGCTTGCTGTCATCGGCAATGCAGACGAACTTGCGGCTGCAGGCGGCGACGATTTTTTCCCGCGTCAGTGCACCACCACCGCCCTTGATAAGGTGCAGGTACTTGTTGGATTCATCGGCGCCATCAATATAGACGGATAACTCACTGACAGAATTCAGGTCGAGTACCTGAATGCCATGGGACGCGAGGCGTTCCGCGCTGGCATTGGAGCTCGCTACTGTGCCATCGATCTTGTGCTTGATGGTGGCCAGACTGTCTATAAAGTGGTTTGCCGTCGAGCCGGTGCCGACGCCGATAATTGTGCCGGGTTCGACATATTCCAGTGCCGCTTCGGCGACCATCTTTTTCATTTCATCCTGTGTCATGCGTTGCTCCCTGAGAATAATGTGTGCCGATAATAGCAGCTAGCCGCACTCCGCGACCAGACAGCGGCTACTTGCCTCTCGTCACGGAATTAATGAACTGGTACTGTACCCGACATGCTAGAACGCTATATGAAGAAGATACTGGACTCGCGTGTCTATGACGTGGCACAGAACACGCCACTGGAGGAGGCCAGGCGCCTGTCGTTGCGTCTCGGAAACCGGGTATGGATGAAACGCGAGGACCTGCAGCCGGTGCATTCGTTCAAATGTCGGGGTGCCTATAACAAGATATCGGGCCTCTCGCAGGATGAGCGTGCGCGTGGTGTGATTGCGGCATCTGCCGGCAACCACGCGCAGGGCGTGGCACTGGCGGCACAGAAGCTAGGTATAAAGGCGCTGATTGTCATGCCGGTGACCACGCCGTCCATCAAGGTTGAGTCGGTCAGGGATTATGGTGCGCGTATAAAACTGGCGGGTGATACCTATGATGAAGCCTATGCCTATGCAGCGGCCGAGGCCGGCAAGCGCGGCATGATCTTTATTCATCCCTATGACGATGCGGATGTCATCGCCGGCCAGGGAACGGTTGGGCTCGAAATACTGAATCAGCACGAGGACGACCTGCACGCTATTTTTGTGCCAGTGGGTGGCGGTGGTCTGATCGCAGGTGTCGCCGCGGCTGTGAAATCATTGCGGCCTGATGTCAAGGTGATCGGCGTAGAGCCGGATGAAGCGCCCTGCATGTACGAGGCATTGAAGCGTGGCCGCCGTGTGACACTGAAGCAGGTCGGTATTTTTGCAGACGGCGTTGCCGTGCGCCAGGCCGGTAAGGAACCCTACCGGATCGCCCGTCAGTATGTTGATGATGTCATCACGGTCAGTACCGACGAGATCTGTGCCGCGATAAAGGATATCTACGATGAGTGTCGCGCTATCGTTGAGCCGGCGGGTGCGCTGGCCATCGCCGGCATGAAACGTTACGTTGATGCATCTGGCGTACAGGGCCAGAGCCTGGTGGCTATCAATAGCGGCGCCAATATGAATTTTGACCGCCTGCGGCATGTGTCAGAGCGCGCGCAGATCGGTGAGCAGCGCGAGGCATTGCTGGCGGTCACGATTACGGAAGAGCCGGGAAGTTTCAGGCGCTTCTGTCGCTCGATAGGAAAGCGCGGCATCACTGAATTCAATTATCGCTACTCGGACCCGCAGCAGGCGCATGTGTTCGCGGGTGTGCAGCTACAGAATGGTGATACTGAGCGTCATGAGCTGGTGCAGGGGTTGCGTGACGAAGGCTATCCCGTTGCGGATCTGACTGACAGTGAACTGGCCAAGCTGCATATTCGCCACATGGTCGGTGGCAGGGTGCCGGGGCTCAAGGATGAGCTGTTATTTCGCTTCCAGTTTCCCGAACGACCGGGTGCGTTATTGAATTTCCTGGTATCGATGGGTAAACGCTGGAATATAAGTCTGTTTCACTACCGCAATCATGGCGCAGATTACGGGCGTGTACTGGTCGGTATACAGGTGCCGGCCGGCAGTCGCGGGGCATTCAGGAAATCACTGGATAAACTCGGATATGCCTACTGGGATGAAACGGACTGTCCGGCCTATAACCTGTTTCTGGGTAACAACTAGCCCGGCAGTATTCGTTGTAATTCGCCAATAAAAAAGCCCGGGCTGATTTGCCCGGGCTTTTCATATCGTGGGTAGGCTAATGCAACCCTGATATTTAAGTAGCTAGCGGCTCTTCTACCGTCTCGCTACTTTACGCTTCACTGCCTTCTTCTTCGTTGCTACCTTGCGCTTTACTGCCTTCTTCTTGGCAGCAACCTTCTTGGTAGCTACTTTACGCTTCACTGCCTTCTTCTTGGCAGCGACCTTGCGCTTCACTACTTTCTTCTTGGTAGCTACTTTACGCTTCACTGCCTTCTTCTTGGCAGCGACCTTCTTTTTAGCTACTTTACGCTTTACTGCCTTCTTCTTGGTAGCTACTTTACGCTTCACTACTCTCTTCTTGGTAGCTACCTTACGCTTCACTGCCCTCTTCTTGGCAGCAACCTTTCTTGTCGCTACCTTCTTCTTGGTAGCTACCTTACGCTTCACTGCTTTCTTTTTTGCAGCCATACTTACAACCTCCACATAGTGTTAGCCCAACGTGAGTATAAACAACCAGTAACAAATTACCAGTTTTTTTTAGTGGAATTGTTTACGTGGTTGAACGACTGTGTTAGCGGCTACACGTACTTTTAATTAAATAAAAACGCGCGGCACAACTTGCACGCAGCGATGTGAAACATGACGGATGATGTTTCAAAATGATGAAGCTGATGTGTAACGCATTCGATGTGAGTTGCGTTAAAACAAAATCGATGTACGTCATGGAGTGTCTTGTAGTTACGTCTGTGCAAACAGTGGGAGATTACATAACCACTCTTGCGGTTCGGCATAGTTGACATGTTGAACGTGTATGGCGTTAACAAAGCGCAAACCTCTGCTATTGCAGTCGCAAATCATTTGTTAATACAAACATGAGCTTATGTTTTATTTGTAAGGGCGGTCTGTAGCAAGAGTGTGAAGTAAGTCGACACTGTTGATGGTCGATTACAACCGCGGTGTTTGCCGAAAAACTTCTGATGGCACGTTGTTATTCGAGTGTGAGTATGAAATCCCAGTGTGTCTTGCTGATCGGCATCACGGACAAACGGTTACCACGTCTTACCAGTGGCAGCTCGGATAATTCATCGTGTGTTTTTAATTCAGTCAAGGTGATGATGCGCTTCAGTGTGCGCACATGACGCACATCAACCATGTACCAGCGTGGATTGTCCGGATCACTTTTTGGGTCAAAGTATTTTTGTTTTGCATCGAATGCCGTGTGATCCGGATAACCTTCACGCACAATTTTCATGATCCCTGCAATGCCCGGTTCCTTGCAATTCGAATGATACAAGAAAGCCAGGTCGCCTTTTTTCATGTCATCACGCATCATGTTTCTTGCCTGGTAATTACGTACGCCATCCCAGGGCTCGGTTTTTCCGGGACGCTTCATCAGATCTTCAATACCAAATACATCCGGTTCTGATTTCATTAGCCAGTGATTCATTCGAAAATACCTTGCAGATGTTGTTAAAAAGATACAGGCGCAAGAGCAGACGCCTTGTCAGCGTTGTGCCTGGTAAATACGCGCCTCGGTTGCAACGGCATCCAGCGGGATGTCCCAGTCATTCGCTTGTATGGAGGTTTGTTTCTGTAACTCATACGCAAGCCCGAGCAGGCGTGGCTTGCGCCAGTATTGGCGTCTGCGCAGGAAAGCAAAGCTGCGATCATAATAACCACCACCCATGCCGATACGGTGGCCGCTGCTATCGAAGGCAACCAGCGGTGTTAATACCAGGTCCAGTGCGCAGGGTTTGATCAGGCGGCGGCGCACGGGTTCCGGGATACCGAAGCGGTTGAACACCAGGGTATCCCTCGGATTGAATTCTGCAAACCACAGTTTCCGGTTCGAGAACGGTACCAGCACGGGCAGGTAAAGGGTCTTTCCCGATTCCCAGAGTGACTGTATCAGCGGGTAGGAATCGATCTCACCGTCCGCTGCCAGGTAGGCGGCAATTCGTTGGCTCTGTAATACCAGGGTATGTCTTGCGGTTCGATGCGCCAATTGTTCGGCGCAATGTTCTGCCTCGGCCCGGGTGAGGGACCTGCGTTGCTGGCGGATGCTCTGGCGCAGTCGAGGAGATGACATGAGCGGTCCCTGCTGACGGTTGGAAGTTCCGCAGATGGAATAGTCGGGAGGGCATCCTCCGTACGTACCGTTGCAGCTGTTGCCCCTGAACCGAAGGTTCAAGAGGGGGACGGTGCTGCTAACTCAGGCTTTCCGCTCGTGGCAGACATGCACACTGCTAACAGTTTAGTCCCCGGTATTGGTGATTAGGCTCAAGGAGATCTCAGCCACTATCGAATACAACAGGGGATGCCCAAATTTAATCAGTGATGACGGCTATGGCGTCAGTTAAGTTCGTTGTTCCGGTATTTCGCCAGTGTTTCTTCAATTTGTAAATTCAGACTCTCGAGCCGGCTTGCCGCTGATCGCGTGTGTTCAGTGTCTACGCAGCCTGACTTGATGGCTTCATGTGCAATGTTTAAACCCGCCATGACCGCAATTCGATCAACACCCACTACCTTGCCACTGCTGCGTATCTCCGACATCTTGGCGCTGAGATGTTTCGCAGAGGCGACCAGGTCCGGGCGTTCTTCATCCGAGCAGGTTACCAGGTATTCCTTATCCATTATCTGGATCTTGACGGCTTCGGATTCCTTGCTCATGCGCCTGTCTCCATCGATTTTAGGCGTGTCACAATAGCATCGACGCGGTTGCGGACCTGGTCATGTTTTTCCAGCAGGTTGGCGCGTTCATTGGCTATCGTATCCTGCTGCGCACGCAGCGACCTGTTTTCCTGGCTGAGGCGGTCAATAGTATGCAGCAGGCCGGTCACCTGTTCTTCAAGACGGGTGAGTTCCAGATCAATCTGTGAAGGTGTCGTTTTGTTTGTCATGCAGTCAATATAGTGCGCTTGCCCGGTACGGTCAATGCCAGGATGGACATGAAGCAGCGTAACGGGCTTCGATGTCAGTGTGTGGTAATCTACCCAAGGCCTGCTGCAGGGCAGCTGCAATACAGCCATTACCACCAGTCACAACGAGGTTTTATTTTGCCGCATACAGCGTCCCTCAGTCACGATGAGCTGGAACAGACGCTGTCTGCGGCGGCTGCGGAAGGGGGTGCCAGTGAGGCGCATGGTCTGCTTGCCGGGATCATCTGTGCGGGTGGCAAGTCGGCGCCGGAACTGTGGCTGACACATATGCTCGGTGAGAATACCCTGAGTGCAGCGGCGGCTGAAGTTCGCAGGCAGTTAGTCAGGTTGCACGCCGATATTTTACGCCAGTTCAACGATGATGCCTTCGGCTTCGAGCTGTTGCTGCCCGATGATGACGCGCCCCTGTCCCTGCGTACCGAGGCACTGAGCCAATGGTGTGGCGGATTTTTGTACGGGCTTGCCCTGGGCGGGTTTCGCGAGGGCACCGAGATGCCGGATAATGTCAGTGAAATCATGAAGGATTTTTATGAAATCTCGCATGCCCGTTTTGCCTATGAGGCGACAGACGATGCTGATGAAGCGGCTTACATGGAAATTGTTGAATATGTGCGCATGAGCGTGCTGCTGTTACATGAAGAATTGCAGCCACTGCCGCCCAGCGCACGTTTGCAATAGACCGGGAATCAGCATGATTACACGCAAAGAGTTCAATCGCCGCCGCAATCAGCTGATGCGCATGATGGGCAAGAACTCGATCGCCATTATTCCAACGGCCACGGAGCAACTGCGCAACCGGGATGTGGAGTTCCCGTTCCGGGCTGATAGTGACTTTTACTACCTCACCGGCTTTTGTGAACCGGATGCGGTCGCGGTGCTGATACCGAAGCGCCCGCACGGTGAATATTTGCTGTTTTGCCGCGAACGTGATCCCGAGATGGAGACCTGGACAGGAAAGCGTGCCGGTACCCAGGGGGCAATAGACACGTTTGATGCCGATGACGCCTTTCCTGTCGGCGACATCGATGAAATCCTTCCCGGCCTGATGGAAAGCTGTGATCGTGTTTATTACACCATGGGCTCGCGTCCGCAATTCGATCAGCGCGTGATGGACTGGATTAATCGTCTGCGTGAGGGCGCGCGCACCGGCATGCGCACACCTGACAAGTTCGTGTCGCTGGAACACCTGCTGCATGACATGCGACTCTACAAGAGCCGCTCGGAGATTCGGGTGATGCGCTCGGCGGCGAAGGTTGCCTGTGGTGCGCACAAGCGCGCCATGCAGGCCTGCCTGCCGGGTATGCAGGAGTATGAAGTTGAGGCCGAGCTGCTGCACGAATTCCGGCGTGCGGGTATGGTGCCGGCCTATTCAAGCATCGTCGGTGGCGGTGCCAACGGCTGTATCCTGCATTACACGGAGAACAGCGCGCAGCTGAATGACGGCGATCTGCTGTTGATCGATGCCGGTGCCGAGTATGACTGTTATGCTTCTGATGTGACCCGCACCTTCCCGGTCAATGGCCGCTTCAGTGAGGCACAGAAACAGTTATATGAAGTGGTACTGGCCGCGCAGACCGCCGCCATCAAGAAAGTCCGTCCCGGTAATCACTGGAATGACCCGCATCAGGCCGCGGTCAGGGTGCTGACCCGGGGGCTGGTGAAGCTGGGTATCCTGAAGGGCAAGCCGGCGGACCTGATAAAGAGTGATGCCTACCGGCGTTTTTATATGCACCGTACCGGCCACTGGCTGGGTATGGACGTGCATGACGTCGGTGACTACAAGGTAGGCAGTGCGTGGCGCGAGCTGGAGCCGGGCATGGTGCTGACGGTTGAGCCGGGCGTGTACATTCCCGCGGGCAGTCGCGGGGTTGCAAGGAAATGGTGGAATATCGGTATCCGCATCGAGGACGATGTACTGGTCACCCGGGGTGAGCCGGATGTGTTGAGTGATGCCGTACCCAGAAGCGTTGCCGGGATAGAGGCGTTGATGACCCATGCCACAGTATGACGTTATCATTATCGGGGGGGGCATGGTCGGTGCCAGTCTCGCCTGTGCCTTGTCAGGACAGGGACTGCGTCTTGCGCTGGTCGAGGCTGTTGAACCGGAAACGCGCGGTGAGGCCGGTTATGACGATCGTGCCATCGCGCTGGCCTACGGTACCCGGCGTATCTTCGGCGGGCTGCAGTTGTGGGACTCGCTGGCAAGTGCGGCGACCCCCATCCACCGGATCCATGTGTCGGATCGCGGCCATTTCGGCATGGTGCGTATGGATCGCGCCGATGAAGGTCTTCCTGCGATTGGCTATGTGGTTCCGGCGCGCGCTATTGGCCAGGTGCTGGATGACGCCATCAAAGAGATCAAGGGACTGGACATTTTCTGTCCGGCCACGGTCACTGAAGTAAAGCGCACAGCTGCAGCCGTTGAGGTTGATATGTCCCATGAGGGACTCATGACGACCCTCAGTGGGCGTCTCATCGTGGCTGCCGATGGTGCCGATTCACCGCTGCGGGAGCAGTTTGCTATTGGCAGTGTCGTCAGCGACTACCAGCAGACAGCGATAGTGACCAATATTACTCCGCAGCTGCCGCACAACAATATTGCCTACGAACGTTTCACGGCATCCGGGCCGCTGGCACTGTTGCCAATGAGTGAAGGTCGTTGTGCCGTGGTGTGGACGGTGGCATCCAGCGAGGCCGAAGCCGTGATGGCGCTGGACGAGGCGGATTTCATTGCCGGATTACAGTCGCGCTTTGGCTATCGGCTGGGACGGCTGCAACGGGTCGGGCATCGGCAGGCGTGGCCGTTACGGCTGGTGCGGGCAAAGGAATCGGTACGCGAGCGGCTGGCATTGATTGGCAACGCGGTACACACCCTGCATCCCATCGCCGGTCAGGGGTTTAATCTCGGTGCGCGTGATGTTGCCGTGCTTGCAGAGGTGCTGGTGGATGCGCTTAACGCCGGTGAGGACCCCGGTTCACTGGCTGTGTTGCAGCGCTATGCCGACTGGCAACAGCGTGATCATACTAATGTCACCGTGTTTACCGACGGGCTTGCACGCATGTTTTCACTGCCACTACCCGCACTGGGTATGGCACGCAGTGCAGGCATGCTGGCATTTGACCTGTTGCCACCGGCCAAGCGCCTGTTGACGCGGCTCACCATGGGCCGTTCGGGGCGTACACCGCGACTGGCGCGCGGCTTGCCCCTGTGAATGGATGGTTTGGACAACGTCATGCAGCGACTGTTTACTCCTGATCAATCCATCTCTGGCGCTTTGTAATGAATTCCTTACCCACCTCACATTTTGACACGATCATCATCGGAGGAGGCATCGTCGGTGCCACTGCCGCCTGTGCGCTGGGCGAGGCCGGTATGCGTGTCGCCCTGGTTGAAGCGCGCGCACCGCTGGCACTTGAGGAGCAACGACCTGATCCGCGGGTGTTCGCCATTACCCGTGCCTCCGAACGAATCTTCAGGTCAGTGGGTGTGTGGGAGGCGATACAACGACAGGGTGCATTTGCCTTCAGCGACATGGAGGTCTGGGATGCGGGTGGCAAGGGTGTTACCCATTTTGACTGTGCCGAACTGGGTGAGCCCTGTCTCGGGCACATTATCGAACCGCGGTTTATTCAGGCGGCGCTGTGGCAGCGGCTGCAATCATTGGCGACTGTTTCCCTGTATTGTCCGGCGCGTTTTCAGAGTATCGATATGCTTGATGACAGGGTGGAGGTCGGCCTGGATGACTCGCAGCAGCTCAGCGCTGAGCTGTTGATCGCCGCGGACGGCAGTCGTTCACCGGTGCGCAATACCCTGAGAATAAAAACGCATGGCCATCATTATGGGCAAAGCAGCCTGGTCGCCCTGG
>Ga0316190_10004541_pt1 | contig 10127 bp, 8 predicted proteins | sample Eddworburrow2_MG_FD_204929 | JGI IMG/M metagenome (GOLD analysis project Ga0316190, IMG submission 204929) | Coastal sediment microbial communities from Maine, United States - Eddy worm burrow 2 | ecosystem: Environmental > Aquatic > Marine > Coastal > Sediment | place: USA: Maine | collected... | reverse complement strand
CCTCTCAGCCCACTTTTCAGCGCACCAGATCATATCCTTGCTCCACTTATTTCTCCAGGAAAGGCAGACGTCGCGCACATCCCGAACCACAACCAAGAAAAATGCCTGCGGAAACAAATCAGCGAGCTCGGAAATATGTTCGGTATTTTGCGGAGTCTTATTACCCCATACGGGTGTAGTCCGGCTGGTAAAAGACATCTTGAGTACTTCTTCGATATTTAACTCCTTCTTTGCTTCTATCTCATTAGTGAAACTATATCCTAAATTCTCGATATTGTTCCAGGTGTCTAACTTGCTAAGGAGTGTTTGAAAGGCCCTGATTTCGTGCAAGCTGGTAAATTTTGTATCAGCACAAAAACCATTCTTAGTTATGTTATGCAGCAACGGCATTTCACCGTTCAGATAAATATCGGGATGAGTATTTAATATAGTTTTGGTAAGGTCTGTGCCGCTGCTCGGAAAGCCGCACACAAACAGAAGTCTATTCAATGCAAATCGGTCCTTCTGCAATATCCAATTTTACGTAATACCCCAGAACTATATCGAAATACAGATACATGGAATCCTTCATACTCTTCAAAACCGTTAATTCGGATACCCACCGTTCTAAGCCACACCGATTTCTACCAGCAGATTCCATCATATCGACCACCCTGACTTTGCTCTGAAGTTATTCGCACAAGGTCAACAAGTACCTGCCCCTGCTCCAGACGTTCAAGTACTGAGGAAAATTCAATATCGCCATTACCAATAACTACGGTGTCTGCATGACCCAGAACTTTTTCAATACTATCAACCATAAGCTTTGAGATGTGCGGAATCTGATTAAGAATATAATCCCGATTCGCCCCGACAAGACTGGCAAGATTGACGTTACGATCATATAACTTCAAGTCATAGCCTTTCCCCAACAACCGTTCTATTAGCTCGACAAGTGGGCTTTCTCGCAAATCATCTGTTCCAGCCTTAAAACTAAAGCCAAGAACTCCAACTTTCTTGTTACCCTTTTCCATAATCATGTTCATACCTTTGTCAATCTGGTATCTGTTACTAATCAGTATGGAATCAAGAATTGGCACATCAATATCCAAACTATGTGCTTTATACGTCAAAGCTCGTAGATCCTTTGGCAAACATGATCCGCCAAACGCAAACCCTGGTTTCATATAGTAAGGTGATAAATTCAGTTTTGTGTCCTGGCAAAATATATCCATTACTGTATGCCCATCAATACCGACTGCCTTGGCAATATTACCAATCTCGTTAGCAAATCCCACTTTTAGCGCATGCCATACATTGTCACTGTACTTTACCATCTCAGCTGTTTTTACATCTGTACGAATCAGTGGTGCATCCAGCTTTTCATATATCTTAGAAAGTATGTCGCCACTACGCTGGTCGATTTCACCGATAACAGTTTTGGGTGGATTATAGAAGTCGAAAACAGCAGTGCCCTCGCGCAGAAATTCGGGATTGTTACATACACCAAAGTCTTCACCAGCTGTCTTACCGGACGCCGACTCAAGAGTTGGAATGACTACACTCATCATACTTCCAGGAAGCATTGTACTTCGCGCAACGACGACATGATATTCGTTCTTATTTTTAAGCACTTCGCCTATTTGTTCGCAAACACTTCGTACATATTTAAGGTCTAGGCTTCCATTCAACTGACTCGGTGTGCCAACACAGATTAATGACACGGATGTCTCGAGAATCGCCTTGCTCACGCTGGAAGTTGCAGACAAATTATTACTGGCGACAGTCCTGGAGATTATCTCACCGATTTCTTTTTCAATTACCGGCGTCCTCCCAGAATTAAGCAGGTCAACCTTTTGGGTGACAGGATCAACGCCTACTACTGTATGCCCATCATTGGCCAGACAACCGGCCGAAACTGCGCCGACATAACCCAGACCGAAAATACTAATCTTCATATTATGCTTTTATCCTTCTAAAGTAAGCGTTTTGTCACTTCAACCATTAACTGAATTAGCTGTAGCAGAGCGCTTTCATGTTGTGGTCTAAAATTCGCTCATTCCTGCACTGCAACTTCGTTCATGCCTTTTTCAGCAAGCTTGCAGCATGCTTTCACGCTCGTATATCTCAAGCATATCATTGACGATCTTGTTTCTGGAATGCCTGGCACGGGCCACGTCTACGGATTTCGCGGACAATCGACAGGCCAGTTCATCGTCAAGAAATATACGCCGGATTTGTTCTGCCAATACAACTTCGTCACCGGACGGAAAAAGCAACACCGATTCACCGTCCTGCGCCATACTTGGAATACCGCCCACAAAGGAGGCCACGGACGGTGTCCCAACCAACATGGATTCACCCAATGAATTTGGACTATTTTCTATCATTGACGGCAACACAAATACGTGTGCACTTAACAGCTGATTCGCCATCCCGTCTGCGTCCAAGGATGGTAAAGAAACAAAATGTTCCGTCATCCCCGCATTGCGTATCAGATCGGTCAAATAGCGCGCATACCCCATTGATCGCTGGTTCCTCCAGACACGCTTTATTCCGAACAATCCCGGATAAAAAGTCGCTAACGGAGTTCTGATCGTTATATCGGGAAATTCGATGCGTAATAACGACGCAGCCTTCACCAAAACATGAAATCCTTTCAGCGGGTAATTAGCTCCAGAGGCAAAAATAGTATGGCGACTTATTTTGTTAATGTTCCACTGAACATCGTAGAAGGGTTGCCGTAGCAATTCATCACAATGATGATACCGGGCGACTGGATTCAACCGTCGAGTTTGGGCCCGATCCCAGAGGGTGCGTCCTATAAAAGCAGGATTGCTGGCAAAAATCTCGCGTTCCCATTTCGCCCGCCTGGCCCACTTAAACTTCTGTTCAATCAGCCCGTCAAAACGAATCCAATCGCGCAAGGTTCTGGTTGTTAACAACTTATTGATTGGAATACCCCCTAAATAGTGTCTCTCGGACGCGTCGATTATCCCCTGTATAGAGATCACAGTCGGGCACTTTAGAAAATCCCGACCGGTTAATAAGCCCTGAAAATACTCGGTGCCATGAATATGAATCACATCGGGGCGAAAATCGTTCACGACATGCTGATACTCCTTTATCAAAGAAAGCGGAATACGTTTCCCATCAAGCTTACCTTTCGGTTTTGGCAATACGTAGTATCGAATATTGTTCAGGATTTCTTTACTGTGGTTTCGCTCTTTAACGACAGTTGCTACGGCAAGCTTTATATGACTACTTTCAATGAGCGCTTCAGCTAAGGCGGGCATCCAACCTCCTCGCGGCGAAGGAGATTTATTCAGGGCCACAGCCAGGTCAGGCATCAGCAAATTAGTAAGCCAGAGAACTCTCATAAAAGGGGTTCCCTATCCGCTACCGACCACGCCTACTCTGAATATGTTCCACGACCTTCTCAGCATTTCTTTCCCACGTATATTCATTTAATACCAATTGCTTTCCACTATCGGCCAGTTCGGTCCTCAACTGGGGATTATTTTTTAATGCCAGTACATTACTGACAAAGTCACTGCCATCCTGTTTCACCAATTTCAAATGCACACCGTCCTCGAACACTTCCCTCACCGCTGGCGTATCCGGCCCTATCGTGGGCACACCAGCACCAAGATATTCGAATAGCTTTAGTGGACTGCAATAAGCGTTGGTAAATGGAAAAATTGCCAGGTCAAATGTAGCGAGATATCTTGGCACCTCGGAATATTCCAGCCAGCCAAAACATCTCACCGCATCTTCGAGTACATCCTGATCAGCTTCAATAGCGGCCTGTACGGCTGGCATATCCTTGCCGTCGCCGATTATCAGAAAATAAATATCATCGTTGCCAGCCCGTCGCAGGTCTGCAATATAACCGATCACCTCTGGAAGCCTCCTGAAGGTTTCCATACCACCGATATATCCAATGACGAAGGCGGCCTTTGGAATGCCATACTGCTCCCGTACACCGCTTAGGCCGGCGATATCTATAGCCTCCCTATTTACGCCGTTTTGGTTAACAAGAATCTTCTCCCGACAAATTTGGTATTTTTCCAGGGAAGTCTTCAAGTATGAGGAGACAACCACGATCGCGTCTGCTTGGTTGTATCTGCCGGCTTCCCATCTCTCTAATATGCGCCTCAGCGGAAGTTCTGGAAATACCTCCTCAACAATCAGTGAATTTATTTCCAGGCATATTGTCGTGCCGGGGCAGGCCTTTTTGATATCTCTTATTGTCGGCTGGCTTATTCCTGTCCTTATAATCAGTGCATCACATCCATGAGCGCGCAGTTCGCTTATCAGGATCCTGGTTAAATCGGGCCTTGGTCGAAAAAAACGAACCATTCGTTGTAAATCGCGGGGAAACATCCAGAGTTTACCCCGGTGAGGTTTCTTATTTATTGCGTTCTGCACGTCGCTGTGAGAGTTGCTTTTAGGAACCAAGAAGCTTTCCGAAACCGACGGTAAATATTTTAGGGCACCAAAAAACCCTCTTGCATGGGTACGCCCACCATGTCGAGCATGATATTCGGGGCAATAATAGAGAATTTTCATCCAGCTAACACAGCTAGTCAGACCGCGTTTAAAATTTGAATAGCGCTTTTGCCTCGACCTGGTTATCGTCAAAATCGCGTTCATCAATGCTTGAATCACGGTTTTCCTTTGTATATCCCATCGACAAACGTAAATATTGGCGTGGATCCCAGTTGGCATTAATTTGGAAGAGCCAGGTATCATCATCACGCCTTTGTGCTCCCAGTGCCGAGCTGATATCATTTCTGGCCTTGAAGTCATCGTTGTTATAAAGAAGCTTTGCAACAAGCGATACTTTTTCCGTCACCCTCCATATTGGACTAACACTGACACCTTGTGCCAGAACATAATCTGTAATTTCGTCATTCAGAGAAGAAGGTTCCCGCCACGCCTCTACATCAATTTTTGTTTTCTCCGAATGCACCCAGTGGTAAATCGCACGATAGCTCACGCCGTTAAAATCACGATCAATGGTATCGATATTGTTATCGTTATAGCTCACATCGACATAACCAACACTCGCTTCCAGCGCCGATTTAGCCGTTCCTTCCCAGTAAAACACCCCGCTGATATCGGTCACATCAAAGTCATTGTCTATTGAAACACCATTAATATTATCCTCCTTCAGATCGTTCTTGGTGTACTTTCCACGCACGCCTACCCGCGTGTTCAGGGTATTCTGATACTGAACTTCGAGGATTCCTGCGTACGCGTCACGGTCAAGTCGTTTCCGCTCCTGGTATGACACATCCTTTAGTTCGGCACCTGCTACCAGGCGCCAATCAGGGTGTATCTGGTAGCCGGCATTCAGGAACCCCGTTTGTGTGGTTCTCATATCCTTGTCAGTAATTAGCCGCTGGTTAAATGAGCTCAGCTTGTTTTCGTATCGGTATCCCAGCTTTCCGCTCCAGAGGTTTCCAACTTGCCAATCCCAGTTTCCTGTTGCGTCAATCATGGTGTGATCGAGCTGATCATTTTTGTCATACTTTGCACGTGCGACAACCGCATCCAACAGCAAATGCTGCCGACTTAATTTCCAGTCAGCATTTACCCCTGCCCCCAGATACCCTATGGTTTCATCCTCTTCATTGGAATCTCTCCTGAAAAGATTTGAATCGTAGAGCACTCGCGCATAAGCGTAGGGATCAAATTGGTCTAATGCTGCATGGCTCGCACTGAATGGTGAAACCGACACTAACATGGCTATCAGGTTTCCTGCCGGGAAAACAGCTCTAATTTTCATAGTAATCACAACCTTTTAGAAATATTCCGTTCTCTGCCAAACTGGAAGACCAAGGTTAGCATATCGGGCGATACTCTCAACGAAATTCAGTTATTTAGCCCTGTCAGACTGATATAAATCTCTTCCAGGGTATTGTTGATACTCTCAGTATCGAACTCGGCATCAATTTTTGCCCTTGCCTTCTCTCCCATCTCGACCCAACCCTCCGGATGGTCACAGACGTAGACCAAACGATCCGTCAGCGCTTCCACATCCCGCTCTGGCACCAGATACCCGGTGACACCATCTTCGACCAATTCCGGTATGCCACTGTGCCAGGTACTTATCACGGGCAGCCCCATGGCCATGGCCTCCTTGAGCACATTGGGAATACCCTCCTGGTCACCATCGCTGGCGGTGACACTCGGCGCAAGTAAAATATGGGACTCTTCGAGAAGACGGGTAATCTCCTGGTGCTCACACCAGCCGAGCAGCGTCACTGAATCCTTAATACCGCATTCTGCAATCTTTTGCTCAACATCACTGCGCAGGGCACCGTCCCCGACAATACTGTAACGAACATTCCGTCCTGATTTAACTAACCTGGCAACAGCCTCGATGGCATAATTCCAGCCTTTTTTCTCCACAAATCGCCCAATACCGAGCAAGCGAGTGACTTCCTCAGGATCTCTATGGCGCACCGAAAACCTGAAACGGCTGCAGTCGATACCTGAGTAAAGAATGCGTACTTTTTCAGCCGGACAACCATTCGCCAGCAGCTTGTCCCTGAGACTTTTACTCACCGGAAGAAACAGATCACCATGCCGAAAAAGCTCTTCATAATAGTCAGGCCTTGTCGCCAGGAACCGGGTTATGTCAAACCCTCGGAACGAAGTCACGATCTTCCCATCCGTGACGCCTAGCCGTTTCAATTTCAGTGCCAGCGGCCCCAGCGTTCCAAACTGGCAATGAATAATGTCGTAAGCCCCCCTGTCTGCCAGTGCCAGCACCCGGTACAGAAAACGCAGACCCAAACCGCTGCGCCCATTTTCAGAAGTAAGCAGTGCCTTTAATAACATCACCGGCCGAAGCCACAGGCCTCGTTTAATGACTAACTCAAAGGCAGTTCCAAGGCGCTTCAGGTATTCCGCCGGCATATCAGAAAAGAACCGTGTTCTGTCAAGCAAATCATGGCTGCTGATTTGAGGATGCTTTTTTTCGAGTTCCAAACGAGACAGAGCATAGATGTCCACCTCGTGCCCCCGATCGATCATCCCGGTAACCTGGTTCAGCACAAACGGCTGAGACAATGCAGGAAACTCGTTCAGAAAGAAGGCTATTCTCATCACTTTTTCTGCCAACCTGTTCGGCAGCCCTAGGTTCCTGCAATAGCCTTCTTGAGTCGCCCAACCCTGCGACCAACCTTCCTGACATAGAAAAAACGCAGTGGTGAATAGCAATAATCAAACGATCGATAGATATAAAGGTAATCCATGGGTGACCGAGAGACAGCCTGTCCGCCAGCTATATACTGATACATCTTCCTGGCGAAATAGAGATTACCTTCACGCTTCAGTCGGTCGCGATCATCGGGCAGTAATTGCAAGATCACATCCAGCAGATACCGGCTATCCTCGACCCAGTCCCGAACGGGGACAGTCGCCCCCCGGTTGGACAGGTGCCGTCGAAAGCTGGCTTTTACATCAGCAACATCCGCCCTTCCATATCGTGTTGTCAGGGTAAACGTCGGTACAAGGTCATCAAACAGGTTCTTCTTTGAACCAAACCCCCCGACTTCTTTCAATCTCGCAGTGTTGTACAGGGTGCCGCAAAGATACAGCGCAATCCGACCATTGAACCATCCCAGGATAAACTCTGCCGGTGACAAACCAGCTGCCTGGTTCTTGTGTTCTTCCAGAACATTGTCATCGCCATCTATCACGCGCACACCGGTAAATATAGCGCCCACCGATTGCCCCGGCTCGAGCGATGACATGCAGGCATCGACGAAATCCTCGTCGATCATGTCGTCATCATGAAAAAGCAGGAAATACTCGCCTTTGGCCTGGTTCAGGCAAGCGTTAAAATTGTTATTCGGGCCTATGTTGGTCTCCTGCTGAATATAGCGCAGCCGAGGATCTACAATAGCCCCGACCAGTTCCGCCGTATGATCAGTGGAACAGTTGTCCGAGACGATAACTTCGACGTTCTGCCACGTTTGCCCCAGCGCCCGTTTTATCACCTTGAGCAGATTCCCATTCGCCCGGTTGAAGGTAGGAATCCCGATACTTACCAGTGGAACGCTACTGCTCATCCTCGCCGCCTGTCTGTGTCAAATCGTCTCGATGCCTGATCACGCGTGCCGGGTTACCGGCAACAATGGCGCCAGCCGGGACGTCCCTCGTCACGATCGCTCCGGCGGCCACGACGGCGCCCTCACCCACAGTAATACCGCTCAAAACGATTGCTCCGGTTCCAATCCAGGCATCATTCTGAATCGACACCGGTGCTTTCGCCGTGATGGTCTGGCTGCGAATGGTCTGGCCCGGCGCCATACCATGGTCATAGGAGTATATCGCCACATTTCCCGCAATCATTACCCCCTCACCGACCAGGATGGGTTCGATGTAGGCCTTGAGCTGGCATCCGGTATGAAGGCTGGACCCTGCGCCGATCTGGATGTACCCGCCCCTGCCGGTTTCCAGGATCGCATCACGGTGGACGGCGACCTTGTCCCCCAGGCTGATAGGACCGCCATCGGCGGTCTCAACGATCAGAACCCGGGGGGCAAGATACACATGCTGTCCCAGTCTTAGATCGGAATGGTAGATAATGGCCGCCGCATCGATATAACCGCGCGGCGTCAAATACGCCAGTGACACCTGGTCCAGATGAGGCGGCGCGACCCAGGCAGCCAGCCTGCTGGCCAGCCGCCCTGCCGGACCTGGTCCACTACGCTGCATCCAGAAGCGCATCCAGCGTCTCGCAAAACGGCCAGGCTTGCTACCTGCGCCTCCCTGGCTGATTCTAAACAATGTCGCGTCCTGCTTATCGTCCATGACGGTCTTCCCAAAGCGCCAGACTCAACAATGGCCAGAGACCCCACCCCAAATCCCGTCCGTCGAGATGCTCCTGATACAGGCTGCCCAATGCTTTCCTGTCAACCGGAACACCGGCCAGACTCTCCCGGGTCAACAGTGATTCCTCGATGACAGGCCGAAGCGATGTCCGCAACCATTTACCCATTGGCGGCTCGAACCCTTTTTTTGCAGTGCTCTGGAACGTCGTGTGTCGTGCCAGACTCCTGCGCAGCGGAATCTTGCCAATACAATTGACCGGATCAAAACAATCCCGCCAGCCGACCTGAACCGCCACATCGATCACTTCACGGTCGAGCAGCGGCACGCGTACTTCAAGCGAATTATACATGCTTGCACGGTCTACTTTTAACAGGACGCCGGTCAAATGGCCGACAAACTCATTTTTGCGTAGCCACTGGGCGGTCTCGTCAGGATCCGAATCTGAATAATTATATAAGTCATACTCGGCCGGCCAGTCGGGCATGTGCGGGAACACCTTTTGCAGGGATGATGTTGGCAGGCGGCTGTGCACGGCGCGCTGCCAGTCCCCGAGTGTGGCAAAGCGATGGCTGCGCGTCTGCGGCATGCGCGACACGCGTCGTGCGAGCTGCATAACGCGGCGTCTGCCTTGTGAATGACGAAATTCACTCGCCCCGTTCATTAAGGCAGCGACACGCTCGGCATAACCCCAGAACAGCTCATCGCCGCCATCACCCGATAGCATGACGGTAAAGTTCTTCCGTGCCAGACGCGACACCAGCAAGGTAGGAAAAATCGAGAAATCACCGAACGGCTCGCCACAGGCGGTGATGACATCATCGAGCATGTCTACCGCGTCATCTGGCGCCACGTGCTCCACAGTCTGGTCGATAGCCAACTCCCTGGCATAGCGAATAGCATCCTGTGATTCATCGGTTCTGTCGCCACCGGTTCCGATAGTAAAGGCCCGCATGCCGCTCTCGCAGACTTTCTGCATCTTGGCGCAGACCAGTGGTGAGTCAACGCCACCGGACAGGAACGCCCCGATGGGCACATCACTGACCAACTGGCGTTTTACCGCAGCGGTAATGGCAGCGTCCACCGCTTCCATCGCTTCCTGCCCGCTCAGCGTGGCTGGTTGATTGCGAGGGAATTCGTAGTAACAACCCTGGGTAATCCGCCCTTCCAGGTCAACCTCGAGCCAGCTGCCTGGCTCCAGCATGTTGGTATTTTCCAGGATGGCGTACGGTGCTGGAACAGAGGCCAGGTGCAGGTAAAGGGAAGCCGCAGCCGGGGAATACGCCAAGCCCTCACTC
>Ga0316190_10004540_pt1 | contig 10128 bp, 5 predicted proteins | sample Eddworburrow2_MG_FD_204929 | JGI IMG/M metagenome (GOLD analysis project Ga0316190, IMG submission 204929) | Coastal sediment microbial communities from Maine, United States - Eddy worm burrow 2 | ecosystem: Environmental > Aquatic > Marine > Coastal > Sediment | place: USA: Maine | collected... | reverse complement strand
GAAAGTGGAGGAGTGGTCATTACAGATCCTAATATCGTTGAATTTTTCAATTTGCAAAATATACCCATTTTCTCATTGGATGAACTCAAAGACAGGTTTCTGGGCTTTTTTCTGAATGCAGGATATGCTTATAGATCCAAGTATGTGGTTAACTTAACAGGTAGATATGATGGCTCAAACCAGCTGGGAGAAAGTGATCAGGCCCGGTTTTTACCAACCTGGAATGTTAGTGGTGCCTGGAATGTAGACCAGGAAGCTTTTATGTCTGATGTGAACTTTCTTGATTATTTAAAACTAAGGGCTACATATGGTCTTTCAGGAAACCTTCCACCCGAATCTAGTGCATTGTTAAATCTGCTTGCGGATGTGACAGTCAGACCAACAGATATTGAGCCCTATTTATATATCCAGGATTTAACCAATACTGAATTAACCTGGGAAAAACTCAAAGAATTCAATGTTGGGATCGATGTTGGATTTTTCAAGAGCCGGATCAATACCTCTTTTGACTATTATAAAAGACAATCCTTTGATTTGATAGGCGTTGTTCAGACAAGTGGTATAGGAGGGCAGGGCTTAAAACTTGGGAATTATGCGGATATGGAGTCAGATGGATACGAATTCAACCTGAGTACGATCAATATTCAGACTAAAGGATTTACCTGGACTTCCAATTTTAATCTTTCTTATACAACGGATCGGATAACTAATTTGGATTTCGGTCCGAGACTGGTAGATGCAATCAGTCAAAATGGTGCAGCCGTGCTTGGCGGACCCAGAAGAGGGCTTTTTTCAACCAATTTTGCCGGATTAAACCAGATTGGTATTCCGCAATTCCTGGATGAAAATGGTGAGACGGTATTTAATTTGGATCTTCAAAGTAGAGAGAACCTTCAAAATACACTTGTTTATGAAGGCCCGACTGAACCGAGAGGCGTTGGAGGTTTTAACAATAGGTTCACCTATAAAGGATTTACTCTGAATATATTTCTTTCTTATAAATTTGATTATAAGATCCGTTTAAATGACGCTTATTTTCCAATCTATACAGATTTTGATGCATTACCCGGTGACCTGGTGGATCGTTGGGCAGTTCCGGGAGATGAGGAAAGGACGGATATACCCGTAGTACTTGATGCAGGAGTAGCCCAGGTAAATGGCAACATAGTAAATGCTTACAACCTGTACAATAAAAGTACGGTAAGAATTGCGAATGGAGACTACCTCCGTCTTAGAACAGTTCAGCTGTCATATCAATTCCCTTCAGCTTGGATTTCCAGACTTAAATTACGTAATGCTTTTCTGACGCTTGAAGGGAATAACCTTGCCCTTCTTGTTTCTGATGAGGCCCTTAACGGGCAGGATCCGGAGTTCTTTGCTACAGGAGGTGTGGCGCTTCCTCCTCCTAAAACAATTACTTTATCTATAAATATTGGATTCTAAAAATGAAGAAATATAAAATAGATATTGCCAATATTGTCTCAAGAAATTCATTCCGGATTATCTCTAAACTAGTTATAATCTGTTTGATCATTGTTCTCCCTGGTTGCGCAGATTTCCTCGATGAAGTACCTGATAACAGGGTTTCGCTCAACAACCTTGAAAAAGCCTCTCAATTGTTAACAAATGCCTATTCGGATGCAAGTTATGCTTTTACGGATTGGATGACAGACAATGTGGCTTATACCCGTGGTGTTACATTAAGAAATAGTCATATTGAAGCCTATACCTGGGCAGATGAAACAACAGATGCTACAGAACAGGATACCCCAACTTTTTTCTGGAATTCTACATACAATGCCATAGCCCATGCCAATGAAGTCTTAGCGGTTATTGACGAGTTTGAAACCAGGACCGAGGAAGATATCGCACAGAAAAGTGCAGTACGGTCGGAAGCTTTATTGACCAGAGCATATGCCCATTTTATGCTCGTAAACCTGTTTGCAAAACACTATGACAAACAAAGATCAAATTCGGATCCGGGCATCCCTTATGTCGATACGCCGGAGACTGTTTTTATAAAGACATATGAAAGAAATACCGTCCAGGAAGTCTATGATAGGATAGAGGAAGATATGCTTTTGGGCATAGACCTGGTGGATGACAGTTTTTTTTCCAACTCCGGGAAATACCATTTTAACCAAAATGCAGCTCTGGCTTTTGCATCCAGATTTTACCTTTTCAAAGGGGAATATGATAAATGCATAGAATATAGCAATATGATGTTGGGGAATGATCCTGGAGCCTTTGTGCGTGATCTAACAGGGGACCAATTCCTTAATGCAAGCTCATCAATTGATGGATATACTCAATTATATACCTCACCTGACCTTCCCAGTAATCTTCTGTTAATGAGAAAAATATCACTGGTCCAACGCCCTGATTTTGGACATGGACCAACAAGTGTTTTATACAGGGACCTGTTTTCTGCTAATCCATTTCCGGGAACAACTGATGAGCGGGAAAACCCGGCTCTTGTAAAAGGAGAAAATGGAGTATTTCCTTTAAGATACCAGAGTCTATTTCAAAGAAGTAGTTTAAATTCTAATGTAGGTACACCATATCATATACATATCGCTTTTAGAGGCGAAGAAGTTTTATTGAACAGGATGGAATCTTATGTAGAGCAGAACAGGATAGATGAAGCAATCCGGGACTTACAGGTTTTGTTCGATAGAAGATACAGCGGACCATCTGTTATCCTTACCATTGATTTGATCAGGGAAGCATTTGGTGTGGCGAATAACCCTTTCGTCAGTGACAAATTTGTAATGGATATCTATGTGCAACTGGAAAGAAGAAAAGAGTTTATAATCCAGGGATTAAGGTGGTTCGATATTAAACGTTTTGAACTGGAAGTTCAGCATAACCAGGTGGACGGTTCCATAATTACCCTTGAAGATAAGGACAGAAGAAAGGTTTTACAGATCCCTGCTTCTGCAATTGAAGTGGGGAAATTGGAACCCAATCCGAGATAATTAATGAATGATAAAAGATGAAGATAAATTGATGAAAATAAGATTAATATATATCCTGACAGGCCTGTTCCTGATCTTTTCTGGATGCTACCAGGAGGAAACTCTTGATGTACCAGTTAACCAGGGTCCGGAAGTAATTAGAAATGAACTGGATAAATATATTGACGAAAATTTCACAACAGAATTTGGTATGGCCATTCGGTATCGGTTTGTAGACAGGTATGTAGGACCCACACAGCGAGTTACCCCTCCCAGATTAGAAGTAGTCAGACCTATGCTTGATTTTATCGATGAATTCTGGATAGATCCATATGTTTCGGTCGAAAATGGAGAAGATTTTTTCCGAATGCATGTCCCTGCTGAAATCGTCTTACTGGGTGGACTTATATATAATGACGATGGTACGGTCACTCTTGGAACGGCTGATGCCGGAGCACAAATTACCTTCACGGATGTTAATTCAGTAGATTTTGACGATAGTGATTGGATACTAAGGCAATTGCAGACTGTATATCATGAATTTGCACATGTAGTACACCAGAAATATAAACTGCCAAATGCATTTGAAACCATTACGCCCCAGGGTTATACCAGTGCCGGTGCATGGTTTACCCTGTCGGATGAAGAGGCCTTGCAAAGGGGATTCGTCTCTCCATATGCTACAAGTTCCCCAAATGAAGATTTTGCGGAAGTAGTTGCGCATTTTCTTTTTGAGGAGAATTTTTATGAATTCTATATTGATACAGAACCTGATTGTATTACTCAGGATTGTGATCAGAGAAATGAAGGAAGGGTTTATATCAACCAGAAATTAAATTCAATTCTGGCTCATTATGAAAAAGTGACCGGGGTGAAACTGGAAGATGTCAGGGAACAGGTTCAATCAAAACTATAATGAATGAGAAATACTTTATTACATATTAGCATATTATTTCTACTTCTCTTTATTCAGGCCTGTACGAAGGAGAAAGAAGCAATGCTTCCATCCGTTGAAGAAAGAGTAACAGAAGCTGTTACTAATCTGCGGACTGAACTTACGGCTCCAGCCAATGGGTGGAGACTGGAATACCAACCAACAAGCGCCTCGGGAATATTTTATATGATATTAAAATTCGATGAAGATGAAGTCCATATCCAATCTGATGTAGCGGACAATAGTGGAGAGTTTTTCGACCATACCATACCCTGGCGAGTGGATAATGCACTAGGACTGGAACTCATATACGAAACTTACGGGGTTTTTCACTATTTGTTTGAATTGGATGGGGCTACTTTTGGAGCGGAATTTGAGTGGACATTTGTCGGAAAGGTAGGGGATGATCTGGTATTCAGGAGCATTTCAGATCTTAATTTTACACCCTCTACTATTACTCTTACTCCTGCAGCGCCAAACGATGACAACAAATTTTCAAGAGATATCGCTGCCAACCTTAACGAATTTGTATCTATTGGTCCAAAAGCGCTTGAAGTACAAATCCCCAAGCAACAAATCATTCTGGAAGATGCAGATATATCCGTTTATTGGTCACTTGATGCAACAAAACGGGTCATAACTTCAATACTGGCTGGAACCGGAAGTGATTTTGAGGATCCCAATTTCGAAGCCGTAATACTCAATCATCAAAGCGGTTATATCCTTCAAAATGGAAACCTGGAATTATTAGTGCCACTTCAGTTCTCATTGGCAGGAGGAGGATATACGATCGAAGCGATCAATTTCTCTGAATTTACCAATACCGGGCCAAACCTTTGTACATTATCTCCTGATAACGGGCCCTTGTATACTGGTCAGATAGGTGGATTCGGATCTGCTTCTATGATATCCAGTCTCTTTGACCTGGAAGGAGCTGCATTTTTACCTATCCCGGATTTCCCGTATAGTGTTAATTCCCTTTTTATTTTTGATGAATCAGGTAATTCATTAACTGATGAAGGCGGGATAATAGCCGAGCGGTTTCCTGAAGCAACTGGTTTTTTATTTTATTACGGATTTGAATCTGATACACAACCCTCGAATGCTGTTGGATTTATCCTTGAGGATGAACTGGGAAATTCAGAAATCATTTTAAGGGAGTTTGAGCCCACTACTACCATAGGAAATATGGTTAAAGTGATCTTGAATAACAATTATTATTTTTCAAGTACACCAGGCCCGGATGATCAGGTTAATCTTGAAGAAATAACCAACCTCTTATTTGAAGGAGGGGACATGTACGCGTCAGACTTTCCGGTTGAAGGATTGATTGTTTTTAAACTATTCAATCCTTGTAATCAGCATGAGGTATTCCTGGTTCAATAAAAAATAACTACGCTATTCTAATTGAAATAACAGATCAACCGAATATTGTCCAAGAGCAATTTGAACAAATCCTACACCATCCTCATTAACACTGCTTGTAGGAATAAGAACCGGATTAAAAGTAATTACTTCCATTACTTCAAAATCCGTTTCCTGTGGATCATTTAAATCAACTCCATCGAAATCAATAAATGTTAATTCCCAATCTTCATTTGTAAGGATGTAAGGATCGCCTCCAGGATTCAGTGAAAAGCCAATAGGCAATTCAAAAGGTGCCAGATCAACAAGGACTGGGGTAATAATAATCCTGTTTGGATCACCTGCTGGTCCCAAAGCAAGAATGAAATCCGGATATTTGGTTGAATCCGGTTGATCCGTAGGATCATCCCAATCTTGACCGTTTCCATTGACGAAAGGAATACTATTAACACCGAGATCAGTCATCACTCTTTCCAATACATCAATTTCACGAGACAAAGAATCGCTTTGATCGTCATCAGTATAGGCGATCAACGTAACCATGTAGGAACCGCCTTCATCGAATTGTATGGTTGGACTGATGTCTGTGGAAGTTCGCCCATCTCCAAAATCCCATTTATAACTGGATGCGTTGGTGGTCATATTTTCAAACCGCACATCCTTGCCAACTTCAATTAATTCCGGATCGGTACTAAAGTCAATGACGGGGAGAGGTAATAAAGGATCTTCATCATTACAACTCATAATGAAGATCAAAAGGCCAAAAAACCCTATTATATTGTAAAATCTTTTCATATGCCCTACATTTTAGTTGAAATATTATTCTGAGATATCTTAAGCCACCAAATATACTGCGCAATCGGATATTTTCGTATATGGCAGGATATGAATATACAGAATTTTTATTTTAAAGTATTAAAAATCATGTTTTTCCTCATAGAGATGTTTATATATCAATGATTTAACTCCACGAGCAACACATTAATCTTATCTAAAACCATATGACCTATTGATTAGAAATACCTTAAATAGTGTGGTTACAAAGTCTCAAGTTCAAATTTTTTCTATTAATTTATTTCAATTCTTTGGGATGATGCTCCATACTTCAACGCCACTACCTTGTATTTCTTCTGTTCTAAACTCTAAAACCTTATTTTGGGATGATTTGTTTAGGATTTTATCCTGAAGGATCTCCTTTAATGTATATTCCGAATCTTCCTTAACCTTTAATCTAATATTTATACGCTTTGTTGTCAGTCCTTGATTTAATGCATATATCAAATATCCGTTTGGATTGATATGGAGCTTCACTACTATCGAATCCTGTTTGCCATCGTGAGATATGGTAAATGGTCTATCAATATTTGCCCAATCAAGAAGGCCCAATAGAAATTCATCATTGTCTTCCTGGAATTCTGGATCAATCCTCGCAGTCCCCTGGTAGCTACTTGAAACCCGGTTAGCGAGAAAAGATCCTATCAAAATGGTATAACCTTCGCCAAAACTTGATCCGGTAATGGCAGGCGTATTGTCTTCGAACCTTGCAAGAACCTCAGCATTACTACCGGGTAAAATCTCAAGTGATTCTGAAAAGTATTCTCCAGTAAGGTTGGAGCCTGTTAATTGATTGAATGCCGGATGCGAGGTTTCCAGAATATTCATTCTCACCCTATTTTTAACTTCAACTTTAGCCTCTCGTACACCAAAGACTTCACTTAGGCCCATTCCTGGTATGATGTCAGTTGCATATCCTTTTTCATCATTCCATGCAAACCTGGCTTCCGCCAGCAGATATCCGCCATTTTTTACAAATGTCATCAAGCTGGTTGCTGCTTCTTGAGTAAACATCAGGGGATATGGAACAATTATCAGTTTATATTGTTCAATTTTTCCTGATTCAAGATCTCGCCTGTGGATAAAATCAATTGGAATATTGTTATCTGAAAACACTCGATAATATCCTATCAATGACTTTGAATGCCCAGGTTGCCCTTCAACTCTACCTGATCCACCACTACCACCAACCATCTGGGCAAGTGGATTATAAACAAGTGCAATTTCTGATTTAATCGGTTGAGAACTTAAAAACAGGGATTGGTTCTTATCAACAAATTGTGCTGTTCGTCCGATGGATTTAGCCCTTTCAGTCAATGAACCATCAAGGTGAATTAAACCGTATCCGCCTGATTCATACCCGGAATTCATAGGATAATAAGCATATATGTTTACTGCCCGGGCACCAGTAGCTAGTGACGTCCAGAACCAGATGTTATGGTCCTCCGGGGTTACTTCATCTCCGATTCTTAAACCAACCGTTCCAAATCCTGCCTGGAATTCACCTACGTAGTATCCGCCATTTTTTTTATTGGCGCTATAGGAAAAATCAGCAGCAATCATGAAATTTGATCTTATCCAATCTCCCGGCCGGCTGTGTTTTGGATATTGTGAAGTTCCATAATGATCAACCTGCTCTGCCATTAGAAAATCATCTTCCGCTCCTGAACCTTGGGGTGAGCTAAATATTGAAGGAGGTGAAGCATGTGAAGTGATGACTCCAATTTTATCTGCTAAGCGCACAGCTTCATACCTCATCCTTAGATCTTCAGCCATTTTCTGGTAAATGAAGTTTTTCCAGTCAATATAGTCCGTATAACTGAGTATGGTGTTGAACCTGGGAGGTGAAACTTCCTCCCACGATTCAAAAGTACGGTACCATGCTGTGTTTAATACATTAAGTGAAGCGTATTTTTCTTGTAACCATTTCCTGAATCTTGATTGTGTATGAGGGCAAAAACAATATTGCGCATTTGGGATCCAACCTGGTCCACCCCATTGAACAAGATGTGGCTCACTCCAAAGATCCCAACCATAAAAGTTGGGATATTGGGATGCAACTTTCGCCATCTCCGTATAGAAATTGGCAAAAGCTTTACGTACTCCTGGATGATCAATACAATAGCCGGGAGCAGATTGTGGGATTATCCTGTCTCCACTATGGGCTTCCAATAGCCCATCAGGGAATTTCCTTCCCACCCAATCAGGAGCGGATTCCCCATAAACCTGGATGAATACCTTTAATCCGATTTCTTCAGCCAGTTCAGAAAGTAGTTGTAAATTCCTGAAATCGAATTGTCCCTCCTTCGGTTCCGAGTGTGTCCATTCAACCCATGTTCTTACAGTATTGAAACCTAGTGCCTTGATCTGCTGAAGATCTCTGCGCCATTCATCTCTGGATTGTGGTGTTATGGTTGAAAGCATAGGGGCCCTTGCTTTCCCTCCACTGTACCAGACAGATACCGGGAAGAAATCTGAGGATTTAGCAGTTGTTACTTCTTCAGCATTTGAGATCTGGTCATTTTTAATGTCAACTTTTTCTTTCTGAAGGCAGCTTGAAAACATGACGAGTATTATAAAAAAAATAAAAGAACCTTCCTTTTTGTGTTTCATCATTTAAAGATTTGTGTCATTTCAATTTTATTCATAGCCCTTATTTATTCGAAGTAATAGAGAGATCGAGATGTTTATAAGGCTATTCTAAAAATAAATTCAATTACGAAAAAGAGTGTTATTAACTATTAAACAAGATACAAAAAAAATGAGAAGCTTGAAATGTCACCCTCTTATTCCAGCTTTTATTATGACTAATAATTAATTTATGAAATACTTAACATCAATAGATGTGATCAAATTTTCAAATTTGACATGACATTTATTCCTCTTGCATTAGTCCCGTAACAATCATATTTTTACAAACTACGCGAAATGTGATTTATGCATCAAAAGCAATATATACTTCTTTTTGGTCTCATAGGGATTCTGTTTTTAGGCCTGTGGCTTAAAGTCAGAAAAAGTGATTCCGGATCAATCCAGGTAAATAAGGTCGCTGAATTACCAGAGGAGATAAGTTTTAATTTTCATGTAAAACCCATCCTGTCAGATAAATGTTATACTTGTCATGGCCCTGATGGGAATAAAAGAAAAGCTGGATTAAGGCTCGATGTTGAAGGAGACGCGAAAGCCGAGCTCACAGAGAATCCTGGAAAATATGCTATTAAAAATGGATCTATAGATGACAGCGAACTGTTCCACCGCATATATTCGGAAGATCCAGCTACTATGATGCCCCCGCCGGATTCATATCTGAAATTAACTCCGGCGGAGAAAGACATTTTAAAAAAATGGATAGAACAAGGTGCAAAATATGAAAGACACTGGGCCTTTATCCCGCCTTCTAAATCCTCACTACCAGAGGTCAAATTAAAAGACTGGCCGTTGAATGAATTAGATTATTTTGTATTGAATAAAATGGAGGTGATTGGTCTGACTCCCTCTGTAGAAGCGCCTTCTGAAAAATTGATGAGAAGGTTAAGCCTTGACCTGACAGGTTTACCTCCGACGGTTGAAGAAGTTGAAAGGTTCTCGGCCAATAAAGAGTTTAATTATGACGAAGTGGTAGATTATTATTTGTCCAAACCTGCTTATGGTGAAAAAATGGCAAGGGATTGGATGGATGTATCCAGATATGCAGATTCTCATGGTTATCAGGATGACAGTTACCGGACCATGTGGCCCTGGAGGGACTGGGTAATTCATGTTTTTAATGAAAACATGCCATATGACCAGTTTCTAACCTGGCAGTTGGCTGGTGACCTGCTGCCAGAAACGAACAAGGAAAAAATCCTTGCTACAGGATTTAACAGAAACCACCCAATTACTCAGGAAGGGGGAGTAATTGACGAAGAATACCGTTCAACGTATGTCAGCGATCGGACCAATACACTTGGAAAGGGCGTTCTTGGCCTAACGCTGGAGTGTGCGAAATGTCATGATCATAAGTATGATCCTTTCAGCCAGAGAGATTACTACGAGGTA
>Ga0316190_10004537_pt1 | contig 10131 bp, 8 predicted proteins | sample Eddworburrow2_MG_FD_204929 | JGI IMG/M metagenome (GOLD analysis project Ga0316190, IMG submission 204929) | Coastal sediment microbial communities from Maine, United States - Eddy worm burrow 2 | ecosystem: Environmental > Aquatic > Marine > Coastal > Sediment | place: USA: Maine | collected... | reverse complement strand
ACATAATTTAGCTCGTCATTACCGTACTTTTTTAGTTTATTTTAAGGTTAGATGGTGGATTTGGTCGTGAAATACCGATATTAACTTCACATCCAATTCGCTCTCGGCTCACCACAAAATTATCTATAAAACGTGACTGCTCTTGCGGTACTGAATTGTTGGAATAATTTTCAAGAAAAATTGCATTGATGCCGTAATCTGTATAACTACCACGCCAATTAAGATCATTGCGGGCTCCCTGTAACGTATCATTAATCCAAAACTCAAATATACCATTAGCTTGACTTGACGTATTTAATGCCATGTGTACTTCGATACAATGCCATTTGTTTGTATTCTCTTGTGCGTATATTTCAAGATTGCCTGCTATTCCACCTAACCAGGTAAGATTATTAAAATCATTATAGCCATTAGTTACGACAGAGCTACCGACTACACCTGAGGCGGGATCTAATTTTAGCCCTAAAGAAGAATTCTCCCATAAATGTCCGATTGCAGCCTGGCTCCAGTCAGGCTTACTAAAAACCATTGCACGCGTAAGCTTAGCCGGATTACCCAGCCAACCAGCTTCGTGCAGCACGTAAAATCGCCAATAAATTTCATTAAATTTTTCTACAGTGTATCGAGTGGGTGCTACGAGCGTCTTGCCAAAACTGAATTTAACATTGCCGGCTTGTAAACTACCAGGGATGTAGGTAGCTTTCAAAGAGCTATTGCCATCAAAGGCATTTTCTTGTGCTACTCCGAATCTTCCGTTTGCGCGAACGACTTCAAAATAATTATTTTCAAGTGAGCTGTCGTTTTCGAAATCATCACACCATATCCATTCTTGATGGATATTTTGCCAGTCATTACACTCAACTGCCATGCAATCAAAACCCAGTAAAGTTAATGCAAGTAGTAAAACCGCATTTGTTTTCATAACAAGCACTCCTCTTTTATTCTAAATAATACTAGCTTCAATTAATATTTAGGAAACTAATCACAATAATTAATGATGGCTAGCTATATAGAATGCTTTGAACGGGCTAACGTAATTTCTATTTAGAGGCAATGCTTGACCAATCATAGTGTGCCGCTTGATAATAATGCTCGATATAAACATTCTACTATGGTTTATCTAGCTTTTCACTTGATAGAGACACGTCTATTTTAATACATAGGACTTAATGATTAAGTAAAAGTGCTGACACCTCGTGATTAATATATGCGGGCAATACCAATGTTTAAATATTCTTGGCAATAATGGTGTAGATAACGATTAATATCGGGCTGGGCCAGCGAACGCTGATCACGCCCATATTCTAATCGTCAGTTTCAGTATAAATCAGCCATACGCTAGTAAAGCTTGATTGGCCCCTCTTGGCCGAACTGAGACGGTTGTGGTAATTTTAGTGCTTAAAGTGGTTAATAGGCGGCTGTCGACCTATTGCCGTCCTTTAATAAATTACCGGCGTACTTCCTGTGAATACTGAAAGCTGTCGTTGATGATAAGTGTTTCTAAAGATCAGAACCCTTGTCTTTTCCCGAATACAACGAGGTTACCTTGCTCAGGTGATGCTTTGTACGGCCTTGGCAAGCAGATCGGCCAAGACGATACAATTGCTCGGGTGCGGGATGCTGTCGGCACTCCAGATCTCTCCCACCCCTGTCTGCCGTAAGCGCTCGATAGCGCCTTGTGCAAATAAGGGATGTGTCACCAATACATCAACACGCATTGCCCCTTTCTCGAAACAACGTTGCGCCGTGATGGCGATGGTTTCACCACTGCTAATGACGTCATCGACCAGGACAACCGGTTTTTTCTCCAAATTAAGATTAGGCAGGGTGATGTGAACCTCACGATCTCCTAGGCGTTGTTTGTTGGCAACACCGTATGCCAAGCCACTAACCTCGGCGATGGCGCGCACCCATTGCATGGATTCACCATCGGGTCCTAACAGGATGGCGTTGGGATGGGTTCGCAGAAAATCACTCATGGCCACTGAGGCGGACAAGGTCACGACGTGTGTAGCCGGTACGGCATCTACCAAGTGGTGTGTGCGGTGCAGATGGGGATCGACGGTAACAACATCGTCAAATAGTTCGGCTAGAAAGCGGCCAATGATGGGCTGACTGATGGCCTCGCCTGTTGTAAAGGCTGTGTCCTGACGCATGTAACACAAATATGGTGCCACCAGGGTCAGTCGCTGAGCGCCGAGCTGGCGTGCAGTAGTAGCGGCCAACAATAATTCGATGAGTTTGTCATTAGGGCGATTCAGGCTGCGACAAACCACCACATGCGCTGGCAGCTCGGCCGGCAGGGTAACCTTGCATTCACCGTCGGGGAAATGGTGTACCGCCACCCGCGCATAAGACCGGCCGAGCGCCTCGGCAAGACGCTGGGACTGTGCCTCGTATTCTTCGAACCCCAGTAACATCAGAACTCCACAAAGGCCTTGGTAATGTCTACTTGTTGGCCGATGATGTAGCCACTGGCCTGCTCACAGAGTGCGAGCGCAAATTTGAAGTCGGACGGAAATTCGGCGTAGAGACGATAGAGTGGTTCGTCTTTTTCAACGGGGTCGCCCAATTTTTTGAACAAGTCGACACCGGCGCCTTTATCCATGGGGGCGCCTGCAAATCGTGCAATACGCGCCATCTGCAAGTTATCGATGGAGGTAACCACGCCGTCGGCAGGCGCCAGGATGTCATGAGTCAATTGCCCCAGTGGATAGCTGGTCGTTTGCACACCTTGGGCGGCAATAATGGCATTCATCTTTTCTAGCGCACGCCCGGAATCCAGGATGTCCCGGGCCATAGCGAAACCATAACCACCGCGAACATCCGGATCAAACTCCAGCACCCGCCCTGCAAGCTGCAGAGCCTTTTGACGAAGATCGTTGGGGCCCCGGGGATCATTCTGTAAAACCCGCATGACATCGCGCGCCTCCAGTGCGGGCCCAATGCCGTTACCAACGGGCTGACGCCCATCTGTGATCACTACTTCCAGTTGGATGCCTAACTGGTCGCCGATATATTCAAACAATTTACGCAGTCGCTGAGACTGGCGCATATGACGAATCTTTGCGGTGGGTCCAGTGGGGATATCAATCAGCAGATGGGTTGAACCTGCGGCCAGTTTTTTGGACAATATGGAGGCCACCATTTGTCCCTGCGAATCGATCCCCAGTGGGCGCTCAACAGAAATTAAAATGTCATCTGCGGGTGATAGTCGCGCCGTTCCGCCCCAGATCATGCAGCCGCGTTGCTTTCTGACGATGTCATGTAGCTCGCCAATATTTAGCTCTACATTGGCCAATACCTCCATGGTATCGGCAGTTCCGGCAGGCGAGGTAATGGCACGACTGGATGTCTTGGGAATGAGCATGCCGTGCGCGGCAACAATGGGCACCACCAGCATGGAGGTACGATTTCCTGGGATGCCGCCGATGCAATGTTTATCCGCCACCTGCGACTCATCCCAGTCCAAGCGCTCACCGGAATCCAGCATCGCCTGTGTGAGGTAGAGCACCTCATCACGATCCATGTCGCTTTGCCCCGAGGCGACAAGGAATGCTGAGATTTCGGTTTTGGAGTAGCGACTTTCCGTTATATCTTGGACAATGGCATGAAAATCCTGTTGATTCAGCCGTTGCCCTGCAATCTTGCGCCGAACGGCATCCATAGACGCGGGGGGTTGTGCATGATCGACCGTAACCCACTGCCCCTCGGTTAAGCCGAGGTGATCAAAGGCCTCTTCTGACAAAGCCAACTCATCGAGCGCCACGATCGCGGCATCATCTACAACATTGAGTACAGCGAGGATACGTTGATTGTCTGCACAGACCTTGACCTTTGACAGGGCCTGGAAACCCTCTGCCCGGTAGACCTCGCAATCCCGATGCAAGTAGGCGACATTCTCGTGGTAGGTGTCGATACCCAGGCGTACCAGTTTCAGTTTGGCGGCACGCAGATCTGTTTCAACAGATGATTTCATAGCATATTTTAAGCAAAATCAGTTGAGATTCCCACATTCTTATTTCTAATCGGAAACATATCACAATATACGCTTAATGGAATCGTGATAAATGGTAAAGGTTTTGAAGTGACGGTAACTTTGGCGGTAACCACAAAAATCAAATTGAGTATATTTTAATAAAAACAATAGGATGGAACATTAATTAAAGTCCACCCATACCACCATATACACTTTTCAAACCACTCTTTATGTCGCTATTCCGGCAACTTTCTTAGGCTGGGTGATGTCGAATCTTTTACGAAGGGTCGTTGCGAATGCTGCTGTTTGCGAGCAGATCAGCGGGTGCGCTGATGGCTGGCATGCGCTGTTGTAGTGTTGTCATTGGTTGGCCGAGGCGCTGTTCGTAGATGCTTGCGAATAGCAGGATGTTCTGGACATAGTTTCGTGTTTCCTTAAATGGGATGGTTTCTGTCCACACATCTGCAGATACAATGCCTTGTTTTGGAATCCACTGTTTAACGCGATGTTCGCCGGCATTGTAGGCGGCCGTGGCCAATACAGAATTGTTTTGACTGCGATTTAATACCTGGCGTAAATGGCTCATGCCCAATTTGAGGTTGGTGCTGACATCGGTGAGTGCCAGTCGATTGCGTAGTTTTACGCCCATTTTACGCGCGGCCTGACGTGCGGTGGCAGGCATGAGTTGCATTAATCCCATGGCACCAGAGTGTGAGCGGACGTCCGCGGTGAAGGCGCTTTCCTGACGAATCAGGGCGAAGGCAAGGGCCGGGTCAATCCGTTGTCTGCGCGCTTCGCGGGAGACCATGTCGCGGTAGGCGAGTGGAAAACGCAGTGCCAGGTCATCGCGATGGCGGGTACGGGCCATGGTGAGGATGGCGCGGTCGTGCCAGCCCCATTGGTGGGCGATTGCGGCAGCCTGTTCTAGCAGCGGTTCAGGTAGATTGCGTGTGGTGTGTAACCATTCACGACGGGCATCCAGAATACGGTCAAGGGCAAATAGTTCGCGGGCGCGTACGAGTCCTGGAAGTTGTTCGAGATGGTTTATATCCTGATTGTTGATTGTCACGGGTTGATCATCGAAGCGATAGGTGACGCCTAGTCGGTCGGCGGCGAGAAAACCGTAATAGCTGCGACTTTGGGCCAGGGCCCAGTATTGATCATAGGCCTGCGATTGCTGGTTAAGGGCCTCTAGTGCCCGGGCGCGCCAATAACGCCAGCGTTTTGTGTTTTGTTCTTGTTCGTCAAGCAGGTGGATGCCATTTAAGACGGCGTCCCAGTTTTGCATGTCTAGGGCTGCGCGAATACGCCAGTCTCCTACCTGTGGGTCATTGATGTCTGGTTCGGTCAGTGATGCCAGCCAGCTCAGGGCCTCTGGGTGTCGCTTGCGTGCATGGCGCATAGCGAGTGACCGTTCGACACTGCTGCGTTGCGTTTCGTTGAAGGGGTAGCGTTGGCGGATGAGATCCCATTTTATCACGGCCTGATTCAGGTCGCGATAGGCCAGGCGTTGAATGCCATGAATCAGGATTTGATTGCGCATGGGGTGGTACTGGGTGAAATATTGTTCATTGCTTACCAGTTGTGGATTGCGATGTATGCGTAACCAGAGTCGGGCCCAGTGTTGTTGTTTTGTTGGTAATAATGTGACCAGGTATTTTGCTAGCCGGGTCTTGCGGGCCTGCATAGCAAGTTGAAAGCGCTGCCAAACTTGGTCGGCGCTAATGTTGCCGGCGGACTGCCATGCCTTAAAGATCTGGTTGCAGCTGCGTGGTTGAGAACGACCCACTAACCATAGGGATTCAATGTTTTTGAAGGCCTTTTCCTTGTTTCCGGTCTGATGCAGTGCCCAGCGTTGCAGGCATTGTTGCCGCGTACTGCCGCCCGGTTGGTAGACTTTAAGGTATTGTTGCCAGCGACCGTGTCGTGCCAATGTCGATAGCCAGGCGCCATGCAGACGTTGCTGTAATGGTGTGTTTATATTTTGTTGCAGGAAATCCTCGATTTTTGTGCTGGACGTCCGGTTCAGGCGTTTACGTAGATACTCATACTCCAGATATGGTAAGAGCGGATAGTTGTCTAATTGGGGTTTTAATTCTCGGTAGCGCGTTAACTGGCCATTTTTGAGTGCCTTTTCGGCGGCCAGAAAGATCTTTCGTTGAGAGAGGTTGCTTGCTGTTTTTGTTGCCGGGGGTGAAATAGCCAGTGTTTTTATGCTGAGGGGGACACTGCTGAGCATCTCGGATGTTAGTGGGTTTGCAGTGGCCGTCAGCATGGCTACAACAAGGGTGCAGGCGAGGGTTGGAATAATAAATAAGTGATACCTGTGGCTACCCATAATGCTGCCAGAACTCTCATGTGACCGGATGATATGTACAGCTTATCGGCCGAAAATGATTATTTTTCAGTGCTTTTTGTTTTATTTGAGAGGTGGTTCGAGGGATATTGTGTGTGTTGCTACATGGTCGTATGGCGGGTGATGGTGGCGCATAAGCTTTATGCGCCACCCCTTGCCGCATTACCAGGTGCTTACTGCGCCATATCCTTTAGTGCCTTAAGTGGCTGAATCTTGACGACATTACGTGCTGGCTTGGCCTTGAACATCATTTCTTCGCCCGTAAATGGGTTGGTGCCCTTGCGTGCCCGCGTAGCTGGTTTACGGTTGACCTTGATCTTGAACAGGCCTGGCATTGTAAATACCTGGGCAGAGTTTTTCTTGATGTGACCTTCGATGACGAGTTTTAACTCATCAAGAATGCCAGCGATCTGTTTTTTAGGTAAATCAGAACTTTCTGCCAGATGGTTTAGCAGTGCAGTGCGAGTATATGGATCTTTAATTGCCTTTACTTTAGGTGCTGCTGCAACGGCCTTCTTTTTAGTAGTTGCCTTTTTAGTGGCTTTCTTTTTTGTAGGCGCTTTCTTTTTTACGGCCATAAATTTCCCCTTAATTGGTCGTTGAATAATAGTTATCCTGAGATAATTTAAAGTATAGTTATTTGTCACAGTAACAGGATAAAGAATGTATACCCTAAACGTGAAGATAATTCAAAGCCTATATTTACAGGGTGAAACAGAATTATGTTTCTTATGGGTCTGTAATGACAGGGTTTGAAGCATGAAGAAGGATGAAAAACGGTATCGGCAACCACTATATCAGCGTCGACCATTACATTTTCAATGTACCCAGTGTGGTGCCTGTTGCAGTGGTAATGATGAATATTATGTTTTTATTGATGAGGTCCGGGCAGAAAAGATAAGGGCTTTTATTGGTTTAAGCCGTAGCTGGTTTCGGCATCGATACCTGGGCAGGGTTGATGATCTTCTGGTATTGCAGTCTCATGACGATGGTCGTTGTATTCTGCTGGGCAAGGATGGACGTTGCCGAGCCTACTCTGTTAGGCCGCAGTAGTGTGCTACGTATCCGTTTTGGCCGGAATTGCTTAAGACGGCTAAGGCCTGGAAGCAGGAGGGAGAACGCTGCGAAGGTATTGATTGCGGTGATGTTGTTCCTGTGAATTTTATTGAGGCGGCATTGAATCGTTGCCGGGAAGAGGGTGGTGATAATGACGAATGAGGTCAGTTTTTATGTTGATATCAGTGCTGAGGCCTTTCTGGAATATTATAAAGGTCGTGGGCGTTGTGTCTGGGTGCAGGGGAAGGATGGACGCAGTTTACAGTTTCCTGCGGCGGCATTGCAGCGGTTTGTAACCCACACCGGGGTGCGTGGGCATTTTACTGTGAGTTATGATGATGACAATCGCTTGACTGATATACGGAAGGTTTAGGGATGGCAGATATTGAGGCATTGCTTTTGGTGATGAGGCAATTACGTGATTTAGAGCACGGTTGTCCCTGGGATCGAGAGCAGACCTTTGAGTCGTTGTTATCTCACACCCTGGAAGAGGCCTATGAGGTCGTTGATGCGGTTGCCAGCGGCAGTGATGAACAGTTATGTGATGAGCTGGGGGACTTGTTATTTCAAATCGTCTTTTATTCCCGTATTGCAGAGGAAGAGGGCCGGTTTGAATTTTCTGATGTTGTTGATGCCATTGTTTCCAAGTTAACGCGGCGTCATCCGCATGTGTTTGGCGATGTAAATATTGATAGCGCGGCGGATCAAATCCTGGCCTGGGAGGAACATAAACAAAAGGAGCGCCAGGCCTCCGGAGCTCCGGCTCGGCCGGTGAGTGTTCTGGATGGTGTCACCCTGGGCTTGCCGGCCCTGACGCGGGCGGTCAAATTACAGCGTCGGGCGGCGCGGGTAGGCTTTGATTGGCCGGATATCGAGGGTGTTTTGGCCAAGGTTCAGGAGGAGCTAGATGAGGTGCGAGAGGAGCTAGCGGCAGGTGCCGATCCGGCGCGAATGGAGCATGAGGTCGGCGATCTGTTGCTGGCGGCCAGTAATTTGGCCCGGCAGACGGGTGTGGATCCTGAGAAGGCGGTACATAGGGCGAATCGTCGTTTTGAGCGCCGTTTCCAGCGAATTGAAGAGTTGTGTCGTGAACGGGATGTTGTACCTGAGGCATGCAGTTTGGAACTTCTGGAGGGGTTCTGGGGGCAGGCCAAAAAGGAAGGGCTTTAATCGTTTTTCGGCCCCTGAAACGGGGCCAATTATGCTACAATTGAACTGTTTCTGAGCAGCTTCTTTGTATGCTTTCTAGGTTGTCGTATGCGTATTCCCCGTATTGTCTCAAATGTAATCTTTTCCATGTCGGCACTGTTTCTGATGGTGGTCGCTAGTCATGCGCAGGCAGGTGATCAATTGCCGGAGTTTCGGCCGGGCGAGGTGCTGGTGACGCTGAAGTCATCGGTCAATAGTGTTCGCTTATCAAGTGGGCTGCCTGGAATTGCTGCTATCCACCGAGTCAGTCGTAACGTGCATCGGTTGCGGCTGCAGCCGGATGAGACGGTTGAATCCATGGTGGCGCGATTGCAAAAAAACCCATTGGTGACTCATGTTCAGCCAAATTATATTAAACATTTGCAGACCACTGATCCGTATTATTCCGCGCAATGGGGCTTGAGCCGGGTTAGTGCCGAATCGGCCTGGTCGGTGACCCAGGGTGTCTCTAGTGTAGTCGTGGCCGTTCTGGATACTGGGATTGCCGGTGGTGTCGATGATCCTCATCCTGATTTGATGAATAATTTGTGGAGCAATAGCGCCGAGGTCACTGGCGTCCCCGGTAAGGACGATGATGGTAATGGCTGTATTGATGATGTGATTGGCTGTGATTTTTCGTATATTAATGATGCGACAGTTTATCCGATACCTGCAGGAAACATGACGGATCTGGATGGCCACGGTACGTCAGTGGCGGGTGTTATCGCTGCACAGGCGAATAACGGGATAGCTATTAGTGGTATCAGTCCCAATGTCTCATTGATGATAATCAAGGCCTTTGATGGTAGTTGCGGTACGACTGGTGTTATTTGCAGTACGACCGCCAGCATTGTCGCTGCTATTGACTACGCCATTGCCATGAAGGCTGATATTATTAATGCCAGCTATGGTGATCCGGGTTCACCTCAGCCTATTTCCAATACCGGATTTGATTATGCGGAATATGCTGCAATTCAGCGGGCGCAGGCTGCTGGTATTCTCGTTGTGCTTCCGGCCGGTAATGGTTGTACGGCGACAGATAACGGCAATGATCTATGTGTATTTGCGGAGGGTTACAGTAATGATAGCCCTGGCAACATGTCGGCCTATGTGCCGGCCAGCTATGATTTAGCCAATATCATTGCCGTGGCAGCGGTAGACGCTAATGATAGCCTGGCGGCCTTCTCAAATTATGGGGTAAATTCGGTTGACCTGGCGGCGCCGGGCGTGGGAATTTACAGCACTGGGCGGAACGGTGATATTGGCGTATCCAGTGGCACGTCGTTGGCGGCACCGTTTGTTGCCGGGACGTTGGCCTTGATGCTCAGTATTGATGGGGATCATACGATGCTGGGTTTGAAGGAGCGTTTGCTTGGAAGTGTAGACCCTATTAATGGTTTGAGTGATAAGGTCGCCAGCGGCGGTCGTTTGAATGTTGCCGCAGCACTGACGACGGCGGTCATTGTTGATAATAATGACCGCCGTCGTCAGTTGTCTGATGGAGGTGGAGGTGGGGCCGGGGCTGGGTTATTTTTCTTGTTTTTTGTCAGTG
>Ga0316190_10004534_pt1 | contig 10138 bp, 6 predicted proteins | sample Eddworburrow2_MG_FD_204929 | JGI IMG/M metagenome (GOLD analysis project Ga0316190, IMG submission 204929) | Coastal sediment microbial communities from Maine, United States - Eddy worm burrow 2 | ecosystem: Environmental > Aquatic > Marine > Coastal > Sediment | place: USA: Maine | collected... | reverse complement strand
ATATACGGACCAGGGCAGAACCAGCCACTTGTAGCGCCTAATCCGGCCTTTAATTCGAGTAAATTTCGACTCGATGAATAGCCGGAGTCGCCCAAAAGCATTAATGATGATTAGCGGCGATAGTGAACGTAACTGAGAAGGTTTTATTGTCCATTTTGCTCGTCTTTTTCGCTCAGCATTGTCTTTGCTTTCCGTCCCACTTGAGACGCTGTACTGTCAGGTCTGTTAAATTTAGTTTAGCCACTTTTTAGTCACATAAATATCGTGAATAAGGGGGAGATTCGATGGTAAGCCATGACGAGGTAGATGCAAATAAATGATTGATATATAAAATTAAATGAGAATGTATGGGTTGCTATGAATACCCCTAGCATCTATTTTGTAATCAGTAGGTCCCGAGTTCGAATCTTGGTGCCGGCACCATCTTTTCAATAACTTACAAACTTTCTCTGATGCGCTAGTTTCACCACGCTCGGCAAGCCATTAATATTTGCGGTCGGTGTTTTCCTTCAGAATTTTGCGAAAATCAAACCAACCTGATCGTATTTCAACGCCGTGATACCGTCACTAAATGACATATGCTCACCCGCATAGACAAGGTATGAACGAGTCATCACCGTTGATAGGGATGCATTTCTTTTCAGTCCCTTAATCAAGGCAGATTGAAAGGTCGAACTCGATTTGACCTCAATGAGCGTTAGTTCTCTGCCATCCTGGTAGAGGATATCCACCTCGTTACCATTACTGTCCCGGTAAAAGTAAAGATTAGGCAGTCGGCCTTGATTGGATCGGGTTTTCAGGCATTCAATCACGACCAGGTTTTCAAACATTTGCCCTACCAGCGGGTCTCTTGCAACCTGGTCGGGTTTTTCAATGCCCAATAAAAATGCCATTAAACCCGTATCAATAAAATAATATTTGGGTGACTTGACAACACGTTTACCGAAATTTTCAAAGTAAGGCGGCAGCTTATAGATCACAAACGACGCTTCCAGAATAGAGAGCCAGTGTTTAATGGTTTTTGCGCTCACCCCCACCGCATTTGCCAGCGAGGAGTAATCCATCAATTGGCCTACCCTGCCTGCCAATAATTTCATAAATTTTTCAAACAGGGTGAAATCCTTAAGATTAATTAACTGCCTGACATCACGCTCAACATAGGTCTGGTAATAATTTGAATACGCTTGCGTTGGCCGCTGTTGCTGGTCGTAAATTCGGGGTAGAAATCCCTGGTAAATATAGTCTTGTGCCTGATCAAAAGTGATACCGGCATCAGCCAGTTCTGCAATCGAAAAAGGCAATAAATTCAAGATGCTGGTTCTGCCCGCCAGGGATTGGGTAATCGCCTCTCGCAACGCCAGTTGATGGGAACCTGTCAGCACAAATTGCCCATTCCTTTTATTATCATCGACAATGACTTGTATATAACTTAGCAGCTCCGGCACTCTTTGGATTTCATCAAGAATAACATCGGTCTTGAACTGCGCCAAAAATGCCTTGGGGTCATCTGTGGCAAATTGGCGTGTCTCAGGATTTTCCAGATTGGCATAATCATAGGTATCCAGCGCTCCCCTCGCCAGGGTGGTCTTACCCGCCTGCCTCGGGCCCAACAGCGTCACCACCGGATATTCCTTCAACAGCTTACGCAGCTCAGCTTCGATATGTCGCTTAATCATTTAACGAGGTTATATTATGCAATAATAAAGTTCAAGTCCTATATTACATATTTAAGAGTATAGGACGCATAAAAGGTGTATTACCATAAATCAGCGTATATTGAACTTCGCAATACGTCAAAACTCGCCTAAAGGTGCCTACTCTTGGTTGGTCAATTCACAACGAAACGTTGCGCCAGTTGAACGTTGAACGCGGTGAAAACTGGATTCTGCCTCTGTTTCACACCATTTCCTACCATCAGGCGAAAGGAGTCCCGCCCTTCCTAGTTTGAGCCCCGAAACAACTATGCCTGTGAGTTTGGTTTTTGCAGTCAATGTATCTTTAATGGCAAACAAATGGCAAACACATTCTTGGGTATATTCTGAAATGATATGAAATGATCGGTAACAGTAACCATTTGTATCTTATATTTAATATGAGCTACCTGAAATGATATGAAACACAGGGAAGGGGCAGTACTGATCTTTTGTAATCAGTAGGTCCCGAGTTCGAATCTTGGTGCCGGCACCATTAATTCATTATCAATTCAAATAGTTATATAATATCTTGTCTGTCACCTCATTACCCCATTAATAAATGTCGTATTGGCAAGTTCCTACCATCGGGCGAAAGGAATCCTGCCGTTACAAGGTTGGGAACGGTAAATCAGAGCCACCATTGCCCGATATTTACAATTCGGAGCTTGTCAACTCATGGCTACAGGTTCCATCGGCCGTTTCGTGACCTGCCAAGCCGCTGAATTACAATCGTCAGTGATGTAGAAGTTACTGGCGAACTCACATCGATCTATTCGTGGCCTTGGTTGCTCGTTTATCTGTAGACGTTGCTTTTCAGTTCTCAGCGGCGCTTTATGATTGAGGTTTCCCAAGGTGATTGGCACTGATCTTGAGGTTTTTATTCCCATTGAGGTTTACTGGACATAGCATAAATAGTGAGGTGTATGTCATGCGAGTTGGATTACTCTTGTTTTTGGTTCTGTTTCAGGTTGTGCCATTAAATACAAGCTTTGCGAAGGAGGCAGAGACAGTCAGGCTTTTCTTTCTTGGAGGTCAGTCAAACATGGAAGGTCATGGTCTCAATGCTGACTTGCCTGATGCACTTTCCGGTTCCATTGAAAATGTTTGGATTTTTAACGGAAAACCGGCAGGTGACGAGGATTTAAAAGGTGGTTTGGGGCATTGGGAAAGGCTAAGGCCTGGTAATGGCGCCGGGTTCACATCCGATGGCGATTATAACAGCCATTCTCACAAATTCGGACCTGAATTGTCCTTTGGGGGCAGAATCAGCGAGCTGTACCCAGGTGAAAAAATTGCGTTGATCAAATATGCCAGGGGCGGATCTTCCATTGATCAGGAAGCTGCGCGGGAGTTCGGGTCTTGGGAAATGGACTACCAGGGCGAAACTGGAGTCAATCAATTCGATCACTTCCTGAGAACAGTGAACGGTGCCTTGAAAGCACGGGATATCGATGGCGATGGAATAGAGGACAAGCTAATTCCGAGCGGGATCATCTGGATGCAGGGCGAGAGCGATGCCACGCTGACAGAAGATATCGCCAGGCGTTATTACGTCAATCTAAAACGGTTGATGGATCTGATTCGAGTAACGTTTCATGACGACGACCTCGCGGTGGTAATCGGTAAGATTTCTGATTCAGGCCTGGAGAATAACGGGAAAGTCTGGGTATACGGCGAACTGGTCCAGCATGCCCAGGAAGAATATATCAGAAAGGACAGAAACGCAGCCATCGTGCGAGAGACAAAGAGCTACCAGTACTCGGACCCCTACCATTACGACAGCAAGGGATATATTGACCTGGGCACAAGGTTCGCTGAGGCGGTGAAACACCTGAACAGCGTTGATTGACCTGTTAAAAGACGGGGGCTCGGAATGGGCCCAACGGCAACTCAAGATTCATCATGGACCAGGCGGATACCCGTTTCCTGCCCGCTGAGGTCAGTGCTCCGGGAAGTTGAGCGAAGCAAGCTGTCTCCAAAGGGACCCAACTGGCTGACGGTATTGCCCGAGAATGAAACATTGGAAGCATTGTCTACCCATATCACTGCGGTGGGATCGATGCCTGCGCTTTCACCATTGTTAGTTTCAATATCGTGAGTATTCATGAAGTGGTTATTGATGACCCGCACGCCCTTGGCTGCATTGATGATCAATGCCGGTCCTACAGTGCCATCAATGACATTGTCCTCGATGAGTATATTCGAGTGATTCTGCCCGACCCAACCAGGGTCGCTGGTGATGGCAATGCCGGCAGCTTGTGTCTGGCCCGGTTGCCCAAACTGGCGGCTGGTATTGAGCACCTTGTTGCCACGAATGACAATGTTCCGACTAAACCCGGCTTCCTGCCAGTCAAACAATTCAGGCGCAAGGACGATACCACCGATGGAACTACCGTCAATCAGGTTGTTCTCGATTATGCCGTCAGAAGCTTTTACGAGTATTCCGCGGGCACGGTGATTTTTGATGGTGGTATCCCGGATCTCGAAACCATTGCCATTGCGGCCGGGGCTGAAGACCAGGTCGCCCGGCTCCAGTTGCAGTGGTCGATCGAGCGTCACCCGGAAGCCAGTATTAAAAGGGTGATGCGCGTTCGGCAGGTGAGTGCGTCTTACATCAGTCAATCCCTTGTCCAGGCTTGAATCCCGGGCGATTGAGAGTACGACAGCTTCAGTCATTTCGCCGCTAGCCAGGTTTAAACCACTTAAGCGATCTCCAGGCTGGAAGCGTAAAAGATCGTAATCTGTCTTGGCACCGATGACCAGTTGGTTGCCAAAAGAGGCGCCCACCAGGTGGAAGTCGGTGTTAATCGCGATGCCATCGTCGCCCTGGTTGGTAAAGTGGGAGCCGATGATCGTGGGTCCCCTTGATGTATGTTTGCTGTGGAACGCGTCTGCGTTACTTGAAAGCAGACGTGACCGGGTGGCGCCCTTTGGCAACGGCCCCGGGATAACCTGGACATTTTTATATTGGTTTCCGCCGCCGCCATTCTCGAAGAATCCGAATGCGGTGGACGCATGCACGGTGATGTTCTGCAGGGTGACATGAATCGAATCTTGCAGGAGCAGACCGTGAGGGCTATTTGTGTTCCCGGTGACAGATACCAGGTCGCCAACCGCCAGCGCATCCAGCTTGTGACTCCATGCTACCCTCAGAACGCCTTTGCCGTGCTCGCTGACCTTTGCGCCGTAGCGTGTGACTGTGCCGTCCTTGACGCGCAAGCTGGCATTGTCATAGACAATTACCCGTTGATGGCCAGTAACGCTTTTATAGCCATTATGAATCTCAACATCGAATGTCGACTTGTCGATACGTATGACTGTTCCCTGGGTGAATGGTAAGGGGTCGTAATCGATCGTTGCACCCCGGAATGTGACGTTGGATGCACGGTGAAAGCGAATCCCACCCACTTCCAGGACCAGTCTTCCCCTGTCCAACAGTGGCTCGGCCGTGGATAGTCCGGCACAACAGATCAGCGCAAACGCAATCAGTATTCTGTTCAACACTACTCACTCATTTGTGGTGTCTGCCGTGGTGATTGAAACATTATTCAGGCGAAGTTAAATACCGGGCAATCGCATTACGTGAAGTAAACCGTATGACATTTATGGATGTCCAGACTTTTTTATCCCATCCCGAACTCAGAAGTGAAATGATGCATCGCCGATGGTAGTGTGGGAGTTCCCATGTGAGAGTAGGTCACTGCCAGGCATCAAACAGAAAGCCTCGCCCTTTTGGGCGAGGCTTTTTTTTGAGTCGAAGAAAATGCTGACAGATGGCAAAGTAACTGACCCACAGAGATTTAAGATCTCGGCCATTGTTCATTGCAGGACTTCGAACGAATACTTTCTGCAATGGGATTGCCCTCACACAGCGTTCACTTTGCAAAACAGAACCCCGCAGGAGTTTACGTACGCCACCGGCCTGAGAAGACATTACTCTACCAGATCATCGATGAGTACTGGCCTGAGTTTCAGGCAGACTTGGCCAGTCATGGCAAGTACTTGCCGGTATATGTTACAAAAGAATTTGATGAATATTTGAAGTGCGGCCGTCTTGAACACGGTTTCCTCAGGGTCCGTTGTGATTCCTGCCATGATGAGAAACTGGTCGCGTTTAGCTGCAAGAAGCGGGGTTTCTGCCCAAGTTGCGGTGCACGGAGGATGGCGGACAGTGCTGCCCTGTTGGTAGATGAAATCCTGCCTTACCAACCCATGCGTCAATGGGTGTTGAGTGTGCCATTTTCACTTCGTTTTCTATTTGCCAGCAATCCCAGCGCCATGACTGGGGTGCTGGGTATAGTCTATCGCGCTATTTCCACGCATTTAAACCACAAAGCGGACCTCACAAAACCTGAGGCTCACACTGGTGCTGTGACCTTGATTCAGAACTTTGGCAGTGCGCTGAACTTGAACATACATTTTCATATGTTGTTTCTGGACGGTGTGTACACTAGGGGCACCAAGAGACGCCCGATGCGATTTTTGAAGGTGAAGGCGCCGACGAAAGCTGAACTCACTCGTCTGACACACACGATTGCTCTGCGCGTTGGTCGTTACCTGGAACGCCAGGGTTTGATTGAACATGACGCAGGAAACATTTTTCTGAGCCCGGAAGCTGTGGATGCTTCAGATGAAGACCCAACGAATCAATTGTTGGGAAGCTCTGTTACTTATCGCATTGCAGTGGGATCGCAACAGGGGCGAAAAGTGTTTACTTTACAGACCCTGCCGGATCTTGAAACTGACAGCCCTTTTTCATGCTCAGCCGGTGAGGTTGCCGGGTTTTCGCTTCATGCCGGGGTTGCCACCAAAGCCAATGAACGAGCGAAATTGGAACGCTTGTGCCGTTATATTACTCGGCCGGCCGTTTCCACAAAACGACTCTCAATAACCCGCAACGGCAGGGTGCGATATGAGCTGAAGACACCTTGGCGCAACGGTACGACCCATGTCATATTTGAACCGTTAGACTTCATTTCCAGGCTGGTCGCCTTGGTCCCCAAACCCAGAGTAAACCTTACGCGGTTTCATGGTGTGTTTGCACCGAATAGTCAATATCGCTCAAAGATAACACCGACCAGACGGGGTAAGCGCAAGAAACCCTGCTTAGCAGATGGGGCCGACCAGACCCCTGCTGAAAAACGGGTTTCAATGACCTGGGCAAAGCGATTGAAGCGGGTATTCAACATAGACATAGAAATCTGCAGTGAATGCGGTGGTGACGTCAGGATCATCGCCAGTATAGAAGATCCGGTAGTGATTCAGAAAATACTTGCCCATCAGGAAAACACTGCAGGTTCTGCCACGACAGCGCAGTTGCCGGATTGCCGGGCTTCGCCATGCCTGCCGGTAGGTCTATTCGACTGAAGAAATAAATTCACCATGGCACTGACTTCCTGTCCCAACTGGGTAACGGCATGGCCTATCTCGTCGCGGGTTTAAGGTTTGGCGAAAAACATAGCTGTATCCGGCCAATATGTAGACCTAGGCATGCAAAGTTGACCCGTTTGCGCGCCATTTCGATTGAACGACAGGTGTGAATGACAATTTGGTACTTTGAGTTTCAGGTGTTTATAGCGTTTGTTTTTCTTATACTCCGACACGGACGGCGTATACCAATCGTGGTCTGCAATACTATTATGAAGGCCTCTATGCCGAATCTGCAGAAATGCAGTTGAAGGCGAATGAACTGGCACCCAACGATCATCGCGCACTGGGTCGTCTGGCTGAATCCTATCGTGCAATGGGTGAAAATGAAGCTGGTGAGAAAGAAGCTTATGCTGCCGCCATACCCCTGGCTGAGTCCATGATGGAAATTAATGACCAGGATTGGAAAACCGGAGCAATGCTGGCCACTTATTATGTGCACAGCGATCGTTCTGGACATCTTCTTGCGCACCTGATTACGTACTCTTTTCAGCTCGCTTTCATCCTGGAAAATATGCTCAAACTCCAAGAGCCGTTGGGCTACTTCGTAAGCACCAACTCCTTTGCTTTGAGATGATGAATACCTGCCATAAGCCGCATAAGAATATTCTACTAAATGGTAAATATGAAACTTTTGAAGAGAGTCTCTCTCCGGTTTGCCACGCCTTTTTTGTGGGCCATACAAGAATTTCACGCAATTAACATTGTCACCAAGATCGCCTTCACTAACTCGATCAAGCGCAGCTGCTAATAGTAGTCTTTGTTTTCTAGGGATTTCTGAATCATGCCTGAGACAGAATGATATATTTGATAGAGTGCTTTTTGCAAAGTATGGTGAACGCTGATTGATTAAGTCATCCAAGAACCAGGCACCCCAAGGTTTTAGTTCTGAGTTCGGATCAACATCGAATTCCAGAACGAGTGAATCATTCGCATACTTCCAGGGTAACCGGCCTTCTTTGTCCTCTTTAAGAAAATTTACAATCGCTGATTTCGGGCCAAAAGTAATTCTAAAACTAGTTTTCATTTACCACCTTTATTAACCAGTCATTCCATAACTTGAGTGCTTTCCGTTTCTGTTTAATCCAAGTCGCCTGATTGTATACATTTGCAACGCCAGGTTTTGATATGGATGTCTGATTACAGATCGCACCGATCAGGTGAGGATCAACATCCAGTTCCTCGGAAGCTATAGTTTCAAATGTTCTGCGTAAATCATGAGGGTGCCAAGGGTTACTCAGTCCTACGGCTTTATAGATGCTTGTATATGGCTTTCCACCCTGTGCAAATGGTTTGATACGATCAGTATGGCAAAACACAAACGGCCCAGGTAGCCCTGGGGACATCTTAATGATGTCCAATGCAATATTTGGGAGTGGAATTCGGTGACGCTGACTGTTCTTCGGGTCTCCACCATCCACGAGCCATATACCATCATATACATCATCAAGTTTTAAATTTCGACATTCCCCCGGTCTTTGTCCGGTTGCGAGTGTAAAAAGACACCACTCACCCAGCGGGTAACTTAGTTCTTTGCAAGCGTGCCATAACTCTTTGAGTTCACCTTTATCGAGATGACGCGTTCGTGGCTTCTCTTTGAACCGCTTGTGAAGCCCAATCATCGGTGATGGGTCAACGTAGCCACGGTCCCAACACCAATTGAAGAAAACACTCATGTACGAGTGCAAGCGATTTCCCTGGCTGGGTGTTTCGTGCATTTCGTCGAGCAATTTTACCAACTGAACACGGGTTATCTTTCTAACATCGGAATACTTAAGAGTGGCGACATGTGAGCTAGTTAGGAGGTTAGAGGCATGTTTATATGTTTTTGGTTTTACATGTCTGTCGTAATAATCCAGGAACTGTTCAACTCGCCTTTGGAATGTATTCGGGTTTTTAGTTGTGGGCTTAGCTTTAACTGGTTTTGTATTGAATTTTGGATCGACCCCCTGGTTAACTTGCTCATCAATCTCATTAGCTGCTGATATTGCCGCTGTCCTATCCATGTGATCAATTCGTGTGGGTGCGAACTTACCTAGTGCGGGGCTACGTAGGTTTCCGTCAAATCGGTAGTGATATGCCCACGTTTTGTCTCGTTTCCCAACTCGTAAGCAAAGGCCCTTGTGTTGAGTGTCGAAGTGGTTCACTCTTTTGCCATCTTTACTTGGCTTGAGTCTTGATATAACCACGCCTGTTAGCTTGGTTGTGGGCATTCAATATTTCCGTATTGGCAAACAAATGGCAAACACAGGGTAGAGTATATAGCGAAATGCTATGAAATGATAAGAAGTGATAACACGATGTTTATTAGTTATATTATCGGTCAAATGAAATAGTGTGAAATATTGAGAAATGCTTGTACTGCTTTTTTGTAATCAGTAGGTCCCGAGTTCGAATCTTGGTGCCGGCACCATTTCTTCCTTGTACCCCAGGCTCCCCACTCTGGCACTTGACTCTGACCCCGTTTATCCACTTGACTCTGACCCCGTTTATCGAGCCCGTTTATCCTACGCACATTCAGGCAATCTCCCACTTACTGAAATTATTGTGGCCAATATACTTTTCAGGTGGAAAATAGAGCTGTCTTTGGATTATTTGTTGTTGCGGTTCGGGCATATATGTCCGATACTTCGCCATGAAGACCGCTGAGTTTATCCGTCGGGCGCGACGCTATTCCAGGCAAACTGGTCTTGAATTTGAGTATGACCCGAGAAGAGGCAAAGGTAGCCATGGCCGAATTTTTGTGGGTGGTTTCCTAACGGCTATCAAGAGTGGCAATAAGACTATCGGCACCGGGTTGCTGCGGAAAATGCTCAAAGATTTGCATATCAATCCAAAGGATTTCTAAAATGAGATTTGTCTATCCGTATGAATCAAAGCGTGAAGAAGCGTCCATTTTCGTCCATTTTCCAGACGTACCCGGTGCTTCGACCCAGGTGGATAAAGGGGAAGACTTCGATGAACTTGTGAGAGATTGCCTGATCGCCGCACTGGGTGGTTATGTCGCTCGACATCAA
>Ga0316190_10004533_pt1 | contig 10140 bp, 5 predicted proteins | sample Eddworburrow2_MG_FD_204929 | JGI IMG/M metagenome (GOLD analysis project Ga0316190, IMG submission 204929) | Coastal sediment microbial communities from Maine, United States - Eddy worm burrow 2 | ecosystem: Environmental > Aquatic > Marine > Coastal > Sediment | place: USA: Maine | collected... | reverse complement strand
CTGAGTTCGCCGGCGCCGGCTACCTCGCTGTGGCTGGCCAGGATCTGCTCCGTCAGGCTGGTGCCCGAGCGGGGCATGCCGAGGATGAATACCGGCCGCGGGTCCGGGCAGCCGGCTTCGAAGCCGAGGCGGGCGGCCGCCGCCTCGCTGCAATCGGCCAGCGAGTCGACGAACTTGCCGGTGTCCGCGTCGTCGTAGGGTTGCATTTCCGCCTTGACGCGGTTGCCCTGTTCGAGGAATTTGAAGGCCTTGTCGAATTGCCTGCGCTGCTCGTAGGCCCTCGCCAGCCCGAAGGCCGTGAACATGCGGTCGTTGGGCAGCATCTTCACTTCATGCCAGATCTTCTCCATCGCCCCGAGTTCTTCATCCGACGTTTTGCGGCCGCGGATCTGTGCCAGGTAATAGTGGGCGATGGCCATGGCGGGTGCGACCTTTATCGCATCCTGGAATGCTGCTGCGGCGGCGTCCGGATTTCCGAGCTGTTCCTGCAGCACACCCATGGCGTGATGGGCTTCCGGGTTGTTGGGTTCAATTTCGAGGGCCTTGCGCAGCGTCGCCACTGCCGCGCCAGGCTCATCCATATCCCGTTGTGTGCGCGCCATGTTGATCAGGGCCGCGGCATACTTGGGGTTCAGTGCGGTGGCTGTGCGATAGCAGTCCAGTGCTTCGGCGTACCTGGCTTCGGCCAGCAGGATGTCGCCCTTGTTGTTATGCGCCTGGGCGAGGCCGGGCTCCAGTCGCAGCGCCCGCTCCACGGCCCGGTGGGCGAGCTTGCGCTTGCCGGCTTCGTTCAGGGCCGCGGAGAGGTTGCTCCAGCATGGTGCGAAATCGCCGTCCAGCTTAAGCGCGCGCTCGTAGATTTTGATCGCCTCCTCCGGGCGGCTCATCTCGCGCAGTACGTTGCCCAGATTGTTGAACACGACCGGGTTGTAGGGGTCCAGACGAATGGATTCGCGGAAGTGCTTCACGGCTTGTTCGGGCTTGCCCTGGTCCTTGTACGCGAGGGCCATATTCGCGTGGGATTCCGGGTTGTTGGGCTGCAATTTCAGAGCCTTCGCGATGAAAAAAACTGCCTCATCCGGCCGGAATTCGTTGACACACAGCATGCCCAGGAGATTGAGGGCGTGGATGTTGTCCCGGTCTCGCTGCAGCACTTCGAGGTACAGCCTTTCCGCTTCGTCCAGGTGGCCTTCCTGATGCTGGCGATAGCCGGTCTCGAGCATGTCCTGGATGTTCTGGTTCATTGCCGTATCGACTGGGGCTCGGCGTTGAAAAAAGAAAGCCTCGCACAAGGCGAGGCTTTGAACAACAGGGGCGGGTTGGACCCGCACCCTGTTTCCAGAGGGCACATCAGAAGTTGTAGCGGACCGATACGCCATACCTGCGCGGCGAGTTGAAGTCGGCCACGGCCCTGCCTTCGGAGAACTGGTCGCCGCCAACCTGCACGATCTCATCCGTCGCGTTGGTCACATAGCCTCGCACCGACCAGGGACCCTGGTTCTGGTACCAGGTCATGCGCAGGTCGACCGTGGCATAGGAATCCTGGTAAGTGAAGAAATACGGTACGTTGGTGGTTTTGTAGCTGTCCGATGCGTAAAAGAAAACGCCGGGCACCAGGCGGCCGCCGCTGCCCAGATCGAACTCGTAGCTGGCATCGACGGCCAGGGTCCAGTCGGGTGAGAAACGCGCCGTTTGGCCACTCAGGTAGTAGACCTGCGAATTGTTCGAATCGCCCGGAGGATTATTACCGATCTCTTCATCGCCGCCCGCCCGGAACACGCGGTTCGACACGGTGCGGCTGAAATCGTCAAGCTCCGCATCGAGCAGGCTCAGCGCCGCCGAGAGATTGAACGCGTCGGTGACCTGCCAGTTCATTTCCACCTCGATACCCTTGGCGGTCATGCTGCCACCCGGAACCTGCCGCGCGACGATGGTCTCGCCCTGTGCGACAAACGATGAGGTCGTCAGGCCGGTGAAGTCGTTGTAAAAGGCCGCCACGTTCAGTCGCATCGAGCCGTTCAGCAGCATGCTCTTCATGCCGAGTTCATAGGAATCGACCTCGTTGGGGTCGTTCAGGTCGTTGCTGCCGCCACCCTGGGTGCCGCCGGCGATGTAGCCAGTCGCCGCGGTGCCATAGATCATCACGTCGTTGTTCAGGTCGTGCTGCAGGGACAGTTTCCAGTCGGTGTGAGAGCTTTCACCGTTCTGACGGCTGTTTTCCGTGGCCGAGGTGGTTGAGTCCACGAAGAGCGGCCAGGGGGCGAAGCGGCTGCCCGGATTGTCCGGATGCGCCGAGTAATAGCCGGACGCGTAGCCATGGACTGCCGGGCCCCAGTCGACGTAACGGTTGAAGAAGCTCCGCTTGTCCTTCGAATAACGCGCTCCGCCGGTCAGGCGCGTGCGGTCGTCGTTGAAGGAATAGGTCGCCTGTCCGTAGACGGCCGTCGACTTGGTGCCGCCGTTGGCCTGGTAGAGCCAGTGGGCCCAGGACACGTTCTGCGGCGCCGTGTAGTCGGTGTAGCCCCAGACAAATTCGCTGCTGGTGTCGCCGTCGCCGGAATCGTCGTAGTAGAAGAAGCCCAGGGTCCACTGCAGGGCACTGTCGTATTCCGAGTAGAGGTTGATGTCGGCCTGGTAGGAGGTGGAATTGACGCGCTGGCCGGCTGCCAGGCCGCAGCTTGGGCCGCCCCAGCACTGTTGCCAGTAGCCCGGTCCAGTCCTGGTGCCTTCCACGCCCGGGTTCCGCTCGGCCCAGGAGGTCGGGTTTTGCGAGAAGTCCGAGTCGGTCAGGCGGAATTCCTCATAGTCGAACCAGCCGAGATTGGCGCGCAGGCCGACACTGCCCAGGTGCCAATTCATCAGTGCGCTGAAGGAAGTCTCCTCGATGTCGCGCAACGGGGTGAAATCGCTGGCGATCTTGTACACGTCGGCGATGATGTCGGCCGCCGGATCTTCGCCATAGACGCCCGCCTGGTTGCGACCGCCGGCCGGTGCGCGGCTCAGGTCTTCCTGGCCGGGCAGGCGGCCCTGGCGCGGCTGCATCACGCCGTTGATGCCGTCGGTGAGGCCGTCCGAATTGACCGGCACGCCCAAAATGACACCGGCGTAGTCGGCGTTACCGTTGGAATCGTCTTTCCAATAGGTGCCGCTCAACACCACGTCGAAGTTTTCGTTGGGCGCCCACTTGAACTGCGCGCGCGCGTACGTGTTGTCTTCGTCGCGCATGCCGCCGGCGGGATTGTAGACGTTCTCGATGATCGGGTCGGCTTTCGTATTGCTGGCGGTCACGCGCAGGGCGGCCGTGTCACCCAGCGGGACGTTCACGAAGCCCTCGAACTTGCGCAGGTCGTAATCGCCCAGCGTCACGGCGCCGCCGAAATCGAACAGCCCGGTGTCGGGCTTGATCGTGACCAGGTTGATCAGGCCGCCCAGGGTGTTGCGGCCGAACAGGGTGCCCTGTGGGCCCCTGAGTACCTCGACCCGTTCCAGGTCCAGGTAGCTGGCCAGCGCCTGGCCGGCGCGCGGGCGGTAGAGGCCGTCGATATACATGGGGACGGCGAGGTCGGTAGTGCCCGCCGAGCCGGCGCCACGCATGATAATGGTCGGGTCGGCGCCGACGTAGCGTACCTTCATGCCGGGGACGGTCTTCTCGATGTCCAGCACGTTGACGATATTCAGTTCCGTCAGGGTTTCCCCGGAGATCGCCGTCACGGCGATGGGGATGTCCTGCATGCTCTCGACGCGCTTGGTAGCCGTGACGATCACTTCCTCCATCACGTTTTCATCGCTGGCGTCCTGCGCCTGGGCCTGCGATGCCAGTGCGGCCGATATCGCAAATGCGAGCGTCTTTGGGCTGATCAGTGTTGCCTGTTGCGGATTTGAATGACTCATGTTGACCTGGACCTCGTGCTTCGATGATTGGATGGACGGACCTCCTGACGCCTCTCTGGGTCGCCTATCCGGAACCGTCTGCTCTGTGCATTAGGTTGAACAAATCTTCTCCACGCAAATCATATGAAAAAAATACTTCGAATGCAATATGAATTGACTTAATCTGAATTATTGCCTTGAGTGAACATAAATGGCTATACAAAACAGATATTTGAATTTTGATAGCTAAAGAAATTCGAAGTCAATAAATTGCATTAGTTGATGACTGGGAATCACTTCATCAGTTTTCTGAAGAATGCAGTGTCCCGCTTGATGGCCTGCTTGAATTCCGCGCCCTCGAACAGGTGATCCGCCGACGGGTAGGCATAAAAGGTCACGGGCCGGCCGACCTGCCCAAGCTCGCTGGCTGTGGCCTCGGACCAGCGAAATGGCACGTTCGGATCCCCTGTCGCATGGTGGATGTTCAGGGGTGTCGTCATCTCGCCAAGAAAGGCCGTTGGGTCGGCCCAGGCCGGGTCGAAATCGAAGGGCAGGGCGGCTATCTCGGTGGTCAGCGAATCCAGGTAATCTGTGCCGCCCGCACCGTCCTTGCCCGCGCGGTTGGCGTAGTTATTTGCCTTGTCCCAAAGGCCGGCCGACGAGGACGACCAGATGCTGGCGCCGCGTACCTCGTCTCCGAGGGCCAACAGGGCGCGCAGGGTCACATTGCCACCCATCGAGTGGCCCCACATGAAGACGCGCGAGCTGTCCGCATTGGGCAGCGACCCCAGGGCCCGGAACGCGGCGATCGCGTCACGCGTGTACCAGTAGGATTCGAGCAATCCGCGGGCGTATTCGCTGCCTTCGGAAATGTTGTGCCCGCGGAAATCGGGTGCGACCACCAGGAATCCCTGTCGGGCGAAAGCGGGCGGGATCCCGCGGTAGTAGTCGCCCGGCCGGTCGGTGCTGCCATCGGCGATTCGCCCATAGTCCGGGGGGTTGGGATGGTGCCCATGGTTCACCAGCACGACCGGCCAGCCGTTTGCCGGTGGCTCACCGGCCGGTGCGAGCACCAGGGCATATTGTTTGAGGCCGTCGGCCTGAAAGCTGACCACCCGGCGCGACATTCCTTCGAGAGGTTCGCGCTCGAACCCGGGTTCGAATTCGTTCTTCAGCGCGCCGGCGTAGCGGCGTATGGCTTCGATCGAAAGGGGTTCATCGGCTTGCCGCCGCACGCTTGCCGGCGGGACACCGCTGAACAGCGCCAGGTCGCGCTGGATCATGTAGGGCAGGCCGGCGACCGTCTCACCGGGGCTGAACCAGCGGTGGTCGCTGACCAGCAGCGAATGGGTGTTGCGGGGGTAGAGGTAGTCCGCGGCGTGGCCGCCGGCCGCGTTGATGCGGGCCGCCAGGTCTGCGTTCCAGCGCGGGATGGAGTAATAGTCCTGGTCGGAGTGATGCAGGTGCAGCGGTTCGGACAGGTATTCTTCGTGGCCGTAAGCGTCGATAGCCTGCATGGCGCTGACAATCCGCGGGTCGTGATCGACGCTGACACGGCCATCGGTGGCTGTGACCAGCTCGAAGGCAGCATCATCGATATCGCTGATCTGGTTATTGATGACGCGGTACATCTCACCGTGCCGCGTCTGCAGGACTTCAGCTACCGTGGGTACCGACCAGGTGTCGGCCTGCCAGGTCCAGTCCGGTGATGTCGGGTCTACCGTGCCGATCCAGTCTGGCGGCCAGCCAAACACGAAATTGGGATTCACGCTGCCATCACGCCCAGTGGCGCTGCCGGTCCACGTGCCGTCACCGGACATGAAGGCCTCCAGCGTCGCGGCCATTGGCCCGTAAATCACCGCCTGTTCCAGCCGCGGACCAAAGCAGCCCGACCAGATCGATCCGGCTGCCAAGGCATTCTGGACGTTCGAACCCTCGCCGGATACGGCCAGGGCGGTCAGCACGGCGTCGGCCCCCTGTGACTGGCCTGCGATACCGATGTGGCCGGTGTCGATCCGCACGGGCGCAGGGTGGCCCCAGTCAGCCCAGCCGATTGCTTCCACGGTCTGAACGCCCTCGAGGAGGTTCAGTACATCGATGGCATAGAAGATCGGGCTCAGGTAGCTGGCGTTGTCCCATGCGTCGAGGAACTCAATGCCTTCTGCGGGGATACCATTGACCGTGCCGTGGCCGCGCAGCGCCGGCGACAGCACCAGAAAGCCGGCGTCAACGAAGGCGTCGATGTAGCGCGAATAGAGGGAATCGGGCTGGTACATGAAGTCGAACCCCGGCGCGGCTTGGCGCCCATACCAGCCATGCACGAAAATCAGTACCGGGTAACCCTCTGGCGGCGGCGCCCGGGCCGGCAGGTCTACCCGCGCGTAAACGCGTTTGCCGTCGGAGTCGTAGGAGACGACGTAAGAGTCGTACGGCACAGTGCCGTCGCTGGAGAAAAATTCGCGGTAGGCCGATCCGGCTTCCGATTTGCCCAGATTCAGTTCGGGGTGAAGAGTCGAGCGATAGTCGCGGGCGCGCAGGGCCTGCACAGACAGATCGGCCAGGGAGTCAAGCTGCGGACCGGCCCATTTCTGATAGGCGCTCTCCTCGGTCGTGGCAGTCGCGGGGACCGGAGAAACAGGTGCTTCGCATGCGGCCAGGAAAACCGCGGCCGCGCCGAGCAGTGCGAGGGTGTGGGTGGTGAGTTTCCCGGGCCTCACCCGTTCCTGCTCAGCGACTGCGCCATCAGGGCGAGTTCGTCGAAAACCGTCCATTCGGAAATGATACGCCCGGCCAGCACGCGCCAGTGAGTCACCCCGAGGATGAACAGTGGCTGGCCGCTGGCTTCACAGCCGGAAAACGCGTCCTGCTGGGTGCCGGCCACGCCCCAGCGGACCGCAATGTGCCTGCCGTCCGCGCCAAAGGGTTGGCCACAGACATGGTCGATACTGATTTTTGCGTCCGGCATCACCCTGCGCCACGCGTCGTAGTGGGCCAGCAATTCGTCCCGGCCGGAATAGATTCGCAGCGGCGCACGGTGCAGAACGGAGTAGGGCGCGTAGACCGACTCCAACTGCCGCCGGTTGCCTTCGAGCCAACAGTTTGTCAGAACGCGATGGGCCATCTCGGCATCGTCGCTGCCGTGCCAGGGAGCGGGAATGTCCAGGGCGGAATGACTCCCAATCACTCGCTTGTATTCCTGCCTCAGCCACTCGCTCAATTCACTGTTTAATCCCGCCGCCAGGGCGCGCGCCGACTTCATGGGGTCGAACCCCAGTTGCCGGACCAGCGCCAGGTTGTCGCGGACCAGCCACTCGCGGGAAATCTGGCTGTCGGTGATCTCGCAGTCCGCCATGTTCATGACGCGCACGCTGCGGCCCGTGGCCGGTCCGAATGCCGAGTCGCCCAGGTTGGTCATGGGGCTGAGCACGCGATGAGAGGAAAAGCCATTCGATACCGTGCCGGTCCAGATGACGTCATCACCGAGCAGCAGGCGATCGGGGAAGGCCTTGAGCGTCGCGTGTGTCTGCTCGACCATCTGCGCCGCGCCGCGCGTGATGCCGTCGAGACCGTAGACCGGGCAATCCTCGCTGTAATACTCGAGGATTTTGTCGACTCGGCCCTCTTCCCATATCTCGAAGGTGATGCCGAGGATGTAATCGGTCACCGAACAATCCGCCCCGTAGGCCGGTTGTTCCTGACCCGTGGTTGAGGCGCTGTGTCTCGGGTTTTCGTTCATCTTATTCTTTTGTATTCCTGCGCAGTCCAGGGCAGATCTTCGAAATCAGCGTCGAATATACTTCGAAATCACAATACATTCAATTATTCAGGATAAAGTTGGGTGAGGCAATAAATTAAAGCAAAAATAAACAATAGGTTATATAGATGTTCTTGGCTTGATTTCGAAGTCTATTACTTTCGAACAGCCCAATGCCAGCGCAGTCTGAAAAAGCTGTGACGAGTAAATTACTTCGAATGCAAAAAGGCGCAACTCATTTACCAGTTGATGTAGATCAATCCATTTCAAACTGCTGTTTTTCAGTTGAATTACAGAATTGACTTCGATGTCATTAAAACGCTAATCTCTTGCTTGTGAGGCCGGGGTGTCCCGGAAGGGCACAGGAGCGGATGACCAGCATGGCAATCAATGACGAATTATGGGACGCCATCGTATTCGGTGAGCGCGACGTGGTGGCCGAGATCGTCCAGGAACAGGTCGACGCCGGTGTAAATGTCGTCGAGATGTTGAACACGACGATGATCCCGGCGCTGCGGGAAGTCGGCAACCAGTTTTCACGTAACGAAGTTTTCATTCCAGAAATGCTGGTCGCCGCCAAGGCGATGCAGGCCGGCATGGACATCCTCGAGCCGCTGCTGGTGCAGTCGGGGCGCGAACCGGTCGCCCGCGTCTGCATCGGCTCGGTCAAGGGCGACCTGCACGACATCGGCAAGAACCTGGTGGTGATGATGCTCAAGGGCTCCGGCTTCGAGGTGGATGACCTCGGCGTGGATTGCCGGATTGATACGTACCAGGCTGCCGTGGACCGTGGCGCGCAGGTGGTGTGCCTCAGCGCGCTGCTGAGCACGACCCGCGGCGAAATGCGCCCGGTCATCGAGCACTTCAGTGCTCGTGACGACATCAAGATCGTTGTCGGTGGCGCCGCGATTACACCCGACTTCGCGCGCGAAATCGGTGCCGATGAATTCGGCGTCGATGCTTCTGATGCGGTCCGGGCGGTCCGCTCATCGTTGGGCCTGGCTGCGACCGCGGCCTGATGCGAGCGGATTTCTGACCAACATGCCCCCTCCCAAGCTGAATCCAGAACAAGCCGGCCGGCTCGGCGACATTGTCGACGCAAGCAGCGTGCCGGAGCGCCTGGCCACGGGCTTCCGCTTCGTCGAGGGCCCCTCCTGGCACGCCGCCGAGGAAGTGCTGTATTTCAGCGACATCATCGGCAACGCCCAATATCGCTGGCACGAAGGCGACGGCGTCAGCACCTTCCGCGCCCCCAGCTTCATGGCCAATGGCACGACCTGGGATCCGCAGGGCCGGCTGCTGGTCTGCGAGCACGCGGGCAGCCGCGTGAGCCGGGTCGACCTGGCCGGCAGCTATGAAGTCCTCGCCGCGCATTTCGAGGGCAAGCAACTCAACAGCCCCAATGACATCGTCGTGAAAAGCGATGGCGGAATCTACTTTACCGATCCGCCCTATGGCCGCAACGCGACCCACGGCGTGCTGCGGGAGCAGGAACTGGATTTCCAGGGTGTTTATCGGCTCGATCCCGAGTCCCGCAAACTCACCCTGCTGGTGGATGATTTCGCCGGGCCGAACGGTCTGTGTTTCTCGGTCGATGAGTCGCGCCTGTTCATCAACGACACCGTGCGGCAGCACATACGGGTTTTCGAGGTCGCGGTGGACGGGACGTTGCGCAATGGCCGGCTGTTCGCGGAAACGGGCGGCAGCGAGCCGGGCGTGGCCGACGGCATGAAAGCCGACTGCGCCGGCCATCTTTACTGTTGCGGCTCGGGTGGCATCCATGTCTTCGACCCGGACGGCGAGCGGCTCGGCATTATCCGCATGCCTGAAGTGCCGGCCAACTTCACCTGGGGCGGAGATGATCTGCAGGATCTGCTCGTCACCGCGCGGCAATCGATTTACCGGCTGCGAGTGAAGATCCCCGGTCATTGCCCATTCGTTCCGGGTCAGGCCGTACCGGCGAGCAACAAGGAGGCTTGAGCATGGCGCCTGCAGTGGAAGTCAGGGTGCGGGCCGACCGCCTCCGCCTTTTCGTCGCGGGATTGTTCGAAGACACCGGTTGCAGCCAGCCCCACGCGGCGGACATCGCCGACTGCCTGGTGCAGAGCAATTTGTGGGGTATCGACTCGCACGGTGTCATCCGTGTGCCCGAGTACCTCGCGCGCTTCCGTAACGGCGCCATGAACCCCCGGCCGGACATCCGTACGCTGCACTCCGTCCCTGGATTCGACGTGCTCGATGCGGACAACAGCGCCGGTTACATCGCCGGCCGCGCCGCGATGTCACGCGCGATCGAATTGTCCGCCGACAGCGCCATCGCTGCGGCCGGCGTCATCAACAGCAATCATTGCGGCGCCACCGCACTGTACGCGCGCATGGCGGCCGACCGTGGACTGGTCGGCATCGCCATGACCAACGTCGCACCGAACATGGTCATGCCGGGCGCCAGTCGGCCCATTACGGGCAACAACCCACTGGCCATCGCCATCCCCACCTTCGCCGAGTTCCCCTTTGTG